>Ga0268386_10000083_pt1 | contig 50293 bp, 48 predicted proteins | sample RVTome_15_FD_200260 | JGI IMG/M metagenome (GOLD analysis project Ga0268386, IMG submission 200260) | Soil microbial communities from uranium-contaminated site in the Upper Colorado River Basin, Wyoming, United States - RVT150D86... ... | reverse complement strand
TCAGTTTCGCAGCGTCCATGATTCCCTCCTTCCTTGGGAAACTCCGTTGAATCCGCGGCCCTCGCCGCGACTACCCGTATCCTGCCAGATTTCCCACCAACATTCGAGACGCACGCCCGGCCGCGGTTCGGACGGCGTTCGCAACTTGACGGCGAGCGCCCCGTAAGTCAGGCTTTCCAGCCTGACCGGGTTGTCGCGGGATTCGGGAGCGCAGGAAACGCCCGGTCAGGCTGGAAAGCCTGACCTACGACATGGAACTCACTTACGACATCGCCTTCACGCTGACCGTCCTCGCGGCGGTCGTCGCCGCGCTGGCGTGGCTGCGGGCGGCGCCGGATCTGATTCTGCTCGGCGGATTGACGGCGTTGCTCGTCGGCGGCGTGATCGGCCCGCGGGAGGCGTTCATCGGCTTCACCAACGAAGGGCTGCTCGCCGTCGCCGTGCTGTACGTCGTCGCCGAGGGGCTGCGGCAGACCGGCGGGGCGAACTTCATCGGCCAGCGGCTGCTCGGCCAACCCACCGGGCTGCGCTCGGCGCAGGCGCGAATCATGCTGCCGACGGCGGTCCTCTCGTCGTTCATGAACAACACCCCGGTCGTCGCGATGATGATGCCCGTCATTTCCGACTGGGCGAAGAAGCTGCGGCTCTCCGTCTCACACCTGCTGATGCCGCTCAGCTACGCGGCGATCCTCGGCGGCCTGTGCACGCTGATCGGCACGAGCACGACGCTGGTCGTCAACGGCCTGCTGATCGCGGAGCAGGCGAAATCCAACGTCGACGCCACCGGGCTGGGCATGTTCGAGATCGCCTGGGTCGGCGTGCCGATCGCCGTCGTGGGAATCGGCTATCTGCTCGTGTGCGCGAAATGGCTGCTCCCCGACCGCATCCCCGCCATGCGGCAGCTCGACGACCCGCGGGAATACTCGGTGGAAATGATCGTCACCGACGCCAGCCCGCTCGTCGGCAAGTCGATCGAAGAGGCGGGCCTGCGGCACCTGCCCGGCATGTACCTGATGGAGATCGACCGCGAAGGAGAGGTGATGGCCGCCGTCGCCTCGACCGAACGGCTGAAGGCGAAAGACCGGCTCGTCTTCGTCGGCGTCGTCGAATCGGTGATCGACCTGCGGAAGATTCCCGGGCTGGAGCCGGCCACCGACCAGGTCTTCAAGCTGGAAGGCCCGCGGTCCGACCGTTCCCTGATCGAAGCGGTCGTCTCCAGCAGTTGCCCGTTCGTGCGGATGACGATTCGCGACGCCCGCTTCCGCACGCACTACGACGCCGCCGTCATCGCCGTCGCCCGCGACGGCCGCCGCATCCGCCGCAAAATCGGCGACATCGAACTGCTCCCCGGCGACACGCTGCTGCTGGAAGCGAACCCGGATTTTCTCGAACGACAGCGCAATTCGCGCGACTTCTACCTCGTCAGCCAGGTCGCCGATTCCACCCCGCCGCGGCACGAACGGGCGTGGGTCGCGCGGGCGATTCTCGCGGCGATGGTCGCCGCCGTCGTGTTCACGCCGCTGTCAATGCTCGAAGCCGCCCTGATCGCCGCCGGCCTGATGATCGTCACCCGCTGCTGCCGCGGCTCCGAAGCGAAACGTTCGATCGACCTCGGCGTGATGCTCACGATGGCCGCCGGCCTGGGCATCGGCGAGGCGCTGCAGCGGTCACAGGCGGCGGCGTATCTGGCCGGCGGCGTAATCGACGCCATCGGCCAGCGCCCGCTGCTGGTGGCGGCCGCGATTTACGTCGCGACGATGGTCCTCACGAACGTCATCACCGCCAAGGCCGCCGCCGTGCTTATCTTCCCGATCGCGATGGCCGCCGCGCGGAATCTCGGAGCGGACATCATGCCGTTCGCCATCGTGGTGATGGTCGCCTCCGCCGCCAGCTTCGCGACCCCCATCGGCTACCAGACGAACCTGATGGTCTACGGCCCCGGCGGCTACCGCTTCAGCGACTTCCTGCGCGTCGGTGGGCCGTTGAGCGTGCTGGTGGGGATCGTGACGCTGTCGCTGCTGCCGCTGATCTGGCCGCTGTCGTAGGTCAGTCTGGAAAGCCTGACCTACGAGGAGATTTCCAGCACGCCATCGTCAATCATTCGCCGGGCTTTGGCGAGGATCAACGCGTGCTGCTTCCGTAAGGAAGATTCGAGCAGACCGGGGTCAATCGCTTCCAGCAAATGCATGGCCAGCCGGGGGCGGGTTTCGATCTTCACCGCCAGCGCCGCGCGGCGCAGGACATGCAACGGAGATGCTGCCGTCCGACTTTCGAGCAGATCCGACAGAACGGGAATCGCGTCTTCCCAGCGACGATGTACATACAGTGCGTCGGCCAGCCGCCCGCGATCGTCGTCCGTGATTTCCGATTGTTCCCGGCAGCCTTGAAGAAGGGCATACTCGCGCACGGCGGCGTCGAGGTCACCGGCGTCCAAGTGACGCCGGAGTTGTTTCAGTTGGAACCTGCGAACCCGCATGCGTTCCGCCGCGGCTTCCGGCGGCGCCGCGGCGGAATTGTACAACGACGCCCGCTCGGGAAGCTCGGTCTGCCCCCTGTGGCGATTGTTCCAGACCGAAAACAGGTCCCAGTTCTCGCAATCGACCCAGCCGAGTTTCAACACGGCAATGCCGGCCAGCGTTCCGAAGACGGCGCCGTTCAGATGCAACGCGGGCGTCGACACCGTGAAGTCCAGCATCCAAAGATTGAACAGCTCCAGCAACGCGAAGCACGCGCCGAAGATAGTAACCTTCACTGAAAAATCGTTGACGTATCGGGCGAGCGAGCCGATGAAGAACAGCCAGACCAGCTCGATCTCGTTTTCCGGCGCCCAGATGACCGCCACGCCGATCAACCCGAAGACCACTCCGGACGCCCCGCCGGATCCCTCCACCGGCCCCGAGTAGTTCGCCATCAGCATCTGCTCAAAGCCGTGCGACGAGACGGCAATGCCGAGGTACAGCAGCAGGAACCGCCACCAGCCGATCTTCCCCTCGACGATCATCCCGAACGTCCACAGGAAGATCATATTGCCCACGAGATGCAGGATGCCGAAATGCACGAACGCGCACGTCACCCATTGCGCGGGGTGCAGGCCGTCGCCGTACTTCAGTATCCAGTCGCCCCAGCCGCCGGTCGAGCACATGCCGAAGCACGCCTCCGCCCCGCCGACGAACACCAGCGCCAGCACGTTGGCGGCGATCAGCCCGCCGGTTGCCCAGGGGCGGTGATACAGAGGCGCATCGGTTCCCACGGGGATCAGCATGCCGGCACGCTTCCAACACGGAACTGAAGAATCAGCCAGTTCTGTCGGGAACGTCGCGATGCCGTCGCAGGATCAACAAAAACCCGGAAATCTCCCGATGCGTTGTGCATCCCGCAGGATCGGATATCTTGTGAATCGATCCGCAACCGACCACCCGAGAGGATCCGCACCATGAAATACGGCATGAACATGCTCCTCTGGACCACCAACGTCACCGAGGCCGACTTTTCCACGCTCGAGCAGCTCAAAGGCATGGGCTACGACGGCGTCGAACTGCCCGTCTTCGAGATGGACGTCGACCGCTTCGCCGCCCTTGGAAAGAAACTCGACGCGATCGGTCTGGAACGCACCGCCGTCACTGTCTGTACCGGCGATGCGAACCCGATTTCATCCGACGCCGCGATCCGCAAAGCCGGCCTTGATCGGCTGAAACGCGCGATCGACGTCTGCCAGGCCGCCGGCGCGACGCACCTCTGCGGGCCGATTCACTCCGCTCTCGGGGAATTCAGCGGCAAAGGCCCCATGGCCGACGAATGGAAGTACGGCAAAGAGACTCTCGCCGCCGCCGCCGACCACGCGAAACAGGCCGGCGTGATGCTCGTGTTGGAATACCTGAACCGTTTCGAGTGCTACTTCCTGACCTGCGCGGCCGACTGCGCCCGGTTCGCGCGGGAAGTGAATCACCCGAATCTGAAGATGATGTACGACACGTTCCACGCCAACATCGAAGAGAAGTGCATCGCGACGGCCATCAAAGACTGCGCCGACCAGCTCGTGCACGTGCACATCTCCGAGAACGACCGCTCGACCCCCGGCGAAGGGCACGTCGACTGGGACACGTCGTTCGCCACGCTGAAAGACGTCGGCTACGACGGCTGGCTGATGGTCGAAGCCTTCGGCCTCGCCCTCCCCGACCTCGCCGCCGCGACGAAAATCTGGCGGCGGATGTTTCCGACCGAGGAACACCTGGCGAAGAACGCGCTCGCGTTCATGAAAGAACGCTGGGAGGGGTAGGGAATATCGAATATCGAACACGGAATGATGAATGATGAAGTGAAGAGCGTCGAGTCGGCTCTTACTTCTGCCTTCATCATTCCGTGTTCGATATTCGATATTCATTCCAACTTATCCAGCAGTTCACCGACGGAAACCGCATAGCGAGTCCGCAGCAGGCGGCATCGCAATACCCATCTTCGGCGGAATTCAGTTCGTGGCGTATAATTGCAGCACGACGGCCTTCCGAGGCCGTCGACTTCGGGACGGCCTCGGAAGGCCGTCCTACGCGCGAAAATAGACGCGCGCCCGAACGGATTGCAGACAGGAATCGCCGATGCCCCACTCCCTCGCCCAACTCCCGACCCCGCACCTGAACACCGAACTCCCGGGGCCGAACGCGAAGCGCGTCATCGAGCAGGACGAGCGGTTCACGTCCCCCTCGTACACCCGCGTCTATCCGCTCGTCGTCAAGCGCGGCGAAGGCTGCGTGCTGGAGGACGTCGACGGCAACCGTTTCCTCGACTTCAACGCGGGCATCGCCGTCTGCGCGACGGGGCATTCGCACCCTCACGTCGTCGCCGCGATCAAAGCACAGGCCGACCGCTTCCTGCACATGTCGGGCACCGACTTCTACTACGAGCCGCAGGCCGATCTGGCGGAAAAGCTCGCCACCATCGCGCCGGGCAACTCGCCCAAACGCGTCTTCTTCGCCAACTCCGGTGCCGAGGCGGTCGAAGCGGCGATCAAGCTCGCCCGGCATCACACCGGCCGGCAGCGGATTATCGCCTTTCACGGGGCGTTTCACGGGCGGACACTCGGCTCGCTGTCGCTGACGGCCAGCAAGACGATCCAGCGCCGCGGGTTCGGCCCGCTGCTCCCCGGCGTGACGCACGTCGAGTTTCCCGATTCCTACCGCCGCCCCCCGCACCGCACGCCGGAAGAGCACGCCGACGACTGCCTCGACGAGCTGGAACACGTCGTGCTCAAGAAGTCGGTCCCGCCGGATGAAGTCGCCGCGATCTTCGTCGAACCGATCCAGGGGGAAGGGGGCTACATCGTCCCGCCGGCGAACTTCCACCCGCGATTGAAATCCATCTGCGAGCAGCACGGCATGCTGTACGTCGCCGACGAGGTGCAGTCCGGCATGGGCCGCACCGGGAAGATGTTCGCCATCGAGCACTGGGGCGTGGAGCCGGACATCGTCTGCCTCGCGAAAGGTCTCGCGTCCGGCATGCCGCTGGGGGCGATCGTCGCGAAGGCCGAAATCATGGACTGGCCGCCGGGAGCGCACGCCAGCACGTTCGGCGGCAACCCGCTGTGCTGCGTGGCGTCGCTGGAGACGATTCGCCTGCTCGTAGGTCAGGCTTTCCAGCCTGACCGGAACGCCGTTTCGACATCGACGCCGCAGCAAACGCCCGGTCAGGCTGGAAAGCCTGACCTGCGGGGGCTGACCGAACACGCCGGAACCGTCGGCGAATACTTCCTCGCGAAACTCCGCGACTTGCAGCAGAAGCACGACCTCATCGGCGACGTGCGCGGCAAGGGGCTGATGATCGGCGTCGAAATCGTCAAGGACCGCACAACGAAAGAACGAGGCGTCGCCGAACGCAACGACATCGTCCAGGCCTGTTTCCGCCGCGGCCTGCTGCTGCTGGGTTGCGGCGAAAACACGCTACGGCTGTGCCCGCCGCTGGTGGTGACCGCGGAGCAGGTGGACGTCGCGGTGGGGATTCTTGATGAGGCGATCGGGAGCGTATCGTAGCGTGGACTTTAGTCCACGCGCGTGACGCGGTCGGCACGTTTCGCCGCCCTCGCGTGGACTAAAGTCCACGCTACGAATCACGCGAACTTCTCCACCATCGCCCGCATCTTCGCCAGCCCCGTCTTCGCCACCACCAGCGCGTCCTGCGTCCAGTATTCGCGGTTGAACAGCTCCAGTGACAGCGCCCCGCGAAACTCGATCCGCACGAGCGTCTGCATGATCGCCTTGAACGGTGCGACCCCGTCGCCGGGATACACGCGATCCGCATCGCTCGCCTCCTCGCGGCGCATCTTCGGGTAGTCGTTCATGTGAAACACGTGCATCGCGTTGCCGCCGATCAGGTTCAGCCCCGCGAAATCCGAGCCCCCTTTGTAGACGTGATACACATCCGGCAGAATGCACGCCTCCGCACGCCCGCTCTCGACGGCGACCAGCATCACCTCTCCCAGCCGGCTCAGCGACTTCGAAAACCCCCACACCTCCAACTGCGGCGTCACGCCGATCTTCCGCCCGGCGTCCAGCAACGCCGCGTACCGCTTCGCCGCCTGAAACAGGTCGAGGTTGCTCTGCCCCGTCGCCCCCGTCGGCGGGGCGGCGATGCGCGTCCCGCCGATCTGCCGCAGCATGTCCATGTCCCGCTTCGCCGCTTCCAGCCCGGCCGCCCGTTTCTTGTCGTCGTCAACGATCCACTGCGCAAAGCCGATCGCGCTCTCCACCTTGAGACCCGCATCAGCAATCCGTTTCGCCAGGTCCTTCAGCTTCCCCCCGCGGCGGACGAACGCTGTGATCTCTCCCATCCACGGTTCAATCCCCGAATACCCCGCCTTCGCCGCAATCGCGACTTCTTCCTCCAGCGTCAGCTTCTGCCCGCGAATCGTGCTGGTGTTGAGGCAGTAGCGGAACCGCGGCTTCGACTTCGACGGGGCTTTGTCATTCGCGAGGAGATCGCCCGCCGCCAATCCGGCTGCGACAGCGCCGGTGGCCGTGAGAAGCTCCCGTCGGTTGAGCGTGGGCTGCATCAGCACGTTCCCTTTCGGGGTCGGGTGTGGAAAATTCAAAATTGCGGCGATGGGAGTTACATCTACATAATGAGATTCTGACGCCGCAATTTTGAATTTTCCACACCCGACCCCTTTTCTTGCGACATTCACGGTACGATAAGTAAGATATCAACGCCCATTGATCCCCTCGGGAGGACCCGCCGATGCTGAACCGCCGCGATGCCATGCTGCGACTGGGACAGGCCGGCCTCGGCGCGCTCACGTTGCCCGGGCTCCTTCACGCCGAATCGCTCGCCCCCTCGCTTGCGGTTTCGCCCGAACGACCAACCGGCAAGGCGAAGAACTGCATCCTCATCTATCTGTGGGGCGGGCCGCCGCAGATGGATACGTTCGACCTCAAGCCCGAAGCCCCGCAGGGCATCCGCACGCTGTTCTCCCCCATCGACACCGTCACCCCCGGTATTCAGATCTGCGACCAGTTGCCGCGGATTGCCAAGGTGACCGACAAGATGGCCGTCATCCGTTCCTACTCGCACGGCAGCGACATCCACGAAATCAGCGTCTACCACACGCTGACCGGGAAGTTCAACCCGAACCTCGGCGGGCTGCGGAACCATCGCAACCGGAACGATTTCCCCAACGCCGCCGCGGTCGTCTCACGGTTCACGCCGCCGGGGAGCATGCCTGCCAGCGTGACGGTCCCCAACACGATCGGGCACGACGGCGTCGTCTACTCCGGCACCTACGCGGGCTTCCTCGGGCCGAAGTACGACCCGATGGAACTCAAGCCCCCGGCCGAAGTCAAAGACGTCGCCCCGCACAGCCTCGACCTGCCGAAGGGTCTCACCGCCGCCCGGCTGCAATCGCGGTTCGGCCTGCTGAAAGTCCTCGAACAGCGCGACCGGCAACTCCAGAAAGACGGCGCCCCGCGCTACGGCAGCAGCGGCTACGGCATGGAACAGTTCCGCGAGCAGGCCTACCGCATGCTGCTCTCCGAAAAAGCCCGGGCCGCATTCGACGTCAACAAAGAGCCGGCCAAACTCCGCGACCGCTACGGCCGCAACGACTACGGCGAAGCCATGCTCCTCTCGCGCCGGCTCATCGAATCCGGCGTGCGACTCGTCACCGTCGTCTGGTATTACGTCGCCAAGAAAGACGGCAACGTGCTCAACGTGTGGGACAACCACGGCGGCACCGCGTCGATCAACAAAATCACCGGCTACCAGATGCTCAAGGAAAACTACTGCCTGCCCTCGCTCGACCAGGGCTACTCCGCCCTGCTCGAAGACCTCTCCCAGCGCGGCCTGCTGGACGAAACGCTGGTCGTCACGCTCGGCGAATTCGGCCGCACGCCGAAAATCAACAAACAAATCGGCCGCGACCACTGGGGCGCCTGCCAGTCGGTCGTCCTGGCCGGCGGCGGCATCCGCGGCGGCCAGGTGCACGGCAGCAGCGACAAACACGCCGCCTACCCCACCACTCCGCCGGTCACCCCGGAAGACTTCCTCGCCACCATCTACCACGCCCTGGGCATCCCGCCGGAAACGACGATCCGCGATTCGCAGAACCGGCCGTATCGGGTGAGTGAGGGGGAGGTGCTGACGGGGTTGTTTGGATAGAATTCTCAGTAGGTCCCGTCATGCAGTCTCATCGGGGATGAACGATGTTAACCAATCCGACGCCAAGGGCGTCCTCAATCGAGCAAAAGCAGCGGATCCTTATGGATGTAGTGAAGGAAATGAAGGAGTTCAGCGCACCATCCATTACCCAAATCTGTGGAAACTTTGACGAGCTGACCGGAGAGATAGTCGGTACCGGAACGTTTTTCCGGCTCCGTGACGCAGACTACTTGCTCACTGCACAGCATGTCGTGGGAAAACTCTACGAAGCGAACATTGACGGGTCGCGCAAGTACGGGGCTGGTCTCAGCCACTCTATCGGCAATGACCAAGCAATGCTGAACGTGGCGCACCCTTGGATAACCTGGAAACTACCATACGATCTCGCGGTAACGCGTCTCGATCCAACGATACTTGAAGTGTCGGATCGCATTCCGCTGACTGTCGAGCAAATCGCCTTGAACTCCCACACCCTTGACGCCAATGACGTTTACTTCATCCACGGTTTCCCCGGAAAGCAGAGTCACTTCACGGCCCTTTGCGGACGAGGCGTGATATCCAAGTCACTCCCATACGGAGGTTGGTTGGAAAGCTCAAGCTGGACAGACTTCGATGATTCAATTCACTTCGCCATATCCTTCCCTCCAATCGAAATCATCGACGAACGTGGTAAGGCGACAACTCTTCCGGATCCTCATGGCTTGAGTGGCGCAGTCGTGTGGAAGACAGGCATCGGAACTGCAGACAGCAATTGGTCGCCGCGAATGGCAACCGTGATTGGGGTTGTCCATCGTCACGACCAAGCCTCGCGCAGTCTCGTCGTCACCCGAATCGAGTATGTTAAAGGACTACTGCTCTACAAGCTGCGATCAGACTTCGCGTACTTCCGGTGGCTTGAACGAGGTCGGCCGCTATGGGACGATCTTGTCGATTGGGTAGCTGCAGAGCAATCGATCACAAACCTCAGGGGTTAGTGGACCATCGAAACGATGGAACATTCGCACCGATCGCCCGAAGCCAATTCAGGAGATGACAATGAACTTTCAAGTCTCCTGCGAAAACTGCGGAAAGGTCTTGATTGTCAAGGTTGAGCACCAAGGTCAACGAGGGCGCTGCCCGCGTTGTCGGCATACGCAGTTGATCAATCGGCCGCAAGAGGTCTTGGAGCAGGAGATCGCGTCGATTCTGGGTACGCCAGAAGAAGATTCCGACTCTAAATCCAACACATCCGACACTTTCCGGCCTCCATGGCTCGATCAGGGCGCGACGCCTGCAGAGGAGAGTCTCACAACAAACACGACGTACAAGGAAACCCCCGTTTACGATCCGCCAAAATCTGCGACTTCCGCTTCGCCAGCGCTCCAAAGCGGGGCATACTGGGTCTTCGGAGCGGCGGGCGTTCTAATTCTGATCGTCGTCATCGCCGTATCCTCGCGCTCAAAAGAGACACATCCTCGTCAAGACGTGACAGGAAATCCAAACGTCACTCATTCGAGAGAGTTCAACTCCGGCCCCGGCTCCTTCGTACCCGACAAACCGGTCGAGACAGAAAAGGAAAAGACAGTCAGGGAGTTTCGGGAGTTTGCCGTCACCAAGGTGGCGCTGTTCAAGGCAACGTGTGCAAGAATCGGAGAATTCAAATACCATGGCTATCGGCATCGACTTGAGATTCGCGACAATTACGAAATCGACGTCACCAAGAGCGACTCATTGTTGGTTTCGTACAAGGGAACCATCGAAATCGGTGTCCGAATGCGCACCATCGGGTTCTATGGTGAAGGCCTCGATTTGTATGGAAAGTGGGTGGAATTAAAGATTCCGTGTGTGCTTCAAGATGGAAAATGGAAGTCGCAAAAAGCCTTTGAGGAAGTGTTCCCAATTAAGCGCGATCCGTAAGCAGTGCCGTAGCGTGCGTCAAGGTTTTGCGCCGACGCACCGCTTCCGCCGGTTGACGTCCAATCCCCGGCTTCGGGTCCATCGCGGTGCGTCGCGGCTTCGCTTTGACGCTCCCGACGCGATTCCCTCCGGCTGCCCGTGCCGCGTCAACGGCAGTCGTCAAGCAGTGCCGATGCGCCGGCATCGTCGCGAACCGCCCCATCGTCGCCTTTCGCTCCGCGAAAGGGCGCTTTCGCCCGTTCGTTCGCGATGACTCCGACCAGCGCCCTTTCGCGGAGCGAAAGGCGACTTTGGACTGCGGGCGAACGCGCGGCTTTCTTGTGGTCGATTCGCGCGGTAGAATGCAGGTGTTCCCCGGGAGGCCGAACGATGTCACACGTTGTCGACGCGACTTACGAAAATGGCGTGCTGAAACTCGACCGGCCGTTGCCGTTGACTGAGCGGGAGAAGGTCCGGGTCACGGTGGAGCGCGTGGGGGGCGGCCGACGCAGCGTGTTGGACATCCCTGCCGTCAGCCTGGGGAGCGTTGTGGCAACGCAGCCGGCCGATGACGACTTGCTCGGCGAAATGCTCCAGGGGCGCGTATGATTCACGGGCTGGACACCGGCTTCCTCGTGGCCGCCGAGGTCGCGGAACACGCGCGCCATTCAGACGCCCGGCAGGTCCTTGCCGGGTTTGTGGCCGCCGGCGACCGCTTCGCGCTCGCCCCGCAGGTGCTGGCGGAGTTCATTCACATCGTCACCGATCCCCGCCGATTCACGCAGCCGTTGAGCATCGATGATGCACGCGACCTCGCCGAACGATGGTGGACGGCCGCGGAAGTTGACCACGTCTACCCGAACGACGCTGCAACGCAACAATTCCTCGCCTGGTTGCAGCAGTTTTCACTGGGACGCAAGCGACTGCTCGATACGCTGCTGGCCTCAACGTATCACGCGGCCGGCGTTCGCTCGCTGCTCACCACGAACCTCGCGGATTTCACGGTCTTCGCGGTCTTCAACTGCGTTGCCTGGTAGTACGGCGCGTGCCTCAACCCTTCGCCCCGACGCACCGCTTCCGCCGGTTCATGTCAAATCCACGGCTTCGGGTTCATCGCGGTGCGTCGCCGCTTCGCTTTGACGCACACTACGCGATTCCCTCCTTCTGCCCGCGCCGCGTCAACGGCAGTCGTCAAGCGGTGCCGATGCAACGGGACCGTTGCGTTCCTCCGGTCGCTGACGCTCCCGGCTCGCCGGAAAGCGTCCCGGAGGGACGCCGCGAGAGTAGCCGGGCGATTCATCGCCCGGTTGGCGGTGCGGTCGTCCGCGCAGTCCCGGAGGGACGGCTGAAGGCTTCGGTCGTCCCTCCGGGACTCGACTTCGGGCGACCCCGCGTCCCCGGCGATGAATCGCCGGGCTATTATCGCCGCGTCCCTCCGGGACGATCCGCGGTCTCGGGCGTTGGGTTCACCCAACGAGACGACGTGGATTGCCCCCGCGTCTGATGGTAGAATGTGCAGCGAAAGGCAAGAAGGTGTCACGATGGCGTTCACGATCCAGACCGACCCCACACCCCTCCGCGTCGACGAGCACGGCGTCGTTCGCGTGGGAGATTCGCAGGTCCTGCTCGACGTCGTGATCCGCGAGTTTCATAACGGGGCCGAGCCGGAAGCCATCGCCCGCGGCTTTCCGACGCTGAACCTGGCGGATGTGTACGGCGTTATCGCCTACTACCTGCGGCACCGGGACGAGGTCGACGAATACCTCGACACCCGCCGACGCGAGGCGGAGACGTTGCGGCAGGAGATCGAGTCGAAGCAACCGGGCCGGCTGGAATTGCGCGACAAGCTGCTGGCCCGCCAGGCGCAGCGGGAGCTGACCCATGCTGCGCCTGGTCAGTGATGAAGACGTGCACGACGACATCATCCGGGGCGTGCGGCGTCGCGAACCGGAGATCGATATTGTTCGCGCTTTCGACGTTGGTCTGGACCACACGCCGGACCCGATGATCCTGGCATGGGCGGCCGACCAGGAGCGCGTTCTGATCACCGGTGATTTGAATACAAAGGTCGGCTTCGCCTGGGGAAGGGTGCAGTCCGGCGAGCCGATGCCCGAAGTCATCGCCTTGCTCGAAAACGTGGGGATCGGCCGCGTGATCGACGACATCCTGCTCGTCGCGCTGTGCTACGAACCGGACGAAATCAACGATCAGGTCCTGTTCATTCCTCTCTGATTGGATCTTCAGGCGTTGGAGGAGCCGTCGCTCCGATCGTGCGTGACGCGTCAACGGCAGTCGTCAAGCAGTGCCGAAGCGCCGGCACCGCTGCGAACCGCCCATCGTCGCTTTTCGCTCCGCGAAAGGGCGCTTTCGCCCGTTCGTCCCCGATGGTTCCGACCGGCGCCCTTTCACGGAGCGAAAGGCGACGTACAATGGCCGTAGGCGGGCAAGGCAACCTGGTGAGCGGTAAACCATGACCACACAGACACTCTCCGAACTGGAACGATTCCACCGCTTCGTCGGCGAAAAGCTGAACAACGGCGCGGCCGGGCTGACCGTGGAGCAGGTGCTGGTGCTGTGGCGCGAGCGGCGGGAAAACGTCAAGGCGATTCAGGAAGCGCTCGACGAGATGGAAGCCGGCGATACCGGCGTACCGTTCGAGGATGTCATTGACGAACTCCGGCAGAGCATTCGGGACGCGCGGGAAAAATGACGTACCGCGTCCGAATGCAACGACTGGCGAAACGGGACGTCCGCGCAACCACCGATTGGATCGCGGAACGTTCTCCCGACGGCGCGGACCGCTGGGTCGACGCACTCAATCGGGCGCTGGCATCGCTCAGAAGCGATCCCGAATCCTACTCGCTCGCGGAGGAGTACGAGGAATTCCCGTCGCAAACGCTTCGCCAGTTCTTCTTCAAAACCCGCCGCGGCCGCAAGTACCGCGGGCTGTTCACGGTCGTTGGCAAGGAAGTCCGCGACCTGCGCGTCCGCGGTCCGGGCCGGGACCTCGTGACGCCGGACGACGTGGAACTCGACAAGACGTGAAGCGACTGCCGTCCGGCCATGTCATCGTCTTGTCCCCGCCTGTTTCCCCCTTTGGGGCAACGCGATAGAATGACGATCGTCAAGGGCCGCGAAATGGGACGGATCATCATGAAGATTCAATTGGCAAACCACGAGGATGAGATTCGCGCGCTGGCCGGTGACATCGCGGGCACCGACATCCGCCGGACGGAAATCGAAGGCTGAAAGATGATCTCAATGGTGGGTTCCATAATGCGATTGCGCCTCTCGATAAGATTCTGTCTGATTGCGTCGACGATTTGGGCCGTCCCTTCCGTCGTCGCCGCCGCGCCCGTCGACTTCGACACCCAGATCATCCCCGTCCTCACCAAATCCGGCTGCAATGCGGGGGCATGTCATGGGGCGGCGATTGGGCGCGGGGGGTTTAAGCTGTCGCTGTACGGCGGGGACCCGGCGGAGGATTTCACGGCGATCGTCCGCGTGCTGGAAGGCCGCCGCGTGAACCTCGCCCGGCCCGCCGAGAGCCTGCTGCTGCGGAAACCGACCGAGCAATCCGCCCACGGCGGCGGCCAGCGGTTCGAAGCCGACAGCCCGGAAGCGAAACGCCTGCTGCGGTGGATCGCCGAGGGGGCGGTGCGCGGCGGCAAGCGGCGATTGACGGGGTTCGCAGTGCGTAGCGGAATTCGTAAGAATTCCGCCGTGTTGGAGGCTCGCAGGTCGGAGGTCGGAGGTCGGAGGTCGGACGATCGGAAATCAATCCGAAATCGCACTCCGGAATTCTTACGAATTCCGCTACGGGCGACGGCGACGTTCAGCGATGGCACGACGCAGGACGTCACCGCGTGGACCGTGTTTACGCCGGAGGACAAATCGGCCGTCGAGGTGCGGCAGTCGTTTAAGGAAACGACGGCGACCGTGCGGCGGCGGGGGGAGCATACGCTGATCGCGCGGTTTCTGAATCGCGTCGTCCCGGTCCGGTTGACCGTCCCACTGTCCGACGCGTTCGTCGATCATTCGAAGCAACCGCGCCGGAGCTTCATCGACGACGAAATCCTCCAAAAACTCACCCACCTCCGCTTGCCGGTTTCGCACGAAGCAGCAGACGCGCAATTCCTCCGCCGCGTTTCGTTGGATCTCACGGGAAGACTTCCCACGCCGAAGGAAATCGAATCGTTCCTCGCCGATTCCGCGAAGGACAAACGCCGGAAAGCCGTCGACCGGCTGCTGAAGTCCGACGCCTTCGTCGACTACTGGACGTTCCAGTTCGCCAAGCTGCTGCGGATTCGTTCGGCACCGAAGGATTCGCAGGGGGCGCTGACCTATCACCGCTGGCTGCGGGAGCAGATCAAACGCGGCGCCGGCTACGACCGCATCGCCCGCACGCTGCTGGCGGCGACCGGCGATTCCCACGCCCACGGCCCCGCCAACTTCTACCGCACCACCCCCGACGCCCGCGAGCAGGCGGAGTTCGTCAGCGAGCTGTTCATGGGCGCGCGGCTGCGGTGCGCCAACTGCCACAACCACCCCCTCGACCAGTGGACCCAGGACGACTACCACGGTTTCGCCGCCATCTTCGCCAAGGTGAAAACCGGCCGCGTGATCTCGATCGGCCCCAGCGGCGAAGTGACGCACCCCCGCACGGGCGAACCGGCGGTGCCGCGGATACCGGGAGTGCGGTTTCTCACTCCGTTTAGCCGCGACTCGAAGTCTTCGGAGAGGAGCGCGGCGCCGCCCGACGGCCGCGTCGAATTCGCAAAATGGCTCACGACCCCCGGCAACCCGTACTTCGCGAAGGCCATCGTCAACCGCCTGTGGAAAGCGATGATGGGCCGCGGCCTCGTCGAACCCGCCGACGACATGCGGACCACCAACCCCGCCACACACCCCGAACTGCTCAACCGCCTCGCCGCGGACTTCGAGAAACACGGCTACGACCTCCGCCACACGCTGCGACTGATCGCGAACAGCAGCGCATACGCCCGCAGCACCGCCGATTCATCGTTTCGCACGAACGGCCAAGACGCGAAGCTGCTCCGCACCGACGACCGCTACTACTCCCGGCGCATCGTCCGCGAACTCGAACCGGAGCTGCTCGTCGACGCCGTCTGCGACGTCACCGGCGTCCCGGAGAAATTCGGCGACACGAAGCCCGGCACCCGGGCCGTCAACCTCGTCGATTCCCGCACGGCGTCCAAAACCCTCGACATCCTCGGCCGCTGCGACCGCAACGCCTCCTGCGAATCCGGCGGCACCACCGGTGGCGGCCTCACCGCGAAACTCCACTGGATCAACGGCCCGTTCCTCAACCAGAAAATCACCGCCAAGTCCGGCCGCCTGCACCAACTCCTCACCGCCGGCAAACCCAACCGCGAAATCGTCACCGAATTCTACCTGCGGGCATTGAGCCGAAAACCAACCACAAAGGAACTCGCCTTCTGGCAACAGCAACTCGGCAAGTCGAAAACCAAGTCCGACCGCCAACAAGCCCTCGAAGACTTCCTCTGGAGCCTGCTGTCCTGCCGCGAGTTCCGTTCAAACTGAGCGGTTCGATTTGACGCAAAGACGCAGAGATCGCAATGGCGCGCAAAGAAGAGAATGAATTGGAATTGCCAATTCGCCTCGAAACTCGTCATGCTGGAATTCTAAGTCAGCCAATTCTTTCTTAACTTTGCGAATCTCTGCGATCTCCGCGCCTTTGCGTCAAAGGATTCCATGTCGCGCGAAACCATCTTCCAGGCCAGTCTCGAATTCTTCCTCGAACCGCTCCGCGAGTTCTTCGACGACGATGCCGTCACCGAGATCATGGTCAACGGCTACAACGAGATCTACGTCGAGCGGCACGGCAAGCTGTATGAGTCCGACGCCCGCTTCCCCAGCGACGACGCCCTGCTGACCGCCGTGCACAACATCGCCCAGTACGTGGGCCGCGAGATCGACGCCGACCGGCCGATTCTCGACGCCCGGCTGCCGGACGGCTCCCGCGTGCACGCCGTCATTCCCCCCAGCGCCCGCCGCGGCACGTATCTCACCATCCGGCGGTTCAAGCGGGACATCTTCGGGCTGGACGATTTCATCCGCCTGGGGAGCATCAACGCGGCGGCGAAGGAATTTCTGGAGCTGTGCGTGAAGCTGCGGAAGAACATCATCGTCTCCGGCGGCACCGGCACCGGGAAGACCACGTTCCTCAACGCCCTGTCGATGGCCGTCCCCGAAGAGGAACGCATCGTCGTCATCGAAGACAGCTCGGAACTCAAGCTCAACCAGAAGCACACGCTGTACCTCGAAGCCCAGCAGCAAGACGCCTACGGCCGCGGCGGGCTGAGCATCCGCCAACTGTTCGTCGCCAGCCTGCGGATGCGGCCGGACCGCATCATCGTGGGGGAAGTCCGCCGCGGCGAAGCGCTGGACATGGTGCAGTCGATGATCAGCGGCCACTCCGGCAGCATGACCACGGTGCACGCCAACACCGCCGCCGACGCCCTGGTGCGGCTGGAAACGCTGTCGCTGATGAGCGACGTGGAAATCCCGGTCTACGTGGCCCGCGCCCAGGTCGCCAGCGCCATCCACCTCATCGTGCAGCTCACCCGCTACGCCGAAGACGGGTCCAGAAAAGTCAGCCGCATCACCGAAGCCTGCGGCCTGGACCCGCAGAACCAGTACCGTTTCCGCGACCTGTTCGTCACGCGGCTGTCCGGGCGAACGGACGACGGCAACCTGATCGCATCGCTGGAACCGACCGGGCAGAAACCGACGTTCGCGGCGGAGGCGCGGGAGCACGGGTTGGAGGGGCGGGTGCGGGAGTCGGCGGGGTTGTGGGAGTGACGGCCGGCCGCATGGCGGCGGTGTCATCATCCATGATGATGCTGCTGTCGAAAGTGAAGAGTGCATCATGAACAACGCCGCTCCCGCCCTCCCCCGCCCAGCCATCCCATCTTTCACACCGCCCCGCCCGTTGGGCGCACGACGATCCCTGTCACGCAGTCGCATCGTTTTGCTCCTTGCGTTCTGCCCGTTGATTCAGAATTCGGCGAGATGGTGACTCTGGTACGCGGGGAACGTCAAGGGGAATTTCACGTGAGCGACAAGTCGCGGATGGGGCGGGCCGAATTGGGCGCGAAGTCATCGCGGGCTGGCTGTTTGCTGTTCCAGATCGATTCGCCATAATCTCCCCCATGCCAGGGGACCGCAAAACTCGCCTCACCGCCTTCGCCCAATGGGTCCGCGACCACATTACCGGCGACGAAAAGGGACAGGCGCAAATCTTCCTCGACCGCATGTTCCAGGCGTTCGGGCAGCGCGGACATTGCCGTGATTGATGAAGAGATCGACCCGGACACCGTTTATCCGGTGACGGCCTACGACGTACCGCGGACACGAAAGCCATGAAGCGCATCACCCGCGACCGACGCCTCACCCCGGAAGAAGCCGCGAAGTATCGAAAGATCCGGGAGCAGGCCGACGTCGAGTTGCCGGAACTGCTGGCCCGGCACGAGTCGCGGATGGCGGCGCTCGACGAGTTGCAGGAGCTGCTGCGGCAACTCAAAGCCGCCCGCGAAGCACAAGGCCTCAGCCTCGCCGACCTCACCGAGTTGACCGGCATGGACCGCTCGGCCCTCTCGAAACTCGAAACCGGCCAGCGCCCGAACCCGACGGTGGAAACCCTCGTGCGCTACGCCGCCGCGGTCGGAAAGCGGCTGGCGGTGTCCCTGGTGGATCCGTGACGGAAACGCGGGCTGCCAATGCTGCCCCTGACGCAACCGGCCACTTGCTGCCAGTGCCCGAACGGCGGAGCAACGGTGGAATGGCCGATTGACGCCGCGAGGCCGGAAGTACAGACGGTCTAGTGCAGGGATCGCCCCCGCGGATGCGTGACCGCCGCCGCCAGTGACACCCGGCGCCGGAACCCGCCGGCCCTAGGACCAACGCCCCGCGATCCCTATTCACTCCCGGCCCCCGCGCCGCACGAACCGCCGACGAGAAGCACGATGATGCCGTCAGGCACGGGGGTGCCTGACCTTCCGACCTTCGGCGAAAACAAAGAGTCCTGACCTGGCCTGATGAAAATCACCCGAAACAGTAGCGTTTGGGCTTCTTGCAGGCCTGTCACTTGTGTTGCGTTATCTGCCCCCGTCGAAGGGAACGCGGATGGCATGGATCGAGCGGATTCACGCGGATAAGAAGAGAATGAAATTGCCAGATTGATTTCCCGCCGGACTGATTTCGAAAGCCGGCAACCGTCAGAGGCTCCAAGTCCAGCCCGAAAGCGGAAATACAACGGCGGTAGGTTTGGTTTGCAGGAATCATCCCTTCCTCAATCATACAGCATTGCCGTTCATCGTTTTTCTGATCCGCGCCAATCCGCTCGATCCGCGCCATCCGCGTTCCCCCCCCCCCGGTGGTGCGACGAAACAGATCCGGGATGGATCTCGACGCCCAGCGGGAGACATTTTCATCATGCCAGTCCTGACCTCTTTGATCCCCTGACCCCATTGATCCCCTTCACCGCCCGACCCGGCTGTTGTTCAGGGCGGCACGGAGGGGTACACTGGCATAGCAGGCCATGGACCTCGCACGTACGAACAACGGGCCTTGTCATGAGTCTCGAAGGCACGGTACAAAACGGCGTGATCGTACTCGACGCGGGTGCCCCGCCCCTGGCCGACGGCACCCGCGTTGAAATTGCTCCGCGCACCGGCATGGAGCCGTTGATCCGCAAAACCCCCGGCGTCTGCGGCGGCCGCGCGTGCGTCGGCCGGCGGCGCATCACCGTCTGGAGCCTGGTCGAATCCCGCAACCTGGGCATCCCAGACGAAACTCTGCTGACCGACTTCGACCCGCCGCTCACTCGCGCCGAACTCGACGCCGTTTGGCGGTACGCCGCTGCCAACCCGGAAGAGATCGCCCACGACATCCGCGAGAACAACGAGGTCGAGTGAACCGTGCCGACCTTCTACGCCGACGAGGACTTTCCCGGCCCGGTCGCGGCCGCTCTCAGGGCACGCGGATTCGACGTCCTGACCGTGCAACAAGACGGGCGCGCGAGCGCCGATGACCCGCTCGTGCTCGCCCGCGCCATCGAACTGGGTCGAGCCGTCCTGACGAAAAACCGCAAGGACTTCCACCGACTCCACGCCGCCGTACCCGACCATTTCGGCATCATCACCATCACGGACGATCTCGACCGCGCCGCGCTTGCCGACCGAATTCACGCCGCCGTTTCCGCGCACTCCGACCTCGCGGGCGTCCTCATTCGCATCGTCAAGCCAAACCCGCCGCCGCAGGTGCCCTGATGGCCAAGAAAAAACCGGTTGTCGCCCACAAGGAGGCCGTATGAGCGCTCAGGTTAGCTTTACACTCCGCGGCCGCAACCCGGATGTCTTGACGTGTATCGCCAACCTCTCCAACGACGAGGTCTTCACGCCGCCCGAGTTCGCGAACCGGATGCTGGACACGCTGGCCGAGGCATGGGCGGCCGCCAATCGGACCGCCGTCCTCGAAGCCGACGGCAGCCGCGCGACGTGGAGCTACGACGCCGCAAAGCAACTCCTGGCCGAGAACCGCACCGCAGGAGACAGGTGTTTCGATCGGATTGTTTCGCGGGCGAATTCGCGGTAGACTTCGGGCGACCAAAACCACCCGCTGACGTCGTCATCGGGCCGAGCTTTCATCGCAATCGCACAAACAACAACTCCTGACACGTCCTGACACTTTTGATTTTTCCATTGATTTCTCCAGCGCGCCATTCTATCCACAAGGTCCACAACTTTCCGTGATGAAGTCCTCGACGCCGTCCCGCGTAACATGGCTGCACTTGTCGGACTTTCACCTACGGGTGAATACGGCGTGGTCGCAGGATCAAGTCTTGTCCACTTTGCTTGACGACGTTCGCGCTCGCTACTCGGGGGAAAACGCACCTGATCTTCTGTTCTTGACAGGTGACTTTGCTTTCTCGGGAAAGGCAGAGGAGTATGTTCTCGCGGAAGAGTTCGTTCGGGAACTCGGCGCTGCGGTGAACCTCACTTTGGATCGACTATGCGTGATACCCGGCAACCACGACATCGATCTTGCTCGCGAGGAGGATGCCGTTGTTGGCGCGCGAGTATCACTCGGGACGGCGCTGGAAGTAGATCGATTCTTCGAGAACGAAGGGCGACGAAAGACCCTATTCGCCCGCCAGATGGCGTTCCGCGACTTCGCCAATCGACTGTCGCCATCCTCCACCCAAATCTATGCGCCGTCGAGTTACGCACACACCCGAACGCTGCAGGTGGGAGCCATTCGCGTTCGAGTCATCCTCCTTGACTCCACTTGGCTTGCAGGGGGTGGTCCCTCCGACGCAGGTCAACTCCTCGTGGGAGAGCGACAATTGCTCGACTGCGGCGGTCCCGACGATGGCTGTCTCACCTTCGCACTTATTCACCACCCATTCGCATGGCTCCGCGAGTTTGAGCAGTTTGCGGTCGAGAACTTGGTAATGCGTTGCGCCCAAATCTGCCTTCGTGGTCATGTGCACGCACACGATCTTCGAGAAACTCATGGACGACAGGGACGGCTAACGACCTTCACGGCGGGGGCCGCGTTCCAGAACCGCACCGCAGACAACACGTACCTGTGGTGCTCACTCGACCTCACGACTGGACTCGGTGAGAAAGTCGTTCATCGCTACAGTCACGCCCAGCACCATTGGGACGCAGGGGAGAAAGAAACATGGAGTCTGCCCCCCGCTACCCCGCGCACATCAGACATTTCAGGGACCCATCGAACCTTGGTCTGCACAAACGTGCCTTTCGCATCGTACGTCACGTGTTTGGTTTCCGATCTTCAAACCGACGTGCCCGTCAGATTGACCAACGGTCGCGTTGCATTCGTTGCCTACGGAGCAATCCTGCCGGGCACGGAGAACCGATGTGGCGATTTGATCCAGAAACTGCGCAACCACTTCTACTGGAAGCGCGTGTGGCACACACCTACGTGGGAAGCGCACTTACGCGAACTCACGGCTAAGCTTGCCGTCGTTTTTGGCGAATTCGACGGGGTGGCCGGCGACGAACTGAGCTCGCACGACTCCACCGGCGCCGCCTTGCTCGAAGCGTTCGGTGACAAATTGGAATTTACAAGTCCGGCCTGCGACGAAATCAGCAACCTCCTGTTGCAGAATGATCTGGAGCGCGCGCGCGTGGTACTTCAGAGATGGCTCGAACAAGACATTCTACGGGCCGACGAGATCCTCGAACTCCGTCGGCTTGAGATTTACTTGCTCCTTGCCGAAGATCGAGCGCACGAAGCAATGGATCGTGGCCTCACTCTCGTTCAAGCACCTGGACGAACGCCTGCCGACATTGCGCTCGCGGCGCGGTCTGCTTTCGATGCAAATGAACATGCAAGGGCGGCGGCGCTCATGCATGATGCACTCGATGCAAAGGTGTCTGTAGACACTGCCGTGCGCAACATAGCGTTACGAATAGCGGGCGCCGCTGGCGATGCACGGCTTACGGAGCGGGTACGACGATGACAAACGAAGATCGAGCGTTTTCCGTTCGGGTGGACTTCGAGCGCATTCTCGAAACGATTGCGGCGCGGATCTACGATAATCAGTTCGCATTTCTCCGCGAGAACGTCCAAAACGCAATTGACGCCGTCCGGATTCAGGCTCAGCGCGACGAGAAGAGCCCAGGAGATTCGGCGTACCATGTCCGCGTCGACGTATCGGGAGTGGAATGCCGCATCGCGGACAACGGGATCGGCATGACGCGAGAAGAGCTGCAGGCGAATTTCTGGACGATGGGCGCCAGCGGGAAGAACACCCCGGAGGCGCGTGCAGCGGGCTGTATCGGTACATTCGGCATCGGAGGCTTCGCAAATTTTGGTGTTTGCGAAACGCTAGAAGTGACGTCGCGTTCGATTGTCTGCAATGTCGCGCATCAAACATCGCTTTCCCGGACGGCATTCAGCACCGAGCGATACGCCTTGCCGAAGGTGTCCTACGCCGAGTCAACTGCGCTCTCCATGCATGGTACAGTTGTGCGAGGAGTCTCCAGGGACGCATTCGATGTCCAAGGGCTCTCGAACTACCTCCGCCAATTCGTCCGCTACGTTAGGGAGGCGATCTTCTTCAACGGGACGAAGATTTCGCAGGACCAGTTCGGGGTGCCAGGAAAGAAGGAGGCACTGGGCGAGCAGGAAACCCGCGATGGGCTGACGTTTCGACTGTTCGTCGACGGTGACTCGACCCTCTCGGCGGAACTGCTCGGCGCATCCGTCGACGGTCGCGCCGTTGAGTGCACTGGGTACGTTCGACTGGTCCACGGAGCACTAGACGTTCACAAGCGCGGTTTCCGCATTTGTTCCGTGACGATTCCTTCGAGAATCGGTGTCACCGGCTGGGTGGACTGCGATGATGCGCGGCCCACGGCAGGGCGAGACACGCTAGACGGCACATCGATGACGATGCTGACGAGACTTTTTCAAACCGTTGAGACTGCTGCAAAGGAGCACATTCTTCGAGATTCCGAACTGCTCGGCGCACACGTTCGGCTGATCCCGGACTTTATGCAGCAAGGGCTTGTGAAACATCTTCGGCTGCTGGTCGTTGACGTTGTCGGCGGAAGTTCGATGACGCTGGATGAGATCCGTCAGGAGCGTACTGCCGAACGACGGGTATTCTATACCACGTCTGGCACCCAGACGCCCGCGACCGAAGTATTGGCAGCTCGGGGACACTTCATCGTCCGCGTGTCGGGGAATAGGCAGCGACGTTCCGCAGAGGTCGACTACCTGCGCCGGTTTTGCGATGCACAGGAGCTCGACGGACTGATCGACTGCTTGGAACCGTACACCAACCTGGATGCGTTCGAGCGAAGCGTTCTTTCTGAATTGGACCTCAGCATTCGAAGGCTTTTCAAGCCGCCGGAGTTCAAGTTCGTCACAGGCAGGCTTACGCTCGACACGCCGATTTTCTGGACTGGTAAGAAAGACAAGAACGCCACCATCGTTCTCGTTGACCCGCGACATGGGGAGTTCCAAAAACTCAAGCCTCTCGGATTCTCCGCGCTGTTCTGGTCGATGATCGAAGCGTTCTGCCGAGAGTATTTGGGTGAGACGCTGAAGCGGCAGAGCGTAAAACTTTTTGGCAGCGGGGCGATTGATCTCGAAGCATTCAGCAAGGCGAACACGGAACTGTGGGAGCTTGTTCTCGATGACATCGAGGTGTCTCGCATCGGACTGCCGGAGACGGCGGCTCGCCCTGGTGGTCGACGTGTCGAAGTCGTTCGGCGCCAGGATATCGCGCAGGTGACGATCTCGTCGGGAGGAGTAACCGCAAGCCCTTCGACTGACCCGAGCGGGAAGAAGGCGTCCAAGTTGCTTCAGATTGTTGACGAAACTGCGGCCACCGGGCTGGGCGGCTACTATCTACGGATTCCTGAATCGGCGACTGCCGCGTTCGGCGACATCGTGCGCACGTTTCCCCAGTTCGCAGTCGTTTGGTTTGCGAACAGAGTCACATGGCAGGGCTGCGACCCCGCCAACTCGACCGCCTTTCTATTCGACATTACTCTGGATCGCTTCGTGGCCGCCGAAGAGGCTGGGTTGGCTGCGTACGGGTCGATGGAACTGGCTACGTCGAAAGTGCAGACGTACGAAGGTCAGATATACTTTTTCATCCCGTCCGCTCTTCAAGATCGAATCGTGCCGCGCGAAGCCACTGACGTGATTAAGATACAGGTTCGTCATGAACTGGTCGATCTTCATAGAGCACGCGCTTGGACCTCCAAGGAGACGGAGCGGACGGAGTAGAGCCGGTGCCAGTGGCGGCTGGCCCGCCAGTGCAGAACGGAGGAGTTGACGTGATTTGGAGTGTTGACGTCGAGAGGCCCGCCGAGCGCATCGCCGGGCGGGAGAACCCGTGGAACGAGCGGCCCAGCTTCACCCACGACGCGGCCGGCCGGCGGACGCTCAAGACGCTGGCCAACGGCACCCGCGCGTTTCACATCCCAGGGATTTTCGGAAATCCCTGGGATGTGAAACCTGCCGACCGCCTGCCGAACGGAGTGCGAAATCCATTTCGCACGATCGGGCAGGGTGGCCCTGCTTGAGCGACCAGACGGAATCGGCGCGCGGGGGTGTGCCACTGCTTGAGGGCTGCCGCGGGTTGCGGCGAATCACGCAACGCTTCGTCGGCAGCCCTCAAGCAGTGCCGTTGTGCCGGCACCGCCGCGAACCGGCGACTGTGGAATGCCATGCCCCGCCACCGCTTCGCCTCAAACACCCCCGCGGCGGCGAGGCGAACGGTCGCAGCAACGAAACCAGAGCGGTGTCGGCCGCCGCACTCCAGGGGACCGGCAAACGCACGGCTTGACGAACGCGGCTTCCACCGCAGGCGCTCCCCGTCCCGAAGGGACATCCGAAAACAGCCGGCCAGTTCACTGGCCGGGGGGCGGGGCCGTGGAGCGCGCAGTCCCGAAGGGACGGCTGAAACGGCGCACGGCCATCGCGCCTCAGTCGTCCCTCCGGGACTGCGCGATGCGGCCGACCGTTTCCGGGCGATTCGCCGGGAACGCGGCGCCGCACGAACGGCAGTCCCGAAGGGACGACTCGACTCGCAGGGTGCGTCACAGCAAATCGGCGACGCACCGCGATGGGCCGGAATCGCCTGTTGAACTGTTCGGTACGTTCCCGTAGGATGGTGTGGCACGTCCCTATCAATTCCGGTGAAATCGGAGACGTAGAAACGATGAGACAATCGCACGCGGTCGAACTCTTCGCGGCCTGTTCGCTGTTGCTGGCGGGTGCGGAGGGGGTCATGGGGCAGGGTCGGATCAACACCAGCATCGAGACGGCTCAGAAAGTCGCCCGGCAGACGGGCCGCCCGATCCTCGCCATCGCCGGAAAGAAGACCTGACCCCCTTGCGTTGCGCTGAGCAATCGGATTCAAGGGGATCCGACATCTCGAGCGCTGGCGGCACAGTTCGTGCTGCTCAAGGTCGTTACCGAGGATGCGAAAACCTGGACCGACTGGACTCGGAAATACCGCAGCGAGGGAACCGGGATTCCCAAGGTGTACGTGGTCCGCGCGGACGGCAAACAGATTTACGGGAAGTCCGGCGCGCCCGAGGCATTGCCGCGGTTTCTGGCGTTGGCTCTGAAGTCCTCCGGGCGGATTCCCAGCCGGGTGGAATTGACGCAGCTTTCCGGAGATCTGAAAGCCGCTCAGGCAGCGATCAAGGCGGGGGAAATCCAGAAAGCGACCAGGATTCTCAGTCGCAGGACGGAAGGCATCTACGCAGAACCTGCATTGGCCCTGCAAAAACTTGAAGCCACGTTGATCGAGCAGGGCAAAGCCGCATTGGCCGCGGCGCAGACGAAGATCAAGAATACGGAGACCGCGTTCGACGGCCTGTTGGAACTGGTTGCGGTCGAGCGGGACTACAGCCGCCTGCAGCCATTGCGGAAGCCGATCGCCGCCGCAGTGACGACCGTCCGCAAGGATGCTGCGCTGCGCGAACTTCTCGCAACGGCCGAGGTCGTGGACCGGGCGAAAGAATACGAGTCGCAGAAGAATCTGAAGTTGGCCTTGAAGACGTGGCGGCTTGTGCAAACGGAACACCCGAAATCACCCGCGGCGAAACTGGCCGGAGAAAGGATCGCGGCCCTCGAAAAACAGGGCGTTTCGCCGTCGGCCGAACCTACCCCGAAATCGAAGAAGACCGTCAGCAGCATCGACGAGAAACGGGCCGCGTTTCAACTCGGGCTGGGGAAACGGTATCTGAAGCTCAGTCGCAGGAAGGCGAAAGAGTACTTCGAGAAGGCCATCGAACTGGCGCCGATGTCGAAAGCGGCTGATGAGGCGCGAAAACTGTTGCGGGGACTGTGAGCGGGCCGTCCTGCAGCGCGTTGGTTGGATCGCGGCCGAGCTGGGACGCGGCAATCGTCACCGTTTCCGTCGGCCTGGCTTTTCGATTGAAAGATCTTCAAGCTTCACGCCCTGACCCTTTCGAAGACTCTTGCGGGCTTTGGCGATCCGTTGCAGGAAGCGGGGGTCGTTCTCCAACTGGTAGTCGAACCAATCGTCCTCTGATGCGAAACCAGTGAGGACGCCGGCCGGCCGGCCGTGGCGGGTGATGACAATCTGCTCGTTCTCCGCCAGGCGGAGGTATTTCGACAGGTCGTCTTTGAGTTCAGACAGAGGGACTTTCTTCATCGGTATCGTCTTCTTCCTGGCTTTCGCCGTATCGCTGCAGCCATTCGTCTGCTTCGGACTTCGGGATGACGGCCAGCACTTCGACCGTCTCGTCGGTGACATCGTAAAACACGCGGATGTCGTCCCCGACTCGCAGCCGGTATTGCGGACGCGACAACCCCCGCATCCTTTTGATCCGGCTCTTGCTCGTTTTACTGGGCTGGTGCCGAAGATGCGTCTCCATCGCGTCCTGCACCTCGGCGCGAACGTTCGCCTTCAGCGACCGCAGGTCTTCGACGGCTTCCGGGGCCAGGACGATTTCGTACCGCATTCTGGCTAGATTCTAGCCAGATCTTTCGCCACGGGCAAATCCCTTCGAGCAAACCACGCCGCCGAAGAATATTGGCAGCCGTGCCGATTCGCCGCCAATGCTGGTGTCTGAAGACGAATCGAGAAGCCCGGCTGAAGCTGGCTGCCCGGGTTCCCCGCCCACCCCTCCCACCGGCTGAAGCCGGTGGCAAACGCGGGTCGGCTGAAGGCCGACGGTGCAGTCCGGTTGCGGCTCCCGGGGTTCGTCAAGCCGCGATTCACGACTGCCGGCGCACCGGCACGGCTTGCCGGTTGCCGCGGGTGTCGCCCGGCAAATCTCAACCCCCGGCGGCGGGCCTCAACTCGCAGGGGGCAACCGGATCGCGCGGGATGTACGGGAACTGTTCGACCGGCGCGCTCATGGCTGCTGTCGGTCCTCGTCGAGCGCGTCCAGCGTCGCGGCCGCCGCGGTGTAGGCGCGGTCGGGTGACCAGACGGGGTAGGACCGCCCCGGTGCGATCAGTTCCGCCTCGTCCCGCTCGATGTCCCGGGCCAGAATCTGAATCAGCCGCAGTTTGTCGAGTCGTCGACCAGTGCCGCGGCAGCCTGGTGAAAGGCGGCCAGCCAGCGATCGGCTCCGTCGCGAGAACGCTGTCGGATCCAAGCTGCTGTCTCGCGCAGGTCCCGATCGGCGCGGCGGGTCACAACAACGTGGTAGGTCATGATTCGTCGGAGCCAAGAATGTCGCGACGAATCTCCGACATGACTTCATCGAGCGGCCGGCCCGTATCCCCGGCTTCCATGTCATCGAGCGCTTCCTGGATCGCCCGGACGTTCTCTTGGCGCTCGCGCCACAGGGCGAGCAACCGCTCCACACTGAGCCCGGCGCCGCCGTTGTTCAGCTTTTCGCCGACGAAACGGTGGAATCGCTCCAGTTCCGTGAGTGGTTCCGTGGGCATGGCGTCACCTTCTCAACATGACGTCTGGCAGCGTATGTCGTTCGCTGGATGCAGTTTCACGGGCATCATTCAGGACGTCAAGAGCCATCCCGCGACGGGCCCCGGCGTGGGGATGGAACATCAACCGGCGAAAGCGGTGCGTCCGGGCAAAACCCTGACGGAGCCTGCGTCACCACGCCCGTCATTTCTTTCGACGGATCGTGATCACATCGCGCTGCATCCTGCCAGGGAGTTGTACGGTCCGTGAATGTTCGACGCGCAGCGGCCAGCCGGTGCTGACTTCGAATTCAAGTTCGGCAGTATCCACGATATTCAGGTTTTTTAGTGGATCTCCCTTTGGGGCAGGACTGCCCATTTTTGCGGCGAGCTTTTTCAGCATCTCAGTAATCTTCGCGGCGCCTTCCTTGGGGTCAATTCTCTGGGTATACGAAATGACTAAACGATCTTTGCTCTTATCGAAGGATTTCACGCGGTACTCGACCACGGCGGCAACTTTGAGGCCGCCGATCGGAAGTTGAAGCTCGCTCTGCCCAGTGAGCACGTGGGATTCGCTGAATTCTCCGCCGAACGCCATCAGGAAAATTCGGGGTTCCTTGACCATGACTCCCTCGATGCCCTGTTTGCTCAGCAGCATTGCTTCGACGCCGGCCCGTATCCGCTTGAGTTGGGCGTCCGAAACTCCTTCTTTCTTACCCGCGGCGACGACGAAATCGATGACGCCGGTGAACTGCTTCTTGAGTTGCTCAACGTTCTTGACGCCCTTGAATGCTCCCTTCGAATCGAGCTTCAATTGGAACTGAATTCCCTTCACCAGGTTGCTGATCCGCTTCAACAACGGACTGCCGGCGACACGCGGATCGTCGGTCGTGGTTTCTCCGAATTTCCATCCCAGCAGATATCCCTCCCGTCCGGCTTCGAGAACTTCGATCGTCACGTCAGTGCTTCCCTTCGCACCGACGAGCGTGCGGCCTTCATTCGTCGTGGTGCGCGTCTTTGTCCTGACATACTGATGCGTTTCGCCTTTTTTCCAGCGGGGGACGAGTTTGATGGCTTTCTCGTCCGCGCTTGCGACGCTGGGGAGAATGGCCGGCGTCACGAAACCGACGGCAACTGCGAATCGCAGCAATGAAGTGAACGTCATGATCGATACTCCTTGAATTCGGATTTGGTCCTCGAACCCGTAGCGTGTATCAGAGCGAAACGGCGACGCACCGCGATGGAACCCGGCGTGGGGATGGAACGTCAACCGGCGAAAGCGGTGCGTCGGCGCACAGCCTTGACGCACGCTACGTCACTGTTTGAAAAACTCGATACTCCTTCGAATCGATTCGGGCACGGATGAAGAATGGTCGCCCGGAACAACGCTCACCTCAACGTTCAGACCGATTCGACGCGCGAGAACTGCCGTCCTCTGATTGTTAGGCTGATGCAGTTGCTCAACGTTGCCGAAATACAATCGAGCCGGGCATTTGAAGCTGGTAGCGTAGGCAACCGGCGAGCGCATCTGAATTTCTCGATCGTTTGAGATGTCGAAACACACAAGCGCCGACCTCTCTTGCCGAAGGTAGCTCTGGTCCATCATCCCGGAAAGAGACGCGGCCGCCCGAAATCGCTTCGAGGTCATCACCGTGAGAATCGAAAGCGTGGCACCGGCACTGTGTCCGGCGATGTAGATTCGCGTGCCGTCGACGTTCGGCAATTTCGCGAATGCTTCCGTTGCCGCGAGTACGTCGTTCACTTCGTCGTAGTACAAGGTGAAATTGCCAGGCTGGCCATTCTCGCCTCGCAAAACCGGCGTCATCACCACAAAGCCCGCGTCGCGGTACGGCTTCGACATTTCCCAATCACTGTCTCCGGGAGAATCCCCGTAGGCGAATCCGCCGTGAAGAAACACGACGGCCGGCTTTTTCACACCATTGTTCGCGGTTGGACCGACGATGGCTGTCAGTCGCAAGTCGCCGGACTGATACGGCATTGCGACCGCGCCGACGGGTGCTCGCAATCGTTCAAACTGCTGAGGCGATGGGCCCCGGCGCGTCAGTTGCGTGCGGAATGTCTTGCGGGCTTCGGCGTAATCGACCTGTTGCAATTCCATCCCGGGCGACGCAGCCGGAATCGGAATTTGTCCTTGGCCGACGCTGTTGTGCTGTGGATTTTCTGATTTGGTACCTGGCTGACCCTTGCCGCACGCAATCAATAGCAGCGGAAGCAAAACGCAGGCACGTTTGGCGATGGTTGAAGTCATCGAGACGACCTTTCATTGGAACAATCCGAATGCGTTGATGGAACATCAACCGGCGAAAGCGGTGCGTCGGCGCAAAGCCTTGACGCACCCTACCTCACTTTGTCGAGTTTGATTCGTTCGACTTCGGTTCGCGCGCACAGCCCGCGACGGCTCCGAATGCCAACGCTCCGATGAGGATGTAGAGTTCTCGTTGCATCATTGTTTCCTTCAGCCCATGGCCCGCAGGGTGCGTCAGAGCGAAGCGGCGACGCACCGCGACGGACCGGAAGGCGTGCATCGGACATCAACCGGCGAAAGCGGTACGTCGGCGTAAAGCCTTGACGCACCCGGCGTCATTATGTCACTCAAACGCAGCGATCCATCCTTGAGAGGTTTCACCGACATGGCGAACACGCTTCACAAGTTTGCCAGCGGAGGTGATCCGTCGCACTTCTGATCGCGTGAGAACCCAAACGTCGCCTCCTGCTGGATCAACTTGGACGGCGAGCGCGGCCAGCGGGAATCGGCCTTCAGACTTTCCTTTCGCGGAGAATCTCTCAACGGCGGTCCTCCAGTGTGCAACCCAGACCCTGCCATTCTTGCGGTCCACAGAAACCCGGAACGGACTGTTCGCGCCGAACTCGACCGCTGCGATCTCTTTGCCAGTCGCGTCAAACTTGAGCAGCCGATTGGAACTCCCCACGACCATCGGATGCTCGCGGACCGCGACCCATGCGCTGCCGTCGCGGGGATCGACGTCGAGGCTTGACGCGCACCACGTTGATATCGGAACCGAGAAGCCCACTTTGCCGTCGGCCGCCGAGATCTTCGTCAGTGACTTTTCTGCGATCCAGAATGCCTTTGCCTTGGGATCGTAAACAATGTCCCATCCTGAAATCTGATGCGTCGCGATGAGGGTGCCCTTTTCGCTATAGACGTCCGTCCTGCCGGTTCCGATCGAACCCTTGTTTGCCAGGACCCAGACGTTTCCAGTCGCCGGATCAACTGCAATCGCACTGCCGTTGACGTCGGGAATTGTCAGCGTCACCTTTCCAGTCAGGTCGAATCGACGGACGCGATGGGCGACGTTTTCGATCGTCCAGATGCACTTGCGTTTCACGTCGGTCGCAATCATACGAGTGCTGCCGATCGACTCGCAGTTGTTGAATCCCGAAACACGGAATCTCACTTTCGCCGTCGTGTCCAGCAGAGTCAGGTTGTCGGTGTAGTCCGGTTTGCCACGGTACGTCGCGTCGCAGTTGTCGAGTACGAGAATCCCCGTCGGTTTCGCTTCCTTCTTCGGCTTCGGCGCGTCCGACGCTGACGAAATCGACAAAAGCGAAATCATCACGATGGCGGTCATCGGCAATCGAATCATGATTGTTCTCCGCTCGGTTGGAGTTCGATGGTCGAAGAAGAAGTAGTTGCGTTTCACCCAAACAGCTCCCCCACCCGCTTCCCCCCGTCCACCAGCGGCACCGGCCGCCCGAGCGGGGTGTGCAGGGTGAGGGTGGGGTTGATGCCCAGCGTGCTCAGGATGGTGGCGGACATGTCTTCCGGCGTGATGGGGCGGGCGGTGACTTCGGCGGCGTGTTTGTCGGTGCGGCCGATGACGCGGCCGCCTTGCACGCCGCCGCCGGCCATCAGGATGCTGAAGGCGTTGGGCCAGTGGTCGCGGCCGGCCAGGGTGTTGATGCGGGGGGTGCGGCCGAATTCCGTCGTCACCACCAGCAGCGTGTTCTCCAGCAGGCCGCGGGTGGAGAGGTCGGCCAGCAGGGCGGAGACGGCCCGGTCGAACGGCGGGCAGAGGACCTCTTTCAGCGACCACGTGTTCTTGCGGTGCGTGTCCCAGTGGCCGTTCTCGATGCTGACGAAGCGGCAGCCGGCTTCCACCATGCGGCGGGCCAGCAGGCAGCACTGGCCGATGCTGGTCATGCCGTAGGCTTCGCGGGTTTTGGCCGGCTCGCGGGCGATGTCGAACGCCTCTTTCGCCCGCCTGGAGGCCATCAGGCTGAAGGCTTTCTGGTAGAACTCGTCGAGCGATTTGACCGTAGCGGAATTCGTGAGAATTCCGGCGTCATTGGACGCCCGTTCGGAATTCTTACGAATTCCGCTACCGGGCGAAGCGGAATTCTTACGAATTCCGCTACGGTTCAGGTCGCGCAGCGCTTCGCGGCGGCGTTGGCTGCGCGACATCGACACGCCACCCGGCAGCGTGATGTCGCGGACGGCGAATTCCGGGGCGGCGGGGTCGGCTTCGATCGTGAACGGGCCGTAAGTGGGGCCGAGGAACGACGCGCCGCCGCTGTTCAGGAAGTTCGGCAGGGAAATGTACGGCGGCAGCGAGCCGGGCTTCGCGAGGCGGGCGACCATCGAGCCGAGGCAGGGGTGCTGGTTGTTGTCTTTCTTGAGGTTGAAATCGTTGGGACCGCCGGCCTTCTTGCCGGTCATCATCACGTGGAACCCGCGGCCGTGGTCGCTGTCGGTGTGCCGCATGCCGCGGAGAATCGCGAACTTGTCGCTGACGGTCGCCATCCGCGGCAGCACGTCGCCGATCTGCATGCCGGGGGTTTTGGTGTCGATCGGTTTGAAGTCCCCGCGGATTTCAGCGGGAGCGGCGGGCTTCAGGTCGAACATATCCTGATGGGGCATGCCGCCGACGATGAAGAGGAAGATGCAGTTGACGTCTTTTGACTTCTTGGACGTTTGTGCGAAACCGGCAAGCGGGGATTTGTCGCTCGCCGGTTTCGCACGAGCGTCCTCCGCGCTCGCGTTCTGGAGGTAGAGGATCTCGGCGAGACTCAGGCCGGCGAGGGAACCGATGCGGAGGAAATCGCGGCGCGGGAGGCCGTCGCAGAATGGGGGGAGCATGAGACGTCCCTTTGGTCAAAGGCAGGGTCGCGGCGTAACGAATGCATCATATCAGCAGATCGGCATGCAATGAAGCGCCGGTTGCGGTCGTAGGACGGTTTTCCAAACCGTCCGGACGGGTTGAAAACCCGTCCTACGGGAGTTTACGCCCGATTCGCGTCTGGATGCGGCGGTTGCGTTCGGAGTAAAATGCAATACGAGAGGAACCGAGAAACATGCCCGAACCGCCGCCGACCGAACCGAGACGCCTTCGCGTGACCACGCTCTCGCAGCAGGGCCGGGAGGACGACCTGCGCGGGACAACGGCGGAGGAACGCTTTAACATGATGTGGCAGCTTGCCCTGGACGCGTGGGCCTTCAAAGGAGAGGCGGTCGTTGATGAACGGGTTCCGCGACATGTGGTGCGTGTGATCCGCGGAACAGGCGACTGCGATTCGTGATGCCATCTCCCCGCATCTACCTCGACAACGCCGCCACCAGTTTCCCCAAACCGGAAACCGTCTACGCCGCCGTCGACCGTTACAACCGCGAGCTGGGGGCGGCCGTCGGTCGCAGTGCGTATGGGGCGGCGGTCGAGGTGCAGCGGACCGTTGACCGTTGCCGGCAGAAGGCGGCGCAGGTGTTCGGCGTGAAGGACCCGCGGCGGATTGTCTTCACCTTCAACGGGACCGACAGCCTGAACCTCGCCATCCACGGCCTGCTGCGGCCGGGGGACCACGTGGTGACGACGGTCGTCGAGCACAATTCGGTGCTGCGGCCGCTGCGGGTGCATGGCGAAGGCGGAGGGCGGAAGGCGGAAGGCGGAGGGCAGAGGTCGGAGGTCGGATGTCGGATGTCGGATGTCGGAGGTCAGAGGTCGGAGGTCGGAGGTCGGGGATCGGAGGTCGGAGGGCAGGACGTTCACGACGCCGTCACTCCATCACTCCACCACTCCACCACTCCACCACTCACCACCTACGTGGATTGCGACGACGACGGCCGTGTCGATCCGAAAGACGTGCAGGCGGCGATTCGGCCGGAGACGCGGCTGGTGGCGGTGATTCACGCCTCGAACGTCACGGGCGTCGTGCAGCCGATCGCGGAGATCGGCGAGATCGCGCGGAAGGCCGGGGCGGTGTTCCTCGTCGACGCGGCGCAGTCGGCGGGGCACGTGCCGATTGATGTGTCGTCGTTCCCCGTCGATCTGCTCGCCTGCCCCGGCCACAAGGGGCTGCTCGGGCCGCTGGGGACGGGGATCCTCTACGTTCGCGAGGGAATCGAAGACCAACTTCGTTCCACACGGCAGGGCGGAACCGGGTCGCAGAGCGAGAACGATCTGCAACCGGCCACGCTGCCGGACAAATACGAATCCGGCAATCACAACGCGCCGGGGCTGTTCGGGTTGGAAGCGGGGCTGACGTATCTGCTGGAACGCGGGGTCGAGGATATGCGAGCCCACGAACTGGAACTGACCGGCCGGCTGCTGGAGGGACTTCGCGGCGTGCCCGGATTGCGAATTTACGGACCGCAGCCCGTAGGACGGCCCTCCGAGGCCGTCGAGGGCGAGCTGTCGGACGGCCTCGGAGGGCCGTCCTACGACCGCGTTGGTGTGGTCTCGGTTTCGCATCCCGATTTCGAGCCGCAGGTGCTGGCGGCGCTGCTCGACGAGCATTTCGGCGTCCAGACGCGGGCCGGGCTGCATTGTGCGCCGCGGATTCACGAGCGGCTGGGCACGCTGGAGCACGGGGGCACGGTGCGGTTCAGCATCGGGCCGTTCAACACGGCGGATGACATCGACGCGGCCATCGCGGCGTTGCGGGAAATCACCGGCGCGGCATAGCCGGTGTACAGGCTTCAGGCGGCAGAACGTGGTTCGGAGGGAGATCGTTTCTCGTTCGGCCAAGCTAAAGCTTGAACTCCAACTTGTGAACGGTCGGAAGAGCGGTATCATGGGGATTCGGGACTTGAAGAATCTGCGCACGGGTCAGCCGATGAAACAGCGGAGATGTAACACCGTCGGACGGGTTTTCAACCCGCCGTCCGGACGGGTTGAAAACCCGTCCTACGAGAAGGATGCGCGGCGGGGGATTTCGTCGCTGCAGGTGGTGTTCATCCTGCCGATCCTGATTCTGTTCACGATCGCCATCGTGCAGTACGGGACGCTGCTGGTGACGAAGCAGACGATCGCCGCCAGTTGCGCGAAAGCGGCCCGCACGGCGGCCCGCGGCGGCGAGTTGCAGGACGTGCGGCTGACCGTCGCGAAAGTCCTCGCCACGAACAAGATGGGCGTCAGCGACAGCGGGGACGTGGCGATCGTCGTCGAACGGCACGGCAAACCGCCCGAGACCGCCGGCAACCCGCAGGTGGCATACCAGCCCCGCGCCGCCGACGTGCAGCCGGGGGAAGTTCGCGTGACGGTCTGCGTGCGGCGGGGCCGGTTCGCGGGTCGGCGGATTCCCAACTGGCTGGGCGTCCTCGGCCACAGCTTCACCCCGCGCCGACTGCAATGCAGCTCGCTGGCTGCCGTGGAATGATTTACAACACGTAGTGCGAAATTCATTTCGCACGATCGACTTCTGGTGCGAAATGAATTTCGCACTACGGACTACGCACGATGCAACTCACCGTCTCACAGTGGTTTTACGCCGCCGCGCTGGGGGGGTTCGTACTGGCCGCTGCCTGGTCCGACAGCCGCACCCGGCGGATCCCCAACTGGCTGAATGTGTCGTTCTTCGTGCTCGGGCTGGCCTACCGCGGGGCCGTCGACGGCTGGGTGGGCCTGGGAGACGCGGGGCTGGCGTTCGCGGTCGGGTTCGGGCTGTTCTTTCTGATGTGGATGATCGGCGCCAGCGGCGGCGGCGACGCGAAGCTGATGGGGGCGGTCTCGGTCTGGCTCGGGTTCCGCCAGATGCTCGCACTGATGTTTCTCTCGACGCTGCTGGTGGTGATTCTGTCGATCGTCTACGCGGTCGTGCGGAAGTTCCGCACCGGCTTCTCGCGATCCGCCGAGCAGTACCGCGAAGAAGAGAAGGCGGAATCGGAGAAACGCCGGCTCCGCCGCAAGAAGTCGCGGGAAGAAAAAATCGCCGACCGGCAGCAACGCCGCATCATGGCGTATGCCGTTCCCGTCGCGTTGTCAGTGTGGATTCTGATCCTCGCCGAATTGTCCGGCCGGATGCCGAAGTCGATGCAGAAACCGCGGCCGGCCGCCGAGGAAGCGCGAACCGGAACGGCGGCGGTTGCGACAGCCGTCGTAGCCCCGTAGCACGGCTCTCCGAAGCCGTGGTGGCGGCTTCGGAGAGCCGTCCTACGTATGCTTTTTCGCCGCGGCCTGCTCAGTCGCGTGCGGCCGTTTTCGCCGGTTTCTTCAAGAGCGGGAGATGGGCGAAATCGTTGTCGAGAACGCGGCGACTGTCGCATTCCAGCCAGCCGTCCAGCAGCGTCGCGTAGACGCGACGGAAGTCGGTGTGGAACTTCACGTCGCCGGAATCCAGCTCCGCGGGTTTGAGGCCGGGGTGCTTTCCGACCAGCCCCCCCTTAACCGCCGGCCCCGCCACGAACAGGCACGAGCCGGAACCGTGGTCCGTCCCGCGGCTGCCGTTCTCGCGAACGCGGCGGCCGAATTCCGAGAAGGTCATCAGCACGACCCGCTTGCCGTCTCCGCCCCCTTTGAGCGTCTCGAAGAATTGCGAGACCGCGTAGCCCAGCGTCTGCAGCAGGCCGTTGTGGTCGGCCAACTGGTCGCCGTGGGTGTCGAAGCCGTCGAGCCGCAGGTAGAAGATGCGCGTGCCGAAGCCGGCCTGAATCATGCGGGCGACGAGGTTCAGCTCGCTCAACAGGCCGGAGAAGCGGTAGCGGTATCGGGCGGGGAGGAAGCGGCGTTCGTCGTCGCCGGATGTCGTCTCACCTTTCATCAATTCCTTGAGGCGGTCGATCGACGTGTAGGTCTGCAGCGTCGTGCGGCGGACGAAGTCCTGCATGCCGCCGGTCGTCGAGGAGAGCTGCGCCACGTCGCTGATGAGCGACTTGTGCGCCCGGACCCGCGGGACTTCGGCCGCGGAGGAATCCGTCTCGACCTTCTCCTTGACGGCGAACCGGCGGCGGCGCGGGGACGCCGCGTAGCTGTTCCCGAAGCTCTCGCCGCCGAGTTCGAGCCCGAACGGCTTGGAAGTATTCATCGACGGCACGCCGGCCGTGGAGCCTTTCAGGGCCAGCGGCAGGTCCCCCTCGCCGATGTGGAACGCCGGGATGCCGGTCGGCCGGGCCTTCATCAGCGTCAGCCCGCGGCCGAGCCAGCCGTCGGTCCGCTTCCGTTTCGGGTCGGCGGAATTCCAGACGTCCATCGATTCGAAGTGGGAGCGGTTGGGGTTGGGATAGCCGACCCCCTGCACGATCGCCAGCTCGCCGCGTTCGTGCAGCGGCCGGAGGCCGCCCAGCGTGCCGTTCAGGCCGATGCCGTCCGCGACTTTGATCGTCTGTTGCTGCTTCACCGCGATCGTGGGCCGTGCTTTGTAGTAGTCGTCGTCTTCGAAGGGAACGACGGTGTTCAGCCCGTCGTTGCCGCCGGTGAGCTGCACGACGACGAGCACCGTCTCCTTTCCCGGCATTGCGGCATCGGCGGCGTTCGCCACGAAGACCGGCACGGTCGACCCCAAAGCGACCAGCGACGACGTTTTCAACGACTGTTCCAGGAATTCGCGGCGGGTGAACATGGCGACCTCCGTTCGGTGATGTGTGAATCGTTGCTGAACTCGCAAGAGTTCAGCGGATGGAATTCTCGGATTGATTCGCTCGATTCGCGACTGTTATCCGTCACGCCAGTTGATACTCCGGCAGCGTCATGATCGCGTGGGCGACTTCGCGGAGACGCGTGTCGTGTTCTTTGCCGGCCGGTTGTTTGGTCGTCGCGTGGGCGGCCAGCCGGGATTTCACGCGGGGGTCCACGTCCCCCTGCAACAACAGTTGTACCAGAAAGTCGACCTGCGCCGCGGGGGTCTTGTGGGCCGCGTATTTGACGGCCGCCCCGGCCGGGCGAATGTCGGCCCGCAGCGAGCGGTCGTGGCCGCCCAGCAGCCTGGCCGCGAAGTTGTGCCGGGCCAGCAGCGTCGCCGTGTTCAGCCAGGCCTTTCCGCCGTCCCAGCCTTTCACGCTGGGGGGTGCGAACAGCTCCTGCCCCATGCCCTGCATGGCCAGCGCCAGGCTCTCCTGGCCGACGCGGGCGTCGAACGCCGCCAGCGTCGCCACGACGAACTCGACCGGGCTTTTGATTCGCGCCCGATAGGCGTGCCGGGAAAAGAACAGGTTCGACCGCAGCATCGTGGCCACGCAGTCCCGCACGTCGTATTTCGATTTGCGAAACCGTTCGACCAGCGGCGCGAGCAGTTTTTCCGGCGGGCGTTCCGTTTCGCTGATCAACTCCGCGAACAGCTTGCCGACCAGAAACCTCGCGCAGGCGGGTTGTTTCATCAGAATCCGCACGACGTCGTCGCCGTTGAGCTTGCCGGTCTGCCCGAGAACGGTCTTCGTGCCGTCGTCGTGCTGCGTCGCGATGAACTCGTATCGTCCGTTGAACGTCGCCCAGCCGGTGAAGGCCCGCGCTGCCTCGCGGATGTCCCGCTCCGAGTAATTCCCCACGCCGAGGCTGAACAGCTCCATGATCTCGCGGGCATAGTTCTCGTTCGGCTTCCCCTTGACGTTCTTGCTGGAATCGAGCCAGACGAGCATCGCCGGGTCGCGGCTGACCGCCTGCAGAAACGGCTCGAACTTGCCCAGCGCGTGCCGCCGCAGCAACCGGTTCTGGCCGAACATCAAGTCGAGCTTGCTGACTTTCGCGAAGCTGGTGGCGAAGTGGTCGTGCCAGAACAACGTGCACCGCTCCAGCAGGGGATGCGGCGAATGCAGCATGCGGTACAGCCACCACCCTTGCAGCCGCTCCAGCCGGTTGCTGCCGAACCGCTCCGGCTTCATCTCAGCGATGCGGCCGCCGACGGCGTCCATCAGCGTGTCGAACGGCTTCTGCCCGGAACCGCCGGCCAGCAACTGCTCGACCGAGTCGCGCTGACCTCGTTTGAGGGCGGATTGCAGGCGTTCCCAGGCCGGCCGGGCGTCGTCCGCCGACGCCTTCGGCGGCACGCCGAAGCCCCCTCGCCGGTACAGATGCCCGGCCCATTTCAGGTCCCACACTTTCGGCGACGCCGGCTGCCACGCCTCCCGCGGATCGATTTGCGTCAGAGATGCGGCCATGGTTCCCCCCGTAGGTCAGGCTTTCCAGCATGACCGGATTCAGTTTCGCACTCGGCAGGTTTTCGGTGTTCCGGCCGGGCTGGAACACCCGGCCGGCGGGTCCGCGTCAGAACGCGAACCGCAGATACTGCAACAGCGGGAACAATGTGAGCGCGTCCAGCCCCGACAACTGCGTCGGGAACGGCAGCGAGGCGTAGCCTTCGATCCGCACCGCATTGCCGTCGTCCACCGTGACCGTCACGTTTTTCGTCAACCGCTCCGTCGCCGCCTGTCCGTTGGGAATCGTGGAGACGTCGAAATCCTTCAGCGATTCGCCGGCGCTGCGCAGAAACGAAACGAACAACGGGGCATACGCGATCACCTGTTTGAGGGCGTACTGCGGATCCGAGACGCCGACGCCGATCAGTCGCGGCGGCTTCTTGCTCGTCGCGGCGCCGGCGGCCGGTTCCAGGGTTTCTTTCAGCGCGCGAGCCAGCAGGGCGGGGGGGCGGAAAGCGGCCGCCCGGCCGCCGCTGCGGTAGACAAACCCGCGCACCGGCTGGGGATACAGGGCGACGACGAGCCAGCCCTTGTGAATCGCGAACGTGGGGCTGAACGGGAAGAAGTCCCCCTGCCCGAACCCGATGTCGACGACGTGCAACTCCGCGCCGCGATAGGTGCGTTTCTTGACGGAAAGGTCCAGTCCCAGCCCGGTCGAGAGCGAACGCACGACCGCCTCGAGCGACTGCTTGAGTTTCGCCGCGTCTTTCACCTCGACCGCCAGCGTCGTGCCCAGCAGCAGCGCGCCTTCCGTCGGCGAACTGTAGAGCACGTAACGGGAGCCCAGCGCGCCGATCACGTCTTTCTTCAGGTCGACCCCCAGCGATTTTTCGAACGCCTTGTACTGCTTGTCGAACTCTTCTCCCGCGGCTGGATTGAATCCGACGGCCGCCATTCGAATCACCCGCCGCCCTTCCTCGAAGATTGCCGGAAAATCCGCCGTCCCAGCCAGGACCGACACCGCATCGGGCGCAATCGCGGGGAGCGTCTTCAGATCGAGCGTCGTCGGCGACGTCAGCACCCGCAGCAGGCCCTGCCGTTTGCCCTTCGTGCCGACGAGAATCGTACTTCGCTGCAGCTTGCCCTCGAAGCCGAGATGAAATGCGACGTTTCGCAGTCCATCCAGCCCCAATTGGGAAATGATCGCCCCGGCCGGCGGGACGGCTTTGCGGACGATTGCGCCGACCGCGTCGACGTCCGCGAACCCGCGCAGCCACGTTTCATACCGCCGGAACCCGCTCACCTCGCGGAACAGCGGGTTCGCCGTCAGACTCGCCCGCCTGCCTTCCAGCAGATCGATTGTCCGCTGGGGCGGCTCCGTGCCGATGGTGACGACCGCGTGCGGACCTTCCTTCCAGCAGTTCAGCGTCGCCGGTGTTGCACTCGACATACTCACCACGATTCGGCTGCCGATCTTGACGTCAACAACTTTTGCTTCCATCAGATGCCCGAACAGCCGGAACGCGGCCAGAGTGGCGGCAGGGTCGGTCTTCGGCGTGCCGGGAAAAACGACCGTCACCTGAAACCGCCCCTTCAGCGGCTCGATCACTTCGACCCCCAGCACGAAGCCGTGCTCCTTCAACTGCGCGACGAACCGCGGCACCTGCTTCAGGGCGGACTGCAGCCGGATCAGTTCCGCGGGGGGCACGCCTTCCAGCAGCCGCTCGCTGAGCACCTGCGGGCCGAACGCGTCGAAGATCAGCCGGGAGACTTCATCCACCAGCGGTTGGAATTCGTCCCGCAGCATCCCGGCGAAGACCGTCTTCTCGTAGGCCGCCCGGTGCGTCGCCAGCCCGTCGTACCGCAGATAGGCGACGCTTTCCTTTGCCAGCAGCGTCTCCGGCGCGACGTCCGCCGCGGCGGTCTGGTTCGCCGGGAGCAGCGCGAGCATGGCAATCAGTGCGGGAAGGCCCAATCGAATGCGGCGGTGCATGAGATGTTTCCTGCTGCCGAGAGTTGACGCGGAAGGGACCGCAAACCGCGGAGCACCTTCCAGTGAACACATCCCGCGCCGGGAAATCAACACGGAAATTGTGAAACCGCATTGACGGCCGGCAGCCGGCGCGTGACATTGGGGATCGCGGGGCGACAAATCGCCGGCGATTGTCATTCGCGATACCGACGCGCTTCTTGGAGATTCGGACCGCGAATTGCATCGGATTTCGGAATTCGTAGCACGTCACTCAAACTCACGTGGAGTAATTCCTCGTAGGACGGCCTTCCAAGGCCGTCTCGGAGGTGGAGAACCCGCGGCGACCGCCTTGGAAGGCCGTCGTACTTCAAAGGAGATCCCTCATGCGGACGCTCATCTTCGCTACGACGGTCTTGTGTTTCACGGTTTCGGCCCGCGAATCGTTCGCACAGACGAAGCCGACGAAGAAGCCGCCGGAAAAAAGGCCGGCCGTTCTGCACCGGTTCGCGCTGAATCCGCTGCACGTCAACATCGGCACGGTGGCCGCGATCCGGCCTGACGGACGGATGGACGTCAAGCAGATCGCCAATCCGCGGTTCCTGCTCAACCGCCGGGCGGCTGGGAAGACCGATCTGACGGAGGGCCGCTACCTGGGGTTCGTCGGTCGGGAGTTCGTGGAATCGACGAAAGATATGCGACTGGTGTCGCTACGGGTCGTCGAAGTGAAGCCGGGCAACACGGCGGCGGTTCAGGTTTCGGCGGATGCCGCCCGGCGGATCAAGCCCGGCGAAAGCATCCTGTTCTTCCGCCCGCCGGGATCGACAACGGCGCAACTGAAGTCCGTCCCCGGCTACGTCCAGGTGGACGACGGCGAAAAGACGACCATCCTGGGGCGGGCGTCATTCAACTCGGCCCGGAATCTGAGCGCGTCGCGGAACAACCTCAAGCAGATCGCCCTGGCGATGCACAACTTCCACGACGTGCACAAGAGTTTTCCCCCGGCAGTCGTCTACGGACCGGACGGCAAGCCGTGGCACAGTTGGCGCGTGCTTATTCTGCCCTACATCGATGCGAAGCACGTTTACGATCTGTACCGCTTCGACGAGCCGTGGGACGGCCCGAACAACCGCAAGCTGCTGAAGTCGATGCCGGACGTCTACCGCGATCCGGTGCACGGCCCGCAGGACGGAAACTACTTCACGCACTATGCGGCCGTCACCGGCAAGGGAACGGTCTTCGAAAACGGGATTCGCATGAAGGACAAAACCGAGAACGCCCTGGCGAACCTCACCGGAGACACGGGGCTGCGGTTTCGCGACATCACCGACGGCACGTCGAACACGATTCTGGTCGGCCCCGTGGGACCGGAGCGCAAGATCCCGTGGATGAAGCCGGATGACGTGGTCTTCAGCGACAAGTTCCCGCCGCTGGGGAAGAAAGGCAGCTTCGCCGTCCCGTACAAATCGGGGTCGTCCGCCTTCGGTCCGTTTTCGTTTGCGGACGGCTCGGTGCAGTCGCTGCGGGCGGACATCGACATGCGGACGCTGCGGAACCTGCTCCAGAAGGCGGACGGCAACCCGGTGGGGGAGTTCGGCGGCCGCCAGCGCCCCCGCGGCCGGGCCGCCCCGCGACGCATGCAGGCCGTGGAGATTCTCCGCAGCGGCGGCAAGACGACGGCGCGGCTGGTCGGCGACGCGAGCGACTGAACCGGCAACTGCAGCGGCCCCTTCGCGCAGTCGTGGCAGGGCGCGGAGGAACAGCAAGAAGTCTTTCGACGGCTTCGCAGGTGTCGTCTTCGGGTGTCGGCGCACCCGCTTCGTGGTAGAATTCGCCACGTCAGCGACCAACTCGTGCCCGCACATCCCAGCGATTTCCGAAAATCCCTGCGACGTCGGCGGCGGGGGTGCGGCAAATTCCGCTGGCAATGGGGTCGGGTGTGGAAAATTCAAAATTGCGACGGAACTCGACCCCAAGGGGAAAAAACACTCCGCAATTTTGAATTTTCCACACCCGACCCCGAACGCGCCGTGCCAATGAAAATTGCCACGCCCGTCGGCGGGTCGGCGGTCGCGCGGATGGCGTTCTCGTGGCGTTCCGTCTACCGGATGTCGTGTCTCGAGATGGGAAAACTGCAAACCAGGGAAAAACCCTGTAGAATAGCCAGGCGAGAGTGGCGGAACTGGCAGACGCGCTGGACTTAGGATCCAGTGGGGAAACCCGTGCAGGTTCGAGTCCTGTCTCTCGCATCTTGCAATGAATCGGCCGGTTGTGTTGAATTCCAGAACGCCGGCTGCGGACAGGCAGAATTTATTTGCGAGGAGACCTGGGATGGCACGATCCAATCGAGTTCTCGCCGCCGCCATCGTCCTCTGTGTGGCGCTCGGCGCCGTCGGGGCTGGCAGCCTTGCGGCCGACTCGATCGCCGCCGAGACGAAGGTCGGGCGCGGCGGGTCGTCGCGGGTGACGGATGGGCTGCTCGTCTTGTACGACTTTCGCTCGACCGGCGGGGCCGTCGTGAAGGACCGTTCCGCGGCGGGCAATCCGCTGAATCTGCGGATCGCCGACCTGAAGGCGGTCCGCCGCAGCCGGGGGGCGCTGCAGGTGGTTTCGAAGACGGTGATCCGCACCGAGAAGCCGGCGACTCGGATTGCAGAGGCCATCCGCAAGTCGCGGGAGATCACGATCGAAGCGTGGGTTCGGCCGGCCGACACGAAACAGAGTGGGCCGGCGCGAATCGTCACCCTGTCGAAGGACACCGGCGAGCGCAACGCCACCCTGGGGCAGGACGGCGACCGCTTTGAAGTCCGCTTCCGCACGACCCGCACCAGCACCAACGGCATGCCGGCGGTGAACTCGCCCCGGGGAACGGCGACGACGACGCTGACCCACGTGGTCTACACCCGCGATCGCCGCGGGTTCGTGCAGTTGTCGGTCAACGGGAAACTCGTCGCGTCGCGGAGAATGACTGGGGCGACGTCGAACTGGGACCGTTCCTTCCGCTTCGCGCTGGGCAACGAGTTGACCGGCGACCGCCCCTGGCGGGGAACGTTCTATCTGGTGGCCGTGTACCGCCGGGCGCTGTCCTTCAAGGAAGTGGAGAAGAACTTCCTCGCCGGCGCCGGACCCGGCGCGGCGGAACTGCGGCTGGCCCAGAAGAAACGCGCGCGGAACGAGCGGCTCTTCACCGCGCAAGTCGCGCCGCTGCTGGCCCGGCATTGTCTGGAATGCCACGGCGGGAAGTCGGTCAAGGGGCGGCTGAACCTGTCGCGACGCATCACGGCTCTGCGCGGCGGCGAAAGCGGCCGGGCCGTCGTGCCGGGCAATGCCGGCAAGAGCCGGCTGTGGCAGGCGGTGAAATCCGGCGAGATGCCCAAAGACCGGCAGCGATTGACCGACCGCGAGAAGGACGTGCTCCGCGTGTGGATCGACGGTGGGGCGCATTGGCCGCTGGAGCGGATCGACCCGAAGAAATACGTCGCTCCCCGTCGGCCCGATTCCAACTGGCTGCGGCGGTTGACGGTGGCCGAGTACATCGAAACCGTGCGGGCCGCCACGGGGGTAGACATCGCCGCCGACGCCCGCAAGGTCCTGCCTCGCGACCACCGGGCCGACGGCTTCAGCAACACGGCGTACAACCTCAATGTCGACCTGGGGCACGTCGAGGCGTATTCGAAGTTGGCGCGAACGATCGTCGGCAAGATGGACACGACGAAATTCGCGGCCCGATTCACGAAGAGCCGGGAACTGACCGACGCGAACTTGCGGACACTCATCTCCGGCATGGGGAAATGGCTGCTCCGCGGGCCGTTGAAGAAGAACGAAATCGACGCATTTCTGCGCGTGGCGCACGCCGTGAAGAAGGAAGGGGGCGATTTCAAGGAGACCGTCAGCTACCTGATCGAAGCGATGCTGCAGTCGCCGCGGTTTCTGTACCGCATGGAAATCCAGCGCGGCGACGGTGAGCGCCGACCGGCGGACGGCTGGGAACTGGCCTCGCGGCTGAGTTACATCCTCTGGGGCGGACCGCCGGACCGGGAACTGATGCGGGCCGCGGAAGCGGGGGAACTGGCCGACCGCCGCCGCGTGGACGACCAGGTTCGCCGGATGTTGAAAGACCCGCGGGCGGTCGCCCATTCCTCGCGGTTCATCGCCGAATGGCTGAATCTGGATCGGCTGAACAATCTGCGGCCGAATCCGAAACGTTTCTCGAACTGGGATTCGCGTCTCGCCGCCGACATGCGGGCCGAAACGCTCGCGTTCTTCCAGGAAATCGCGTGGAAGCAGAAGCGGCCGCTGTCAGACCTGATGAATGCACAAGTGACGTTCCTCACGCCGCGACTGGCGAAACACTACGGGCTGAAGCCCGTACGACGGCCCTCCGAGGCCGTTGATCGAAAGAAGGACAGCCTCGGAGGGCCGTCCTACGATCGCTACGACCTGTCGAAAACGCCGTCGCGCGGCGGATTGCTGACGCAGGGCAGCGTGCTGACCGTCGGCGGGGACGAGGCCTCGATGGTCGCCCGCGGGTTGTTCGTGCTGAACGACCTGCTTCGCGGCGAAGTGAAGGACCCGCCACCGTGCGTCGACACGACCCCCGTGCCGACGAAACCGGGGCTGTCGCAGCGATCCTCCGCGCTGGCCCGCATCGCCAGCAAGTCGTGCGGCGGCTGCCACGGCAAATTCGAGCCGCTCGCTTTCGGGCTGGAAAAGTTCGACGGTTTGGGTTCTTATCACGAGAAAGACGAGCACGGCAACAAGCTGCGCGACGACGGCGAAGTCCTCTTCCCGGGAACCGACAAGCCGGTGCAATACAAGTCGTCGGCCGAGTTGATGAACCTGCTGGCGGGCAGCGAGCGCGTCAAGAAGACGATCACGCGGAAGATGGTACAATGGGCGCTCGGTCGCCCGTTGGGGAAAGAGGATGAACCGTTCGTCGCGAAAATCCACCAGTCGGCCCAGCGCGGCCGCGGCACCTACGAAAGCCTGATCACGGCGATCGTGCTCAGTGACCTGGTGCGGACGGTGCGGACGGAGAAACGGCCTGCCGAACGATGATTGGAATGGTATGGCACGCCATCCCAACAAGCACATCCGCGAGGCGATCAAGTATGCTGAGGAAAATGGATGGGAGTTCAACAAAGCTGGCGCCCGAGCGCACATCTACGGCGTGCTGTATTGTCCGCGGCGAGCCCGCGACGGTCACCGCTTCAACGTTCATTCAACGCCGCGAAAACCTGAATCGCATGCCCGTGACATTCGTCAGCAGGTTGACAACTGCAACCATTGACGAGGCGAGTGACTGCTCGGCACCGGAGTGAAATTGATGAGCACGTTCGACTTTACGATAGTCCTCGATCAACTGGTCGAAGATATGGACGCCGTTGATGCGGTTTACGCCCGTTGCGACGACGCCTCAATGTTCAATTCTGATGGCGTCACCAGGATCACCTTCCACAGGGATGCGACCACGTTGGACGATGCGATCCGCTCGGCCGTTTCTGACCTGCAGTCGTTCGGGTACAAAATCGAACAAATCGACGTTGAACCAGCGTGCGTGGGAGCAGGCTGAGTCGCCGCACGGCGCGACGCCGGCGCACAGATGGATGGACGTCCCATTTCAGCGAATCACTTCAACCACCGGCGGCTTAACCTCCAACAGCATACCGCGAATCGGGTCCGGGTCGAGGGACCGCAACCGCGTCAAAGCCTTGTCGAGACTTGTTTCCACGGCGACGACTTCACCGTCCAGGATCGCCACGCAATCGCCGCGGACGAACTTCTGGCCGTCGTACTCAAAGTCTCGACAGATACGGTCTGCGATTTGCTGATTCGTTTCGAGTTCGTTCATTTCGACCTCCATCTTCACCGACTGTCATTATAGACCGCGCTTCAGCACGACGATACCTTGAAAGAAACGAGATACTGCATCAAAATGACCGGCGTGCGTGTCTCACCGCGGAAATCCTCGGCCGGCAGCGGTTTCTGCGAAACTTCCCGGAAAGGAGCCTGACGCGTGAATAGCCACCGCATCACCCGCCGCACGATGCTCAAAGGCCTGGGCGGCGTCACCATCGGATTGCCGCTGCTCGAAGAAATGCTCGTTTCGCCCGCATTTGCCGCGGCCAAGAATGCCGTCGTTCCCGTGCGGGCTTTTAACGTCTTCTTCGGGCTGGGCATTCCCGCCCCGTTGCAGAAGGAAGGCTTCGACGGCCCGCTGGAGCCGCTCAAACCGCTGAGCAAGAAGCTGCTCATCATGCGGAACGTCGACCAAGTGCGGGCCGATAAGCCGGGAATTAACGCCCACTACGACGGGTCGACGGCGGCGTTCACGGCCGAGCCGCCCGACGGCACCGCCCGCGCCGGCGGACCGTCGATCGATCAGGTCGTCCGCAAGACCCACTACCCCAACGGTCTGCCGCCGGGCATGGTCTCCACGCTCGTCGGCGGGACGTTCTTCCGCCGCGACCGCGTCAGCCGGCATACGAAGAGCTTCAACGAAGACGGCACCGTCGCCGCCACGATGCAGGAAAAGCCGCGCGACCTTTTCGAGCGGGTCTTCGGCACGATCGCGTTGCCGAAGAACGCCGAGGAGGCCCGCCGCCAGCGGCTGAAGCGGAGCGTGCTCGACAGCGTCGTGGGGCAGTACCAGTACTACACGGGGCCGAATTCGCCGCTGGGGGCGGCGTCGAAGGCCCGCATCGCCGACCATCTCGACCGCATCCGCGAGTACGAACTGCGTGCGTTCCGCATGGCGGGCCCTCGTTCCCAAGCTCCAGCTTGGGAACGAGCGGGCAAACCGCCGCAGTCGAAGATCATCCACGGCGGGAAAGCCGACCCCAACGGACAGGGGATCGACATCACCCTCGAAGAACTCACGACGGAATGGCGGCTGATGGCCGACCTGTACGCGCTGGCGATTCAGACCGACCGCGTGCGCTTCGGTTCGCTGACGTTTCTCTCCGCGGGCGAACGCATTCGCCTGAAGGGGAAGTACGAGTACGGCGGCCGGACGGTCTTCCAGTTCGACGACGCCGGCCAGCGCAAGAGTTCCGGCGACAAGGGTTGCAGCCACGAATGGTGGCACGACTTCCGCGAGAACAAGAAGAACACGCAATTGCGGGCCCACGCCCACATGAAGCTCCGCGAGGTCGCCTACTTTCTGCAACGGCTCGACGGAACCGAGTCCCGCGAATCGAACGGCCGCACGATCCTCGAAAACTCACTGATCACCATCTCAACCGAATCGGGAGACGGCCGCCACAACGACGTCAAACGCGAGCTGTCGGGCATCTTCCACGCCGTCACCGGCGCGAACGGCCGCTTCAAGACCGGCCAGATTCTCGACGTCGGGGCGGAAGGGCTGGACGTTTACAACACGATGCTCACCGCGATGGGAGCCTCGAAACGGCTCGGCCCGTCCCGCCGAGCGGTGCAGCTCGTCGACGCGATCCGGGCCTGATGAGGGATGAGGGATGAGGGATGAGGGACGAAAGACGAAGGATGAGAGATGAAGGATGAGAGATCGTCACGAAACGAACTCGCCCATCCCTTATCCCTTATCCCTTATCCTTCATCCCTTATCTCCTTGAGCACGCCCTTACCGCGCACTCGTGACAATCGCGCTGCGACCCGCCCCGGTCGAGCCGAGCGTGGCCTTGGGAATCAGCGGGCCGAACAGGTTGTCGATCTTGTAGACCGGCTTGCCGCGGTCGCTCTTCTTCGATTCGTCGACCTTGCCTTCCACGAGCACGACGTCGTCGTTCTGCAGCTTCTTGAGCTTCGGGTCGTCGGCCAACGTCAGGCTGCCGCCGAATTTGTCGTTGCCGTTCAGGTTGTAGATGATCTGCCACGACTTCGTCCCTTCCTCGAAGTCGACCTTTCCCCGCAGCCAGGTGTAGCGGGCCCGGTCGAAGTCGTAGGGACTCGGCGTGCCGGTCGCGTTGCCCATCGGGGTGCCGCCGGATGGGTGCGCCGCCCCGGACCTGTCCAGCGGGGCGCCGCCGGGCGGGTCGATCGTCGTCGAGCTGCCCCCCTTGGCGGGACCGCCGGCCGGGACGATCGGCGTGGACGTCTTCGGCTGCTGGAACCGCTCGGGTTCCCGCGGTGCGTCCGCCTGATCCGAACCGGTGAGCTTGATCTTCTCGGAACCGACGGTCGCCGAGCCGGCAGGCGCGCCGCCGTCGAACGGCGTCGACGCCGACGGGAAACCGTCGGAGGCTTCCTTCACGTTGCCGATACCCGGCTGAGGGCCCGGATTGAACGCACCGCTGGGACCACCGCCGGTTGACGGGGCGGTCTTGTTCATCGGAACGGGGGTCGCGCCGGACGGCGCCGCCTTGGCCGGGCCGAAGGCGCCATCCGAGAAGCCCGATTCGGTGTTCTTCGGGTCGGGCACGGGCTTCTCGTTGGGAAGCAGCCCGCCGGAGCCGCGGTTGGCCTCGAACGTGGGGTTGTTGCTCCCCGTCGACGCCCCGGTTCCGGACATCGGAGCGCCCGTCCCACCGGAGCCCGGCTGACTGGGGATGATCGTCCCGCCGCGATGAGGCACCACTGTGCCCGGCACGACGGTCCCGCCCGGAGCGTAACCGGACGGCGGGGCGGCGTACGTTCCCGGCGGCGGATAGCCGTAGCCGGTGCCGTAACCGTAAGGCGAATACGTGTGGCAGCCGCACAACGCCAGCAACATCAGCCCGCCGAGCAGGCGGGCCGGCTTCGAGTGAACGTGCATGTGACGGGTCCTCAGTGCCGGTCAGAAACTTGCCGGGTTTGCGGGGCACGGCGAGTTTCGGCGGGGGAAGTCGTCCGGCAATGGCTTGGGATGAGAGGTGTCATCCGGATGGGTGAAACGGCCCGAACGTATTCCGGCCGTTCTCAAAGTGGCGGGATTCTATTGATGTGAGGAGTTGTGTCCAGAGCGATTTTCGGAAAATCCGATCCGGGAGTGCGGGACAGGGTTTGCCGAAGACCCGGCGGCGCAGCCGCCGTGAACCCAAACCGACAACTTGTTGTCGAAGCGAATCGACGTATCGCGACAGCAAGCT
>Ga0268386_10000082_pt1 | contig 50343 bp, 39 predicted proteins | sample RVTome_15_FD_200260 | JGI IMG/M metagenome (GOLD analysis project Ga0268386, IMG submission 200260) | Soil microbial communities from uranium-contaminated site in the Upper Colorado River Basin, Wyoming, United States - RVT150D86... ... | reverse complement strand
CCCGACCCCAACCGCGCACCATCACTTCCGCACGTCGAGGCAGACGATCTCCTTGCCGTCTCGCAGGTACAGCCGGCCGCCGGAGAGGGCCGGGGCGTGCCGCGTCGTGGCGATCAGCGGCTTCGAGCGGGCCAGCTCGGTGTATTTCTCCGGGTCGGCTTTGACGAGGATGAGTTCCCCCTTCATCGTCACGTACCACAGCTTGCCGTCGGCGAAGATGCCGTTGCTCTTGCCGAAGCGGCGTTGAATCCACTTCTGCTTGCCGGACTTCGCCTCGACGCAGACGAGGTTCGTGACCGGTCCGGCGCTGCCGACGTTGTCGAGGCCGTACAGGTAGCCGTCGTGCAGAATGGGCGTCTGCCATTCGGAGCGGAGCACGCTGGTGCGGCCGTACGAAGTCCAGGCCGGCTTCACGTCGAACATGCCGCCGGCCGAGACCAGCGACAGCATCGCGCTGCCGTGGTTTTCGCCGGAGGAAATCAGCACGTTGCCGCCGACCGCGATGGGGGACGCCGTGTTGCAGTGGTATTCGGTCTCGTAGGCGAACCGCCAGAGCCGCTTGCCGGTCTTCGGTTCGAGGCCGATGGCCGACCCACCGGTGAACACAACGACCTGCCGCTGCCCGCCGACTTTAAGCAGCGCCGGTGTGGAATACCCGGCGGGATCGTCGCCGGCCTTCCATGCGAGCTTGCCGTCCGCCTTGTGATACGCGACGACGGTGCCGGCTTTTGTTCCGGCGGTGACGATCACCAGGTCCCCCGCGACCAGCGGCGAGCAGGCCATGCCGTACTCGGCCGGCTTGCCGCCGAGCTCCTTCAGCGGCTTCTGTTCCCAGCGGCGGGTGCCGTCGGCGAACTTCAGGCAGACGAGGTTCCCCTCTCCGGTGAAGAGGAAGACGTTGTCGCCGTCGACCGTCGGCGTGGCCCGCGGGCCGTCTCCCATGTCGTTGCGATACTGCGGTGCGACGGCGGTGCTCCAGAGTCTCTTTCCAGTCGTGGCGTCGATGGCAAGGGCGCGCTGTTTGCCTTCGGTCTGGACCATCGTGACCGCTTTGCCGCGGCTGATCGCCACACCGCCCATCCCCACGCCCCCCTTGACCCGCCACAGCAGCTTCGGGCCGTCTTTGGGGAACGCATCGATCAGCCCCGTTTCCGCGGAGACGCCGTTGCGGTGCGGCCCGAGGAATTGCGGCCAGTCGTGGGTTGCCTTCGCTTTGCCGTCCGCGGCGGAAACGGATTGTGGAAGGCATGCAATCGCGCCCAGAAATAACGACGACGCGGCGAGACGGTGGAACATTGCGGTGGTCCTTTGCGGGCCGTAGGGGTCCGTCAACGATGATGGTATAGGTTGTTCGAATCGAAGCCTGAAGCGCAAGCGAAGGGCGAGACACGCGTTCCTTCGCTTGCGCTTCAGGCTTCTATTCCACAATTCGTGCGAAATCAGTTCGCACGACATTAGAGACGGGCGGTTTCCGATGTCGTGGAGTATCACCCACTCGTGGGAAAGCTGCAACGCACCGCCGACGCGCACATCAAGACAAGCTGAAGCTTGAACTCCAACGGACGCACCCGACCACGAGACCGCGGGCTACACCAGTTCCTTGATCGGTTCCCGCTTGTCGACCAGAAACTGCGGGCGGCCGGTGGGGTCCTTCAGCGTGGTGTGCATCGGGTCGATGCCCAGATTGTGGTACAGTGTGCAGACGACTTCCTGCATGTGCACCGGGCGTTTGACGGCGTATTCGCCGAGGCGGTTGGTCGAACCGATCGCCTGGCCGGTTTTCATGCCGCCGCCGGCCAGCAGGCAGCAGCTCACCTGCGGCCAGTGGTCGCGGCCGGCCCCTTTGTTGATCCGCGGAGTGCGGCCGAATTCGCCCCAGACGACGACCGTCACGTCGTCGAGCATGCCTCGGTCGTCCAGGTCCTGCACGAGAGCCGTAACGCACTGGTCGAGCTTCACCCCGTGGTCGCGGACGAGATCGAAGTTCTTGCCGTGGCTGTCCCACCGCCCGTACGACAGCGAGACGCTGCGCGCCCCCGCTTCCACCAGCCGGCGGGCCAGCAGCAGGTGCTCGTTGACCGTCGGCGCCCCGTCGTACTGGTACTGGAACGGCTTGCCCGTCCCGTAGCGGGCGCGGAGCTTCGGGTCTTCCTTGCGGAGGTCGAGCGCGGCGGCGAGCTTGCTGGAGGTCAGCACGCCGAACGCCGCCTCGGTGAAGGAATCCATGCCGACCATCTGGCCGTGGACGTCGACTTCCCGCTTGAGCCCGTCGAGACCCTTCAGCAGCTTCTTGCGGTCGCCGAGCCGGTCGAGCGTGACGCCGTTGAGCGTGAGGTCCGACTTGCCTTCCGCATTCGGTTTGAACGGCTGATAAGCGGCCCCCAGAAACCCGGCTCCGCCAGGCTCGGACCACGGAACGTGGCGGGTTTTCTCGGCCAGGCCGACGGACGGCGGAATGCCGGGATCGACCGGCCCCTTCAGCTTCGCCAGCGCCGACCCGATGCTGGGGTGCCCGCCCACCGATTGCAGGTCGCGTCGCTTCCAGCCGGAGAGGCACTGAAACGCATCGTGCCCGCCGGAGCAGCCCACGATCGAGCGGATGGCGACGAATTTGTCCATCATCGCGGCGATCTTCGGGAAGCATTCGCCGATCTGCACGCCGGGGACTTTCGTGTCGATCGGCTGAAACTCGCCGCGGATCTCTTTCGGCGCGTCGGTCTTGATTTCCCACATGTCCTGATGGGGCGGCCCGCCGCCGAGAAAGACGTGAATGACGGCCTTGTGCCGGCTACCCTTGCCGTTGGGAGACGCGGCCTGTGCCTGCAGAATCTGCGGCAGCGTCACGCCGCCGACACCGGCCATCGCGAGGCCGCCGATCTTGAGGAAGCTGCGTCGGGAGACGCCGTCGCACATCCGGGTCTTGGGGCCGTAAATCGTGAGCATGGCGGCAGTTCCTTCAAAGTAGGTCAGCCTTTCCAGGCTGACCGTCAGGCTGGAAAGCCTGACCTACGACTGGGGAAGTCCTGGCGGGACGCACCGGGAGTCGCCGTTCCCGGCGCCTATTCACATTTCGGCGAATCTTGATGCGAACTGTACTCTAGCGGCGGGAAATCGGGCTGTCAATCACTCAGTCAGCCGGAAGAAGAAACCGCTGATGAACGCTAAAGAACGCTAACTCAAACCTCTTCAAATCAGCGTCCATCAGCGTCTATTAGCGGTTGGCTCTGACTGCTTCGATTCCTTGATCCGCGACAATCCGCTCGATTCGTCGAATCCGCGTTCCCCGTGGTGCGCACGGATTCACAAAGAGCGTCGCGCTCTCGGCCGTCCGCCGGAACGATCTCGTTATTTGCCGATCAGATTGTCGATCATCAGGATCGCCGCCGGGCCGACAAGCACGACGAAGATGCCGGGGAAGATGAACAGCACCAGCGGGAAGATCATCTTCACGGCGGTCTGTTGAGCCTTTTCCTCGGCGATCTGGCGGCGTTTGACGCGCATGCTGTCGGACTGCACGCGGAGGGCCTGGGCGATCGACGAGCCGAACTTGTCGGCCTGAATCAGAATCGCGACCAGCGCCCGCATGTCGTCGACGCCGGTGCGGACGCCGAGGTCGTGCAGCACCTCGCGGCGGGGTCGGCCCATCTGCAGTTGCAGGTTGGCCAGTTCCAGCTCTTCGCACAGCTCCTTCGAGGTGTTCTGGAGTTCTTCCTGCACCTTCCGCAGGCCGGCGTCGAGACCGAGGCCGGCTTCGACGCAGACGACCAGCAGGTCGAGGGCGTCGGGGAGCGTGAGGAAGATCGCCTCTTTGCGTGTCCTCTTAAGCCACCACAGCACGAGGCCGGGCAGGTAGAACCCCAGCCCGCCGCCGACGCCCATCGCGGTCAGGCCGTTCACGCTGAAGCCCCACATGGTGATGCCGACGCCGCTGCCGATGACGGCCCCGGCGATGAGCATCACAACCTTGACCGAGAGGTACAACTGCGGCGCGTTGGGCCCGTTGAAGCCGGCGTTCGCCAGATTGACCTTGAGCTTGTTGGCCTCGAGCTCGGTCTTGGGCTGCAGCGCCTTGGAAAGGGCGGGGGCGGCCTTTTCGAGCATCGTCGCCATTCCGCCGCGGGCGTCCTCGCGGAGCTGCTCGCGCTGCCGCAGTGTCGGGTCGCGGAATTCCTCGAGCCGCTCGTCCTGCCGCGTCTTATTGCGGATGAAGATGCTGAGCACGGCAAACAGGGCGACGGAGATCGCCACGAAGATCAGCCAGGGAAGGTATTCGGGTCCCATGAGAGCACCTTGATGGGTCAGTTGTCAGTTGTCAGTTGTCAGTTGTTTGGAATGCCGCGGTCTATTCCGCCAGTCACTAACGCTTGAACGCCACTGACAACGGACCACGGACAACGGACAACCCTCAAATCTTGATCGCGATGATTTTCTTGATGCAGATCGCCCCGAGGATTTGCAGGAAGACGGCGACGCCGATCATCTTGTGTCCCAGCGGCTCGGTGAACAGCAGCATCACGTAATCGGGATTCAGGTACAGCACGGCGAAGAACAGGGCGATCGGCAGGCCCATCAGGACGACGCCGCTGATGCGGCCTTCCCCGGTCAGCGCCTGTACCTGGCCCATGATCTTGAAGCGTTCGCGGATGATGTACCCGATCTTGTCGAGGATTTCGGCCATGTCGCCTCCCGCCTGCCGCTGGATGGCGACGGCGGTGACGAAGAATTTCAGGTCGAGGTTGGGCATGCGGACGAGCATGCCCTTCAGCGCCTGGTCCAGCGGGATGCCCAGGTTCTGCTCTTCGTAGGCGATCGCGAACTCGGTGGAAATCGGCGCCGGCATTTCTTCCACGACCACGTGCAGCCCCGACGCCAGCGAGTGGCCGGAACGCAACGCGCGGGCGATCAACTCCAGGGCGTCGGGCAGTTGCCGCGCGAACGCCTTGAACCGCCGCTTCCGCCGCCACAGCAGCCACAGCAGCGGCAGCGACGCGGGAATGGCCGCCGAGACCGGCACCAGCGGCAGCGGCAACCGCGACATCCAGGACGCCACCCCGCCGAGCAGGGCCAGTCCGCCGCTGATCATGAAGAACGTGTCCGATTTGATCGGGCAGTCGGATTGCTCGAACAGCTTCGAGAAGTTCCCCAGCCGCTGGGTGACGCTGCCGATGCCCCTGGAAATCCCAGCCATTCCGTCGCTGATGACATCCTCTTTCATAATGCCCGAGTTCGAATCCTCGCGGGCCTTCTTGCCGGTGATGATCTGCAGGCGGTCCTCGGCTTTCGAGGCCCCGCCGTTGATCACGAACGCGACGGCCCCCACCAGCGCCACGACGCCGAGAAACGCCGCGATGGAAATGACGATTGGATCCATGACTCGTTCCGTTGTAAAAGATTCGATCGCTCGGCTGCGATCCGGTTAAAGCGTCGAAAGGTCGAAGGTCGAAGGTCGAAGGTCGAAGCATCAAACGTCGAAAGGTCAATTGGAAACCGGAAATTCGCCCTCGTCTTTCAACTCTCAACTCTCGACTCTCGACTCTGCTTAATGTCCCAGTTTGCGGGCGGCGAACAGGTTGTTCGGCAGCCGCACGCCGGCCGCCTCCAGTCGGTGCATGAACGACGGACGCACGCCCGTCGACTCGAAGTGCCCGAAGGCGCGTCCCTCTTCGTCGATCCCGTCCTGCATGAACAGGAAGATGTCCTGCATGATGACGGTTTCCTGCTCCATGTTCAGGACCTCGGTAATCTGCGTGACTTTTCGCGGCCCACCCTGAAGGCGGTTGACCTGAATGATGACGTCAACCGCCGAGGCGAACTGGTGCCGCAGCGCCTTCAGCGGGAGATCCAGCCCCCCCATGCTGATCATCGTTTCCAGTCGGGAGACGGCGTCGCGGGGGGTGTTGGCGTGAATCGTGGTCAGCGACCCTTCGTGGCCGGTGTTCATCGCCTGCAGCATGTCGAGGGCCTCGGGACCGCGGCATTCGCCGATGATGATCCGGTCGGGCCGCATTCGCAGGGCGTTCTTCACCAGGTCGGTCGCGTTGACCATGCCCTTGCCTTCGATGTTCGGTGGGCGGGTTTCCAGCCGCAGCACGTGGTCCTGCTGCAACTGAAGTTCGGCGGCGTCTTCGATCGTGATCATCCGCTGGTCGCCGGGAATGAAGCTCGACAGCGTATTCAGCAGCGTCGTCTTGCCGGAGCCGGTTCCGCCGCTGATCACCATGTTCAAGCGGGCCTTGATCGCCCCTTCCAGCAGCATCACCATTTCCGGCGTGAACGCGCCGAACCGCAGCAGGTCTTCCAGCGTGAGCGGGTTCGAGCCGAACCGCCGAATCGTCAGCGACGGGCCGTCCAGCGCCAGCGGCGGAATGATCGCGTTCACGCGGGAGCCGTCCGGAAGACGGGCGTCGCACATCGGCGAGGTTTCGTCGATGCGGCGGCCGACCTTCGAGACGATGCGGTCCAGAATCTGCATCAGGTGCGCGTTGTCGCGGAACGTGACTTTCGACTTCTGAATCCGCCCGTTCTTTTCGATGAAGATGTGCTTGGGGCCGTTGATCATGATGTCGGCGATCCCCTCTTCCTTGAGCAGGATCTCCAGCGGGCCGAACCCGAACGTTTCGTCGAGGATTTCTTCGATGAGCCGTTCGCGTTCGGAACGGTTCAGCATCGGGTTTTCGGTGTCGCAGAGATGCTCGACGACCAGCCGGATTTCCCGCCGCAGCGTGTCCCCTTCGAGGTCGCCCAGCCGCGACAGGTCGAGCTTGTCGACCAGCTTGCCGTGAATCTGGCGCTTCAGCTCTTCGAAGTCGGCCTGTTGGGTCGAGTCGAGGTTTCGTCCCGTGCGGGACGGAGTGCCGGTCGGTGCCACCATTGCTCCGTCAACTCCTGGTCGAAAAGTCCAAAGTCGGAAGGTCGAAAGTCGAATGTCGCCGCCGCTTGCGGTTTCGCACGCAGCGCCGAGCCGGACGGTCGTTCCAGCCAAAACCTAGCTCACGATTCCCGGCGGAGACGCAGGTTGTTGAGAAAAGTCGTCATCGGGGCGTTTCCGAAGGGGTTCGCCGTTTCGCGAACGCAACGGTCGCGACGAAGACCGCGATTGTGCCGGAGGAATCGGCGAGGGCGCTCCCGCTCGCTCGGCAGTCACCAGCGGAATTGCCCGCGGAGCATCCCCCAGAACTCGGCGGCGACGCCGACTCCCCACGTCAGCAGAACCAGCAGCACGACCGCGGTGACGGCCCAGAACCCGATGACCACGTTGCGTTCGACGTGATCCCCGGTCCTGCGGAAGGCCGCGACGTCTTCGCGGCGGCGGCGGAAGATCGCCACGCACCAGCAGATGCCGGCGATCACCAGCAGGTACTTGATCGACTGCCAGCGGTGCATCGCTCGGTTCCGATCGCCTTATTCCGTCGGCAGGACGACCGAGCGCAGCCATTCGCGGAATGCCTGCCGGACGGACGCCCGATCGGTATCAAATGCCCGATCCAGAAACTGCACGATTCCATCGAGGGGAACTGTGGGAAATGCGAGGCTCGCCCCGGCCGAATAGCGACCACCGCGCTGCAGGATCATCGCTTCCAATTTCGAGCCGTCGAAACGCCAGATTTCGGGCACGCCCAATGCCGCATAGATTCCCATCCGGTCCAGCGAACTCCGCGTCATGTCGATCTCCACGGCCAGGTCCGGCGGCGGATCGATCGTCAGGTCGAGCTCTTCCTTCCCGAGAATCGCATCGATGCTCTGCAGGTAAAAGCAGTCGTCCGGCTCGAGGCCGCGATTGAGCGCTTCTTTTCGGAACGTGGTCGAGCCGCCGGGCAGAAAGCGTTGGCCGAGCTCCTCCGCAATGATCCCGATCAGGTCACCCAGCAGCCGCCCGTAACGTTCGTGACGATACGAAGGCGACATGAGTTCCAGCGCGCCCCGATCAAACGTGACCCGGATCGGACGATCGTCGAGTTCTTCCAGAAGACGGGTGTAGAAATCCCAGCTCATGCCCCGCAGCAGAAACCGCTGCTCGGCCGAGGTTGGCGGTGATTGCGTAACCGAGGCCATTTCTGACTCTCTCTTGTAGGTCAGCCTTTCCAGGCTGACGGTCAGGCTGGAAAGCCTGACCTACGATTCACGCGAACTGCCGCAATTCCCGCAACTCCCGCGGCAACTGGAAATGCACGTGCTCTTCGCGAACGGTCACCTCGCGGACAGTCGCCCCGAATTCCCGCCGCAGGTACTCGACGCATTCCTGCACCACGACCTCCGGGGCGCTGGCGCCGGCGGTGATAGCGACCCGCTCGCAGCCTTCCAGCCACTCGGGCCGCAGCTCGCCCACGCCGTCGATGAGGTAGGCCCGCTTCCCCAGCGAGCGGCCGATTTCCTTCAGCCGCTGGCTGTTCGAGCTGTTCTGGCTGCCGAGGACAATCAGCACGTCGGCCTCAGGAACCAGTGCCGTCACCGCCTCCTGCCGGTTCGTCGTGGCGTAGCAGATGTCTTCCTTGGGCGGACTCTGTATGTTCGGAAACCGCTCCCGCAGGCGGCGGATGAGCACCTCGGCTTCTTCCACCGACAGCGTCGTCTGTGTGAGGTAGGCGACTTTGTCGTCCGGCCCGAACGGCAGCCGGTCGACATCGCCGACGGTTTCGACGAGCGTGATCGACTCCGGCGCTTCCCCCATCGTCCCGATGACTTCGTCGTGCCCCTCGTGCCCGATGAGCACGATGTGGTATCCCGCCCGCGCGAAGCGGATCGCCTCCATGTGCACCTTCGTCACCAGCGGGCAGGTCGCGTCGATCGTCCGCAGGTCCCGCTCGCGAGACATCCGGCGGATCTCCGGCGAAATCCCGTGGGCGCTGTACAGCAGAATCGACCCCGGCGGCACTTCGGCGACGTCGTCCACGAACCGCACTCCCTGCCGCGTGAACCGCTCGACCACGTGCTTGTTGTGCACGATCTCGTGGTACACGTAGATTTCGGTGCCGAACATGCGGATCGCCTCTTCGAGGCATTCGATCGCCATGTTGACGCCGGCGCAGAAGCCGCGCGGGTTGGCAAGCAGGATTTCCATCTTGGCAGTTCCGGTAACGGCGACTTGTGCCGGTCGTGAGGAAACAGAACGCTCTGGATCCATTCTAGGAAGATCGAACAGAAGGTAACAAAGGGAACGAAGGAATCAGGTGAGATTCGGTGAGAGTGTCTCAGAGGCAGAATGGAAAGGAATGTTTCGGAAACCTGTCAGGCCCGATGTTAGCGTCGGATGAACGGGTCGTCGAAAACGTGGTTTCTCAGCCCCATTCATGGGGCCTTCTTCCCTTCGTTCCCTCTGTTTCCTTCTGTTGAATCTCTTCGCTGTCTATGTGCCGCGCTTCAAATACCCGCGGAGTTTCATCCAGTCCTGCAGCCGCCCCGGCCAGCTTTTCAGGATCGGGTCGTTCGGGGCCAGTCCCACGCCGTGGCGGCCCTGCTCGTAGATGTGCATTTCCACCGGCACGCCCGCCTTACGGCAGGCCATGAAGAACAGGATGCTGTTTTCCACCGGCACGCCCCGGTCGGCGGCGGTGTGAAACAGGAACGTCGGCGGCGTCTCCTTCGTCACCTGCAGCTCGTTCGACAGCGACTGCACCAGCTTCGGATCGGGCGACTTGCCCAGCAGGTTTCGCTTCGATCCCTGATGCGTGTACTTCGTCGTCAGCGAAACGACGGGATAACACGCGATGAGAAAATCGGGCCGGCAGCTTTCGCGGTCGACGGGGTCGGCGGCGACCCTGGAAGGATGCGTCGCCGCCGCACCATCCAGGGCGGCCTTGCTCTTCCCTGCGTCGACATGCGTCGCCGCGGTCGTGACGAGATGCCCGCCGGCCGAAAAGCCCATGATGCCCACCCGCTTCGGGTCGACGCCCCATCGTTTCGCGTTGTGCCGCACAGTGCGGAGCGCCCGCTGGGCGTCCATCAGCGGCGACGGGTGCCGGTAATGCGGCGCGATTCGGTACCGCAGGACGAACGCCGTCACGCCGAACGTGTTGAACCACCGGGCGACGTCGCGTCCCTCGTGCCCCACGGCGAGATGCCCGTACCCTCCGCCGGGACAGACGACGACCGCGCAGCCGTTGCGTTTGTTCGCCGGCGGCGTGTAGACGGTGATCGACGGCTTGTCCCGCTCGGCGGTCCCCTTCGCGCCGGGAGCGCCCTTCGGCCAGAGCAGCACGCGTTCCCGCGTCACGCCCGGCTTCTGACCGGCGGGCAGCGGCGAGGTGAGAACCAACGGCAGGCAGAGAATCAGGGCTGGAATCGATCGGCGCATGGGGAATCCATCGAGTTAGGAATCGAAACGAGCAGTGTGAGCCTTTCGTTTCGCACTCTACCCGAACCGCAAACCACTGACTACGGCTAACCACCGCCGGCGCACGTTCGGGGTCGGGTGTGGAAAACTCAGAATTGCGGAATTGTTTCTCTCTTTGCCGAAAAGCGGTGGCTCCGCAATTTTGAATTTTCCACACCCGTCCCCTTCCAGAAGTTCGATTTCATCGCGGCGGAATTCCTGCTATTCTGCGTTTCGATCCATCACCCGATGACGTGGTCCCGGTCCCGCGCTTGACCCCCGCGTAAGTTGGCGATCTCCGTCCGCTTTCCGAGGTTTCGAGCATGCGCGCCGCCGCATCGTCGCACGTCTTCTTTCCGTCCCCCGTCGGCACTTCCCCCGTGATTTCCGACCAGCTCAAATTCCAGTCGTATCAGACCGAGGGGTTTTACGACGAACTGATCGACGACGCCGGCAATCCGCGGCCCGAGGCGCGGCTGCTCGTCGAAAGGCTCAACTCGCTGCCGCCGGGGGAACTGAAGCGCCGCCAGCAGGCGATCGAACGCTCGCTGCTGCAACTCGGCATTACCTTCACCGTCTACGGGCACGAAGCGGGGACGGAAAAAATCTGGCCGTTCGACATCGTTCCCCGGATGATCGGCGCCCGGGAATGGGACCACGTCGAACGCGGGCTGAGGCAGCGGATCCAGGCGCTGAACCGGTTCATCGACGACGTCTATCACGACCAGCGGATCCTCAACGACGGGGTCGTTCCCCGCGAGATCGTCGACGGGGCGAAGACGTACCGCGAACAGTGCCGCGGGCTGAATCCGCCGCGGGCCATCTGGTGCCACATTACCGGGACCGACCTCGTCCGCAACGGCGACGGGCAGATTTACGTGCTGGAAGACAACCTGCGGTGCCCGTCAGGCGTGTCGTACGTGCTGCAGAACCGCATGCTGATGAAGCGGAACTTCCCGCAGATTTTCGAGGCGTCGCACGTGAGGCCGATCGTGGATTATCCGATCCGGCTGTACTCGTCACTGAAGTATCTGGCCCCGGAAGGCGTCAGCGACCCCGTGATCGTGCTGCTCACGCCGGGCATCTACAACTCGGCGTACTACGAGCATTCGTTCCTCGCCCAGCAGATGGGGATCGAACTCGTGGAAGGACGGGACCTCGTCGTCATCGACGGGTTCCTGTACATGAAAACGACGGCCGGGCCGCGGAAGGTCGACGTCGTCTATCGCCGCGTCGACGACGACTTCCTCGACCCGCGGGTCTTCCGCGACGATTCGATGCTCGGCGTGCCGGGCCTGATGGACGTCTACAAACGCGGCAACGTCGCGCTGGCCAACGCGCCGGGGACGGGGATCGCCGACGACAAAGTGGTCTACGCCTACGTGCCGCAGATGATCAAATACTATCTCAATGAAGAGACGATCCTCCCCAACGTCCCGACGTACGTCTGCCTCGAAGGCGACCAGCGGGCCTACGTGCTGGACCATCTCGACGAGCTGGTGGTGAAGGCGGCGAACGAATCGGGGGGCTACGGCATGCTCGTCGGCCCACACGCGACCGACGACGAGCGGCGGAAGTTCGCCGGGCTGATCCGCGAAAACCCCCGCAACTACATCGCCCAGCCGACGCTGTCGCTGTCCCGCGTGCCGACGATCGTCGACGACCACTTCGAAGGCCGGCACGTCGACCTGCGGCCGTACATCCTTTATGGCCAGGACATCTACGTCCTCCCCGGCGGCCTGACCCGCGTCGCGTTGCGGAAGGGTTCGCTGGTGGTCAACTCGTCGCAGGGGGGAGGGAGCAAGGACAGTTGGGTGGTGGCCGGGAACGGGGAGGATGGATGAAGGATGAGGGATAAGGGATGAAAGTTGAAGGACGACATCCGGGCCGGTTTCGTCCATCCCTCATCCCTCATCTTTCATCCCTCATCCCGATTGAGTCGCACCATCACATGAATCTGATTCCGCAATCCGCAATCCGAAATCCGCAATCAAATCATGCTGAGCCGTGTCGCCGATGCCATCTACTGGATGGCGCGTTACGTCGAGCGGGCCGAAAACCTGGCCCGGTTCGTGGACGTCACGCTCAACGTCATCCTCGACCAGCCGGATGGCGCCCCGGAACCGTGGATGCCGCTGGTTAACGCGACCGGCGAGCACCGGTGGTTCGAGGAGCACTACGGCGTCGCGAACCAGGAGAGCGTCATCCGGTTTCTGGCGTTCGACGACGAGTACCCCAACTCGATCGTCTCGTCGCTGCGGCGGGCCCGCGAGAACGCCCGCACGGTGCGGGAGGCAATCTCGTCGGAAATGTGGGAGCAGATCAACGAGTTCTACCATTTCGTTCGCGACGCCGCCCGACGGGATATCTCGTTCGACTCGCAGACCGAGTTCTTCCAGGCGGTCAAGCGGGCCAGCCATCTGTTCAACGGCATCACCGACGGCACGATGACGCACGGCGAAGGCTGGCACTTCTCGAACCTCGGCCGGCTGCTGGAACGGGCCGACAAGACGTCGCGGATTCTCGACGTGAAGTACTTCATCCTGCTCCCCAACCTCAGCGACGTGGGGACCTCGCTGGACGACCTGCAGTGGTCGGCCGTGCTGCGTTCCGTCAGCGGGCTGGAGACGTACCGCAAGCGGTTCCACAGCATGGTGCCGAAGCAAATCGTCGAATTTCTGGTCCTCGACCGCGAGTTTCCCCGCGCAATCCAGTATTGCGTGATGCACGCCGACGACTCGCTGCACGAAATCGCCGGCACGCCGGTCGGCTCGTTCGCCAACCCGGCCGAGCAGCGGCTGGGCCGGCTCCGCTCCAAGCTGGCATGGATGGAAGTCGAGACGATCGTACAGCGCGGCCTGCACGAGTTCATCGACGGGCTGCAGGACCAGTTGAACTCGATCGGCGACGCCATCTACGAGACGTTCGTCGCGCTGCGCAGGGGCGAATCGGCGGCGGAGCAGACACAGCAACAGTCGCAAACGGGCGGCGGGCGTTAAGTCCCTGATGAGTGCGCGCACGCGGACAATGCGTGCGGCGCCGGCCGGTGGGCAAACCGGCCGGCGCTGGCGTTTTTCCGGGTGGGCGCGTCGATTATTTGCCGCGATGGACCTTGTGGCAGGCGGCACAGTTGGTCGCCTTACGGAGCTTGGCGATGCCGGTGGCCTTGCCCTCCTGAACCTCTTTGGCCGAGGCGAGCACCGCGCCGGTCCGCTTCTTCCAGGCCTTGAGGTCCCCCTTGGGGGGCGTGTTCTGAGTCAGAGACGTGTAGTATTCGACGAGTTGCTTTTTCTCAGCGTCGCTGCCCTTTTTGGAGAGGACCTTCTTCAACAGCCCCCCTTTGTGGGCCTTGGCCATCACAATCTTGATGGTGTGCTTGGGTTTCTTGTCCTCGAGGAACGAATTGGCCGCCAGCGCGGCGCCGCCCGCAAATCCCCCCACCAGAACCACGACCAGAATGTGTCGCATGATGAAGCCTCCGGAGCAGTCTCTCATGGATGCAACCAGCGGACCGACCGCCGATTCGTCTCTCGCGGGACATCAGTCAGATTCAGCCGTCCACAGCATTCTGCCAAGCCGTTGCGGACGATGCAAGCCACTTCCGCCGCCGCGCGTTCGCAGGTTCGTAGTGACCGGCTTCAGCCGGTCGATGAATAGCAGAGTTCGTGAGATCCCGCAGCGTCGCTGGGACGCCAGGATTCTCGCGAATTCTGCGACGACACCAGCACTCGACCGGCTGAAGCCGGTCACTACGAACGCATTACCGTCGCGCCGCATTGTGGTTCAGCGGCAGCCACGCCCCGTTCTGCCGGCTGCTGCCGACGCATTGCTGGATGAAGTACATCCCCTCCACGCCGTCGTACACGTTGGGGTAGACCGTGTCGCGAGGTTCGAAGCTCTCGCCGGTGATCCGCTTGACGATCGCGTCATAGGCGAAGCGGTACACGTTGGCGAAGGCCTCGAAGAACGCCTCGGGATGCCCCGACGGCAGCCGGCAGGCCGCTTTCCCCATGTCGGTCATGTAAGGCGCGTTCGGATCGCGGGTGTACAGAGCATGCGGGTGGCCGTTGCGGCGGACGGTCATCACGTTCGGCTCTTCCTGCCGCCACTGCAGCGCCCCCTTCGTGCCGTCGATCTCGATGAACAGGTCGTTCTCGCGGCCGTGCGAGATCTGGCTGGCGGTGACGGTCCCCAGGGCGCCGTTCTCATAGCGGATGACGGCGTGCCCGTAGTCGTCGAGTTGCCGGCCGGACTCGAAGATCTTCAGGTTGGCGGAGACTTCCGCCGGCAGCAGCCCGGACATGTAGCGGCCGAGGTTGAAGGCGTGCGTGCCGATGTCCCCGAACGCGCCCGCCGCCCCGGACTTCGACGGGTCGGTCCGCCAGGCGGCCTGTTTCTGGTCGTCCTTTTCCAGCCGCGACCGCAGCCAGCCCTGAATGTAGTTCGAGCGAATCGCCTGAATCTCGCCGAATTCCCCGCCGAGAATCATCTCGCGGGCCTGCCGTACCAGCGGGTAGCCCGTGTAGTTGTGCGTGAGCGCGAAGACGACGCCGGTCTTTTCGACGAGCCGCATCAGGTCTTCGGCCTGCCGCAAGTCGAAGGTCATCGGTTTGTCGCAGATGACGTTGAAGCCGGCCTCGATCGCGGCCTTCGCGATCGGGAAGTGCGTGTGGTTCGGCGTGGCGATCGAGATGAAGTCCACCCGCTGGTCGGCCGGCAGCTTTGATTCCGCCTTGACCAGCTCCTGGTACGACCCGTAGGCCCGCTCGGGCGGAATGTCGTAGGCCGCCGCCGACGCTTTCGCCTTCTCGGCGTTCGACGACAGCGCCCCGGCGACGAGCACGGCCCGATTGTCGAGCACGGCCGCGGTCGCATGCACCCGCCCGATAAACGCCCCCTGCCCGCCCCCGACGAGGGCCATTCGCAGCTTCCGGTTCAACGCGCCGTTCGTGGTGTCCATCGTGTTCTCCTCAAAGACGGTTCCGCCCTGCGGCAATGGGGACAGGTCCATTTTTCGGATTGGTACTTCTTTCGCGAAACCCGCTTTCCCCCGAAAAATGGACCTGTCCCCGTTTCTTCCGTTCGACGGTGACGCCCGCCAGAATACAGGCGGAAAAAGTCGAAGACAACCGGGAGCGGATGATGCGCGATCAGTTCGCTGGCTTGTTCGCAGGTCGGGATTTGGTAGACTCCGCCGGTGCATCACCTTCCAGGTCAAAGAGGGAGGTGAAGTCGAACACCCGGCGGTTGCAGCCGCACGGGTGTCGCTTTTCATGGCACTCAGTCGATCGGGTATCGAATGAAGAACCGGCACTGCCGGAAACTCGCGGAACGTCGTCAGAACAACCATCGAGAGGGCGTAGCTCAGTTGGTAGAGCAACGGACTTTTAATCCGTAGGTCCAGGGTTCGAGCCCCTGCGCCCTCACTTTTGGAAGCCTTTGTCAGCTCTTCCGCCCGAAATGCGGAAGATGCGAACCGCGCAGGATTTGTACGACGGCTGCTTCGAATAGGGATCGAAGACGGCGTCGGTCAGCCGGTTCGTTTCTTCGTAATGCATGGGAACGAAGACCTGGCCCGGGCGGACGGCGGGGGTGAGGAAGGCGCTGGCGGTCAGTCGGCCGCGTTGCGATTCCACGATCACGCGGTCGTTCGGTGCGATCCGCAGCTCGCGGGCGTCGGCCGGATTCACCTCGACGAACGGCTCCAGCGGATACAGCTTCCTGAGCACCGACGACTGCCGGGTCCGCGTTTGTGTGTGCCACTGGGACGCGGTCCCACGGCCGGTGAGCAGAATGAAGGGGTAACGCTTCGTCGGTGGTTCCGACAGCGGCCGAGGGTCCTCGAACAGAAACCTGGCCCGGCCGTCGGCGTGATAGAACTGCCCGACTTCGAACAGCCGGCGTTCGTTGGATTGCGGATTGTGGATTGCGGATTGCGGAATCCCGCCATCGACGCTTTCCAATTTCAATCCGCAATCCGCAATCCGAAATCCGCAATCCGGAAACGGCCACTGAATGCCGCCGCGGCGATCCAGCATCGCGTAATCCTCGATGCCGGTGATGTCGCACGGCTGGCCGGCGGAGCAGCGTTTCAGGATCTGGAAGACGGCTTCCGGCGAGGACCACTCGGCGAACATCTCGCCGCAGCCCCAGTAGTGGGCGACGAGCTGGAAGATGCGGAAATCGGACAGCGCTTCACCGGGAGCGCACTTTACGTTTTTGATCACTCCGATGCGGCGTTCGGAGTTGATGAACGTGCCTTCCTTTTCCCCCCAACCGGCGGCGGGGAGCACGAGGTCGGCCATGCGGGCGGTCTCGGTGGTGTGATACATGTCCTGCACGACGAGGAAGTCGAGCCGGCTGAGGATGTCGCGGGCCTGGTTCTGGTTGATCCACGAATGGGCGGGGTTGGTGCAGACGACCCACAGGCCTTTGATCTTGCCGCGGAGGATGCCTTCGATGATTTCGTTGTAGGCCCAACTGTTTTCGGTGGGGATCACGGCCGGGTCGATGCCCAGAATGCCGGCGATCTTGCGGCGGTGCTCGTCGCTGGTGAATTCATGCCCGCCGAGCAGGTTCGTCGTGTTGCTGAACAACCGCGAGCCCATCGCGTTGCACTGGCCGGTGATCGAGTTGGCGCCGGTCCCCGGACGGCCGATGTTGCCGGTCATCAGTGCGAGGTTGATGATCGCCTGGGCCGTGCGCACCCCCTGATAGCTCTGGTTGACCCCCATCGTCCACCAGAACGAGACGCGCTGTCCGTCGTGGATTGTTTGTGCGAAACGATGAATCTGATCGGGGGAGAGTCCCGTTTCCGTGGCGACGCAGTTGACTGGGAAGGAATCGACGAATCGCGCGAAATCGTCGAAGCCGTTCGTGTGCTCGGCAATGTAGTCGCGGTCGATCCCGCCGCGCTCGATCAGAATCCGCGCGACGCCGTACAGCAGCGTCTGGTCGGATTTGGGCGCCAGCGCGAGATGCTGCGTGGCCTGCATGGCGGTTTCGGTCATCCGCGGGTCGAGGACGACGATCTCCGGCCGGTGCGGGTTGCGCATCACCCGTTCCCACAGGATGGGGTGCGCGAGGCACAGGTTGCTGCCGACGAGCACGATGACGTCCGATTCTTCGAAGTCGGCGTAGGTGTACGGCGGGGCGTCGAACCCGAACGCCTGCTTGTAGGCCACGACCGACGTGGCCATGCACTGCCGCGTGTTTCCGTCGCCGTGCAACATTCCCATGCCGAACTTGGCCAGCGCGCCGAGAAGCGCCATCTCTTCGGTGGCGATCTGCCCCGTGCTGAGAAAGGCGACGCTCTCTTTGCCGTGCCGCTGCTGGATCGCTTGGAACCGCTCGACGAACGTCCGCAGCGCGGCGTCCCAGTCGGTGGGAACCAGTTTGCCGTGCTCGTTCCGCAGCAACGGCACGGTCGCCCGTTCGGGGGAGTCGAGCACCGCCAGCGCTTCCCAGCCTTTGGGACAGGCCATTCCCAGATTGACGGGGTAATTCGTCGTCGGCGTGAGGTTGACGGCTTCGCCGTTTTGCAGGTGCACCGTCAACCCGCAGCCGGTCGAGCAGTAGCCGCAGACCATCGAGGTCGTGGCATCGGGCTTGCGGCGAACGGGGACCTGTCCGAGGCCGAACTCTCCCGGCTCGCGGAGCAGTTCGCGCGTCAACGGTCCGGTCCGGGAGTGAAGCAATTCGACGGCGTTCATGGGTTTCTTCCCGTAGGACGGGTTTTCAACCCGTCCGGACGGGTTGAAAACCCGTCCTACGTGTTTCACGGACGCAACCCTCCGGGCATGCGCGGGGCCGAGACGGCGGCGAAGAACAGGAACCGCTCCAGCAGCTCGCCGGCCAGGCACGCCGTGAACAGGAGGGCGACGATCACCAGCACCGTGACGTCGCCGCGGTCGGGGTCGGCCAGCAGGAACAGGGGCATCACGATCCCCCCCAGAAACCCGCAGGCGAACCGGGCCAGCGTCGCGTTCGACAGCGGCCCCAGCGTCAGTTTCGCGCTGCGTTTCAACGGCGAGGAGCGGAACTTCATCAGATGGGCGAACAGGCTGGCTTCGAAGACGAGCTTCAACGCGGCGGCGACCACCAATCCCCGGCAGAGCACCGGCCCGGCCGCGGCGACCAGCGTCGAGAGTTGGTGTCCCGCCTTGAGGCGGCCCGTTGTGGGTCCTGTGGCCAGCCCCACGCCCAGCGGGCCGCCTGAAGGCGGTACACCAACGGATTCCGCCGACACGCTGAGGATCAGCAGCGTCAACCACGCCGCCGCAATCCCCAGCACGGCGGACGTCAGCGCGAACTTCACGCCGGTCTGCGTGGGACTCCAGAAGTCGCGTTTCGTGAAGGCGTAGATCATCACCGAGCAGAACACGCCGACCGCTCCGGAACCCGCGACGCTCCAACCGAGCGCGACGAGTAGCGGAATTCGTGAGAATTCCGCCGTCCCGCTTCCGGCTGCGGAATTCTCACGAATTCCGCTACCGTCCGTCCAACACGCGGCGGCGTAGACCACCGCCAGCGCTGCGAACAGGCCGAAGGCGACGATCTCGCGGCTGAGCCAGGAATGCTTCAGCCCGAGCACCGCGCGGAAGGCGTACAACGGCCGGCCGAGATGGAACACGCTGGCGGCCAGCGCGAGCAGGCCGAACAGCAACGCCGTCGTGGCGTGGACCGGGCGCATGGCATCGCCGAGGGCCGCGGGCAGCAGCCGTTCGAGGACCTGTCCGACGAGGAACGCCCCGACGGAAAGCTGCGTCAGCACCAGCATCACGATCAGCGGCCAGTGGGGATGCTGCGGACTGACGGAGTAATAATCCGCCGGCAGCGTGTTCCGCGGGAAGACCCGTTTCGTCCGATATGTCGTCGTGGGCAAAGTGATGTGCGGGTCGGGAGCGGCGGGGAGAAAGTGGTTCGCTTCGGAATCCTCGATCACCTGCCGCTTCTCGACGACGGTGATCGCGATCGCCTCGTGCGGACAGGCCTGCACACAGGCCGGCGCTTCCCCCGCCGCCAGCCGGTCGCTGCACATGTCGCATTTGCGAACGATGCCCTTTCCTTTGTGATACTTCGGCACGTCGTAGGGGCAGGCCAGCGTGCAATACTGGCAGCCGAAGCACTGGTCGTCGAGGTGCCTGACGATCCCCGTTTGCGGGTCTTTCTCGTAGGCGTTGACCGGGCAAGCGGTGAGGCAGGCCGGATCCAGGCAGTGATGGCAGGCCGTCGTGACGTGCTGCATCACCGGGTTGGCCGTCGTCCCGCCCACGAGCAGCCCCACGTCGCGCCACGTTTCTCCGTCGTCCAGCCCGTTGAGCGAATGGCACGCCGCCACGCACGCCTTGCAGCCGCTGCAACGGTCGAGATCGACGTCGAACGCGTACTGCTGCCCTTCGCCGGGCGGGGAGGCGGGAAGCAGCCGCGAGTAGTATTTCGCCTGCGCGGGCAGGCCGCCGCTATCGTGTTCCCGCGCGAAACGCTCCACCGCGGTGAGCTGCCGCTGTTCGGCCAGCAGATGCTGGATGAGTGACGGCCCGTCGGACGACTCGTAGGACGGGTTTTCAACCCGTCCGGACGGATTGGAAATCCGTCCTACGGATTCGGCGTCGATCGTGTGCCCGGTGAGCGTGCTCATGCCGTCGCCTGCGCCATCTCGCGGTCGGGCTGCCCGTTCATCGCGTCGGGCCGGATGTAGATGCGGCCGTCTTCCACCAGCATTTCGTAGCTCCGCACGTCGTTCCCCGGCGGATCGATGCTGCAGCCGCTGCAGGCGTGGAACGTCCAGCCGTGCAGCGCGCAGGTGACGACGCCGTCCTGAAGTTCCCCGTCGGCCAACGGCGCCCCTTCGTGCGGGCAGGCCGAGTCGATCGCGAACACGCGGCCGTTCTCGCGGAACAGCGCGTATTCCTGCCCGGCGACTTCTACGGTCAGACTGCCGCCGTCTGCCAGCGAGTCGTCGTTCGCGGCGAAGAGGAAGCCGTCGTCGCGCGGCGCAGTAGGACGGCCCTCCGAGGCCGTCGCCATTGTGGTCGCAGAATTCGTGAGAATTCTGCCGTCTGTTTCTTGCACTGCAGAATTCTTACGAATTCTGCTACCACCCTCCGACGGCCTCGGAGGGCCGTCGTACTCCTCTTCCAGCCGGGCGAAGTTCCGCCGCAGGCCGGCGCAGCTCGGGCAGAAGACCGGCGGGTCTTCGCCGCGGTGTTCGTACTCGCACGCTTCGCACAGCCAGACGGGGACCTGGTAGTCGTCGTCGCCGACTTTCTGGGCCTCCTGGGCGTGCAGCCGCTCGCGCCAGTACGCGCTGAAGGTCTGCCCCGCCTTGTGCCGCAGGTAGTATTCGCCGACGACGTGTTCGACGAGCGTCGGCAACTGGTCGACGTCGACGCCGAGCTTGTAGGGCAGCCCCATGTGCACCTGGCCGGCGATGCCCCCGCCGAGGTAGACGTCGAACCCTTCGCGAGTGCCCAGCAGTCGCCGCACGCGGACCCCCTTCAGGCCGATGTCGGCGGTGAAGTGCTGGGCGCAGCTCGACGGGCAGCCGCTCATGTGGATGCGAATGCCGTGCAGCTTGAGGGCCTTCTTCCGCAGCGTCTCGATGAGCTGGAACATGTGCCCCTTGGTTTCGGTGACGGCAATGTTGCAAAACTGGCTGCCGGTGCAGGCAATCGTGTTGCGTTCGAAGGGGTCGGCGTGAATCGTCAGCCCCAGCGCCGCCGCGGCCGTGGCCGCCGCGTCTTTGAAACCGCCGGGAATGTTGATCACCGCAATCCCCTGCTCGTGCGTCGTCCGGAGTTCGCCGTTGCCCCACTTTTTGCTGAGCACCGCCAGTCCTTCCAACTGCTGCCACGTCATCCGGCCGAGGGGGACCGACAACCCCATCGTCCACAGTCGCGGTTGTCGTTCCAGAACCCAGGGATTTGTCAAATCCCTGGGTTCTTCCTTCTGTGGGAACCAGCCGATCAGATCATCGTTCGACGACGCCGGGACCGGTTCGTGCACGCAGGGCTGCAACGGGAACGGCAGCGTTTCTTCCAGCCATTCCAGCACGCCGCCCACGCCGATCTCTTCGACGAGATACCGCAGCCGGGCGGCGTTGCGTTTTTCGCGGCTTCCCTTCGCGCGGAACAGATCGAGCACCGCCCGCGTAACGTCGACGACCTGCTCCGGCCGGACGAGCACCGGCAGATGCCACGCGAGGTGCGGGTTCTGTCCCTGCGTGCCGGCGAGGAGGACCTGGAAGGCGACACCATCGTAGGGTGGGCTGTGCCCACCATTTCGTCGGCGCTCGTATCCGTCGTTGGTGGGCACAGCCCACCCTACTTCGGGATCGCGGATGGCGAGGAAGCTCAGGTCCTGCGTCCAGAAGTGGGCGGAGTGGTGTTCGGTGCCGTTCAGGCAGATGTTGAATTTCCGCGGCAGGTCGGAATAGTCGCGGCTGTCGAGGAACAGTGCGGTGATGTCGTGGCAGAGTTGCCGCGTGTCGATCAGCTCATCCGGCAGCAGGCCGCTGAAGGGGTGGGCGAAGACGTTGCGGATGTTGTCGTGGCCGGTCTGTTTCGACGTCAAGCCGACCTTCGCGAGCCGTTCCGCGACCTTCGGCAGGTGTGCGATCGCCAGCCCCTGCACCTGAATGTTGGCCCGCGTGGTGACGTCGACGATGCCGTGCCCGTACTCGTAAGCGATGTGCGCGATCTCGCGGGCCGCATCGGCCGAGAGTTCGCCGGCGGTAATGCGGATGCGGTTCATGTACCGCCCCGGCGCATCGCGCTTGCGGTAGAAGAAGCCGTACCACTTCATCCGTTCGAGGTCGGCCCCGTCGATGTCAGCCATCGCCGTGCCGGCGGCGGCGTGCTGCTCGACGGCGGGCCAGACGTCAAAGGAGTGTTTCTCGGCTTTCCAGAGTTCAATGGGATTGGGCATGAGCGCGTGGTTTAATTGCGGATTGCGGTTTGATAGGCTTGCAGGGTTCTGAATTCGCAATCCCCAATCCGCAATCCGCAATTCTTTCAGGCGCCGACGAGTTCCGGCTCGGGTTCCGTTTGCGGGATGAAGGCGCGTTCCGATTCCTCGCGGACTTCCAGTTCGGTTTCGGGGCTGAACCGCACGCCGAAGCTCAGAAACGAGCAGACAGTGACGATCGCTCCGGTGAGGAAGAAGGCGGTCGGCCATTCCAGCCCGGTGAGTTCCTTCTTGAAGAGGAACATCGACGCGACCGCGCCGGCGTTTCCTCCGGCGCCGACGATGCCGGCGACCGCGCCGAGCGCCCGCTTGTTGATAAACGGCACGACCGAATACGTCGCCCCCTCCGACATTTGCACGAACAGGCTGAAGAAGATCAGCGTGCCGATGATCAGCGGAACCGCGGCCATCTGCGAGAAGAGCATCAGCGCCAGCCCCTCGCAGAAGATCGTGATGAACAGCCACTTCACGCGGCCCGACAGCCCCCATCGCGTGCCGAATTTGTCCCCGTAAACGCCCCCCAGCGTGCGGGCGAAGAGGTTCATCAGGCCGAACAGCCCGGCAATGAGGCCGGCCGTCTTCATGTCCATGCCGAAGTAGTCGGTGAAGTACAACGCCGCCTTGCTGTTGACCAGCAGTTCGATGCCGAAGCACGCGCCGTACAGCACGAACAGCAACCACACGCGGTAGTCGCGGCAGGCTTCGAGAAACGCGCCGGCGGCCTTGTTTCCGTTCTCGAGCTTGCCGGCGGCCCGCAGCTCTTTGAAGCTCCCTTCCGGCGTGTCCTGCGTCCAGAAATAATAGCCGACGGCCGTCAGCAGCAGCGCGACGCCGGGAATGACCATCGCCCACCGCCAGCCGAGCGTTTCCGTCCCGACAATCGTGAGGGCCGCGGCGAAGATGAGCGGCATGACCATCTGCGTCACGCCGCCGCCGAGGTTCCCCCAGCCGGCGGTCGTGGCGTTGGCGGTGCCGACGACGTTGGGGGCGAACATCACCGACGTGTGATATTGCGTAATAACGAACGACGCCCCGATCGCGCCGATCGTCATCCGCATCAGCAGGAAGGTTGTGTAATTGTCCGACAGGCCGACGAGCATCACCGGGACCGAACCCAGTGCCAGCAGCCACGTGTAGGCCAGCCGCGGTCCGATGCGGTCGCACAGCCAGCCGATGACCAGCCGCATCAGGATCGTGCTGGCCACGGCGGCCATGTTCGTGGTCACGATCTGGTCGGTGGTGATGCCGAGGTCTTCGCGGACGACGGCCAGCATCGGCGCGACGCCGAACCAGCCGAAGAAGCACAGGAAGAACGCCAGCCACGTCATGTGGAACGCCCGCATCGGGGGCGTCGAGAAGTTGAACAGCGCGATGCGGGTCGCCTTTCCCTGGATTTCCATGCGCACGCGGCCTTTCCAACAGCGGAACGCCGCGGCGGGCGATCGCCGCGAGTCATGCTTAAGAGTGGCGTAAGACGGATTGGCAATCCGTCCTACGGGGCCGAACGGGCGCGAATTCGGCGTTGCTTCGAACAAATCCTCGAGAGGAACCGGCGGACATTCAGAACGCGGAGACTCTCCGGCCGCGAACGAAAGCAATCGGCGTGCCGAACCGATCCGTCGACCCGCCGACGCCTCGAAACCGCTGTTTTTCAGGGATTCTCAACCGCGTGTGACGCATCGGTCCCCGTCGATGCCATTGCTTCGCGCGCAAAGCAGGTGCAGTTCTGCCGGAGAATCGCGCATGGCATCCCGTTCGGTTGGTGAATTTGTTCCGCAAAAACTCATTGCGAATGCACGAATTGACGGAGAGGGAACGATTCGATTTGTGCATCCTTCCGATCGGGCCGATTGAAACTCCTGTCACGAATGCGCTCGGGTTTTCGATTCCGTAGGACGGATTGCCAATCCGTCTTGATAAGGAGATGACGATGAGCTTGCGGTTGCTGGCCATCGGCGCGGGAATCGCCGTCGCGTTCTGTTCCTCTGCGAATGCCCAATCGATTGAACGACACCCGTCGGAGCCTTACGCCACGGACAGTCACTTCTCGCTGGACGCCCTCGATCGCCAGGTCGACGACGGCGCGCTCGTGCGGCCGGCGAGCGCGTCCCGCACGGCGAACGTTGACGCCGACTGTGTCGGGCCGCCGCCGAATTCCTGCACGGAATGTCGCCTTTCGCTCCGCGAAAGGGCGCCCGTTCGCGGAGCGAACGACGACGATGGGTCGCTGATCGACGCGATCTTCAGCGACAAACCGCTCCTGCATTCGCTCCGCAATCGCGAGACGGACGTGTGGGGCTTGAAGACCTCCGTCGGTGGCGAACTCCGCTACCGTACCATGGACGAGCGGAACCGGTTGCGACCGCTGGGCAATCTGCGCCGCGACACCTACAGCCTGTGGCGGTTTACGCCGTTCGCCGAGATCGGCAACGACCGCTTCCGGGCCTACGTGCAGGCGATCGATGCCGCCAGCTTCAACGAAGACATCCCCCCGGCCCCCATCGACGAGAACCGCTCCGACCTGCTGCAGTATTATCTCGACCTCGGCCTGTTCGACGTCGACGGCAAACCACTTCGCGTGCGGTACGGCCGGCAGTTTCTGCAGTACGGCTCGCAGCATCTCGTGTCGCCGCTCGGCTGGGCGAACACGTTCCGTAATTTCGAAGGGACGCGGGCGTACTACGACAACGGCACGTGGTCCGTCGACGGGTTCGCCGTGCAGCCGGTCAACGGCGCCGGCGGGGCAATCGTCCATCCCCGCAGCAACGACATCCCCGACCAGAGCGTGTGGTTCAGCGGCGTCTATTCCTCATACAAGAAGGCCCCGTTCGGCGTATTCGACGCCTACTGGTTGTGGCTCAACGAAGACGAGCCGAAGCGGATCCTGCACGACGGCCGCCGGCACACGATCGGCCTGCGTTACGCCGGGAAGCACGCCGTCAAAGACGAATGCGACGACCTCCGACACACCCTGTTCTGGGACATCGACGGCGGCTGGCAGTTCGGCGAGGACACGTTTCAGAACGGCGGCGCCGGCCAGGACGTCTTCGCAGGCTTCGTCGCCGCCGAGGCCGGGTTGACGCTGAATCGCATCCCGTGGCAGCCGACCGTCAAGGGACTGTTCTGGTACGGCTCCGGCGACGGCGATCCGAACGACGGCAAGATCAACACGCTGACGACGCTGTACCCGTTCGGCCACTTCTACTGGGGGCTGATCGACAACTTCAACGGGGCCAACCTGCTCGACTACAGCGTGCAGTTTTCCGTCAAGCCGACGAAGAAGCTCTCGTGGCTCGTCGCCTGGCACTGGTTCGACAAGGCCAACCGCGATGACCACATCTACAACATCGTCGGCGCGCCGCTGGGGCCGCTGGGAACCGACCGCAACATCGGCCACGAACTCGACCTGCTCGCCACGTATGCCGTCAGCCCCAACCTGAGCGTGCAGCTCGGCTACTTCTGGTTCTGGTACGGCGACGCGGTGAACAACACCGCGTTAGACCGCCGCGACGCGCAGCAGTTCTACGTCATGGCGACGTGGGGCTTCTGATCGCGGATCGGCAACCGGTCAACATTCCACCGCGTACCGCCGCAGTTTCTCCGGGTCTCCTTCGATCCCCAGGCCCGGTTTGTCCGGCAGGGCGATCTTGCCGCCGCGAATCTGGAACGGCTCGGTGATGACGTCGTCTTCCAGCCCGTAATACGTCGTGTCGTTGGCGAGCGAATAGGCCGGGCAGGCGGCGGCGACGTGCAGCATGGCGGCGGTTTTGGGGCCGAGGTCGTGCCCGCAGTGCATGATGCACGGGGCGCCGGCCGCTTCGCACAGGTGGCCGATCTTCACGCAGGGCCAGATCCCGCCCGCGATGTGCGTATCGGGCAGAATGTGCGATGCGGCCTTCGCGTCCAGAATCTCAAATACGCTCGGCGGGTCGACGACGCTTTCATTCAGCGCGATGGGAATCGCCGTGTGCTCCCGCAGCCAGACGGCGTCGGTCAACGGTTCCGCGGCGATCGGCTGCTCGAAGTATTCCAGGTGGAACTGCTCCAGCCGCTTCGCCAGCGCCGCCGCCTGCTGTGGCGTGTAGGCGCGGTTGGGATCGAGGCGGAGCTTCAACTTGTCGCCGACGGCGTCGCGGATGCCGCGGGCCATTTCGATGTCTTCGTCGGGATCGCTGCCGGCCTTTGTCTTGAGCGTGCCGAAGCCCATCTCGACGTACTGTTTCGCGATCTCCCCGGCCCGTTCGTAGTTCTGAATCCCCATGCAGGCGGCGACTTCGATTTCGGGGCGGATGATCCCCCCCAGCAGCACCGCCAGCGGCACGCCGAACGCCTTGCCGCGAATGTCCCACAGCGCCAGCTCGATGCCCGACTTCAACCGCGTGTCGAGCAGGCAGTCGCGGTGAAAGGCTTCGATGTTGAGCGGATCGCGGCCGACGGCCCACTGCGCGTCGGCGGTCATCTTGCGGGCGCTGATGTCGGGCAGGAAGTTCGTGTTGTGCTCCCCCCAGCCGGTGATCCCCTCGTCGGTTTCAACCCGCACGATCGCACTGCAGGTCGTGGAACTGCTGCGAATGTGCGACCGGTACGGGGCGATCGGCGGAATCTGCGGGACCTCGACGACGGTGACTTCGACGGCGGTGATTTTCATGTTGGTGAGTGGTGAGTGGTGTGATGAGGGATGAAGGATGAGGGATGTACAGTACGACCTTTCGGCCTTCGAGCTTCCGACCTTCGAGCTTCCGACCTTCGACCTTTCGACGTTCGACCTTCGACTTTAGACTTGCTGCCGCGGCTCCGGTATCCGCAGCGTCAGCAATCCTCCCGCGAAGATCAAGCCTGAGATCACGCAGAACACCGTTTCGAACCCGGCGGTGGGTGTATCGCCGCTTGCGGCTTAGCCGCGGCCGCCGACACGGGGACAGGTCCATTTTTCGGATTGACGTTTCATTCGCGAATCACGTCGTTTGCCGAAAAATGGACGAGTCCCCTTTGCGTTACGCCTGCGGACGAGGCGGGTTCGCCCAGTGGCCGGACGGGTCGCTGCCGGAGGCGATCACCCCTTTCTGGTTCCAGTCCAGCCCGGCGCGAACGTCGGCCGCACAGTACCGCAGCGTCAGCCCGCAGCGGCGGCGGTCGCTGTGGTTGGCTTCGGAGCCGTGCAGCAGCAGGTCGGAGTGGATCGAGATTTCGCCGGCCTTCAGTTCCACGTCCACCGGGGGGCCGCCGTATTGCTCGGGGTTTTCGACGGTCTGATCGAGCACGTTTCCCTCCGCGTCGGTGCTCGTGCGGTAGGGAATGTGCCCGTGCCGATGCGACCGCGGCAGGAACCGCATGCAGGCGTTTTCCGCGTCGGCGTCGTCGATCGCCAGCCAGACGGTGACCGCCTTTGTCGGCGTCAGCGGCCAGTAGCTCGAATCCTGGTGCCACGCGACCGCCTTCCCGTCCCGCGGCATCTTGCAGAAGTAATGCGAACCCCACGCGACGACGTTCGCGCCGAGCAGGTCGTTCACGCAGGCGACGATTCGCGGCTCGGTCAGCAGGTCGTACACGCGGCCGTACTTGAGATGGGCCGTGCTGATCGAATAGCTGTCCCCGCCGGCGGCCGTCACCTGCCGCAGCAGGTCGTCGAAGTACGCCCTGTGGTCCGCAATCTCGTCGTCGAAAATGCGGATGCCGGTGATGTAGCCGTCCCGATTGAATTGCGCGATCTGCTCGCGGGTGAGCGTCCGCGGATCGGCGGTCATGCAGGGATGAAAGCGGATCTCGCGTTGCAGCGTGTCGAGCTCGTCTTGGCCGGGAATGATCTTGAACGACTGTGCGGTCATGGCGGGGCGAATGGTGTCAGGCGGGAATCGACGGTTGTCGGATCGCGGGATCGCGTCGACAATCACAGCATAGCGACCGACGACCCGAACCAGTAGGTCCGCGTCGGCCCGACGGGACCTCCGTCCGACGAAAAACGCCGCTTGCGGCTTAGCCTTACTTGAGGCACGCAATGGCCGGGTAAGCCGCAAGCGGTGAGATTCACTGGCCGTCCGGTCCTACAGGAAAACACCATGAACAGTTTCCTCCCCGTGACGGCGGACAGCCATTTTCCGATTCACAACCTTCCTTACGGCGTCTTCCGGCCGAAAGCGGGCGGCGAGCCGCGGGTGGGGACGGCGATCGGCGAGTTCGTGCTGGACCTGGCGGTGCTGGAAGCGCGGGGTTTGCTGCCGTTGCCGGGCGTCGCGGGGGGCGTGTTTCATCGCGGGTCTCTGAACGCCTTCATGGCTCTCGGCCGTGAATCGTGGACTGCGGTGCGGGAACGGATCACGCAACTGCTGCGCGACGACGAACCAACGTTGCGCGACGATGCGGCGTTGCGGGACGCCGCATTGATTCCGCAAGCCGACGTCGAGCTGCTGCTGCCGGTCGAGATTCCCGACTACACCGATTTCTATTCGTCGCTGCATCACGCGACGAACGTGGGGACGATGATCCGCGGGGCGGAAAACGCGCTGCAGCCGAACTGGCGGCATCTGCCGGTGGCGTACCACGGCCGGGCGAGTTCGGTCGTCGTCAGCGGGACGCCGGTCCACCGGCCCCGCGGGCAGCGCGGCGAGGGGGATTTCGGTCCCAGCCGGTCGCTCGATTTCGAGGTCGAAACGGGTTTCTTCATCGGCCCCGGTTCCAGGCTGGGGGAGCCGATTCCGATCGAACGCAGCGGCGAGCACATCTTCGGCATGGTGCTCGTGAATGACTGGAGCGCCCGCGACATTCAGAAATGGGAGTACGTGCCGCTGGGGCCGTTGCTGTCGAAGAGCTTCGCGACGTCGGTCTCGCCGTGGGTCGTGCCGATGGCCGCGCTGGAGGCGTTCCGTCTGCCGAAGCCGGATCAGGACCCGCAGCCGCTGCCCTACCTGCAATGGGCCGACGACCGGCTGTATGACATTCAGATTGAGACGTACCTGCAGCCGGACGGCGGCGAGCGTGGCGAGCCGGGAGCGTCAGCGACCGGAGAACGGATTTCGTCGACGAACGCCCGCCATCTGTACTGGACCGCGGCCCAGCAACTGGCGCATCACACCATCAATGGCTGCAACCTGCGCTCGGGGGACCTGCTGGCGTCGGGGACGATCAGCGGGCCGGAACCGGGTTCCCGCGGCTGCCTGCTGGAACTGACGTGGCGCGGCGAGCAGCCGCTGCAACTGGCCGGCGGACAGACCCGCAAGTTCCTGCGGGACGGCGACACCGTGACGATGACGGCGTACTGCCAGGGGGACGGCTATCGCGTCGGTTTCGGGGACGTGGTCGGAGCGATTCTGCCGGCCGTCGAAGCGTAGCGTGGACTTCAGTCCACGCGGACCGGGCGAGAGCGGATTTTCACGACACTCGCGTGGACTGCAGTCCACGCTACGAGCCGGACTTCAGGCCCCATCGTGGCGGGGGCCGACGTAGTCTTCGGCGAAACGGTTGAGAATGTGCACCTCGACCCGGTCGTGCTGTCGCGACCGCTTGTCGCCGCGATCGATGAGGGGTTCGTTGTCGGCCGCGGCGCGGATTCGCATGCGAACCGCCTGCACGCCGTGCGCGGCGAGGTAGTCGCGCACGGCACGGGCCCGCAGGTAGCTCAGCAGCCGCTTGTCGGCGACGGGGGAGTGGTCGGGAAGCGGGCTGGGGGAGACGTGCCCTACAACCTCGACCTTGTTCGGCTTGCCGGCCAGCGACTCCGCGATGCGGTCGAGCCGGCGGAGGGCCGCGGGCGACAGATCGGTTCTCCCGGGTTCCAACGGCACCGGCCCGCCGACGCGGATCGACGATCCCTGCGGGCCGTGAAAGACGCGCAGATCGGCTCCTTCGGGGGCCTCGACGGGGACGCCGCCGTGTCCTTCGCGCTTGTTGTAATGCGCGCCGAGCGTCAGCAATCCCTCCATGATGGCACTCAACGGGAATTTCTTGCCCGGCGGCGACTTGGGGGACGTGCGATACCCGATGTACTTCTGCAGCGATTCGATGACGGCGCGGTATCGTTCGTTCGACTGAATCTCGCTCAGCGACACCAGCATGATGAAGAACGTCAGCAACAGGGACATCATGTCCCCGTAGGTCACCACCCATTCCGGCACGCCGGCCGGGGGATCGTCTTCCATGGCCCGCCTCGGTTTCGGGTCGAAGGTCTGAAAGTCGAAGGTCGAAGGTCTGTGGCCGTTGTGCCTTTCCGGCTTTCGACTTTCCGACTCTTCGACTTTCGACCTTTGGACTTTCGACTCTTCGGTGGCGAATGCGGGCCTCGCGAGGAACCCGGCGGTGGCTCTACCGGTTCGAGCGAGTGCGACGGATGAACGCCGGGAATCGAATCGGCGGAATGTGCCGACAATTCTGAGAATCCGGCGGCGACCCCGGAAGGATCCGTCGCCGCCGCGCCATCCAAAGCGGGATCAGCGCGACGCGACGGAGCGCTTCGTCTTGGTCTTCTTCTTGGCCGTGCCGGATTTCCGCGCCGCGCTCTTCGCCGATTTCTTCCGGTTGGACGTCGCGCTGCCGGCGGACTTGCGGGCGGTTTTCGTCTTCCGCGCCTGTCCGCCCGACTTGAGCAGGGCTTCGAGCCGCTCGACGGCGGTAGCGGGGTCGAAGCCCGCTTGCGGAGGCTTCTGCACTTCGGCTGAAATCGCCTTCGCGAACGACGGGTCGGTCGCCAGGCACCGCAGCAGGCGGCAGAACTGCGGGGCGTCGTTCTTCCGCAGCACCGATTTGAGCTCTTCGGCGGCTTCGGCTTCGCCGGCGGACGGCGACACGAGACCCAGCCAGACGGCGGCGTCGCGCAGGCGGTCGTCGATCGGCACGACGTGCGCCCCCAGCGCCGCCTGCAGCGTGTAGTTGCGCACGAAGTCGGAAAGATGCCGCAGCTTGCTCAACTGCTTCGAGGCGGCTTCCAGCGTCTTCTTGCGGATGGCGTCGAAGTCGAAGCTGTACAGGTTCTCGAAGATGTCCTGCAGCACGGTGCGGACCCGCAGGGCGCGGTACTCCGGCTGGTCGGCGCCGCGAAAGGCGGGTTCCAGCTCGCTCAACGAGCTGACCCGCATTTCGTTGTAGTCGTGAAAGCCGGCCATCAGCCGGTCGAGGGCGGCGTCGGCTTCCGCCTCGGAGACGTTTTCGAGACAGATCGCGTACAGGATCTCATCGAGCACCGCGCGGACGCCCTGCGGGGCAGGACTCTTGTACCGCTTCTTGAGGACGGTCGCGAGTTTCTTGCACTGGGTCTGCTTTTCGGAAGCTTTCATTCGCGGTGCAACGGGCCGGTTGAGGGAAAAAGAATCGGATCAGGGGCGGGGTCGGCCGGCGGGCCGGACGTCACGGCACGTGCTCTTCGCTTCCGCCCGCGGATTCAGACAGGGTTTCCACCGGAGGACCCTCGTCGTCGGGCGGCAGAACGTCGTGCAACAACCGCGACACTTCGGCGCTGCGTTTGAGTCCCGGGTCGAGAACGAACGTGAGAATCGGCGTGTAGCGGGTCTTGACGCGGGCGGCGACGCGAGCCTGCAGAAACCCGCGGGCGGAATTCAACCCGTGCAGGCTGCGGGACGCCGCCTTGTCGTCCCCCAGCACCGACACGTAAACCTTCGCGCTTTGCGCGTCGGGGGCCACTTCCACCCGCGTCACCGTGACGTTTCCCACGCGCGGATCCTTCAACTCGAACAGGATCGAGGTGCTGACCTGTTCCCGAATGGCTGCGGTGAGTCGGGCGATGCGGCGGGTGGTCATGGCGGAGGAAGCTGCCGTCTCAAGACAGGATTAAACGGAGTGTTGGAGTGATGGAGTGATGGAGTGCTGAAGTGCTGAAGTATTGGGTGCAACATTCCATTACTCCATTACTCCATTACTCCATTGCTCCAATACTCCACCTCTCCGTTAGTCCAGCGTTCGTTTCACGTGGTCGATGCGGAAGGCTTCGAACAGGTCTCCTTCCTTGACGTCGTTGAATCCTTCCAGGCGGATGCCGCACTCCATCCCCTCGCGGACTTCCCGCACGTCGTCCTTTTCGCGGCGGAGCGAGCCGATGTTGTAGTCGTTGATGACCGTCTGATCGCGGATGACGTGCACGCGGTTCGAGCGTTCGATGGTCCCGTTGAGGATGCGGCAGCCGGCGATCACGCCGAAGCGGCTGATCTTGAAGGTCTGCAAAACGAGCGCGCGGCCGGTCATCACCTCGACCTTCTCGGGTTCGAGCAGGCCTTCCAGCGAGCGTTTGATCTGGTCGGTGACTTCGTAAATGATGCGATAGCGGCGGATTTCGACCCCTTCGCGGTCGGCCAGCTCGGCGGCCCGGTCTTCGGGGACGACGTGGAAGGCGATGATGATCGCCCCCGAGGCGCTGGCCAGCGAGACGTCGCTCTCGTTCACGCCGCCGACCGCCTCGTGCACGATCTGCACGCGGACTTCGGGATGTTCGAGCTTTTCGAGCTCCCCGCGGAGCGCTTCCAGCGAGCCGGGAGTGTCGGCCTTGACGATCAGCGGCAGGTCCTGAACCTTCCCGCCGCGGGCCTCGGAGAGAATGTCGTCCAGCGTGCGCGGGCCGCCGCTACGGCGGGCGAGCGATTCGGTGCGGCCGCGGTGGTGCCGCTGCCCGGCGGCCGCGCGGGCGTCCTCGATGTCGGTCATCACGAAAAAGCGGTCCCCCGCGCCGGGGACGACGTTCAGCCCGGTGACTTTGACCGGCGTCGACGGCGGGGCCGCGTCGAGCTCTTCGTTGCGGTCGTTGTAGATCGCGCGGATCCGCCCGTACGTCTTGCCGCAGAGCACGACGTCGCCGATCCGCAGCGTCCCCTGCTGAACGATCAGCCAGGCGATCACACCGCGGTTCTCGTCCATGAACGCTTCCAGGCAGACGCCGATGGCGTCGCGATTCGGGTCGGACTTGTATTCGTTGAGTTCGGCGGTCAGCAGCAGCGTTTCGAGCAGGTTGTCGAGCCCCTGGCCGGTGACGGCCGAGGTGCGGATGACTTCGACGTCGCCCCCCCACTCCGCCGGCAGGATGTTGTGCTGCGCCAGGTCCTGCAGCACCTTCTGTTCGTTGGCGTCGGGCAGGTCGATCTTGTTCATCGCGACGACGATGGGGACTCCGGCGGCCCGGGCGTGGCTGATGCATTCGACGGTCTGCGGCATCACGCCGTCGTCCGCGGCGACGACCAGCACGACGATGTCGGTCACACCGGCGCCGCGGGCCCGCATTTCGCCGAAGGCGGCGTGGCCGGGGGTGTCGACGAAGGTGACCTTCTGAGCGTTGTGCTCGACCTGGTAGGAGGCGATGTGCTGGGTGATGCCCCCCGCTTCTCCGGCGGCGACGTTGGCGGAACGGATCTTGTCCAGCAGGCTCGTCTTGCCGTGGTCGACGTGCCCGAGGATGGTAATCACCGGCGGCCGCGGCTGGAGGCCCTGTGCCGTCTTGTCGAAGTTCAACAGTTCCCGCAGCTCCTGTTCGATGTCGCGGTCGCGCTTGATGGTCAGATCGACGCCGACCTCCAGCGCCAGCTCAAGGGCGGTTTCTTCGTTGATCGTGTCGTTGATCGTGACCATTTCCCCGCGATCGAACAAGCTCCGCTGGAAGACATTCGCCGGCCGCCCGGTCGCTTCCGACAGGCTGCGGATGGTGATCGGCAACTCGATCTCCGCGTGGGACTTCAGTTCGACCGGGCCGGTTTTCTGGCGGCGGCGGCCGGAAGTCCGCCGGCGGCGATCACCTTCCTCGTCGCGGAGGCGGCGCGGCTTGCGGCGGTCGACTTTGCGGGCCGCGGCTTCGTCGGTATCGACGAACGCCGTGCGTCCCACACGCTTGGCCGCCTTCAGGCCGGCCTCCTCTTCGGGCCGGTTGCGGTGCTGCCGCAGATGCTGCCGCAGCGGGCTTTGCGACCCCTTGAGCGCCTCGGCCAGCGGGATGTCGGGCTTCTGCGCCGGTTGTTCCTTTTTGCCGCTGGGTTTGCGGGTCGGCTGCACGAACGTCGGGGCGGCGGCGATGTTCGGCAACTGCGCGCGGGGCTTCGTCTTCTGCCGCTTCGGCGTGCTGCCGGGCACCGTGCCTCGCGGCTTCATCTCGCGGATGCCCCCGCCCATGACTCCCGTGGGGGGAACGTAATCGGTGGGACGCATCGCGGCGGGGGCCTCGGCGGCGGTCTCCCGGGAAGGCGATTCCGCCTCGGCCGCGGCCTCTTCGGTCGGGGCCGAAACGGCGTCGGGTTCCGCTTTGGCCGCCGCTTCGACGGGGGCCTGTTCGACTTCAATTTCGGCTTCCAGGTCCCCATCGGAGGCCGGCTCCTCTTCGGCTTCCTCGATGATCGCGATGCCGCGTTCCGCAACGGCGGTGGCTGACGATCCGCCGCCGATGGTCGGGGCCATCGCGCCGGCGGCGATTCGCTGCGGGCGGGCGTCGATCGTCCGGACCTTTCCGCCGACGTCGCGCAGCGTGTCGCGCAACGGCGTGGTCGGCTCGCGGGAGGCGGCCGGCTTCGCCTTCTGCTGCTCGATGTAGCCCAGGATGACGTCCCGCTCTTCGGGCGAGATGCTGGCCAGCGCAGAGTTCTTCACTGGCACGCCGGCTTCATTGGCGTGCTCGATCAGCACTTTGCTGTCCATGCCCAGGTCTTTGGCGAGGGCGAAAATCCTGACTTTCAAGGGGGCTTCTCCAGACGTTTGCGAAGCGGGGACCGCTTCTTCGAGTAACGTGTTGCTCATTCCGTCGCGACCGAGTGTCCCGGGATCAATCGCCCGCCGGCCCGATCTGCCGCGGGTCGCACAATGCCAGCGCCGTCCATTCACGAGCCGCCGGCGGCCTCCTGTCCAGCGGAGGCGGCCGGAACCGGCTCCTCCTTCGCAGGCACGGCATTACCGTCACCGGAAACGGCGGACGACGGGGCCTCCTCCACGGCTGCTGCTTCGACGTGTTCCTCCGCCGCTTCCGTTACCGAGCCGTTGCCGGAGACCGCCCCCGCAAGCGCGGGTTCGGATTCGGGTTCGGGTTCCGCATCCGCATCCGGTTCCGCTTCGGCGACGGCCTCTTCCGGCGCCGCTTCAGACATTTCCTGAGACGTTTCGGCGGCGGCCGCGGGTTCCGCCGTTTCCTTCTTGTCCCGCTCGGGAGCGTGCAGCGGTTCGAGCTTCACGCCGGCCGAGGCTTCCATCTCGGCGATCTCGGCCTCGCGTTTCCGCAGGGCGCGGTCTTCCTGCCGGGCGCGTTTCTCGGCGGCCTCGATGCGTTCGCTTTCGGCGTCGGCATACTCGATGATGGCGTCGCACTCTTCAGCCGAGAGGCCGCTCAGCTCGGCAAGCTGGTCCGGCTCGATGACCGACAGGTCGTCGAAGGTGAAGAACCCCTGCGCGACGAGGTTTTCCGCCAGCTCGGACGTCACATTCGGGACCTGCGAAAAGGCCTCGACGGCGCCGTCGAGCAGCACGTCCAGCTTCTCCTGCGTGAGCACGTGGATGTCCCACCCGACCAGCTTGCTGGCCAGCCGCACGTTCTGACCCTTCTTGCCGATCGACAGCGACAACTGGTCTTCGCGGACGAGCACGATCACCTTGCCCAGCATCGGGCAGAGGATGACGTCTTCGACTTCGGCCGGCTGCAGGCTGTTGGGAACGAGCACCTGCAGCGAGTCGTTCCAGCGGACGATGTCGATCCGCTCGCCGGCGAGCTCGTCGACGATGTTGCGGATTCGCGACCCGCGGACGCCGACGCAGGCCCCGACGCAGTCGATCTTGCTGTCGATGCACGAAACCGCCACTTTCGAGCGGTAGCCGGCCTCGCGGGCCAGCGAGCGGACCTCGATGATGTGCTCGGCGATTTCCGGGATTTCCAGCTCGAACAGCCGGCGGACCATCTCGGGGTGCGTTCGCGAGAGAATGATCTTCACGCGGCTGCCGGCCTTCTTGACTTCCAGCACGACCGCCCGCACCCGCTCGCCGACGCGGTGGACTTCGCCGGGAATCATCTCACTGCGGGGAAGCAGCCCCTCGACCTTGCCGAGGTTGACCGTCGCCGCCCCGCCGGTGACCTGGGCGATCGACCCGGAGACCATGTGCCCCCGCATCTGCGTGTATTCGTCGTACAGCGAGTCGCGTTCGGCCTCGCGAATCTTTTGAATCATCACCTGTTTGGCGGTCTGGGCGGCGATGCGGCCCAGCAGGTCGCCGATCTCGTCGGGCTGCAGGTCGGTGCCGTTGACCTGGGCGGACGGCTCGCCCGATTCGCGGTCGATGTCGACGTTGATTTCGCTCTCTTCGCCGAAATGTTTGCGTGCCGCGGAGACGATCGCCTGCTCGATTCCCTCGAACACGATCTCTTTGTCGATATTCTTGTCGCGATGGATCGCATCGACGATTCTGAGGATTTCGCTGCCGTTCATGTCGTCCCTTTCACCACCGGCGGAGGCCAGAGGTCGGAAGTCGGAGGTCGGAAGTCAGAGGTCGGCGGGTTGTTTCCGACGATTGAACTCTGAGTTTCGTGTTCCGATCTCTGACATCCGATCTCTGATGCTCCGAATCCGAGGCCGACCGCGGATCGCGGCCCTGATTGTCCGTCTCTGTCTCCAGTCTGCCCAACAAAAAAAAGCGGGCACGAGTCCCACTTTTGCGTCGCCGTTCGGTCACGGCGCAAGTCGTTCCGGCCGATAACGCGGACGGAACTCCCCGCGGAATTCCGCCGTCGGTCACTGCGTCTGGCCTGCGTTTTCCCGCACGTTCACATGATGAATGACCTCATTTCATCGGCCATGACCCAGCAACCAGATCGCTCCGGAACCAACCCGCCCCTGAGCGAAACGTGGGAATCCCACGTGGGATGCATCAAATGACAGCGTCACGATGATCGCCCGACAGCGAAAATGGTCCTGTGGTTCTGGTTAGAACGATAGTCACTCCGCACCGAACTGTCAAGAACGGCGCGGTTGTCGGAGCGATCCGGGGTGCGCGACGCGCTTTGTGAATTGCATGCGCAGCCGAGGGGGAACGCGGATTCAACGGATCGAGCGGATTTGCGCGGATCAGAAAGAAAACAACGGAGACGCAGAACGATTTTGAGGCAGACTGATCCCCACAAGCACTCAGCAGGTAACTTTCACCTTTTGAGGTGGAATTCGGACGACTGACAGCTCACGGCCGACACCATTCGGCGAAGCCGCAACCAAACTTTGAATTGAGCCATTTTTCACCCTCCAATCTTTCACCCGCCTGTTTCTGAATCTGAACAAGGGCGGGTTATAGATTTGGGGATGAAAAAATCTCTTCGTCCACACGCGATTCCAAAGGCAGAGGCATCGGTCCTCAGGGTCCTGGTGATAGAAGGATGGATGACAAAAACATGACTTTTCACTGCAATTCCCTGAGACTTTTCTGTCATCAATGTTTCTGGGTTCCCCCCCTTGGCTGCGGCCGCGCCGTCCGGCACCTATCCGGCGAGCATCTCGACGACGGCGGCGTTGGCATCGGGGAATCGCAGTTCGCGTAATCGATTCGCCGCTATCCAGACGTAGCCGTTGTGGTCGGTCTGGAGTTGCGAGTCGGGTTTCGGCCGGCAGAGCCAGAAATGCAGTTCGACCTCGGCGTGAGAGTAGGCGTGCGTGGTGCGATGCAACTCGTGCACCGCCAGGACGGCCAACCCGGTCTCTTCGAGGCATTCGCGGACGGCACACTCCCGCGGCGATTCACCGGGGCGGCATTTCCCGCCGGGGAATTCGTGCAGCCCCGCCAGAGGCTCATCGGCGGCACGAACGCCGACGAGAAACCGGCCCGCGCCATCCACGACGGCGATGCCGATGCGGTTCGGCGGTGTGTTCGATGGCGACATGGGCGGCGTTCTTTCCGGAAAAGTCGGCAGATCCGGCAGAATCTTCGCGAATCGCCCGGATTGGCTCAACTGTGGGCATGCTGCGGGCCGATTCTCACCGACGATACGCCACACTTCCGAGGACGATTTCGTTTAGCCGCGACTCGGAGGCTTTGCGGAGAGGAGCGCTCCTCTCCGAAGACTTCGAGTCGCGGCTCAACGAATTCTCATTCCCCTCCGACGCCAGACGTTACCGGCGAATTGGACGGCAAACATGAGCGTCATTGGACCTGCAAACCTGGGGGCGATCAACCTGGCCGGCTCGATCGCCGGGGGAACCCGAACCTCCGCCGGTGAGACCGACCGGTTGAAGGAGGCCGCCTCGCAGCGGAACGGCGCGGCGGACCTGAAGGCACTCGCCGCCAAATCCCTCGACGACGTCGCGCAGGCGGACCATACGGCGGACCGCGACGCCGACGGCCGCATGCCACTGGGATTCAGCGAAGGGGAATCCCCGTCCGAACCGGCTGATTTCGAGGGGGAGGACCTGCCGCGCGATCGGCGGAAACGGCGACGTCCCAGCGACGCGGAGGGAGTCCGCGGCCGGCGGCTCGATCTGGAGGCGTGAGCTCGTAGTGTGGACTTCAGTCCACACGAGCAACGATTGGACCCCTGAAACGTCTTACGGTTCCAACGAACCTTCTCGTTCACCTGCCGGGCAAGAAGACGTGTGGACTGAAGTCCACACTACGAGCGGTACACCAACGGGCCTACTTCTGCCCGAGGAAGCTGAAGAGCCGCTTCTTCGGTTTGGCGCCCGGAGTGTCCGCCACCTGCCTGACGGACGAATCGAGCTGCATGACGAGTTGCTCGATGACTTTCGTGAGCTTGGCTTTCGGGGCCTGCATCAGCAGTGGGACGCCGTTGTTCCGCGACTCGACCATGATCGGGTAGTCGTTGGGAATCTGTGCGAAGATCTCGCGGCCGATCGTTTCCTGGGCCTTGCTCATGCTGATCTGCGTGTCTTCCAGACCGATGCGGTTGATGACGACCTTGACCTTGTCGTGTGGCATCTCGCGGTAATCGAAGTACTGCGTGAGCCGCACGACGTTCCGCAGGCCGGGCAGGTCGAGCTGGGTGACGAGCAGCACGTTGTCGGAGGCGTCGATCGCGGCGAGGTCGAGCGGGGAGTAGCTCTTGCTGACGTCGATGATCAGATGCGTGAACGTCGCCTTCAGCAGCGCGACGATCCGCCGCAGCTCGTCGGGCGTGATCCGCATGTTGTCGTCGATCTGCACGGGGCGCGGCAGCAGAAAAGCGCCGCAATCGTGCCTGGTGAGCGAGCGTTTCAGCAGCGAGTAATCGAGCCGCGTGATGTTCTCCGCGACGTCCTGAATCGTGAAGTCGGGGATGATGTCGAGCCAGACGTCGGCGTCGCCGAGAATGAGGTCGAGGTCGATCAGGGCCACGCTGTTGCGTTCGTTGCCGGCGAAGAGGCAGGCGAGATTGACGGCCAGCGAGGTGCAGCCGACCCCGCCGCCGACCCCGCAGACCGTAATCACCTGGCTGCTGCGGCCCTCCCCTCCGGCGTGGCGGCCCCCCTTCAACTGGCGGATGCGGTCGAGGGCGGCGAGGAAGTCTTCGAGCTTCAACGGGTAGGCGAGGAACTCCTTGGCGCCGTTCCGCATCGCCTGCAGGATGACGCTCCCCTCCTGCGAGCTGCTGACGACCAGCGGCGCGCAGTCGGGAAGCGACCGCGCGAGCTCGGACAGCAGGATGAGGCCCTTGTTCGCATCCGAATCGAGACAGATCAGCGCGATGTCGGGCTTGGTCTGCGTGGCAACGTCGATGAAGAACTCGTACCGCGAACATTCCGCCTCGAGCCAGACGGTGTCGATGCCAAGCAGCAGGTTCTTCAGCGTGTGCCGCGTGGCATCATTCGGATCAACGATGGCCAGCCGGACAACTTCGTTCATCTCTCTGAGATCCGGTGAAAGTAGGTCCGGACGGCCCGTCCGGACCTTGGTGGGCCGAACAGCATCAATTCAAGCGAGTTGGTCCGTCGAGGTCCGGTCGGGCCGACACGGACCTACCTTTTCCCGACGAACGCGGCCGCGGATTTCTCCGGCGGCCGCGCCGTTCAGGTCTCTGTTTCCGCCGACGAAATTACCTCGGGTAGTAGCGGTTCGATGGGGTGTCGCGGGTGGAATCAAACGTTCCGTACTGGTAACTTCCGGCCGCCGCGCCCCCCTGGTTTCCCGCCGCGGTCCGAACCGGCTGGGCGGACCACGGCGAACGAGGATCGGTCCGCAGGCTGTCGTCCCATAGCCGCTCGGTGCGGTTCACGCCGGCCGAGCCGCCGCGGGTCGACGCATCATGCCCCGCGCCCGGTCCGAGCGACGTTCGCGACGACGAACGGTCAAAGCCCGACCGCATCGACGTCGGCTGGCCGTTGGCGGCCGGCTGGTTGGACGGCGGAGCGGGAGGCGACTTGATCGTTTGCACGGGGGACGTAATCACGCGGTGGTATCCCCCCTGGGCGGCGGGCGACAGCGGCGCGACGCCTTTGATGCCGGGGCCGCCGTGCGTCCCGTTGGAAAACACCTGGTCGACGCCGCAGCCGGTGCAGCGGTCGCCGTAGCTGGGAACTTCGATCCGCCCGTCGATGTACAGCTCGCGGTCGGTCGGGTCGTCGGTGAAGAAACCGATGCCGCCCGCGGGAAGCTGCGGGCCTTTCGACGCGGCGACCAGTTCGGGCGTGACCATGATCACGAGTTCGGTTTCCCCCTTTTCGTAGCGGACCCGGCGGAACGCCGCCCCGATCCAGGGGAGTTCGCCGAGCACCGGGACCTTGCTGGTGGTTGCCGCCGTTCGCGTCGAGAGCAGCCCGGCCAGCATGAAGGTCTCGCCGAACCGCATTTCCACCTGGGTGTTCACGCGGCGGGTGGTCAGGCCGGGGATCGTGGTTCCGCCGATCGTCACGGCGCTGGTGAAGTCCCGTTCGCTGACTTCCGGCTGCAGTTCGAGCCGCACGCGGCCGTTGCCGAGGATGATGGGGACCGCTTCCAGCCGCACGCCGAACTGCTTGAACTGAATCGTGGTCGTGCCCAGGCTCTGGGGGACGACCAGGGGGAATTCGCCGCCGGCCAGCATGTAGGCCGGGCGGCCGTTGGTGGTGACGAGTTCCGGCTCGGCGAGGATTTTCAGCAGCGATTCCTGCTTGAGGGCTTCGAGGAATCCCTGGAACACGGTGCTGTCGTTGACGATGCCGAACGCCAGCGTCGGGTCGACGAGGTTGGTGACGGAGCCGACGTTCGGTGGGCTGAACCCGATGAGCGGGGTGAGCTGCCCCGGCGTGGAGGCCAGCGAGGCGTCGTTGCTGGCGTAGAGGAAGTTGAACCCGAAGCGGCGGATTTTCGCCCGCTGCACTTCCATCACGCGGACCTTCAACTGCACCTGCTGCACACCGCCGACCCGCATCTGGTCGATGACCTTCGCGTAGAACTGCTCGGCGATTTCGCGCATCTCGGTGATGTGTTCCGGCTGGGTGACCCACCCCCGCAGCACGACGGTGTCGCCGATCTTGACGGCGCTCACCGAGGAGTGCGGAAACAGCCGGTTGAGATACGCCTGCAGGTGCCGCACGTCGCCGATCACGAACACCTCGACGGTGAACATGTTCCGCATTTCGTCGACGAGGACCATCGAGGTGACGCCGGGCTTCGTGGCGTGCACGCGAATCATGTTCGGGCTGCGTTCGACCTTGGTGACGTTGACGATCTCCTGATCGAAGCCGTAGACGGTCGTGATCCGTTTGTCGAGCTTGAGGATCTTGGCGAACTTCTCGACGATTTTGAGGTCGGATTTTTTGTTTCGGACCTCGTAGACGGGATCGCTTTCCGCCTTGCGCTCCTGCGCGTAGGCGAGATTTCCGGTCAGGATGGCCGCCGCGAGAACGGCGATCAGCCTGTGGGGGAACTGGGTCGGCATCCGTGCACCTCAGGATGTGAAATGGTGGGATTGCCGGAACGCGAACTCAGTCTCGCGACCCGGCGCGGGTGGATGTTGGGCCTGTTGCATGGGCGGAACGGCCCGACCGGGGATCTGTGTCCGGCGCCCGTCGCGAAACTCCGCACCGCCTGGATCATTTATTTCAAGGAAGAGCTTCCCCGAACGGTTCGTCCGGCCGGATCGCGCGGTTCGCGCCGAATGCGATCGGAGTGCTGAAGTGCGGGAGTGCGGTTGCCGTCCCTTCACTCCCATCCTTCAGCACCCCGATCTTCCCCATTCGGCGCGGAACCGTTGCGATCGTGCGGCTCGATTCCGGGAAACAGGTCCCTGAAGCGTGCTTATCCGTCGTTGGAAGACTCTTTGGCGTCATCGTCGGCATCGGGAAGTTCGACTTCCTCGATGCGAGGGTTCCGACCCTCATAGATAGTCAGTTTCCATTTCGGTTTCACGGTCGAGTCGCCGTTCGACTTTTGGCCGTTGTCGGGTTCATTGCCCTTGTTCTTCCCACCCTGGGCACCCGACAGAAATTGCGCGAACGCCCCCAACCCCTTGTTCTTTCGCGCGCCGTCCGCCTGATCGCCGCCCCCGTCCTTCGGCCGGTCCATGGTGTCGAAGATCGAATCGTCGAACGAGGAGAATTCTCGCGCCTCGTTCTTCTTCGCAAGTTTCTCCTGTTCACCAGATCGCCGCAGGGCCAGCGTCAGGATGCCGCGGTTTTCCGCCAGCGTCAGCAGATTGCAGTTCTTTGCGGTCACCAGCAGCGAAATGTTCTTCGCCTTCAGGTCGCTCGCGTCGGCGTCGGCGGTGTTGGACTGGCGTTTGTCGTCGATCGAGAAGACCGCCACGTCCTTGAGGACGGTCACCGTCCGCTGGCGGGTGGGTCCCCCGGGGCGGCCGGATTTGTAGGTCAGCACGACGTCCACGTGGTCGCCGGGGCGGACCAGCCCGCTGTGGGTCTTCGTCGCGTTGACCTTCACGGTCACCACCCGCATGTTGGCGGGGATTTCCTGCGACGGGGCGTAGTTCTTCGAGGTCAGCTTCGAGACCTGAATCAGGTCTCCCTTGGCGGCGAAGTACCGCATCCGCGTGTCGACATACTCGCTGCGCGAAGTGATCGCCCCCTCGGGAACCATCGACGCCGGCATTTCCTTGAATTCCGTGTTCGACTCGTCGACCAGCGAGAAGGGCTGAATGTCCTTCGCCGCGACGAGCACCGACTTCGTGTCGGACTGCGTCTGTTCCGGCGCCTGCGGGCCGGACATCACCTGTTGCACACCCAGCATCGCCACCAGGCCGCAGCCGATGGCGACAACCAACAGCACCAGCGATTTCATCTTCATGATCGTCTACCCCTCGTAAAGGACGGCAGCCCCCGGCCCGGGACAACCCCCGCAGCCAAAGCCGCCGTTGTGTTCATCATGTAGTGCGAAATTCATTTCGCACGAAACGCAGGCTGTGCGAAATGAATTCCCCACTACGCCCTCTCAACTAAAACAGCATCCCCTGGTACAGGAAGTAGCCGATGCAGCCGATGCAGATCGGAATGCCGTAAGGCAAAAGCAGCATCCGCGATTTGCGTTCGGCGGCGATTTCGGCGAGCTTTTTGGGGCTTTTGACTTCCATCCATTCGGTGAAGATCATCAGGAAATTCGCGGCGTGCTTCTTCGTGTCCCGCCGGTAGAGCACCATCGCCACGGCCATCACCGCCCCCACGATCGTGGAGATGGCGAACCCGTAGAAGGTCACCTTCCAGCCCAGCCACGCCCCCACGCCCGCCAGCAGCTTGACGTCTCCGGCCCCCATGCCGCCGACAGAATACAGCGGCAGCAGGCAGGCCAGGCCGACGACCATTCCCAGCAGTCCGCTCCCCAGTCCGGCCCAGCCGGCCAGGATCGTGTTGAAGGCGAGGCCGGAGAGGATCAGGGGAAAGGTGATCCAGTTCGGGACGCGGAGCTGCTTGCCGTCGATGTACGCGGCCACGATCAGCACCACCGACACCACATAGACGTGCCAGTTGACGACGAACAGGGAACCATCCATTTTGCTTGTGCCTTTCTTTCGAGCGTGCCGTGTGTTGGTCAGTTGTCCGTAATCCGTTGTCAGTTGATTCCGCCGTTGGATCGTCGATTCCAACGGACAACGGACGACGGACAACTGACCAGCCCTGCTGCGGCGGATCTCGTCCGGTAATCGCTCCCGGGGACGAGCCCACGCGGGCAGCGGACGATTCAAGCATAGGTCACGCGCGAGGGCCGGCGGTGAAAAACCACATCACCCACGAAATTCCGGCGATAATCATCGCGAGGACCTCGGTCAGCGACGCAGCGGACGATTCCATCCAGACGGGCAACATGGCTCACGGCCCCGAACAGAGAGTGGAACGAGTTGAACATGTCGTGCGAAATTCATTTCGCACCGTCCACGTTTCGTGCGAAATGCCCTTTTCAGTCACAAAAGGGGCGCACTACGTTCGCGTGACGGCGAAGGTTCCGATCGGAACCCGGGGACCTTGTCGATGGCAAGGTCCGCGGGTTGCGGCCGGCGCCGAGGCGTCGCGGCCCCGGATGGGTGCGCCGCGACGCATCCTTGCGGGGCAGCGGCCCCGAAACGCGGGCAACCGCCCAACCGGACGCTGTCGATCCGGCTGGACGGTATCGCCCGAAGTGGCACGCCAACTGTGTTGGCTGCGGTCTCGAAAGACCGGCGGTTGGTCCCGCAGTGCCGGGAGCACGCCGTAATTACGGGGTGCCGCCCAGAGCGGTCGAAATCGCCTGGAACTTGGCGCTGGCGGTGTTTCCGACCGCCGTAATCGCCGCGAGGCAGACGATGATGATGAGCGCCAGCATGACGGCGTACTCAACCGCGGTCGGTCCATCTTCCGAAACCAGGAAGTTCTTGATGCTCTGTGCGAAGTTTTTCATGGCTCTCTCTCTTTCTGAAAAGCAGGTCCCGCCGACACACGCCGGACGGGAAGAACCGATCGGACCGGTCGGAACAGCAGCACGTGAATCGCTCCGCGCCGGCCCGGTACCCGAAAACACGTCCCCGCCACGCGGGGATGACCCCTGATGGAACCGGCTCCCTCCGCTGCTCTGCCCGCCTCCTGCCGCCGCGAACGTCGAAAAGCTAGGTCACGCCGCGGTGCAGTCAAATCGCGTCTTGAAGAAAACCCCGGAATTGACGGTTGTTGCGAGAATGCAACATCCGCCGCTTCCGAACCGCTCTCCAAGGCGGTGCTGACACCCGGTGTTTGGGAAACACCGGGTGTCTCTCGGCTACGGCGTTGCGCCGAGAGCCGTGTTGATCGCCTGGAACTTGGCGCTGGCCGTATTGCCCACCGCCGTGATGGCCGCGAGGCAGACGATGATGATCAGCGCCAGCATGACGGCGTACTCGACCGCGGTCGGTCCCTCTTCCGAGACGAGAAACCGCTTGATGCTCTGTGTGAAGTTGTTCATGGTGTCGCTCTTTCTGACGGAGCAGGTCGCGCGGCGCTCGTCGCCTGGAATGAACCGCAGGGAACGACATCCCGTCGTTCTTGAGAAAATCGCGAATGAATTCCTGGGTTTTCTCTGTTTTTCCGCATCCATCCGTCGCGAACATCAAAAACCTATGTCACGCTTCAGGGCGGTCAAGCCGCGTTTTGAAGAAAATCCGGTTTTTGCGGGTCGTTGCGGCCATGCAACGTCGCCGGTTTCACAAATCGAATCGCAACGGCCACTTGCAGCGCGTTGTGGAAATGCAGCGCGAGCGACGGGAAAAAACGATGAAGGATGAGGGATGAGGGATTGGGAATGAAGGATGAAGGATGAGGAACGATGAGGGATGAAAGATGAGGGATAAAAAGATGGCGAGTGATGGGCCGGTGGGGATTCTTCCCTCCGCCATCTTGCGAGAATCGCCGACGTGTGCCGCCCGATCTCCGGTTCCGCGGCGATTCGTCGCCTATATATGAGGTGTCGGGCGGAAAGCGGAAAAACCGAGAATCCTTCATCCCTCATCCTTAATCCCTCATCCCTCCATGACCCCGGCCGGCCGTGATTTCAGACTCAAACTGGCGATCCTGGCGGTGACCGCGCTCACCGGCGGAGCGCTCGCGCTGGCGGCCGGGTTGCGGTTCCCCTGGACCGACGGGATCGCGCCGCTGGCCATCGTCGCCACCCTCGGACCGTGCGCGGCGTTCTATCAGCGGCGGCACGCGGATGCGTTCGTGGGCACGCTGCTGGCCGTCATTCAGTTGCTGCTGTTCACGGCGTGCTTCACCGTGCTGATGTATTCCGTCGCCGCTCTGGGAGCGCCGTTATGCGACGATGCGCTCATTCGCATCGATGTGGCGCTGGGCATACACGTTCCGGATATCGCCGCATGGGCGAAGCAGCGGCCGGTGCTGAACCTGGTCATCACGCTGGCCTACGATTCCGTCCTTCCGCAGACGCTGCTGCTCGTGCTGCTGCTCGGCTTCTCAGGGGACAGGCAACCGCTCGAACAGTTCGTGCTGCGGTTCATGGTCGCGCTGCTGATCACGGCGGCGATCTTCAGCGTCGCGCCGGCGGCCGGGCCGTTCGCGGTCTACGGCCTGGAAATGAACCCGACGCAGGCCGCCTATCTGTCGCAGCTCGAGCAGCTTCGCGACGGAACGATGACGTCCGTCTCGCTGGCCGACACCGAGGGGCTGGTCACGTTTCCGTCGTTCCACACCGCGTGGGCCATCCTGCTGGCCGTCGCCGTGTGGCATCGCAAGCGGCTGTTTCCGTTCTTCGCCGCGATCAATGCGCTGGTGATCGTCGGCACGCTGACCACCGGCTGGCACTACGTCATCGACGTCCTCGCCGGCGCCGCCCTCGCCGCAGCCACCATCGCCGCCACCAACCGCCTCCGGCCGTGGCTGGAGGAAGAGTTGAGGATGGAGAGTTGAGGGTTGAGAGTGGAAGGCGGAAGGCGGAAAAGCCGAGAATCCCTCATCCCTTATCCCTCATCCCTCATCCTTCATCCCTCATCCTTCATCCCTCATCCTTCATCCCTCATCCTTCATCCCTCATCCACCCTCACCGGGCACACGAAGTCCGGCGGCTTGAGGGCCAGCAGGGAGCAGTGGGCCTGTGACAGGATTCGCTCCGCGGTGTTGCCGATCAGCAGGCCGGTAATGCCCGACCTCGCGGCGGTCCCCATGATCAGCAGGTCGATGCCGTGCTCTTCGACGGCGTCGAGGATGGCCGTTTCCGGCGCCCCTTCGACGACGTGCACCATCACGCCGAAGGGGAGCGTGCGGTAGTCGGTTTCCGCGAGCTGTTCCTGCAGCGTTTCCTCGGCTTCGTTCCGCGTCGCAATCCGGAAGGCGTCGACTTTCTCTTTGGGAAGCCCGGTGAGCCACATGCGGGGGCCGTACTCGTCTTCGACGGCGTGCAGCACGTGAAGTTTCGCCCCGGCGAGCTGCGCGCCGTCGATGGCCAGCTTCATCGCCTGCCGGCCGACGTCATCCAGGTCGGTGGCCACCAGCATTTTCAGGTCGTCCCAGTCGGGATCGGGCCGAGTGACCCACACCGGGCAGGGGCAGAAGCGGAGCAGCTTCGTCCCCGTGCTGCCGAACAGAAACCGCGACGCCCGGCTGAGGTCTTTCGTGCCGACGATCACCAGGTCGTGCCCGTCCCGCAGGGCGGCTTTGATGATTTCTTCCCACGCGCGGCCGCAGGCGATCTTCGCGGTCGCCTCGACCCCTTCCCCCTTCGCCGCCGCGACCAGCTTGTTCAGGGCCACGAAGGCGGCTTCTTCGGCCGAGCGGCTCGCTTCGGCGAACTCGTCGTGCAGCAGCACCTCGGCGTGGGCGGTGATTTCGAGCACGGCCATGAACGTCAGCTCGGCCGACAACTGCCCGGCCAGCCAGATCGCCCGCCGGACGGCTTCCCGCGTGGGGGCCGTCAATTCGTCCGCCGCCAGCCGGTCCCCGCTGGACAGATCGACGCCGACGAGGATCTTTCGAAACTGCTGCATGAGTGCGGCTCCGTGCGGAAGAGGAAACGGACGCCGGCGACGGCCGGTCTGCAGGTATCATACGTCGCGCGAAGCAACGAAAGAATCTTACCGCCCACGAATCGTGTCAATCGACCGAGATGCCGTACCAGAAGAGCAAAAACAGGATCCAACCCAGGATTGCGAGAACGTACCCATACAGCACAATCTGGACCCACTTCAGTCTGCGGCGCGCGCCGTCGCTCAGCTCCGCATTGCGGGCGTCGCCCAACACAAAAAACGCGTAGAACACGAGCGGAAAGCAGAATATGATCCCAAAAAATGTTGCGAGCACCGCCCGGTCGACAATCTGATCGCCGCGAAGCCTCTGTTCAACATCGCGCTGGCGTGGAAGTCGCGGCCCGCCCGGGAATGCCGCGGAGCATTGCCAACAGATTTCAAACCCCGCGTCGACTTCCGCACCACACTGTGGGCACTTCCATGCGGCGACGAGGTCAGACGACAGTTGCTCGTCGAGAATTCGGATTGCGTCCGTCGCGCGAGACCGCGGAACCTCCAGCACGACTCCGCCCAGCGCCGTTCCGACGACCGACAACGTCGTCGCCATCTCACCGCCCTGCACGAACGCCGGGATGCCGTTCTCCTGCAAAACGCCCCGGGCGATTTCCGCTTCCTGCCGCGTCCCGAAGTTCCCGACGTTAATCAGCGGTCCCATCTGCCGTTCAACGTGGCGACCGTCGCGTTGACCGTCATCGCGGTTCCCGGCATCGTTTGTGTCCATCGGCGACGTTTCCACGAATGGGGCGTGTTGGTTCCTCCGGTCGCTTACGCTCCCGGCTCGCCGGACTTCGTTGGTTCGATGACAGGTTGTTGCGGGTGCAGGAAGCGGCCGATCAGCCCCGCCAGCAAATAGATGCCGCCGATAAACGTAATCAACATCCCCGCGCCTGAGGCGATCACGCCGCCGATGAGCATCGTCTGCCCGCTGCTCTGTTTTTCCTTCTGCTCTTCCAGTGAATTCTGATAGTCCTTCGCGGCCTGGTTCGCGTCGGGCAGGGGGGGGCCGTTGGGTGGAGGCGCCTGGCCGCGCCGGGCGCCGGGTTCGCCGGCGAGCTCCCGCAGCAGCCGGGAATAATCGGCCATCGGCCCCATGAGATTCCCGCCGCCCCCCAGACCGCCGCCGAGGGCCGACGTCGAGAACGCGCTGAGGTACCCCTTCACCAGCAGTACGGAGCCGAGAATGCTCACCCCGCCCCCCAGCAGAATCAGGCAGAAGCCGATGGGGACCATGCGGCCGCCGGTGATCATTCGCCGTTTGGCGGCGGTAGGCTTTCCCGCGTTGTAGGCGGTAACGGCCGCTTCGACGCCGGCTTCCGCGGAGTCGCGCCCCGTAGGACGGGTTTCCAACCCGTCCGGACTGGAAGCGGGATTGCCGCCGTCAGGGTCGGACGGGTTGGAAACCCGTCCTACGGGGATCACGAACTCCGTCGCGCATTTCGGGCACCGCGTCGGTTTGCCGGCGGCCCGGCGGGATTCGGTGAACTCCTTCCCGCAGCCGGGACAGGCGAACGCAATCGTTGCCGTCTTCGCCGCCGGTTCCAGCTCCCGCCCGTTGACGACCTTCACGCCGAACTTCAACGGCGGCGATTCGGCGGGCGCGCCATTCAACTGCACCACCTCGCCGCACGCCGGGCAGTCGACCGCTTCCCGCCCGGGCATCGGGCCGACGGTGATTCGCTGTCCGCAGTGGCAGGTGACGGTGGGCATGAAGGGATGAAGGATAAGAGATGAGGGATGAAGGGTTCACCCATTGCCAGATAACCTCAACTGGCCTTCGTCAGACCTGGAAACGCATCCTCCGCGGATCGATGCGTGATTTGCAAATGGAGAGAGTCCGGGCAGAGCTCGACCTGATCGCTCCACCGAATCGCCCCGTCGTCGGCCACGGCGACGCGGTCGAAGGCGCCGGGTTGCCCCCACAACTTGAAGACGCCCTTTCCAGCGAGACGCGACAGGTCGACCTCCCCCTCGACGCCGTCTTCGTAGGCGATCCGAAGGCGAAATCCGGGCAGCGGGGTCACTGTCAACGGTTTGAACATACGAATGCCTCTGCAATGTGTCAAAGAATTTGGCAGTGGTGCACGATTCAGTATAACGCACGCCGCGACAGTGCGGATGAAGGATTAAACGCAATACCGTTCAAGTTATCATAACAACCGTGTCCTCAAAGGCTTTCGCCAGCGGCGGTCGTCGGCGGTGTTCGGGGCGGGCTTTGGGCCATTTCGACATCTTG
>Ga0268386_10000081_pt1 | contig 50404 bp, 36 predicted proteins | sample RVTome_15_FD_200260 | JGI IMG/M metagenome (GOLD analysis project Ga0268386, IMG submission 200260) | Soil microbial communities from uranium-contaminated site in the Upper Colorado River Basin, Wyoming, United States - RVT150D86... ... | reverse complement strand
AAGACCGGTACCGTCTCGTCGAGCGGCTCGAAGCGGAAGGGGCGCGAGGCAGGCAGGACCGGCTCCTCGATCCGCGCGTAGGGCGTCGGCCGCATCTTCAGCGCGAAGGGCCGGTAGGTGTGGTCGCCCGGAGCGTAGGCGTGGCGTCCAGTGGCCATGTCGAAGTCCAGGACCAGGGTGAGGCGCCGGCCGGGGACCGCCTCCGCGTTGGAGACCGAGGTGCGGAGGGTGAAGTGGGGCGTGGTCCACTCGCGGCCCGGGCCCGTCGCCTCGCCCGCGCGAGCCAGCGCACTGGCCGCCGTGCGGCGCTCCGTGTAGTCGCGGGCGAAGTCCTTCTCGCGCACGACGCCGTCGGGGTCGAGCACGAACGTCCCCGGGTAGGGGACGCCGTGGGCGCGGTCGCCGGGCGGGTACTCGGGGTTCAGGAGGCCGAACCGGCGGATGACGGCGGAGTCCGGGTCGGAGAGGAGCGGATGCGTTATGCCCCGCCGGCGCGCGAAGTCCGCGAGTACCGCGGGCGAGTCGTAGCTGATCGAGGCGAGCTCGAGCCCCCGCTCACGGAACCGCTGTCGCTGGCTCTCCAGCTCCACGAGCTGGCCTTTGCAGTACGGTCACCAGTCGGCGGAGCGGAAGAAGACCAGGACGAGGCCCTTGGGCCCACGCAGGCTCTCGAGCGTGCGCGGGCGGCCTTCCTGGTCCGTCGCCTCGAAGGCGGGGACCCGCTCACCGACCGCGGGGCCCGGATCGAAGGGTGTCTCGCCCTGGGCGGCCTGGAGCAGGCCGAGGGTGGTCCCGAGCAGGACGGCGATCAGCGCCATCTCCATCTGTAGGACGCCTCCTCGATCCAGCGGTTCAGCGTGCGGCGCGGCCCGTGAAGAGGGATGGTGCCGGAGGAGGGATTCGAACCCTCACGCCCTCGCGGGCACGAGATTTTGAGTCTCGCACGGCTGCCATTACGTCACTCCGGCGCCCGCTACAGTGTACGACAGCTGGCGCCGGGGCTCACGGCTCCGTGCCGTCCGGCCGCTCCCAACCATCGTCCTGGTGCCGAGATCGCGACCACCGGGACCCGGCACCTCAGGCACAACCAGAAATTCCCCTGGACATTCGATCCTCGTGATGAAGCATCAGCCAAGAGCGTCGCCCCGCAGTCCAGGGCGCGGAACTACAATGGGTGACGGGATGCTCCCTCTCGTCCTCGCGGCGGCCGTATCGCTCTCCCCCCAGGCCCTTTGGGACGTCTGGCCTTCCGCGCGTTTCGTCTCGACCGCCGCCCCCTGCCTCCGGCCCGTCGAGCTGGTCGAGCGCCTCGAGGCGCTGGAGGCGAAGCACCGCGGGCGGCTGAGGCTCGAGGAGGCCGGCCGCTCGTTCGAGGGCCGTCCCATCCACCTCCTGACCCTCGGGACGGGGCCGCGAAAGGTTCTGCTCTGGGCCCGCATGCACGGCGACGAGCCCTCGGCGACGCCGGCCCTGCTCGACCTCGCGGACCACCTCCTGTCGCGCCGCGACGATCCGGCGGCGAGGCGCATCCTCGGCGGTACCACGCTGCTGATGGTCCCGATGCTCAACCCGGACGGCTCCGAGCGCTACGAGCGGCGAAACGCCCAGGGGATCGACGTGAACCGCGACGCGCTGAGCCTGGCCACGCCGGAGGGGCGGCTGCTGAAGGCGCTTCGCGACAGGCACCGCCCGGAGCTGGGATTCAACCTGCACGACCAGAACCGGCACACCACCGTGGGCCACACCGGCCGGCTCGCCACCATCGCGCTCCTGGGCGTGGCGGGCGACGCCCGCGGCACGCTCACTCCCGGGCGGCGGCGGGCGCGGCGGGCCTGCGCCGCGCTGGCCGCGGCGCTCGCGCCGCTCGTGCCCGAAGGCGGGGGCGTCTCACGCTACGACGAGGACTGGAGCCCGCGGGCGTTCGGCGACAACCTCACGAAGTGGGGCACGCCGGTGGTGCTCGTCGAGAGCGGCGGCATGCCGCCCGGCTTCGGGCACGCCGAGCTGACGCGGCTCAACTTCGTCGGCCTGCTCGCGGTCCTGGACGCATTTGCCGGCGACGACCTGGCGGGCTACCGCGAGGAGGCCTACGAGAGGCTGAAGCGCAACACTCGGGGCGTGCGCGCCGACGTGATCGTGCGCGGCGGCCGGGTGCGCCTGCCGGGCCGGGAGCCCTTCGGCGCCGACCTGGCGTTCGACGTGCTGGTCCCGGACAGGGTGCGGGCGGGATGTGCGGGAGCATCCGGGCGCGGGTCGCGCCTGCTGGAGGTCGGGGACGCCCGGTTGCTGAAGGCCGGCCGCAGTGTCGACGCGGCCGGCGCCGTGATCGTCCCCGGCCTCGCCGCCCGGGTCCACGGCCTCGCGGCGCGCGGCTGGCTCGACGGGGAGGCGCTGGAGGCCATGGCCCGGCAGGGTGTCGTGGCCGTGCGCTGGGAGGTCGCTCCCGCGGATCTGCCCGAGGCGCAGCGGGTGGCGGGGGAGCTGGAGGGCGAGAGCCGGCCACTGGTGCGGGCGGCGGCGAGCGGCGGGAACGACTCCGCCGGCGGAGGGCTCGAGGTGTCCGTGGCGCCCAGGGCCGGCGGGGCGCCGTCCCTCGCCGCCGCCATCCGGGCGCTCTCGGGGCGCGACGTGGGGCCGTGGTCGGCCGAGACGGTCGCGGACATCCTCGATGGAGGGGGGCGCGCGTTCGCCCCCGAGGCGCCGGCGTCGTTCCTTGTCCTTCGCCCGGCCGGCGATACGACCGATCCGCTCGGGATGGCCGTGGAGGCCGTCTGGATCGAGGGTCGGCCGGTGCGGGCGCACTGAGCCGGGATGTCAGCCACGTCCGCGCCGGCGCGGAGTCATTCGCTCGCCGCTTCGTGGGAGCCGTTCCAGGCCTTGAGCGCCGAGATCAGTTCGAGCCGGGCGGCGAGCAGGGTCTGGCGCGCGCCCTTCCAGTGCTCGCTGCCCACCGGCGTCCAGCTCAACCGCGAGATGTCGAGCGCCTCGAGGGCTTTCTCCACGGCCGCCCGGGCCACATGCAGGCGCGCGGGGGCGCTGGCAGGGGTCGCGTCGGGGTGGGGGACGACATCGAGGCTCTCGACCGGGTTCGTGGACATGGGTTTCTGGCTCCTTGAGCTTCGGGGAACGCTCTGTGGTCGTCAGTCGAAGGTCCGAAAAGTCGACGGGGGCGGCTCCTGCACCGAGCGTCGCCCTGGAGTCTAGGCGGGCCTCTTGTCATTCCTGTGACGAACGCGATGGACGGTCGACAGGCGACGGTCGGCGGTCGAAACGGGACCCCGGCGGTACGGCGGTACGGTGTCGGCCGGTTCCAGGCCGACCGTCTCTGGGGTATCCTCACGCGCGATGTCGGTGCCCTGGGACTTCGTGCGCAAGGACTTCCCCGCCCTCAAGCGCTACGTCTACCTGAACGCGGCGGCAGGCAGCCCGATCCCCCACACGGTGAAGGACGCGGTCACCTCGTTCTACCAGCAGCTCGAGGAGGGGGGCGACCGCCACTGGGACGACTGGATGGCGCGGCGCGAGGAGATCCGCGGGAAGGTGGCGGCGCTCATCGGGGCGGATCCGGACGAGATCGCCTTCGTACCGAACACGTCGGCCGGGATCAACCTGATCGTCGACCTCGTCGGGGAAGACGGCGCCGTGATCAGCGACGAGCTGGAGTTCCCGACCGTGACGCTGCCCTGGATCCACCGCGGGATCCCCGTGCACATGGTCCCCGCGGTGGAGGGCGTCCTTCGCCTGGAGTCCTTCGCGGCGGACCACGCCCCGCGCGCGGCGACGCTGGTCGTGAGCCACGTGCAGTTCTCCAACGGCTGCCGGGTGGACCTCGACGCCTTCGGAGGGATCAAGTCGGGGCGAAACCTGGTCGTGTGCGGCAGCCAGTCGGTGGGGGCGTTCCCGGTGGACGTGCGCCGCAGCCGTATCGACGCCCTGGCCACCGCGGGGCACAAGTGGCTGGCGGCCGGCTACGGGGCGGGGTTCGTCTACGTGCGGCGCGAGGTCCTGGACCGCAGGCCGCCGCGGGCGATCGGTTGGCTGAGCGTGGAGGACCCCTTCGCGTTCGACAACCGGCACTACCGGCTGCTGCCTTCGAACCGGCGCTCCGAGCCGGGGTGCCCCAGCTTCGGCGCGATCTTCGCCCTGGGAGCCGCGGTCGACTACCTGATGGACATCGGGATGAACGCGATCGCCGAGCGGGTGCTGAGCCTGAACATGTACCTGACCTTCCGCCTGGAGAAGGTCGGCGTCGCCGTGCTGTCCCCCGGTGGCGAGCACCGCTCCGGCCAGACGCTCTGCGCGGTGCCGGAGCCCGCGCGCGCGGCCGCCTTCCTCCGCGACCGCGGCATCCTGGTGACCGAGAAGCCGGAGGGCCTTCGCATCTCCACGCATTTCTACAATAGTGAGGAGGACGTGGACACCTGCGTCGAAGGCCTCCTCGCCTACCTCGCGAGCGTCCCGTCTTCCTGACCCCTGCCCGGCCGGACCGCGCGGGCACGATCCTTGCTCCCATCTCCTCTCGCGAAGCGCGCGAACGGCCCCGCGCCGCTTCATTCAGGGAGGATCCGTCCATGGTCTCAACCCGCTCCTTCTTCACAGCCGCACTGGCCGTTTCGATCGCAGTCCTCCTGCTGGCCCCCGCGCCCTCCGCCCAGGAAAAGGGCGAGCAGATCGAGGGGGTGATCACGGACGTCGACGCCCGCACGATCACGGTGGCCCGCGACGGCGGCGGGCAGGTCATCGCCCGCGTCGGCACGCGGACCCACGTCATCGTCCACAAGGAGGACCGGGAAGCCGACTCCGACTTCCTGCGCCCCGGCATGCGCGTGCGTTTCCGGCTCGACGACCGGGTGCTCGATCGCGTACACGTCACCGACGTCCCGCCGGGCGTGAACCCCCCGGCGCCCGCCGACTCCGGCCGCGAGATCAAGGCGCGCCTGCTCGACATCGGCCGCGGCGGAGCCGTCCGCGTCGACGTGGCCGGACGGCAGGAGGAGTACCGGACGAAGGACCCGGCGATGCTGCGCGCGTTCCACGAGGGCGACCTCGTGATCCTGACCTTCGACCGGGACGCGCCGACGTTGGTCACGAAGGTACGTTCCGCGGCCCGGACGGGACGGGTCGTCCGCGTCGACGCGCCGAGCCGGGAAGTGGTGGTGGAGGTGGACGGCCGTGACGAGGTCTACGAGCTCGAGGACCGCCGCGTCATGCAGCGTCTCCGCGAGGGCGAACAGATCCGCTTCGAGGTCGAGGAGCGGCCCGGTGGCCGGAGGGTGATCACCGCCGTACTCTGATCCGTCGCTCGCGTCCCCACCGGCGGTGCGTTTCCGAACGCCGGCCGCGACCGCCTCCCCGGGCGGCCGCGGCCGGCGCCCGTTTGCCCGCTCGCCGGCTCTCTGCTACACTTCCACTCTGCCCCATGGCCGCCCGCGAGCCCCACCCGAGCCCTGTGGAAAGAGAGGTCAGTGTGGATTTTCAGGTCGGCGAGAAGGTCATCTACCCCAACCACGGCATCGGTGTCGTGGAGAGCATCCAGACCCGGCCGACTCCTGCCGGCAAGATCAGCCTCTACCAGCTCCGCATCCTCGGGAACGACTCTCGGGTGTGGGTTCCCCAGCAGAACGCCGACGGCGTCGGGCTGCGTCACGTGATCACGGCCGGCGACGCCCGGAAGATCTTCAACATCCTCGCCGACGGGAACATCGACCAGCACTCCAACTGGAAGGGCCGCTTCAAGGAGAACTCCGACAAGATGAGGACAGGCAGTCTTTACGAGGTCGCCTTGGTCCTGAAGGGCCTCACGTACCTCAGCCGGAAGAAGACCCTGTCGTTCCGGGAGAAGCGTATGCTGGACCGGGCCAAGTTCCTTCTCATCAGCGAGATCGCGGAAGTGGAGGGTCGGTCTCAGGCCGCGATCGAGGAGCGCGTGGACAAGGCCCTCGCCAAGACGTTCAGCCCCCCGGTCAAGCCGGCGGCGGCCAAGCCGGTGCACAAGCCGGTCGGGATCGCCCGACGCCAGGCGGACGTCTGAGGGCCGGCAGCCGCATCTCCTCCCGTTTCCTTGACTTCGGCGGATCGAGGGGATAGACTTCTCCCGTCGTCCTCCACCTCTTCTCGCCTGTGGTCCGCGGAGTTCCTGGAGGGCGGGAGCGCTAACGATGACCGATTCGTCCCGGAACGCCATGACCAAGGCAGACCTGATCAACATCGTGGCCAAGCGCCTCGACATCACGCAGGTCCAGTCGGGGATCATCGTCGAGGCCGCTCTGAAGAGCGTCGTGAACGCCTTGCAGAGCGGCCAGGAAGTCGAGATCCGCGGCTTCGGCAGCTTCCGCTTCCGCAACCGGGCTCCGCGCAAGGGGCGCAACCCGAAGACCGGCGAGAAGGTGGATGTGCCGCCCAAGAAAATCCCCTACTTCAAGATGGGCAAGGAGTTGAAGTCGCTCCTCAACGGCCGGGCCGCCGAGGAGGAGGCGCAAGCGCAAGCCCAGACTCAGGCCGCAGGCGACACCCCGCCTCAGCCCCATCCTTCTTCGGAACCCGGCTCGGAGTCCTGAGGCGGGGCAGGTCCCGCATCCCGCATGACGAGGGCCGTCCTCGTCTTGCTGTTCCTCCTCCCGTACACCCTCCTCGCCAGCATCCTCGGCTATCCCTTGGGCCGGCTGATGCGCTCGCCACGCGTCCTCTACCGGCTGGGGCGGGTCGGCGTCCGGGTCGCCCTGTGGCTCGCCGGCACGCGGATCGTGCTGGAGGGCAGGCAGCACCTTGGCGACGGCCGCAACACGGTGGTGGTCGCCAACCACCTGAGCCACCTGGACGCGCCCGTCCTGTTCCAGGTGCTAGGCCTGGACTTCAAGGCAGTGGCGAAGAAGGAGGTGTTCAGGTTCCCGTTCTTCAACCGGTGCCTCCGCTACGCCGGCTTCATCGAGGTCGACCGCGGCGACCGGGCGCAGGCCACCGCCGCCATCGGCAAGGCCGTGACCTCCCTCAGGAGCGGCAACTGCTTCCTGATCTTCCCGGAGGGGACCCGCAGCCGCACCGGAGAGCTGGGGGAGTTCAAGAAGGGAGGTTTCGCGGTGGCTCTGGAGGCCGGAAGCCGTATCGTGCCGGTGGCGCTGCAGGGCGTGCGGGAGCTGATGCCGCGAGGCGGGTTTCGGATACGCCCAGGCACGGTGCGGGTCAGGGTCCTGGACCCCGTGGACGCACGGAGTTACAGTTACACCGCCCGCGACCTCCTGGTCGCCGAGGTCCGCGGCAAGATTGCCGCCGCCCTGGCCTGAGGGGTGCACCTCCTCCAGGGGGGTCGTGCCCGGGGGTGGGATTGAAGCTCGAAGGGACCTTGGCGGATCGGGACTTCCCCGACCTCGTCCACGAGCTGCACCAGGTCCGTTGGAGCGGGAGCCTGACCCTCACCCACGCGGGCGTGGGGAAGAGCGTCACCGTCAAGGACGGGCGGCTCGTCTTCGCTTCCTCCTCGAGCCCTGACGACCGCCTCGGCGAGCTGCTGCTGCGCCGCGGCCGCGTCTCGTTCCGCCAGTACATCGAGGCCGGGAGGGCGGTGGCTCCGGGGAGGCGGCTCGGGGCCATACTGGTGGAGTTGGGCGTCCTCACGCCCAAGGACCTGGTCAAGGTGGTGGTGGAGCACACCCAGGAGATCATCTACGGCGCCTTCCATTGGCAGGAGGGCCGATACCGCCTCCAGCCGGGCCCGGTCCCCGCCGAGGCCATCACGCTGAAGATCAGCACGCCGGACCTCATCATGGAGGGCATCCGGCGCATCGAGGCGTGGAGCCGCATCGACCGGGGGGTGGGCGGGATCCGGGCCCGGTACGTCCGCGCCGACGACTACGAGGACACGATCCGGTCGATGACGCTGTCGTTCGAGAAGCTCTCCATCCTCACGACGCTGAACGGGACGCAGGACGTGGAGGCCATCTGCGCGGAGTCGTCCCTCCCCGACTTCGAGGTGTGCCGGACGCTCTGGGCGTTTCGGGTGATCGGCGTCATCCGCCGGGCCGACGCAGGCCCCAGGGCGGCCAGGCAGGCGGAGGACGAGGGCCTGGGGTTCGTGCTGGCCGGGGAGTGAGAGGATGAGCGGGCCCGTGTACGAGAAGCGCAGGAGCGTCCGGATCCAGCCGTACGTGGTCCCGTGCCGCTTCGTGGAGGGCGAGAGGCGCGGAGCCGGGTACGTGACCGAGCTGAGCGTCGACGGCCTTCGCGTGTCCTGCGAGGTGGATCCGCCCTCTCTTCACGCGCGGGTCGTCATCGAGGTGCGGCTGGGGCGCCGGGTCGCCCACACGCGCCTGCCCGGCGAGGTGCGCTGGGTGCGCAAGGGCGCCGGCCCCGGCTCCCTGCACGCCTTCGGCCTCACCTTCGAGGGCATCGACGAGCCGCAACGGCAGGACCTGCAGGCGCTGGTGGAGGACTTCAAGCGCCGGGTGGAGCAGATCTCGTGAGGGCCTCGAGCGCGTCCCTGGAGGGGAGATGACGGAGAAGGGCGGGCGGCCGTCGCGGCGGCGGGCCTGGGATCCCGGACCTTCCGAGGACGGCGACCCGTCCCGGGGCTGGCTGGCGCTGAGCGACGACGAGCTGCTCTATCGGGTCGAGGCGCTCCGTGCCGAGCACGACGCGGACCGCGCCCTCCTGGAGGTGGTCCGCTCCAGCCGGCACTTCTTCATCCGCCAGGAGGCGGCCAAGAAGATCCGCGACCGGGACCTCTTGAAGGAGCACTCCAGCGACCGCCACATCGGCCAGATCCTGGTGCGCGGGCTCACCCGCAGCGAGGACGTCGCCTACCTGAAAAGGCTCGTCCGGGAGAGCCGGCACCTGGAGGTCCGCAAGGCCGCCGAGGCCCAGCTCAAGGCCATCACCCGCCACTCCGGCGCGGACTGAAGGGCGGGGCCTACCCCTCCGGGCAGGCTGTCCCATCCCGGGTAGAATGACCCCCGCTCGGCTCGAGCGCTCCCGGGGGAATCCAGGATGCCCGACAAGCCCTATTTCGTCCACGAGAGCAGCTACGTCGACGAGCCCTGCGTCATCGGGGCGGGCACGAAGATCTGGCACTTCTCCCACGTGATGAAGGACTGCGTGATCGGGAGGGGCTGCAACATCGGCCAGAACGTCCTCGTCTCCGCCGGCGTCCGCATCGGCGACAACTGCAAGATCCAGAACAACGTCAGCCTCTACACCGGCGTGGTGCTGGAGGACCACGTCTTCTGCGGGCCCTCCATGGTGTTCACCAACGTGGTGAACCCCCGCAGCGAGGTGGTCCGCAAGGACGAGTACATGACGACGCTGGTCAAGCGCGGCGCCTCCGTCGGGGCCAACGCGACGCTGGTCTGCGGGATCACCGTCGGCGCCTACGCGTTCGTCGGCGCGGGAGCGGTGGTGACCCGCGACGTCCCGGACTTCGCGCTGGTCGTGGGCAACCCCGCCCGGCGCACGGGCTGGATGTGCCGTTGCGGGATCAAGCTTCCGGTGACCGAAGAGCGGGCGGCTTGCGGGACCTGCGCCGCGGAGTACGTCCTCCACGCCGGGGTCCTGAGCCCGGCCTGACGCCGGGGCCGCCCATGTGCGGCATCGCCGGCATCGTCGCGCCACACGGGTCCATCCCCAGCCAGGCTGCCCTGGAGGCCATGGGACTCGCTCTCGCCCACCGCGGGCCCGACGACGCGGTGGTCGAGACCCACGGCCGCGCCGGCTTCTCCTTCCGCCGGCTCTCGATCATCGACGTGGCCGGGGGCCGGCAGCCCCTCTCCGGCGAGTCGGGGGACTGCCACGTCGTGCTCAACGGCGAGATCTACAACCACCTCGACCTGCGCCGGGACCTCGAGCGCCGCGGGCACCGCTTCCGCACCCGCTCCGACGTGGAGTGCGTCGTCCACGGGTACGAGGAGTTCGGGGACGCGGTCGTGGGGAAGCTCCGGGGGATGTTCGCGCTGGCCCTCTGGGACGGTCCGCGCCAGCGGCTGCTGCTGGCCCGCGACCGGCTGGGGAAGAAGCCCCTCCACTACCGCGAGGCCGGCGGGGGCCTGCGCTTCGCCAGCGAGATCCAGGGCCTGCTGGCCGACCCGGCGGTCCCGCGCGCGCCGGACTCGGCCGCGCTCCACGACTACCTGACCTACCAGTACGTGCCGGCCCCCGCCACCGCCTTCGAGGGGATCCGAAAGCTCCCCCCGGCCCACCTGCTGGTGTTCGAGGACGGCCGGTCCCGCGTCGAGCGGTACTGGTCGCTCCGCTTCCAGCCGGTGCTGCGCGTCGACGCCGAGGAGGCCGCGGCCGAGGTGCGCCGGCTGCTGCGCGACGCGGTCACGGTCCGGCTGATGAGCGAGGTGCCGCTGGGGGCGTTCCTCTCGGGCGGGCTCGACTCGAGCGCCGTAGTGGCCCTGATGGCGGAGTCGGGTCCGGTGAAGACGTTCTCGGTGGGCTTCGAGGAGGAGGCCTTCGACGAGCTGCCGTACGCCCGGCTGGTGGCCGACCGCTACGCGACGGACCACCACGAGTTCGTGGTCCGCCCCCGGGCGGTGGACGTGCTGCCCAGGCTGGTCGAGCACTACGGGGAGCCCTTCGCCGACTCCTCCGCGCTGCCGACCTACTACCTGGCCCGGGCCACCGCCGGCCACGTCACGGTGGCCCTGAACGGCGACGGGGGCGACGAGCTGTTCGCGGGCTACGACCGGTACCGCGCCCTCGGCGCCTACGAGGCGCTGGCCCGCGTGCCCTCCGCGGACGCGGGCGCGCGGGCCCTCGCGCGGGGGCTGGGGCAGCGCGGTCCGGCGCGGGTGCGCCGGTTCCTCCACGCGGTCTCGGCGCGCCCCGAGGAGAGCTACGCGCGCACGATGTCGTACTTCTCGCCGGAGGAGAAGCACGCGCTCTACTCCGACGAGATGCGCGCCCGGGTGGCCGGACGGGACTCGTACCGCGTCCTCTACGACGCGTTCCAGGCCAGCGACGCCCCCGACCTGCTGGGCCGCACGCTGCACGCGGACACGCTGACGTACCTGCCCGGGGACCTGCTCGTGAAGGTGGACATCGCGAGCATGGCCGTCGGCCTGGAGGGCCGCTCGCCCCTGCTCGACCACCCGCTGGTCGAGTTCGCCGCCCGCCTGCCGTCCGGCCTGAAGCTCAGGCGCGGGCGGGGCAAACACGTCCTGCGCCGCGCCGTGGCGGACCTCCTGCCGCCGCGGGTCCTGGCGCGGCGGAAGAAGGGGTTCGGGGTGCCGGTGGACCGCTGGTTCCGAGGGGAGCTGCGCGAGATGCTCGCGGACGTGCTGCTCTCGCCCCGCGCCGCCGCGCGGCCGTTCTTCCGGCCGGAGGAGGTCCGCCGGCTGTGCGACGACCACCTGGCCGGCCGCCGCGACCGCGGCAACCAGCTCTGGGCCCTGCTGATGCTGGAGCTGTGGGCGCGGCGTTTCCTGGACGGGCGCGTGGCGTGACGGCGGGCGCGAACGCCCTGGGAATCGACGTGGCCGGGCTCGACGTCCCCGCCTTCCTCGCGGCTGCCCGCCTGGCGTTCGTCGCCGCTGCGGTGGCGTTCCTGTTCCTGGCCCGGACGCGCGGCCCGGGCTTCCTCCTCGGCGGAGTGGTCGCGGCCAACGCGTTCGCGTGGGCCGTCACCAACCATCCCCTCCAGCGGATCTACGCCCTCGGACCCAGCCGGGACCGCATCGGGAACCTGGCCCTCGTGCAGGTGGTGGCGGCGGGGAACTCCCCGCTCCACACCGAGCAGGTCGGGCAGCTCCACTTCGAGCCCTTCTGGGGTCTCCTGGTGGCGGCCCTGTCCGGATGGAGCCCCGACCGCGTGCTCGCCCTGTACCCGTTCCTTCCGCTGTTCGTGATGACGGGTTTCGTTCTCACCCTCTTCTGGGGCCTCGGCGCCCGAGAGGCGGCGTGGGCGGACGCAGGCGCCTCAGCCGAGGCGGCCTGGTCCCCCTGGGAACGGGTCCTCGCTGCGGGCTTCGCGACGCTGCTGGCCAGCGCGCCCCTGGACTTCGCCGGGACCTACCGCGTGCCCTGGGCGATGACGTTCCTGCTCAAGCCCAACCACGCCCTCGGCCTGGTCCTGTTGCCGGTGTTCCTGCGCGTGTTCGCCTCGATTCGCGGCTGGCCCAGCCGCGTCGCGGCCGGAGCGCTCCTGCACCTGATCGGCTGGGCCTTCGTGCTGCACATGGCCTACGTGTGCGTGGGGCTCGTCCTCTACGCTGCGCTGCCGCTGCTGGCGCGCCGGGCAGGCGCGCGGCGCGATGCGCTCGACGTCGCTGTCGTTCTGGGGACGAACCTGCTGATCGTCAGTCCCTACCTCTTTATGCTCCTGGTGGGATACCCCTTCCTGACGCCGAGCCTTGCGGCGACGATCCACCCGTCCTCGCCTCACCTCCTGGAAACGACCCTGCGGCACGGCCCCGTCTTCCTGCTCGGGGTGTGGGGCGCCTGGATCGCGTACCGCCGCGGCGACCGCCTGGGGCGCGCGTTCTCGACGCAGGTTGCCGCCGCCCACCTGGTCTGGGTCGGGTACCTGGCCCTCAGCGCCCTACAACAGGCCCGGGAGAGGGACGAGGTCTTCTACTGGACGCGGTTCCTGACCGCCGCCGCGGCCGGCGTCGGCGCGTGGGACCTGGCGCGCCGGTCGGCCGCGGTCTTGGGCCGCGCCTGGGCACCCTCCCAGCGTGCGGCTGCCGTGGCGATGCTGGCGCTACCCTGGTCGCTGCCGGCCTGGTGGGGTCCTCTGCGGCTGGATTCCTACTTCGCCGGCTCCCTCGCGCCTCTACCGAGGGAACTGCGGGAGCCGATGGAGTTCCTGCGCGGCGGCACCGATCGGCGGGCGGTGGTGGCCGGCGACCGCGACGTCGCCAAGTGGGTCGCCGCGCTCGGGGCCCGGCGCGTCTTGGTGACGCCGATCCTCCACATGCCACGCGACTATCTCGAGCGCGACCGCCTCGAGAGGATGTTGATGCTCGAAGGAGACGGAGCCGTGGTGCGCGCGGCGGCAGCCCGGTTCGGCGTGCGCTACCTCCTGGTCACGCCCGCGCTGCTCCAGCGCTTCGGCACCACGCTCGACGCGCTTCGCCGCCGGCCGCACCTGCATCTCGCCCACCTCTCCGGAACGCCGGAGGAGTTCGTGGCGGTGTTCGAGCTGCGTTGATGCTCGCACCGGGCGGGTTGATCGGGCTCCCGGAGCCGCTCGATCCGGTCGGCCACCTGGCCTGGGCGCGCTACCTGCTCGTCTCCATGAGCGTTCTCTGGGCTGCCTCGGTGGCGCGGACGCGCCGGTCGGGTGCCCTTCTCGCGGGGCTCGCGTTCTTCGGCACCGCCGTGGGCTTCTGGCTCCTCACGTTCGGGCGGCCGTACGGCCTCTTCGTCGACCCGGACGCGACCCGCCGCGCGGCGGAGGTCGCGGTCGTCGCGACGGCAGGCGGACCCGAAGGTGTCCTCGCCGCTGGGCCCGCAGCGTCCTGGACGTGGGCGCTGGCCGGCCGGTCCGGCCTTCCGCGGCCGTTCCTGCTCCTGGTCCCGACCCTCCTGCCCCTCCTCCTCGTACCGGCGGTTTCCGTGCTCCTTCTGACGCTCTGGACCGACCGGACGCGCGCTCCGGTCGCGGCGCTGCTCTGGCTCGCGTTCTCGACCGGAGACCTCGATGCCCTCGAGGGCGGGGGCGTCGTCAACGGGGCCTGGTCCCACCCCGAGCAGGCACTGTTGTTCCTGCCGGTCGTCGCGGCGGCGCTGCTCGTCGGGCGATGGGCCGGGAACACGCGGGCCGGAGCCGTGCTCGCGGGCCTGCCCGTCGCCGCGTTCCTCGCCGCTCCCGCGGCGGAGACGGCGATGCTTCCCGCCGAAGTGGTCCTCCGGCTGACGGTTGCGCAAGGACTCTGGCTGCCCCTCGGGGTCGTCGGCCTGGTGCGGTCCTGCGACGCGGCTACTCGCGCCCTGGTGATGGGCGGGCTGCTAGCTGCCGTGGTGTCGGCCGCCGGCGCTCCGCTGGAGTTCTGGGGCGGGCACGCCTCGTTCCGCCTCGGCCTGCTCCTGGCGGCGTCGGGCCCGGTGCTCGAGGCAGCCGCACGGGCCGGAGAGTGGCTTTCGAGGGCCTCCGCTCGGCTGGCTGGCCCATCGAGCCAGGTCGGTCTGGCAGCGGTGCTCGTCGCCGTCCTTCCCGGCTCGTTCCTCGCCTGGTGGGACCCCCTCCGGGGCGACCCCGTGGCGGCGGCCAGCGTCGACCCGCTGTCGCCGGTCGTCCGGCGCGCCGCGGACTGGATCCGCCGCGAGACGCCTCCCGAATCCGTCTTCGTGGCCAGTTCGGAGTACGCCGCGCACGTCGCCGTCCTCGGCGGCCGGCGCCTCCTCCGCGCCCCTGGGCTGCTGGCGCCCTCCGACGACACGGCCCGGCGCCGGGCCGAGCGGCTGGTGCTCTCCGGCCGGGACGCGGAGCCGCTGGGGTCGCGCTACCGTCTCACCCACGTCTTCGTCGCCCCGGGCGACTTCCGTGACCGGGGCATCGCCCGCCCCGAGGATCTCGACTCCAACCCTTGTCTGCGCCTGCGCTACGCGGACGAGGAGGGCCTGCGGGTCTACGAGATCGTGCGGCGAGTCCCTTCGTGGGTAGAATAGCCGGCTCATGCTCGAAGACCGTCACGTCACGGTGGTGGTCCCCGCCCACAACGAGGAGAAGCTGATCGGCCAGGTCCTGCGGACGATGCCGGCGCTCGTCGACCGCATCGTGGTCGTAGACGACGGCTCGACCGACGGCACCGCCGACGAGCTCCTCAAGGCCCGGGAGTGCCTGGGGGACCGGCTGCGGGTCATCCGGCACCAGAGCAACGGCGGCGTCGGCGCCGCGATCGTGACCGGCTACAAGGCCGCCCTCGAGGGCGGTGGCGCGGGCAGCGGGCTGGTGGCGGTGATGGCGGGAGACGCCCAGATGGACCCCGCGGACCTGCCACGGCTCCTCGCACCGCTGGTCCGCGACCAGGCCGACTACACCAAGGGCAATCGGCTCTTCACCGGCGAGGCCTGGAAGATCATCCCGCGGCACCGGTATCTCGGAAACGCGGCCCTCTCGTTCCTGACCAAGATCGCGTCTGGCTACTGGCACGTCGCCGACAGCCAGTCGGGCTACACCGCCGTCACCGTCGAGACGCTGCGCGTGCTCCAGCTCGACCGCTTGTTCAAGCGCTACGGCTTCCCGAACCACCTCCTGGTGGAGCTGAACAACTACGGCTTCCGCGTACGGGACGTCCCGATCCGCCCGGTCTACGGGGTCGGCGAGGTCTCGGGGATACGGTTGACACGGGTGATCCCGTCCCTGACCTGGCTCCTGGTGAAGTGCTACTTCTGGCGGATGAAGGAGAAGTACGTCATCCGCGACTTCCACCCGCTGGTGTTCTTCCTGGTCTTGGGCCTGCTCCTGACCGGAGGGGGGCTGGCCCTCGGGCTCTACATCCTGTATCTGCGCATGACCACCGGCGCTATCTCCCCCAACGCCGTCATCTTCGACGCCTTCTGCCTGATCATGGGGATGCAGATGCTCTTCTTCGCCATGTGGATGGACATGGAACACAACAAGGGCCTGAAGTAGGTGGCGGCCGCCGAGGTCGGAATCTCGCTGGCGGGCTGCGGGTACTGGGGGAAGAACCTGGCCCGGAACCTCCACCAGATGGGCCACCTGGTCAGCGTCTGCGACGACAGCCCGGTCGTCCTGGAGGGGATCAAATCCACGTACAAGGGGGTGCGGACGACCCGGAGCTTCGCCGCGGTGCTGAAGGACCAGCGGGTCACGGCGGTGGCGTTGGCCGTCCCGGCCGCCCAGCACTACGCCCTCGCCCGGGAGAGCCTGCTCGCCGGGAAGGACGTGTTCGTGGAAAAGCCGCTGGCCCTGAAGGTGGCGGAGGCGGAGGAGCTGGTTGCCCTGGCGGTCGAGGGGAAGCGGGTCCTGATGGTGGGTCACATCCTCGAGTACCACCCCGCCATCCGCAAGCTGAAGGAGTTCGTGGACTCGGGCGAGCTGGGAGAGATCCACTACATATACTCGAATCGGCTCAACCTCGGGAAGGTGAGGCAGGAGGAGAACATCCTCTGGAGCTTCGCCCCACACGACATCTCCGTGATCCTCCTCCTGGTCGGGTCGCTGCCCGAGTGGGCCTCAACCGCCGGCCAGCACTACCTGCAGCACGACATCGCCGACGTGACCATGACCTGCCTGGCCTTCCCGGGCAAGCCCCGGGCCCACATCTTCGTGAGCTGGCTGCACCCCTACAAGGAGCAGAAGCTGGTGGTGATCGGCGGCCGGAAGATGGCGGTTTTCGACGACGTGGCCAAGGAGGGCAAGCTCAAGATCTTCGACAAGGGGATCGAGTGGCGGAACGGGCTCCCCACCATCCGCCAGACCGCCGAGTCCACCCTTTTCTTCCCGGAGATGGAGCCCCTGCGCGAGGAACTGTGCCACTTCGTGGAGTGCGTGCGCACGCGGGAGACGCCCCGCACCGACGGCCGGAACGGGCTCCGCGTCCTGCGGGTGCTGGACGCCTGCCAGCGGTCCATCGAGGAGGGCGGGAGGCCGGTCCTGCTCTGAGGGATCCCTACCGCCCCTCGTTTTCCTCGGCCGGCGCGCGGGGCGCCGGGTTGTCACAGTCGATGATCACCGGCACGACCGGGATCCCATCGATGTCCGACGTGATCCCGGTGTAGACGAGGCTGGCCCAGTCGTCGGAGTCGTTGAGGACGGTCAGGGTGGCAGCGCAGAACGAGTTGTCCGCGGGGTCCCCGGGGTCGTCCCCCTGCCGGTTGAGATCGTAGGCGACGGGATTCTGGATCGTGCCGTTGCCGTTCCAGTCCCACGCCGGCGTGCCGCAGGTGCCCAGGTTCTCGTTCAGCGTGTTCTCGTTGAGGCTGATGCGCGTACCCCTGGAGTAGTCGAGCACGCCGTTTCCCGGCGGCGTGCAGTCGCTGTCCACGCCCGGGAACTGGTACTTGTAGTTCATCACCGAGTTGTAGTTCGGCTTCCAGTTGCAGCTCTCATTGCCGCCGTGTTGCAGGTTCAGGTTGTGCCCCAGCTCGTGCATGATCGTGTTGGCCACGTTCGTGGTGGTGTTGTTGCACTGGAGTGAGACGATGAGATCGTTGCCGGGCAGCTCCGCCTGTCCCGAGCTGCCGCTGCTGGTGTTGTATCGGTGGGGCATGAGCACGTAGTGGAAGATCCCCTGGCGGTTCGCGGCGAAGTTGGCGGCCTTGTGGTTGCCGAACTCGGCGTCGTTGACGCCACCGTCGATGACGCCGTTGGCGTCGCCCACCAGGTTTCCGCCGGTGAAGGCCCCGCCCTGGCCGAAGTCGTGGTGGATCGCCACGCCCGTCGAACCGTCGCGGTTGGCGACGGGGGCGTTGGCAAAGGCGGTCGTCACCCGCTCCACCATGGCCTGGGTGGGACGGTGGGAATGCGTGCCGCAGTCCAGGCTGTCGTTGAACCAGTCGTACTCGAGGAAGATGTCCCTGCGTAGGGGATTCGATCCCATCGCGGGCAGGTCGAGGCCGGCGGTGGTCCCCAGGACCTCGTCACCGTCCCTGATGCCGTCGTCGTCGGTGTCGGGATCGTTGGGGTCGGTTCCCGTGTTCGACGGTCCGACGAACACGCCGGTGTTGGTCTCGACGTCGTCGGGGAGGCGGTCGCCGTCGGTGTCGATGCCGCCGACGGTGAGGACGATGCTGCCGAAGGCCGCCCCGGAGCCGTTGTTGAAGCCGTCGACGGCGATCTGGTATGTGGTCCCGGCGACGGCGTTGAACGTGACCCTGCTGGTGAAGACCGACCCGGGCACCTCGTCGTCGTTCTGGGCCACCAGGCCGAGGGCGTTCACGGCCGAGCCGGTGTAGACGCCGAGCAAAGTGTCGAAGCCGCTCCCGGCCGTCGAGATCGTCTTCTGGCCGGTGGACGACGGAGTCCAGGTCCACCACACCGACCGGCCTCCCGCGTTGCCCCCGTGGTTCGGCTCGCCGGTTTCCTTCGTGGCCGTGGCGTTCGAGCCCGTCACGGTCCCGCCCCCTGCGGGAACGGCGACCCGGTTGGCGAAGTTGTCGTTGGCCGACGCCGCCACCGCGAACGGGCAGGTCGCGATCCGCGTGAAGGTGTTGTTCGCGAACAGGCGGAGCTCATAGTTGCCGACGAGAGACGGCGCCGTGAAGGAGAGGGTCTGGGGACGGGGCAGGGGGGCGTACTTCCAGGACTGGAAGGCCGTGTCCGCCGCTCCCGCTGCGTAGACGCCGACCCAGTCCGTGGCGCTGGAGCCCGCCCCGACGGTCGTGTTGAACTGCGAGCCTGGATTGACGGGCGCGGCCGGGCAGGTGAGCGCGTCGTCGTCCAGGATCGTCCCGCGTCCGACGCCGTCACCGATCACGGCGCCGCCGGTCGCGTTGGTCAGGTTCACCACGAAGGTCTCGCTGGATTCGGTCAGCGTGTCCCCGAGTACGGGGACCGAGACCTGCTTCGAGCCCTCGCCAGCATTGAAGGTGAGCGTGCCGCTCGTGGCGGTGTAGTCGGCCCCCGCGGTCGCGGTCTCGTTGGCGGTCGCGTACTGCACCGTCACCGTGCCGGAGGCGACCGGGTTGAGGGTGACAGTGAGGTTCGCGTTCGTCGAGCCCGCGTTGCCTTCGGTCACCGAGACGTCGTTGATCGTGAGCGACGGCGGGGCGACGACGGTGAACGGGCAGGTCGCGAGCCGGGTGAAGCCGTTGTTGGCGAACAGCCGTACCTCGTAGCTGCCGCCCACGGCGGGCGCGTTGAGGGTCACGTTCTGCGGCCGCGGCAGCGGCACGTGCTTCCAGCTCAGGAAGGCGTTGTCGGCGGCGCCGGCCGCGTACACGCCCACCCAGTCGGTGGCGCTCGAGCCGGTGCCGACGGTGACCTGGAACGGCGCGTTCGCGTTGACGGGCGACGGACAGGTGAGCGCGTCGTCGTCCAGGATCGTGCCTCGGCCCAGGGGGTCCCCGATCGCGGCGCCCCCGGTCGCGTTGCTCAGGTTCACGGCGAAGGTCTCGTTGGCCTCGGCCAGCGCGTCTCCCAGCACCGCGACGGCGACCGGCTTGGAGCTTTCGCCCGCGTTGAAGGTGAGCGTCCCGCTGGCGGCCGTGTAGTCGGCTCCCGCGGTCGCGGTCTCGTTGGCGGTCGCGTACTGCACCGTCACCGTGCCGCCGGAGGTCGGGCTGAGCGTGACCGTGAAGGTGGCGTTGGTGGAGCCCGCGTTGCCCTCGGTCACCGAGACGTCGTTGATCGTGAGCGACGGCGGGGCGACGACGGTGAACGGGCAGGTCGCGAGCCGGGTGAAGCCGTTGTTGGCGAACAGCCGTACCTCGTAGCTGCCGCCCACGGCGGGCGCGTTGAGGGTCACGTTCTGCGGCCGCGGCAGCGGCACGTGCTTCCAGCTCAGGAAGGCGTTGTCGGCGGCGCCGGCCGCGTACACGCCCACCCAGTCGGTGGCGCTCGAGCCGGTGCCGACGGTGACCTGGAACGGCGCGTTCGCGTTGACGGGCGACGGACAGGTGAGCGCGTCGTCGTCCAGGATCGTGCCTCGGCCCAGGGGGTCCCCGATCGCGGCGCCCCCGGTCGCGTTGCTCAGGTTCACGGCGAAGGTCTCGTTGGCCTCGGCCAGCGCGTCTCCCAGCACCGCGACGGCGACCGGCTTGGAGCTTTCGCCCGCGTTGAAGGTGAGCGTCCCGCTGGCGGCCGTGTAGTCGGCTCCCGCGGTCGCGGTCTCGTTGGCGGTCGCGTACTGCACCGTCACCGTGCCGGAGGCGGTCGGGTTGAGGGTGACGGTGAAGTTCGCGTTCGTCGAGCCCGCGTTGCCTTCGGTCACCGAGACGTCGTTGATCGTGAGCGACGGCGGGACGACGACGGTGAACGGGCAGGTCGCGAGCCGGGTGAAGCCGCCATTCGCGAACAGGCGCAGTTCGTGGGGGCCCCCCGTTGCTGGCGCATTGAAGGTCACGTCCTGTGGCCGTGGCAGTGGCACGTACTTCCAGGCTGAATAAGCGGTGTCGGCCGCAGTGGCGGCGAACACGCCGACCCAATCCGTAGCGCTCGACCCCGCGCTCACGGTCGCCTGGAACTGTGCATTCGCGTCGACCTGCGCCGGGCACGTGAGCCCGTCGTCGTCCAGGATCGTCCCTCGTCCGACTCCGTCCCCGATCACGGCGCCGCCAGTCGGATTGCTCAAGTTCACGACGAAGGCTTCGTTACCTTCGAACACGCTGTCTCCGAGCACGGAGACGGGCACGGTTTTTGACCCCTCCCCGGCATTGAACGTGAGCGTCCCGCTCGTTGCCGTGTAGTCGGCCCCCGCGGTCGCGGTCTCGTTGGCGGTCGCGTACTGCACCGTCACCGTGCCGGAGGCGGTCGGGCTGAGGGTGACGGTGAAGCTCGCGTTCGCCGGGCCCGCGTTCCCTTCCGTGACGGAGACGTCGTTGATGGTGAGTGTGGGCCCTGGGGGGGCGTGGCTGGTGACCGTGACGTCGTCCACCCAGAAGGTGGTCGGAATCGTGACGTCCGTCGTTCCCCGAAAAGCCAGCCGCACGGTCTGCCCGGCCCACGGCGTCAGGTCCACCTTGGCCTGCTGCATCCAGGCGCCGCGGCGCCAGCCGTCCGACCGGAGGTCGAACGTGGACAGCACCGTGCCCGCGGTGTTGCGCACCTCCGCGTAGAACCGGTCGTAGTTGCCGTCGTTCGTGGACTCCGAGCTGGTCATGTACCAGTAGAATCCGGCCAACGTCATCCCAGTGGCAGGCACGGCGATCTCACGGTAGGCCTCGTGGGTCTCGTTGACGTTGCCGCCGAAGCGGAGCGAGAAACTGCCGTGGCCGGCGGCGGGGGCGGCCACGCGGGAGGCTCCTGAGAGGACGAAGCCGTCGTTGCCGGCCTCGAAGCCGTAGGTCGTCGTCGAGGGAATCCCGGGCGACGCGCTCGTCGAGTAGACGAGGGCGTAGTTCTGGAAGCCGCTGGGAACGCTGGAGCCCACGACCCGCACGGTCCAGTTCCCGGCCTCGGGGTTCGTGACCAGGACCTGCTCCTGGTTGTCGCGGACGTTGGTGCCGGTGGTCGCGTTGAGGTGGGGGTTCGCCGGGTCGAGGATCCAGGCCCGGAACACCGTGAGCGAGGGCGACACCAGCTCGAGGTTCAGGTTGTTCACGACGGCGTTGGCGGCGAACGCCGCCGCCGCCGCGTCGTCCCAGGCCAGCGTAGCCTTCAGCTCCCCGGTTCCGGCCGGGACGTCGAAGGTCCATTGATCGGTCAGGCCGGGGGTCAGGCTGTCGGTCCCCCAGTTGACGCCGCTCAAGTCGCCGAGGCTGCCGTCGCCGGCGCGCATCGTGTCGACGAGGGCCTTGGCGTCCACCGCGCCGTAGCCGTAGATGTAGTCCGGGCCGGGCTGACCCAGGTCCCGGGCGGTGTGCACCAGCAGCGCCTTCACGAGCGCCGGCTGCGGCCTGGCGAAGGCGCCGCCGTGGCCCTGGTCTCGCCAGTCCTCGACCAGGAGCGACACGATGCCGCCCACCAGAGGCGTGGCCATGGACGTTCCGCAGAAACCCCCATAGGCGCTGTCGCTCGTGCTCAGGGAGGAATAGATGGTGCTCTCCCCGCCGACCCGCCCCACCTCGCATCCGGGCGCCGACACCACCGGCTTCAGGCGCCCGTCGTCACAGGGCCCCCAGCTCGAGAACAGCGTCATCGAGCCGCCGTCGGAGTTGATCGCGCCGATGTGGATCGGGTTCTTGGCACAGGAGGGCGGGGCAGTGGTCACGTATCCCGTGCCGCAACGCCCTTGCGTGGCCGTCCCGCCGTTTCGTTCGTTGCCGTTGGACCAGGTCATGATGACCGGGCTTCCGACGGTCGCGTTGCTCCCGCGCACGATCCCGTCCAGGAGATTGGAGGACACGCCGTAATCCCCCTCACGGGCGCAGTTGTAGCCGTTGCTCGCCGTGTTGCTGCCGATCGAGTTGGTACCCAGGTCCGCGTCGTGCGTGTTCCGGGCCAGCGCGTAGTCGGCCTGGATGTCGCCGGCGTTGTCCCAGAACAGCATCGTGCCGCCGACCTGCTGGTAGCCCGCCGAGAGGACATCCGCCCCCGTCGCGACACCCCTTCCGCGCCCTCCGCTGCTGCCGCTCCCGTCGCCGGCCGCCGTTCCGGCCACGTGGGTGGGGTGATCGGCGGCGGCTTGTCCGTCGATCGCAGTGACGCGGCTGCCCGTGCCAGGGTCGAACGTCTCGTGGGTAGCGCGCACCGTGCCGCCGTCGAACACGAAGAGGCGAACGCCGCTCCCGGTGAGGTTGTAGGGCGCGGAAAGAACGGCGTCCGTCCGGGACTGGGCCCGGGCCCCGTCGTTGGTGGGCGAGAGGGGCATCGGGCCCTCCTCCACCCACAGGACGTCCTCGATCTCCGCCAGCTCGGCGACCCTGTCCTCCAGCGCCCACACGGTGGCGCCGTGCAGGCTCTCGATGGGCTCGAGCGCGACGCCTCCGACGGCTGCGGCGATCTCGGAGATCCGGTCCAGGGACACGTCGTGGTGGAGCAGCACGAACGTCATCACCCAGCCGGGATTCTGGGAATCGCGCGTCCAGGAGCCGAAATCGCGCGCCGCGACCCGGGGATGGAGCTTGCGCTCCGGGCCCCACAGCTCCAGATACCTCACGTCGGCGCGCCGCGCCGTCGCTTCGATACGGTCGGTGGGGATGGCCGCCACCCATGCCTGCCCGGTGGCGTACGCGCCCAGGTCGAGACCGTCCGAGGCGAGCTGCACCCGGTCGGAATCGGTGGGGATCTCCCGGAGCTGGACCAGGGCATGCGTCACCTGGCGGCCGGCCGCCCGCAGCTGGCCGGCGCGGCTCTCCACCGCCTGGACGGCCGCGGACGTCATCTGCGCGGGCGGCGTGAACGTCCCGCCGACCAGGGAGATCTGGTAGCGCGAAGGCCCCGGGGCCTCCTGGGTCTGGGCGACCCCGTGCCCGAGGAGCACGAGGCCGACGAGGGCCCAGCGTCCCCCGCGAACCAAGACCCTGGACGTGGCCTGAACCTCGCCGCTCATTCGACCCATCCCGTCCATGGCCGCCGAGGAACCCGGACGGCCCACAGACTCTCAGTTCAGGTGGAGGGGGTACCTGGAAAGTTGGCGCGAAGTATACAGGCTTCTCGTTCGCGTTCAAGAGGTCGGGCGGTGCGGGCGGTGGGTCCTTGGTTCTCGCGCGGACCTGGGCCAGGCGTTGGGTGTGTCCGTCGTGGGGCCGCCGACGCCGCCTCACTCGCTTCTGGAGGCGCGCACATCCTGGTAAGCTGGCGGGCCGGAACGCCTCAGGCAACCCGGAAACCAATTGCCTCGGGCCCGCCGCGAACCACTGATCAGGAGCGCATCGCGAATGGATCTGGAAGGGAAGAGACTCGTGCTCGTCGGGGGAGCGGGGTTCCTGGGGTCGCACATCGCCGACCAGCTGGTCCGCGTGCCCGTGAAGGAGGTCGTGGTCCTCGACAACTTCGTCCGCGGCGTCCGCTCGAACCTGGAGCTCGCCCAGCGGAGTCCCAAGCTGAAGGTCGTCGAGGGCTCGATGACGGACCGAGAGGCCCTGCGCCGGGTGCTGGAGGGCGCCGACGGTGTCTTCCTGCTGGCCGCGCTCTGGCTCGGGGAGTGCGTCAACGATCCCCGCAGCGCCTGGGAGGTGAACACGCTCGGCTCCTGGAACGTGGTCGAGGCGTGCCGGGAGCTGGGGGTGGGACGGATCGTCTACTCATCCTCGGCCTCGGTCTACGGGGACGCGCTCGCCACACCCATGACCGAGGAGCACCCGTTCAACAACCGCACGACCTACGGCGCCACGAAGATCGCGTGCGAGCAGATGTTCCGGGCGATCCACGCCCAGCACGGCCTGCCGTACGTGGGGCTGCGCTACATGAACATCTACGGGCCGCGAATGGACTACAAGGGCACCTACGTGAGCGTGATCATGAAGGTGCTCGACCGGATCTTCGCGGGGCAGCGTCCCGTGATCTTCGGCGACGGTGGGCAGACCTACGACTTCGTGTTCGTCGAGGACGTCGCGGAGGCGAACGTCCTGGCAATGAAGGCGGACTGCGCCGACATGTTCTTCAACGTCGGTACCGGCATGGGCACGACGATCAACGATGTCGTGCGGCACTTGCTCGCGCTCTCCGGCTCCAGCCTGCAGCCCGAGTACCGCCCCGAGGAGCAGAGCTTCGTGACCCAGCGGATCGGCAGCACCGAGAAGGCCGAGCGGCTCCTGGGCTTTCGGGCCTCCACCCCTCTCCTCGACGGCCTGCGGCGGGTGGTGGAGTGGCGGGTCGCCCAGCGGGCGGCATGAACCCGCTGCTCCTAGACGTGCTGGCCTGTCCCCGGTGCCGCGGCGGAGCGCTGGCCTGGGCCGGCGAGGCGCCCGGCGAGGGGCGCCTCGACTGCGGCGGGTGCGGGCAGTCCTATCGCGTCTCGCGCGGCGTGCCGCGCATGCTCGTGGGTCGGCTCGAGGGGGAGGAGCTCCAGTCGCAGCAGAGCTTCTCGGCGAAGTGGAACCGGCAGAAGGGGTACGCCGCGACGGGCTCGCCCACCGAGCGCTTCCAGCACGAGTGGTACCTGAAGCGGTACGGCTGGGGGTCAGAGGACGAGCTCCGGGAGTTCGTGCGCTCCAAGACCCGGATCCTCGACGCCGGCACGGGGCTGGGACGCGACGCGCTGTGGTACCACGGCCTGTCCGGGCAGCCGGTGGTCGCTCTCGACATCTCGGAGGCCATCGACATCGTTCGTGACAAGGTCGCTGACCAGCCGGGGATCCATCCGGTCCAGGGCGACGTCCTCGACCTGCCGTTCCGCGAGGCCGCCTTCGACTTCGTCGCCTGCGACCAGGTGCTCTCCAACGTGGCCGATCCGTGGCGGGGCCTGTCGCGCCTGGTCCGGGCCTGCCGGGCGGGCGGCCACGTGGCCTTCTACCTGTACCGTCGGAAGGGTCCGATCCGCGAGCTGGCCGACGACTACGTCCGCGGGCGTGTCACTCAGATGACACCGGACGAGGCCTGGGAGTTCGCCCGGCGGCTCACCCGCCTGGCGCAGTCGCTGGCGTCCCAGCGGGTGACCGTCGACGTGCCCGAGGACATCGACGTCCTGGAGCTGAAGGCGGGCCGCTACGACCTCCAGCGCTTCGTGTTCTACGAGGTGTTGAAGGCGTTCTGGAACGACGAGTTCAGCTTCGACGAGAACGTGCTCGTCAACTACGACTGGTACCATCCGGCGTTCACCTTCCGCTTCACTCCCGAGGAGGTGCGGGCCCGGGCGGAGGGGATGGGGCTCGAGGTCCTGCGCCTGGACACCGGGGATCGGAGCGCCATCTCGGTGCTCGCGAAGCGGCTCTAGGCCGCGCGTCGACGCGCGGGCGGAGAAGACGAAGTGTGTGGGATCGCGGGCATCCTCAACCTGAAGCGTAAGCCCTTCGCCCCGGCGGTGGTGAAGGCGATGGGAGACGCGATCGCCCACCGCGGGCCGGACGACGCCGGCTACCTTTTCCTGCGCGGCGGGGGGGGACGCCGGGAGGAGCACCGCTGGGTGGAGCTGTGCGACCCCGAGTTCCGCCTGCAGAACGAGCACCTGCCGGCCTTCGGCGGCGACTACGCTCGCCGGGAGCTCGGCACGGACGTGTGGGACGTCGCCTTCGCCCACCGGCGCCTCTCCGTCATCGACCTGAGCCACTACGGCCACCAGCCGATGTGCAACCCGGAGCGCACGGTGTGGATGGTCTACAACGGGGAGGTCTACAATTTCCCTGAGCTGAGGGACGAGCTGCTCGGCCGCGGACACCACTTCCGCTCCCGCACCGATTCGGAGGTCGTCCTTCACCTCTACGAGGAGCACGGCGAGGACTTCGTCGGGCGCCTCAACGGGATGTTCGCGCTGGCGCTGTGGGACCAGCGCCACCAGCGGCTCGTCTGCGCACGCGACCGGTTCGGGGTGAAGCCGTTGTACTACCACGCCGGCCCCGACTGGTTCCTGTTCGGCTCGGAGATCAAGGCTCTTTTCGCCAGCACGCTCCTGCCCGCCGCGCTCAACCTGGAGGCGCTGCCGGAGTACCTCACCTTCCAGAACATGCTCTCGGAGCAGACACTGTTCGAGGGGGTGCGCTCCCTGCCGCCGGGCTGCCTGCTCGTCGTAGAGCTCGGTCCCTCCGGCGGAGCGGTGCACCGGCGGCGCTACTGGGCGTTCGACTTCTCCGGCATCCGCACTTCGGGCGACGTCCGGGAGGAGGACTGCGCGCAGGAGCTGGCGGGGCTCTTCGAGACCGCGGTGAAGCGACAGCTGGTGGCGGACGTGCAGGTGGGCGCCTACCTGTCGGGAGGAATGGACAGCGGCTCCATCGTGGCTTTCGCCTCGCGCTCGATCCCGCGTCTCTACACGTTCACGAACGGGTTCGACCTGTCCTCGGTGACGGGCATCGAGCGCGGCTTCGACGAGCGGGCCCAGGCGGAGCGGCTGGCGAGCCGCTACCAGACCGAGCACTACGAGATGGTGATCCACGCCGGCGACATGGCGGCGTGCCTGCCCCGTCTGGTCTGGCACCTGGAGGACCTCCGGGTCGGGAACTGCTACCAGAACTACTACGCGGCCAAGCTCGCCAGCCGCTTCACCAAGGTCTGCCTGTCCGGCGCGGGGGGAGACGAGCTGTTCGGCGGCTACCCCTGGCGCTACGAGGCCGCCCTCGGAGCCGCCTCCCTCGCCGCGTTCGACGACCGCTACTACAGCTCCTGGGAACGCCTGATCCCGGACACCGACAAGGAGGCGTTCTTCGCCCCCGAGACGTGGGTGCGCTTGCAGGCCCGGCAGGGCCGCGGCTATTTCGACGCCCTGCTGCGAGAGGCTCCCGGCTGTCAGGACGGTTCCGGGGCCGCCTACCTGTCCCGGGCCCTCTGGTTCGAGCTCAACACGTTCCTCCCCGGCATCCTGTGCGTCGAGGACCGGGTCTCGATGAGCCACTCGCTCGAGGTCCGGGTACCCTTCCTCGACAACGACCTGGTCGAGTACGCGTTGACGATCCCCAACGAGTACAAGGTCGCGGGCCTGGATGCCCTGGCGGCGGGCGAATCGCTCGTCCGGGACGGGGGAAAACGGATCCTGCGTCGGGCGATGGCCGGGGTGCTCCCCGAGGAGACCCTGTCCGAGCGAAAGCAGGGCTTCTCGGCGCCGGACGCCACCTGGTACCGGGGAGCCAGCATGAACTACATCCGCGAGGTGCTTCAGGACGAGAAGACGCTCGCAAGGGGGCTCTTCGACCGGAAGCAGGTCGAGAAGATCCTGGACGAGCACTCCTCGGGCCGCTCCAACCACCGGCTGCTGATCTGGTCGCTCCTGTGCCTGGAGTGGCTGCAGCGGGTGATGCTGGACGGGACGGACCGGGGCGCTCCGGCCCGATGACGAGCCTGTGCGTGCTCGTCACCGGGGCCTCGGGGTTCCTGGGCTCGCGCCTGGTCCGCCGGCTCGCGCGGGAGGGCCACGAGGTCGTCGCCCTGGTGCGGCCCGGCCGCGGGGCGGCCCTGCACGGCTTCGACGGCCGGTGCGTGGAACAGGACCTGAGCCGACCCTGGCCGGGGCCGCACCTGGGCTCCCTCGACGCCGTCGTCTATCTGGCGCAGTCCGCCGCCTATCGCGACTTTCCCCGAAGCGCCCCCGACCTGGTGGCGGTGGGCCTGCAGGGCGCCGTCCAGGCCGCGGACCTGGCCACCCGGCTCTCGGCGCGGCAGTTCGTGTTCGCCTCCAGCGGGAGCGTGTACCGGCCGTCGTTCTCGCCCCTGGCCGAGGAGTCCGAGATCGGCCCGCCGGACTTCTACGCCTCGACGAAGGCGTGCGCCGAGGTGCTCCTGGCGGGGTATGCCCGCTACTTCGAGCTGAAGGTCGTCCGTCCGTTCTTCGTCTATGGTCCGGGGCAGGCCGAACGGATGGCCGTCCCCCGCTTAATGCGGAGGGCGCTCGCACGGGCCGCCATCGTCCTCGAGCCCGGGGCGGGGGACGACCCGGACCGCGAGACAGACGGGCTGCGCTTCTCGCCCATCTACGCGGACGACGCGGTGGAGTGCCTGGCGAGGCTGCTGGGCGTGCGCGGCGGGCTCACGGTCAACGTGGCGGGGGACGAGGTGGTCAGCATGCGGGAGGTGGGGATGATCCTGGGGGAGCTGACCGGAGCGGCTCCGCGGTTCGAGCTGGCCGAGCGCCCACGCCAGGGGGACCTGGTGGCCGCGAACGCCGCGCTGCGGCGCGCGGTGAGCCCGATCGCGTTCACGCCGGTACGGGAAGGGCTGCGGAGGGTCCTGGATTCCATGCTGGAGGACCGTCGATGACGAGCGCCCGTCGCTTCCTTCCCCTGACCACTCCGGGGTTCGACGACGACGAGATCGCCGAGGTGAGCCGGTGCCTCGACAGCGGCTGGGTGACCCAGGGCCCGATGGTGAAGCGCTTCGAGGAGCGCTTCGCGGCCGCCCACCGCGTCCCCCACGCGCTGGCCACGACGTCCTGCACGGCGGCGCTGCACCTCGCCACCATGGCCCTGGGGGTGGGCCCGGGGGACGAGGTGGTGGTGCCGGCCTTCACCTGGGTCACCTCGGCGCACGCGGTCGAGTACACCGGGGCGCGGGTCGTCTTCTGCGACGTGGACCTCACGACCTACAACCTGGACCCGGCCTCGCTGGCCCGAGCCATCGGGCCCCGCACGCGAGCCGTAGTGGTCGTGCACCTGTTCGGGCTCGCGGCCCCGCTCCGCGAGGTTCTCGAGCTGACCGCTGCGAAGGGGATCCGGATCATCGAGGACGCCGCGTGCGCCGTGGGGAGCACGTACGACGGTGTCCCGGTCGGCGGGACGGGCGATGTCGGCTGTTTCTCGTTCCACCCGCGCAAGGTCATCACCACGGGCGAGGGCGGTATGCTGACCACGCGCGATCCCGAACTGGCGGCGCGACTGGCGGTCCTGCGGAACCACGGAGCCGTGCCGGACCCTTCGCATCGGGAGCCGGCGCCGCCGTGGCGGATGGGCCGCTTCGAGGTCCTGGGCTACAACCTCAGGCTGAGCGACATCCAGGCCGCGGTCGGGCTCGCCCAGATGGCGAAGCTTGCGCGACTCCTCCAAGAGCGGAAGGAGCGCGCGCTCCGTTACGACGACCTGCTGTCGGGGATCGCCGACCTGGCGCTCCCGGCGGTCCCCGCCCCCTGCGGCCACACCTACCAGAGCTACGTGGTGCGGCTCCTGGAGGGAGGACGGGAGCGCCGGAACCGCGTGATGGAGACCTTGCAGGCGGACGGCGTCCAGACGCGGCCCGGCACGCACGCCGTCCACCGCCTCGGGTACTACGCGCGCCGCTATGGCCTGCAGCCGGACGACTTCCCGGCGGCGTGCAGCGCGGAGGACACGACGATCGCGATCCCGCTTTTCCCCGGCATGACGGACGCGGACCAGGATCGCGTCGCCGAGCGGCTGGCCGCAGCAATGAAGATGGCATGACGCCGGGGCCCGTCCGGGCGCGCCGGGCCGTGTCGATGGCAGCGTGGGGGGGATCGCTCTGGCTGTTCGGGGGCGTCGGCGGCCGCGGGACCGAATCGATCCTCGACGTCGGCAGCGATCTCTGGCGCCTCGACCCGGATCCGCCCCGGTGGACCCCCCTCGGAACCGGCGAGAACGCGCCCTGGCCGTCCCCGCGCCGTTGTCCTGGGTTCGCTCCGGCGGAAGAGGGCGTCTTCCTCTGGGGAGGGAGCGGGGTTGGCCTCGATCCCGCGGGTCGGCCGTCGCACACGTTCCTCAACGACCTCTGGCTGTTCCGGCCCGAGGCGGGCCGATGGGAGCGCCTCGAGCCCTCGGAGGACTACAAGGAGGCTGCGACCGATTCCCCCCAGCTTCGTCCCGAGCCGCGGTACACGCCGGTCTGGCACGTGGACAAGGCCGGGGGCCTGCTCTTCAGCGGGTACACGGAGGACCGTCTGGGAAGACGGAGGCTGAACGACCTGTGGCTCTGGCGGGGCCTGGCCGCCCAGGCATGGGAGCGGGTCGCCCAGCCTCCCGGGTCGGGCGGCGACTGGCCCGGTCCGCGCTATGGGGCGATGAGCGCAGCGGACGAGGGTGGCGTCTACGTCTGCGGCGGTTCCGCCGCGGGTGCGGACCTGATGGACCTGTGGCGCTGGTCGTTCCGGGCGCGGGCCTGGCAGAGCCTCTGTCCGGAGGCCCGCGGCGGTCCGGCTCCGCGATACGCGGCGGCGGCAGCGTTCCATGACGGGGGCTTCTGGATCTTCGGCGGCCGCTCCCGCCTGGACCCGAAGACGGGCTTCAGCGACACCTGGCGCTTCGACGTGGCCGAGCGGCGCTGGGAGCTCGTCCATGGGCAGGCCGCCGAGCATAGCTACGACCCTGGGGCCCGGCACATCGCTTACCACGCGAAATCGGCCTCCGCGACCATCGGCGCGAAGTGGTTTCTGTGGGGCGGCGAAGGCCTGCGCGGCCACGTGAGCGACCTCTGGTGCTTCGATCTCGAGCGCGGGGAGTGGCGCATGCTGCAGCCCGCGCGGCCCGACGACCCGTCCTTCTGGTAGCGCTGGTTGCGACGGCCACTGGGCCGTCAGCCGGCCGGGCCGACCCGCGCCAGAATTGCGCCGCCGCGCCGATTCCACCTAGAATCCTGGATCCGGTGCAGTCGGTGCGGGCTCCCGACCAGGAGATCTGTTGATGTCGGAGTTCGCGGCCTCGGCCAACAACCTGCTGGAGTCGCTGAGGGCGAGCGCGCCACCGGGGCTCAAGCGGCTGCTGCGCCGCCAGGCCGCGGCCGTGGCGCTCTGGGGCGCCACGTCCCGCCGGCTGCGGATGGGGGCGGCGCCCGGTCCCCGGCTCCGTCACGGCGTCTACCGCGATCTGCTCGAGGAGCTCACTCGCCTCGGCGACGAGCCGGCGATCGTGAAGCCGCTTTTCGCGCGTTGGGAGCGCGAGGGGCGCCTCCTCGGCCGGTACGAAGCTCTCTCCGCGCTGGTCGACGAGCATCCCAGGCCGCATCGCGCCAACCTGGCCCTGGCGCTCCACGAGATGGCGAACCGGATCGACGAGGTGCGGTCGCTGCCGTGGAGCGTGATGATGGACCTCACGTCGGTGTGCAACATCCAGTGCAACTTCTGCAAGTACGAGCACAACCACGTCCCCAAGGTCTTCCTGCCGGTCGAGCACGTCAAGCAGATCGAGTGGTTCAGGTACATCACCACGCTGAACTTCTCGGCGGGCACGGCGGAGTCGATCATCCACCCCGCCTTCAACGAGATCTTCGACCACGTGCGCGACGCCTATCCGCACCTGTTCCTGCACATCCTGACGAACGGCCGCGGCCTGACCGAGGCGAAGCTGGAGCGGTTCCGGGACAGGCTGGACTGGCTGTACGTGTCGATGAACGCCTCGAACCGGGAGGACTACGACCGCGCCATCCACAAGGGCGACTGGGACGCGTTCTCGGCCAACATGCGGCACATGAAGCGCATCCTGGCCGGCGCCGCGCGGCCGTTCGTGCAGGCGAACTTCGTGATGATGCGCTGGAACCTGGACCGCGCGGTGGAGTACCTCGAGTTCGCCGCCGAGCACGGCGCCCGCCGGGTGAGCTTCGCCCACTACTACCCCCACTACAACCCCGACCTGCACCGCGACAACCCGGCGGCACTCGGCCGCAAGTTCGCCTTCGAGGACTCCCTCTACAACGACAAGCAGCGATCGGACGAGGTCTTCGCGCGGGTGGCGGCCCGCGCCGCGGAGCTGGGCTTGGAAGTGCAGGTGCCCCCGCCGTTCTCCTCGCGCTCGAAGGTCTACTTCGGCCTGCGCACGCTCGGCGACGTACCCGGGGACTGCCAGGAGCCGTGGGGCGAGTGCTTCCTGCTGTGGGGCTGGAAGAGCCGGCGCGAGGAGGCCACCATCTGCTGCGGCCTGGCCTCCGACATCGGAGCGTTCTTCGATCGCGACGAGATCCGCACGCTGGAGGGGTTCCGCCGGTTCTGGAACCAGCCGGTCTTGCGCGCCTACCGCCGGACGGTGAACGGCGAGCGGGTGAACCCGATCTGCGCCCTGTGCCGGAAGGTCGATCGCTTCGATCCGGACTCGATCTATCCGGACCAGCGCGATTTCTACCGGTTCAACGGCCTGCCCGTTCCGGAACACCTGGACCGCTACGAGCCCGCCGGCCGCGCGTCGCCGAAGACCGAGCCGGTGGCCTGACTCCCCTGCAGCGAGGCGTGCGTCTTCCGGCGGAACGGCCCAGCAGCGACGGAGGGCCCTCGTTCGTCGGTGCGGGGCGACGCCGATACCGGGCCTGACGGCGCCCCCGGGCTCCGGTGTGGGGCTCCGCACGCGCGTGCGCACCGGCTCCGGCCTGCCCTGGACGGCGCTCCGGCGCGCCTACCGTGGCTGGCAGTCACTGCGGCGCGGCGCGGCCTGGTGCTGGCTCGCCGTCGTGGCGCTCCCTCGGATCGCCGCGGCGGGGTTGCGGCCGGCTCGCCCCCGCCGGCCGGGCGGGACCAGGGTGCTGATGCTCGCCACGAGCCAATTGGACGTCGATCCGCGGATCGACAAAACGGCGCGAAGCCTCGCGCGCCGCGGCTTCGAGGTCCAGGTGCTCCACTCGACTGCCGGGGTCCGGCACGCTGGCGTGGAAGAACGTGATGCGGCCTCCGGCGTGTGCCACGTCCGGGTCCCGCTGCCGGACCGGCTCGCGTCGGGGTGGCTGCTGTTCCAGGAGAACCTCCGCCGCGAGGCCATGAGCCGCGAGTTCGACTTCGTCCACGCCAACGACCTGACGACCTTGCTGACCGGGTGGCTCCTGGCCCGGGTACGGGGAGTGCCGCTGGTATACGATGCCCACGAGCTGTGGTCCGAGAACGTCTGGCTCACGGCCAGGGGCTACGAGCCCATGCCGGCGCTGGTCCGGAAGCTCGCCACGCTCTACGAGGGAGCCCTGGTGCGTTCGGTCGCGCTGTTCTTTTCGGTCAGCCGGTCGATCTGCGCCGAGTACCAGAGACGCTACCGGCTCGCCGATCCGCCGGTCCTGCTCCCCAACTTCCCCGAGGTCGAGCGCCTGCGTGCCGCGGGCGGAGGAGCCTCCATCCGGGAGCTGTGCGGCCTCGGAGACGCGCACTTCGTCACGCTCTACCTGGGGGGGGTCAATCCGCTGCGGAACGTCGAGAACGTGATCCGTGCGCACCATCTCCTCCCGCCAGAGTACGTCTTCGTGGTCCGCGGGCCCGGCCTCGAGCTGTGCCGGGACGGCTACGCCGCGCTGGCGCGCAGCCTCGGGCTCGAGGAGCGCGTCTTCATGTTGCCGGCTGTGGCGAGGGACGACGTCCTCGGGGGCTGCCGAGGCGCCGACTGCGGGATCGCGATGCTCCGGAACCTGTGCCGGAACTTCTACTGGTTCTATCCCAACAAGCTCTTCGAGTACATGCTCGCCGGCCTGCCCGTGCTGGTCTCGGGCTTCCCCGACGTCGCGGCCCACGTGACCGCGGAGTCGTGCGGCCTCACCTTCGACCCCGACCGGCCCGAGAGCATCGCGGCGGCGATCCGGGCCCTGGGTGGGGATCCCGCGGCGGCGCGGGCGATGGGACGGAGGGGCCAGGAAGGAGTCCTGCGCGAGTTCAACTGGGAAGCGGTCGCCGGACGGCTCGTGGACGGATACGCCCGGCTCACGGCGACGCCGGCCGCGTGATCCGCCTGCTCCAGTGGCTGGCACGCGGTCCGCTCCGGCCCGGCTCGCTGCCGGGACTGCTGGTGGCCGGCAGCGCGCGATGGCTGCGCCGCCCGGCGTTCTGGGCGACCCTCGTCGCATGGCCCGCCTTCGCGCTGCTGTCGTGGCTGCGGCTCGGCCTGCTCAAGGCGTCGGGCCGCCGGCCGGCCGTGCTCTGGGCGCCGACGCCCATCCTCACGATCGCCGAGAGCTCCGCGCTGCTGCGGCGGCTCGGCTATCGGAGTCGCACGCTGGTCTACGCGGCCTACCACACCGCCGCCCGCTTCGACCACGACCTCTCGGGCGCGATCGCTAACCCCGCCGTCGGCTGGTGGCTTCCGAACGCGCTCTTCCTCTGGTCGCTGCTCCGCTTCGACATCTACCACTTCTTCCACGACGGCGGGCTGTGGTCGGGGATGAAGATCGTCCCCGAGGCCCGCTGGCTGGAACTGCCGCTGCTGCGCCTCGCGGGCAAGCGCGTCGTCGCGTCCGCCTATGGGGGTGACGTGAGGGTCCGTTCGCTCAGCGAGATGTGGCAGCCCTACAACCTGTGCCAGGAGTGCCCGGAGCCGGGTAAGTATTGCGTGTGCGACACCGCCGCCGGCTCCGACAGCGCGAAGTACCACCGCGACTGGTGCCAGGCCGTGCTGGCCCTCGGGATCGCCCACGACAACTTGATCGGCAGCCGCCGCGACTTCAACTACTTCCCCGTGGACGTACGGGAGGTGGAGTTCGTGGGTGCAACGCCCCACCCCGGCCCAGTCCGCGTCGTGCATTCGCCCAACCACCGGCATTTCAAGGGGACGCGGTTCCTGGAGGCGGCCGTGGGCTCGCTGCTCCGCAAGGGCAGCGAGATCGAGCTGGACCTGGTCGAAGGAGTCCCCTACGTCGAGGCCCGCCGCCGCTATGCGGAGGCCGACGTCGTGTTCGCCCAGTGCCTGGCCGGGTCGCCGGGCTACACCGAGATCGAGGCGATGGCCACGGGCAAGCCGGTTATCAGCTACATCCGCGGTCCCGGCTACCTCGCCCACAGTCCCGGCTGCCCGATCGTGAGCGCAACGCCCGAAACCCTGGAGTCGGAGATGGAGGCGCTCGTCAGGGACCCGGCGCTGCGCAAGTCCCTGGGCCGGCGGGGCAGGGAATGGGTCGAGGCGTACTGGTCCTACGAGGCGCTGGCGCCGGCGTACGAACGGTTTCATGACGAGTTGTGGGCGCGCAGCGGGCTGGGCCGCACCCTGCGCGCGCGGTGGGTCGACTTCATGGAGGGCGAGGCCCGCTGTCGGGTGGGGCAGCCGTTGCTGGGGCCGCAGCTCGGCGAATGGGCCGCGCGCTCCGATCCTGGCAGCGCCCTCGGCCGTTACCACGCCGGCCGCTACGGGCAGCCTCCGTTCGACGAGTCGGGCCAGGCACGCTTCTACCATCGGGGCCGGTACGAAGAGCATCCCGGCCTAGTCGCCCGCTACGCCCTGCACCGCTACCATTCCATGCTCGCGGACGCGGACGAGGGCGCGAGCCGCTCGGCGTTCCTTTCCTCGGCCCGGTGGCTGCGCGACCGCCTGCACCGGTGCGGGTCCGGCGGCGAGCGCTGGCTTCACCGCTGGGACCGCGAGCAGGCGATCGAAGGCGGCCCGTGGGCGTCGTGCTCCAGCCAGGGGCTCGGGCTGGCGGTCCTGCTGAGGGCGGCCGGGCTCGCGCCGGGTGAAGGGTTCGGCGAAAGGGCCGAGGCGGCGGCAGCGTTCTACCAGGTTCCCGCCAGGGACGGCGGACTGCTCGTCGAGGAGGGGGACGCGGCCTACCTCGTCGACGCCGGCGTGACCGCGCCCTCCCTGCAGGGCTTTGCCACCAGCCTCCTCGCGCTGCACGAGCACGTCCGTGTCACCGGCGACCGGCGATCGCAGGCGCTGCTCGGACGCGGGGTCGAGGGACTGCGGACGCTGGTGCGTCGCCAGGCTGTCGACAACCAGGGCACCGAAGCCGGCGACGAGGACCCGTACGCCGGGCCCTGTCTCCTACTCGCCCTGTACCGGATCACCGGCGACAGGTTCCTTGGGGCGACCGCGCGACGCTGGCGCAGCGCCGTCCGCAGGCGTCGCTTGGCCCGGTTCCTGCGCGGACGGGGACCGTTGTGACGCAGCCGCGGCCGCTGCGTGTGCTCCACGGGCCCGTCAACGTCGGGAACCAGCCCTGGACCCTCTCCCGGGAGGAGCGTCGTATCGGCTGCCAGAGCGACGTCGTCGTCAACTATCCGACCTGGGCCCGGTACCGGGCGGACCGCGTGCTCGGCCGCCATGGCGACCGTTCGGCGTCCACGATCGTACGGCGCGGCTGGTTCGCGTTGTCCGCCCCGTGGCGTTACGACGTCCTGCATTTCTATTTCGGGCGGTCGTTCACCTGCTGGGACGACTACGGCTCCCGCAACCCCCTGTGGTTTGCCGACCTCAAGCTGGCGCGCCGTATCGGCCGGAAGGTCTTCATGACCCTGCAGGGCTGCGACGTGCGCCTCAGCGACCGAACCGCCGAGATCGATCCCTGGGCACCCTGCCACCTGGGTCGCTGCAGCTCGGCGGCCGCGTGCAGGGCTTCGCTCGACCGCAGCCGGCGCCACCTGATCGAGTCGGTCCTGCCGCTGGCCGACCGCGTTTTCGTGTTGAACCCGGACCTGGCCCGGCACGTCCCAGGTGCCCTGTTCATGCCGTACGCCAGCGTGGATGTAGGAACCGCCAGCGTCCGGGAGCCTGCTCGGACCGAGGCGGTGACGCTCCTCCACGCGCCCAGCGACCCCACCATCAAGGGGACGTCGCTGATCGTGGAGGCGGTGGAGAGGCTCAAGCGCCGGTTCCCGATCCGGTTCGTGACCGTCGCGGGGCTCCCGCACGAGGAGGCGATGAAGCAGTATGAGCAGGCCGACCTCGTGATCGACCAGGTGCTGTGCGGCTGGTATGGCGGGCTCGCGGTCGAGGCGATGGCGATGGGCAAGCCGGTCGCCTGCTACGTCCGCGACGACGACCTGCGCTTCGTCCCCGCCGCCATGGCCGCCGAGATTCCGCTGGTCCGGGTCACCCCCGCGACCCTGGAGGGCGACCTGGCCGCCGCCCTCGAGCGCCGGCAGGAATGGCCGGAGTGGGGGAGGAGGTCGCGCGACTACGTCCTCCGCTGGCACGATCCGGCGCGGATCGCCGCCTCCATGGTGAGGGCCTACCTCCACCCGGACTCGGAGTTCGACCTGGATGCGGAGCGGTAGGCGCGGCGGGCCGTCCGGGGCGGGAGCCTGAGGCGATGTGCGGGATCGCGGGCGTCGTCGGACGGCCTCCGGATCGGGACGGCCTCGCGGCAATGGGGCAGGCGCTGCGTCATCGGGGCCCCGACGACGAGGGCCTCTACTGCGCTCCCGACGTGGGCCTCGCGTTCCGCCGGCTCTCGATCCTGGACCTCGAGGGCGGCCGCCAGCCGATGCCGAACGAGGACGGCACCGTGCAGGTGGTGTTCAACGGCGAGATCTACAACCACGCAGAGCTGCGCCTCGACCTCTGCGGGAGCCACCGGTTCCGGACCGACCACTCGGACACCGAGGTGCTGGCCCACGGCTGGGAGGAGTGGGGCGAGGGCCTGTTCTCGCGGCTCAACGGCATGTTCGCCCTCGCCGTCTGGGACTCACGGGAGCAAACGTTGGTGCTGGCCCGCGACCGCTACGGCATCAAGCCCCTCTACTACGCCGAGCTGGAGGACGGAGCCCTGGCGTTCGCCTCGGAGGTTCGCCCCCTCCATGCATCCGGGCTGGTGGAGCGCGCGGCTTCGTCGGAGGGGTTGCTCGAGTACTTCACGGTGCAGAACGTCTGGGGCGAGCGGTCCCTGTTCCGGGGTGTGCGGCTGCTGGAGCCGGGATGCTCGCTGAGCTGGCGGCCCGGACGCCTGACCCGCCGGCGCTTCTGGGACCTGACCTTCCGCCGGAGCCGCCGCGGCACGTTGGCTTCCCTGGCGGAGGAGCACCGCGACATCCTGCGCCGGGCGGTGCGGCGGCAGATCGCCGCCGACGTGCCTGTCACCAGCTATCTGTCCGGGGGCATCGACTCGACCTCGATCACGGTCGCTTCCCACCAGTACGATCCCAGCGTCGTCGCGTACAGCTGCGTGTTCGACCTCGAGGGCGTCGGCGCCGACCGCGACGTGGACGAGCGTGAGTTCTCCCGCCTGGTGGCGCGGACCTACGGCCTGAGCCGGGTCGAGCACGAGGTCACGGCCGGCGATCTCCCGGAGACCCTCGACGCCTACGTGACCGCGCTCGAGGACCTGCGCATGGGGATGGGGTATCCCGTCTACCTGATCGCGCGGCGCGTCGCCAGGGACGCCAAGGTCGTGCTCTCGGGGACCGGGGGGGACGAATATCACGCCGGCTACGCCGGGCGCTTCCAGGAACTGGGACGGACGGCCGGTCGGGCGGCGCGCGTGGCGGCCGCGCTGGGATCGCTGCTGGCGCGCGGCCGGCGATCGACCCCAGGCGTGGCGCCGTCCCATCGCGAGCTGCTGTTCTTCCTGATACCTCCTTCCCGCGCGGCGTCGGCGTTCACCCCGGAGTTCCTCGCCGCGGCCGGCGGCTACGACGCCGACGCCGTCCTGGCCGACTACCTCGGCCGGTGCCCCAGCGACGACTGGCGGGACCGGGTGCTGTACGTCGACGCGAAGACCTATCTCGCCGGGCTTCTGGCCGTTGAAGACAAGGTCTCGATGGCCCACTCGCTGGAGACCCGCGTGCCGTTGCTCGACAACGAGCTCGTCGACTTCCTGCTGGACGTCCCGTTCGATCACCTGTACCGGCGCGGGACCGGGAAGCGGCTGTTCCGCGAGTCCGTGCGCCCCTGGGTGCCCGACGCCGTGTTCCGGAAGCCCAAGATGGGTTTCGGCCCCCCGGACCGGTCGTGGTACCGCGGTCCCCTCCGCCCGTGGATCGAGGACCGGCTCGGCCCCAGGGGCCTCCAGGCCCGAGGCGTGTTCCGGCCCGGCTTCCTGCGCGACACGCTGGACTCCCACTTCTCCGGCCGGTCCGACGCCACGTCGCTCCTGTGGTCGATGCTGAGCTTCGACGCATGGTGCCGGTCGTTCGGGACCTTCGGGGGAGCTTCGGGACCCACTTGAGGCTCGCGGCGCCTGCAGGGCGGCGCCGGGGGACCCTGATCGGTCAGAACCGGGCGCGTCTGGCCCGCCATCCTGGCCTGTGCTAGAAAGAGAACTTCGATGCAGGGTCACGAGCCGGCCATCCGTGTCCGCGAGCTGACGAAGGTCTACAAGCTCTACTCCAGTCCCCGGGACCTCGTCCTGGAGGTCCTCACCCGGAAGCCGCGCCATCGACCCTTCCCGGCCCTCAGGGAGGTGTCCTTCGAGGTGGCCAAGGGGGAGGTGTTCGGCATCATCGGACGAAACGGAGCCGGCAAGAGCACGCTGCTCCGGATACTGGCCGGCACCCTCGACCACACCTCGGGAGACGTGAGCGTGCGGGGGCGTGTCGCCGCGATCCTGGACCTTGGAGCCGGATTCCATCCCGCGTACACCGGCCGTGAGAACGTCTACATGGGCGGGCTCTGCCTGGGCATGTCCCGCGAGGAGATCGAGGCCAAGATCGACTCGATCATCGCCTTCAGCGAGCTGGAGCCCTTCATCGACCAGCCCCTCAAGACCTACTCGAGTGGGATGAGGGCGCGGCTGACGTTCGCGACCGCCATCAGCGTCGAGCCGGAGGTGTTCATCATCGACGAAGCCCTGGCTGCCGGCGACGGCTACTTCGTCAACAAGTGCATGGGGCGCGTCCGGCAGATCTGCGAGAGCGGGGCGACCGTTCTTTTCGTCAGCCACAACGTCCTGCTCACCGCCGAGCTGTGTGACCGCGTGCTCTGGCTGGATGCCGGCCGGGTCAAGGCGTTGGGCGAATCGCCCAACGTCGTCAAGGCCTACGAGTACGACGTCTGGCGGCGGACGGGGGAGGGCGCCCCGGGAGCGCACCGCCAGGCCGGCATCGATGCCGCGCTCCGCAGCGGCGAGTACCAGCTCGGCGGCGGAGAGGTCCGCATCCGCAGCGTCCGGCTGCTCGACGAAGCCGGCGCCGAGCGGCAGGTGTTCCGGAACGGCGAGCCCATGAGGATCGTGGTCGCCTGGGAGGGGGCCACGGCCGCCCCCCGGATCTGGGCCGGGTTCCGCGTCGACAACAGCCGCAGCGTCGTGGTCACCGGGTTCGAGTCGTGGGAGCGCGGCGAGTTCCTCAACGGGGGTGAGCCCCTGGAAGGCGCCGGCGAGCTCGAGTTCCTGATCCCTCAGCTCCACCTTGGCCAGGGCGACTACTTCGTGAGCTGCTCCCTGCGCCGCTACGAGGTGCCTCCGACCAACGACTCCATCCTGCACTACGTGGAGAAGGCGATCCGCTTCACCGTCAAGAGGGACCACCTCGGCAACCTCAGCTTCCCCTACGAGCCGACGGTCGTGATGAGGGAAGCCGGCGTCCTGACGGCGCCCGGGCCGCCTCCGGAAGGCACCCGCCCCTGACCCTCAGGGACGCGTCCGAGACCGCACTCGGCATCTCACCGCGTTCGGACACGGGCCGGGACGCCTGGAACCGCGTCAGCGACGAGTCGGACGACGCGTGGCTCTTCCACCGTTGGGAGTGGATCGACCTGGAGACCGAGCACGGGGGCGCCCTGGCCGATCACTCCTTCTCGGTGCGCCTCGCGGGTGGGGAAGTCGTGGGCATCCACCCCCTCTACCTTCGAGAGCAGGTCCTGGGCGGGTGGACGGAGAGAGCGCTGGACTGCGGCGTCCATCGCCATACAGGCCTTGCGCTGCTGCCGAGCCTGCCGCCGGGCGCGGTCCGGGCGGCGCGCCGGCTCGCCATGACGCACCTGCACCGCACGGCCCGGCGACTCGGCGTCGATCGCGTCCACCTCAACGCCCAGAACCTGGCCCCGCGGAACCTGTGCGGACAGCGCGAGGAAGTTCCGTTCTGGGTGGCTGACCACGGCTACCAGCTCGGCATGCACTTCGGACCGGCCGGCCCCCTCCCGGTCCCGGGGATGTCCACATGCTGTGCCGACCAGGTCGTCGCGCTCGCCGGCCTCGGCGAGGAGCATCTGTTCCGCGGCCTCGAGGAGGGCTGCCGTCGCGCCGTTCGCAAGGCCCAGAAGAAGGGCCTCGAGGCGAGAGTGGCCGATGGTCCGGATGCGGCGGCGGAGTACTATCGGCTGGCCCGGCTCTCGTCGACCCGGACGGGCGAACACCTGCTGCCACTCTCGTACTACGAGGCGTTGTACGCGCGTCTTGCGCCGGAGGGACGCTGCTGCATACTCCTCGCCGTTCACGAGGAGCGCCCGGTGGCCGGGTTGTTGCTGTTGGTCGACAAGGGGGCCGCGCACTTCCTGGCCGGGGCTTCGGACCCGGCGGCCCTGCCCCTGCGTCCCAACGACTTCGTCCACTGGTCCGCGATCCGCTGGGCCGCGTCGCGGGGCCTGAGCCACTACCGGCTCGGTCCGACCTTTCCGGAGCTGCCCCGGGATTGGCCCGTCGCTCGCGTTTCGCGCTTCAAGGGGAAGTTCGGCGGGCGCAGCCTTCCGATGATCCAGGGCAGCCGGTTTCTCCGTCCAGAACGCTACGGGACCCTGGCCGCGGAAGAGGCAGCGCGTCTCTGTCGCGCGGACCCGGAGCTCGGAAGGGAGGACGAGGTGGCGCCCGGCGTCTACTGGCTGGGCGATCCGGACCGGGACGGGCTGGAACAGGTGCTGCAAGCCTATGGAGTCCTGGCGGGATCACTGCACGCGATCCCACCCACCGAAGCGCGACGCGCTCCGATCGTCATCGTGACCGATGCTGCCGCGGCGGGTCCGCTGGGGCTCCGCGTCAGGCGCGAGCCGGGCGGCAAGCTGTACCGTCCACCCGGCGGCTTGCCGTTCCTTCGTCCGTCTCCGGCCTACCACGCCCTGCTCGAGCACGTCACCTTCGCCGGCGAGGGCCTCGAGCCCGTATGGGTCGATGCTGCCGGCCGCGCCGTGGCGGCCTGGCAGGAACGGCGAGGGAGCCGGCGGCTGCTCGTCGGGCTGGATGTGGCTCGCGAGATCGTCCGCCACCGCCAGGGCGACCCGGCCGCTCCAGACCTGCCGCGGACGGCCTCGGAGTTCGAGCGCACCGTGCAACGTTTCGAGCGACAGCTCGTGCCGGGCCGCCGCACCCAGCCCTGGGCCGACCGCCTGGGCTTCCTGCTCGCGGAGTCCTGGTCGAGGACGGCGGGCATGCCGCTGCTGGAGGTCCTGCCGGGCGGCGCGCGGGGGGCGCTGGCCGTCACCGGAGACGACGACCAGGCGGCCCTCGACCGGTACGAGGAGCAGCACCGGCTCCTGGACGGGCTCCCCATCACCTACTTCCTCCATCCGCTGACGCGGCACCGCCCCGAGACGCTGGCCGCACTGGGGCCGCACGTCGAGATCGGCGTGCACCCCGACGCCCTGGAGGAGCCCTCGCGCTACCGCCAGCTCTGCGGCGAGCAGACGGCGTTTGTCAGGAAGCTCTCCGGCCGCCCCGCGAGGATCGTCCGCAATCATGGCTTCCTGAGCAGCGGCTACCTCGGCCACCTCGAGGCCTGGGAGGAATCCGTGCTGCGGCTGGACACCAACTGCCCGGGCCTGGACGGCACTGCCCTCAACGGCTCCTACCTGCCGATGAGGACGCGCCGGGCGGACGGGACCTGGTCGGATCACTACAACCTCCTGACCGCATTTGGGGACGGCATGTTGTACGTGGGGCGATTGAGCGAATCGCAGGCGATCAGGCGCGTGCGGCGGCTGGTCGACCAGGTGGAGAAGGACCTCCCGGCCGTGCTGGTGTTCAACCTCCATCCCGAGAACGTGGCCGACACGACTGCACTCCATCGCGAGGTAATCGCCCTGAGGCGCCGTCCCGGTTGGATCCCGCTGGGACTGGAGAGCTACCTCGAATGGCTCGATGCGCTGAACGGCCTCCGTCTGTACGTACGGGGGGGGCGGCGCTTCCTGAACTCCCGTGCGCCGGTCGGCGGCATCGTGCTACGGGTGCCGGGCTCGCGGGGCTGGCTGCGAAGGGCGCTGCCCCCGTGGTCGGGACCGCTCGAGCTGCCGGGATGAGGGCGGCCGTGTGGCTCGCCGTCGGCCTGGTCGCGTGCCGGGGAGGCGGCCACGACGGGGACGTCTCCGGTGGTAGCCGGCCGGGGGCGGCCGTCGTCGATCCCGAAGCCGAGCGCGTCGGGGACGCTTTCGAGACCGCGCTCAAGCCGCAGTTCGAAGCCCTCAAGGCGCCGACGAGGTATTCGGTCGCCACGGCCCCGGGGTACACGGCCGAAGCCTTCTCGGACGGCCTCGAGCGCGAGGCGCGTCAGCTCTTCGAGTTGGACACGTGTCTCCCCTTCAAGGCCACGCCGAGCGGCAGGGCCGGGCCGTGGACGATCCACCGGACCGGCAGCCGGGGCCTCCTCGATGGGCAGGTGTGGTACGCCTCGCCGGCGAACTTCAGGGGCCGGCCGGTCCTGGTGATCAGCGATGGAGCCAGCGGAGCCGCGCGCCTGGCCGGCGAGAAGGAGGCGCGCTATCCGGGGGAGGCGGTCGCCCGGGCCCTCTACGAGGCCGGACATCCCGTGCTCGTCATGGCCCTCAAGGGGTTCGAGGAGCCGGAGATGCCGGCCGCCTGGGGGATCCCGGGTCCCGACTACTACGCGGCGCTGCTCAAGGCGCGGGGGCTCGACCGCCAGACCGAATGGGTCCGAGACGCCCACGACGCCTTGTGCCTGCTGCGATCCCTGCAGCCTGCGCCGCGCTTCGGGGTCGTCGGCGTCTCGAAGAGCGGGGTCCTCGCCGCCTTGGCAGCGCTGTTCCATCCCGACGTCGACAGTGTCTACCTGGCCTCCGGTTTCAGCCGCTTCGAGGAGACCTATTCGCTGAACTACGGCTGGGCCTACGCGCCCGGAGAGCGACTGCGGTTCACGCGCAACGCAGTGCTCCTTGCCCTCTTCGATCGTCGTGTCCGGCTCTCCTACAGCGAAGCGGACCACCCCTTCTACGCGGAGGAGGCAGTGCAAGGCCTCGTCCTCGAGTCGCTCGTGGCCGTTCTCACAGCCTGGAACGTGCCCCTCCTCCGCCTGACGCAGCACACCCACGGATACGGCCACTACTTCGATCTGCGGGACGTCGAGGCCTTCTTCGCCCCGGCTGCGCAGACGCCACCGTGAGCGGGATTGAGCCGATCTCGTTGCAACCCCCAGCTGGCGAGGCTGCGCTAGAGCCAAGGCTCGATCAACCAGCCACGACTCCGTGACGCTGGCAGACTGGAGTCGACGCTCGCTCGGCAAGGCGGCCTTGCCGAGCCGGTCGTGGCGAAGCTGCGCCCTTGTCATAGTAGGACGGAACGCTGTGCTCGTCATCGATCAAGCGATTGAGCGGTTGCCCCGGAGCGCCGTCGTAGTAGTACAGCCTGGCGTTGGGGCAAACGGCGACGCAATACTCCGGGAAGCTCGCGTCCAACAGTTTCAGCTCGGGTAGCTCCAGGTCCGGCTGAGATCGAAGCGACGGCGGTTTACTAGAATCGGAGCCTCCCGCCTGGTCTGGAAGCAGTAGTACATGACGGCCCCGAAACGGGCTAGAGTTCCCAGCGGCCGCTGTCTGGTCTGGATTCAGGATCTCGAGCTGTTGATGGCCGCATATCCTCTCTGGCCAATGGCTCGTGAGGATCCCAACGTAGTGGCTCTTGAAGCCGCACTGCTGCAGAACCCACGCCTTGATCATGCAGCGTGGTCCACATCTCGAGTGAGGCCCTCCATCGCCTGTACAACCTGGCCAGCACCCGGTCGGCTTGAGCCAGGGCCGCGACCATCCCTTCCCGCAGCCCGCATCACTCGGCCAAGACCCCTGAGGTCTTCAACGAACCATGGTGACGCTACCCAACTGTATTCGAGTCCACGGCCCCGGTTCCAACGGCGAGCAACCGCCCGCTGAGGAGGGCCTGGGCGAATGTGGCGCGCTCGCCGTCGACTTGGATCCGCTCCCCCTGCTGTGCCGTCGCGGCTGGTCACCTGCGATGAGCTGCCCTCAGCCCCGCTGCGCGGCTTGGGGACTGCGGGACCGTACGGGTCCAGGCGCCGCCGACTCGAGCACCGATCCGAGAGCGTCCAGGAGCCGCTTGCGAATGGACGACTCCGAGTGGTTCGCACGATACCACGACCGGGATTGCGCCCCGAGGGCCTCGAGGTAGGCCGGCTCCAAGCGCGCACGCCGCAGGACCTCGAAGGCCTCGGCCGCCGACCGCGCCTGGAGGACGGGTGGCGGCTCGGAGAAGCACCAGTCGTGGACGGCCCTGTCCAGGTGCAGCATCGCAGGCCGCCCGCATGCCATCGCCTTCGGCGTGATGCCGCCGAACGTACCCAGCCAGAACTGGTCGGCGACCACGTCGGCAGCGCGGATGTACTCGAGGAGCTTCCGGTTCGGCATCGGCGGCACCCAGAGGACGCGGTGGGCGATCCCGAGCTGCCGCAGGAGCTCCTCGGACTCGCGGACGGTGCGGCCCCAGCGGACGGTCACCAGCAGGGCGCGTGCGTCGACCTCCTTGACCAGGCGGGCAAAACCCTCGAGGAGCACGTCGTTGCCCTTCTCCCAGCTCGGATGCCGCTGCGCCTCCCAGTGGTGGCGGGAAGGGTGGAAGACGACGAAGTCGGCTCCTCGTTCCTCCTCCAGGCGGCGTCTGACCGCGGTGCCGTCCGCTGCCTCCAGGAGCGCGTCGTTCATCGGATGCGGGACGTAGAGGGCGTTGGCGAGGGCCAGTCGCTCGACGGCGCGGATGTTGTCGCAGTTCGTCACCAGGGCGCACGCGGCCTCGCGGTAGGCCCGGGCGGTGAGCCGCCCGCGCTCGTTGTTCTCGAAAGGAAGCGAGCGGAGGGTGCCATGCTCGAACGCGGCGTACCGCGAGTGTCCCGCGAGCAGCGGTAGGATAGCGTCGGTCGCGTATCCGATCACCACGTCGTACCTGGCCATGAGGGGCGCCAGGAACCGGGCCAGCACCCTGAGCTTCCACAGCCCGCCTTCGGTCCTGCCGGTGTCCCCGTGGCGCTGTTCCGGCCCGTTGAGGGGACGCAGCAGCGCGGGTGCTTGCACGGCCGCGTTGGCGAGCCGATAGGCGACCTGCAGCGCCGTCCGGGTCCTCGCGGGCTCGAGGGCTGTCCGGCTGGCCTCGAGGACGCGCCAGAGCCGTCGCTGCCGCGACGGCGCGCCGTCCAGGCGCGCGTGCAGGTACCAGGCCGCCAGGGCGGCGGGACCCTGTACGAACCAGGGCGGTCGCACGAAGCCGCCCACCTGAAGCCTCGACCAGCACGGATAGCCCTCGTCGAAATCCGTTGGCAGCTCCCCGATGTCTCCATCCTCCCACTCCGGGCAGCCCATCGCGTGGTAGTAGTCGTAGCAGAGGACGTCGGAGGAGACGCCGGAGGAGTTGAGGATCCTCGCGTTCTGGTAGGCGTTGTTGCCGATGTTGCCGATGTGGAGGACTCGTGGTGGTCGTTCGCCGCTGCTGAGCGTCTCGGGTCTCGCCGGGAGCGCGGCGGGCCTCACAGGACGCTCCCGTAGTAGACCTTGAGCCCGCGGAAGACGCGATAGCCGCCGTAGAAAGACAGGCCCGCGAACGCGAAGGCCACGCACCAGCTCCACGGATGCAGGATCCGGCCGTAATACATCACGTCCTGGAACATGTAGATCACGTGGGAGAACGGGTTGAGCAGGATCGGCCAGCGCAGCGCCGGCGGGACCCACGACTCCACGTAGAAGGCTGGCACGCAGTAGACGCCCAGCACCAGGAACACCTGCACGATGTCCTTCAGGTCGCGGAAGTAGGCGCCGACTGCGGCGACCAGCCAGCCGATACCCGCAAGCAGGACGAGCTCGACCGCCAGCAGCAGGGGCAGGAGCAGGTACGTGGCCGGGACCCGGCCCTCCGAGACCAGGGTGTAGGCGAGCGCGACGCAGAGGGCCATGCCGTGCGGAACCAGGACGGCGAGGGTCGACTTGACCGGGAGCACCTCCACGGGGAAGACCACCTGCTTGACCAGGGACGCGTTGCCCGACAGCGCGACCGTGCTTCGCGAAACGCTGTCCGAGATGGCGAGCCACGGCAGAAGGCCGGAGAAGATGTAGACCGTGTAGCCGAACGGCATGTCGGCCGTCCCGCCCAGCCTGACCTTGAAGATCTGCGTGAAAACGAGGGCGTAGACCGCTAGCTGCACGAGGGGGTGCAGCAACGCCCAGGCCACGCCCAGGGCCGAGCCCGCATGGCGGTCGCGCAGCTCCCGCTTGGCGAGCTCCCAGGTGAGGACGCGCTGCCGGTACAGCAGCGAGAGGGCTTCCCGCAGCACGTCCGGCTATGGCCTCACCGGGGCGGGCTTCTGGTAGACGACGTTGAAGCGATAGCCCAGGTAGGGATTGCGCGGGTGGACCTCGTGGACCCGGGCCTCGAGGCCGAGCCTCCGGCCGGCCGTGACGACCTCCTCGCGATCGTAGTAGTAGCAGGAGATCGCCGGCTCCGGCGCCGGCTCGCGCCGGAGCCATGGCGTCCAGCGGCGGCGCGTTGCGGCGTGCTCAGGCAGGGGCCCGCAGCGCTCGGACAGCTCGCGGCCTACCCGCTCGACGACGGCGGTGAACTCGGCCCTGCGGGCCTCGTCGGCCAGCGAGCCCACGAGCACCCTACCACCGGGCCTGACGACGCGCGACATCTCCGCGATCATCTCCAGGGCCACGGCGCGGTCGGGCAGATTGGTGAACACGTCGTAGCTGACGACCGCGCCGAAGACGCCGTCGCGGAACGGCAGCCGGGTTCCGTCCGCCTGGACGTAGCTCGCCGTGGCCATCCCCAGCGACCTCGCCACCGCCAGCGCGTGTGCCGAAAGGTCCAGCCCGGTGTACCTGGCCACCAGCGGCGCCAGGCCCTGGGCGAGAAATCCGGCCGCGCATCCCACCTCGAGCAGGGTCTGCTCGGGACCCAGGTCGAGCTGGTCCACGACGCTGGCGACCAGGTCGTCGTAGAGGGCGTCGTCGGCCCACAGTCGGGGATCCCTTCCGCTCACGTAGCTCAGCTCCGCCCTGGTAACCAGCTCCCGCCGGACCGCGCGCGAGCGCGTCTCGAAGAAGGCCACGAGCTGTCTCTGCCAGGCGGGGATCACGTCAGTCGGCGAGGCCGTCGGCCCGGCGCCGCGTTGCCCGCCAGGAGGCGAGCGGCACCGAATCCCGCAGGCGGGGGGGGACGATCGCGTTCGCGGGCGGGCGTCAGGGCGAGAACCTGGACAAAGAAGTGGACCGTGCGGTCCGGCCGGCCCTCCACGGAGGACGGTCTCGTCGAGGGCTCCCAGGACCGTGGCACCGAGCTTCGGAGCAGGAGTGTAGCCCAACCACCGTCGACGGAGCAAAAGACGGCGTTTGACAATCCCCGGGCCGAAGACTACCGTCGAACTCCCGCCCGCCGGCTCGGAGCCTGGAGGCTCCCGGCGCCAACCCGCTGGGCGACAAGCGAGAAGCCGCTCCCCCTGCGGGTTCAGCATGCAGGCGATCGACCACCGACCGACCCGAGCGCCGGCCCGCCGGACGGTGCCGCCGCGCCACCTCCCTGCGTGAGGATGCGTGCCTGGCTCCGCCGGCTCCTGGGAGCCACGGACGCGCCGCGGCCCGGCACGTTCCGCTCGCTCTGGGGCACGACGCCCATCATCAGCATCTGCAGCACCTCGAAGGCCGAGTCGCTCCTCGGCATCACCAGCCATACGCTCGTCTTCTCCCGCTACTTCGTCACCGGTGCGTTCCACTACGACCTCAGCAGGTACTGCCGAAACCGGCTGCTGAAGGCGCTGATCCCCTTTCTCGTCCTGCCGTGGGCGCTCTCGCGCTACCGTGTGTTCCACTTCTTCGCCGACCGCGGGATACTGCCGTCCTGGAGCGGCCATCGCTTCAATCGCCTGGAGCTGCTCCTGCTGCGGCTGCTCCGCAAGAAGCTGTTCGTCTACACGTACGGTGGAGACGTACGGACGCGGCAGGCGACCCTGGCCCTGGGCCGCTACCACTGCTGCCTGCATTGCCCGGAGGTCGGTCGCTACTGCGTGTGCGACGAGGGCCGGCAGAGCCGGAACCTGAAGCTGCTGCGCAGGTACGCGACGGCCATCCTCGCGATGGGCGACATGGCCGAGTACACGCCCGGCAGCGACAACTCCCTCTTCTTCTGGCCCATCGACCTGGCGAGGGTGCCCTACGTGGGCGTGCGGGCGGACGACTCGCCCCCGATCCGCGTCGTCCACGCGCCGAACCATCGGCACTTCAAGGGGACCGAATACCTGGTGGCGGCCGTCGAGCGGCTCCGGCGCGAGGGGATCCCGGTCGAGCTCAGGTGTATCGAACGGGTGCCCAACGAGCAGGCCATCGCGCTGTATGCCGAGGCGGACGTAGTCGCCGAGCAGTTCCTCATCGGCTGGCACGGATACACCGCGATCGAGGCCATGGCCCTGGGCAAGCCGGTCGTCGCCTACATCCGCAAGCCCGACTACCATCCCGCGGCGGCGGAGTGCCCGATCGTCAACGCCAATCCCGACGACCTGGCCGACGTGCTCCGGAGCCTGGCCACCGACGGGGCCAGGCGCAGGGCCCTGGGCGAGCAGGGGCGGGCCTACGTCGAGAGGCACTACTCGCTCGAAGCGTTCTCGAGGCGCCTGCAGGCGCTCTACGTCCGCCACGGTGTGTTAGCGCCGGGACCGCCATCGTGAACGTCCTGCACGCCCCCAAGAACGTGGGAAGCCACCCGTCCACGCTGGCGCGGGCCGAGAACGCGGCGCGTGCCGCCCTAGGGCTGCCCGGGCGGAGCTGGTCGGTCAACTTCTCGGCGCAGCCGGGCGTCGCCGCGGCGGACGAGGACTATCGCCTGCGCGCTCGCGCGAACCGGGGCCTGCTGGGGAAGACAGCCTTCGCGATGGGCCCGCTCCTCTATGGGGCGCGTCGCTGGCGCCGGTTCGACGTCCTCCACCTGAACTTCGGCGAGTCGCTGCTCAGCTTCAGCAGGCAGTACCCGGCGGCGGAGATGCTGGACCTGCCCCTGTGGAAGCTCCTCGGCAAGCGGCTGTTCATGACCTTCCAGGGCTGCGACGTTCGGCAGAAGGGGCTGTCAGCACTGTCGCCGATCAGCGCGTGCCAGCGCGGCCACTGCGACTACGCTCCCTGTGACGCGAGCCTCGACGACCGGAGACGGGGCATGGTGCAGCGGGTGGTGCGTTTCTGCGACAAGGTGTTCTGCCTGAATCCGGACCTGCTGGCGTTCGTGCCGGGGGCCGAGTTCCTGCCCTACGCGAACGTCGAACCCGCCCTCTTCGACGAGCCGCCACGCCTGGGCCAGGGTCCGCCATCCGGGCTTCCGACGGTCGTGCACGCTCCAACCAGCCGCTCCATCAAGGGGACGCCGATCCTGGAGCGGGCGTCCCAGAGCCTGCATTCAACCGTGCCGCACCGGCTCGTTCTCGTGGAAGGGAGGCCGCGGGAGGAGGTACTCGCCGCGTGCGCCGGCGCCGACCTGGTGGTGGACCAGCTACTGGTGGGATGGTACGGAGGGCTCGCGGTCGAATCGATGGCCCTTGGCGTCCCCGTGTTGGCGTACATCGATCCACTCGCCAAGGAC
>Ga0268386_10000080_pt1 | contig 50418 bp, 34 predicted proteins | sample RVTome_15_FD_200260 | JGI IMG/M metagenome (GOLD analysis project Ga0268386, IMG submission 200260) | Soil microbial communities from uranium-contaminated site in the Upper Colorado River Basin, Wyoming, United States - RVT150D86... ... | reverse complement strand
TCCTGGGCGTTGTGGTTTGTTGAACATCGCAACGATACAGGAGGTCGTGGTTTGCGCGAAGATGAACGGTATTGCGTTTAGCCGCGACTCGGAGGCTTTGCGGAGAGGAGCGCGGCTCGTGCGCGCCATCGACGCCGCGCTCCTCTCCGAAGACTTCGAGTCGCGGCTAAACGAATCCGCCGGCGTCAAAACCGGATGCCCAGCCGGCCGATGAAACCGCTCGACACGTCGAAGCCCGGCGTGCCGTTGAGGTAGTCGACGTTGCGGCCGAAGACCCAGCCGGCTTCGATGAAGCTCGACACCCAGCCGTTGTCGAAGCGGAAGCCGATCAGCCAGCGCCAGTCTTCGACTTCGACCTGCTCGCGGGCGCCGGTGGTGGGGAGCATGATCTCATACGCCTCGGAGTGGAATTCGGCGCGGGTGTACAACCACGTCGCGAACCCGTAGGGGCGGCCGATCAGATAGCTGATGCGGGATTCGGGGAACAGAATCCGCCATTCCCAGCGGTCGTTGGGGGTGTAGATCACGCCCGCGTAGGGGAGCACTTTGTCGTTCACGCGGTCCCAGAAGCCGGCACCGAGCACCCACGTCCATTGCGGGGTGTGGCGGAAGAAGATCATGCCGCGGCCGTCGAGGTTCCAGGCGTCGCGGGTCAGCCCCGATTCGAAGTCGCTGTTGATCGACGGGTTGAAGGCCAGCAGGGCGCTCCACTGGTAATTGGCGGGCGTGGCGAGTTTCAGGTCCCAGCCGATGCGGTACACCGAGGGGGGCAGCGCCACGGTCGGAAACGCCGGCGTCGTGTCCGGCCCTTCCCAGGCCCGGTAGTTGAACTGCTGTGTGAAGCCGAAAATCCAGTTGATGAACACCGGCGTGTTGTATTCCCACTCGGCGTTCGCCTCGAAGACGGCGAAGCCCCCCAGTCCGCGGCTGGCCGTCTCCTGGGGCAGCCAGCCCACGTCGTATCGCGAAACCCAGCGGTTCAAGCGGTACGGCTGCGGCCCGTTCGCGCAGTAGGCGTCGCCCGGCACCGCGTGGGGGGCATTCAGAAACGGGTCGGCTCCGGGGGTCGTCAGGGGTCCGGGCACGACCATCGGCCCGTCCGGAACGGCTCCCGGCGGCTGCACGTACGTCTGCGGCGGCCCCTGCTGAATCGCGGGGCCGCCGGCGCCGGGGACTTCGTCGTAACCGGGAGTCTGCCCGCGCACGATCAACCCGGGGCGATGCCACGCGGGGCGGGCGTCGGGTGCGGGAATGCGAACGGTCGTTTCAAAGGGACGGCTGAGACGGTAAACGCTCGGCGGATCGGCCCCCGCGGTGGGGGCGGCGAAAGCGACGGCGAGGCACAGAAGCGATGTACTCACGTCGGGAGACCTGTCGTGCGGGGGGAATTCTGGAGAGGCCGGCCCGGAGGAGGACCCTCCAGACCTGAAGTGACGCCCGCGGATTTTGCACAACGGCGAATTTCCGTCAACATCAGTTTTTTTGTGACATTTTCGCGAGTTCCGGCAAATTCCGTTCGGTCTCACCGCAACGGACTGATGCCGGACCGGTGGAAACTCGTTGGAGGCGATGGAAGTCTCGAACCACAGCCGGGACGGACGTGTCCGGTTGTCGTGGCCGACCGCCATCCCCGTCCGATCCCGATTTCCGGAGATTCGCATGAATGTGGACATCGCGCCGATGGTGCCCGAGGATTTCGACGAAGTCACCGCTTTGTGGCGGCGTTCCGAAGGGGTCGGACTGAACGACTCCGACCGTCGCGAAAAGATCGATGCTTTTCTCCGTCGCAACCCCGGCATGAGCGTCGTCGCGCGGTGCGAAGGGGCCGTCGTGGGAGCCGTGCTCTGCGGGCACGACGGGCGGCGGGGGTATCTGCATCACCTCGCCGTCGACGCGGACTTCCGCCGCAACGGTCTCGGCCGGGCGCTCGTCGACCGCTGCCTCGAGGAGCTGAAAGCCGCCGGCATCGACCGCTGCAACATCTTCCTGTACGCCGACAACGAACCGGGCGAACGGTTCTGGAAGTCGACCGGCTGGTACGCACGCGATCTGAAGGTGCTCTCGCGCGACATCGTGCCGGTGTGAGCAGCGATGGTCGCGAATCCCGGTGAAGTGAACGCCGCCCGATCCGTCTTGCCGCTGTTTCGCCGGGGCTGATACACTTCGCCGCCAAGTAGGTCCGCGTCGGCCCGACCGGACCTTGGTGGTCCCGAAGATGGGAATCTCGCAGTTGGCTGCGAAAACGGGGACAGGTCCATTTTTCGGAACGAGTGGTTTCCCGAATGGGGCGCCGAACGCCGAAAAATGGACCAGTCCCCTATCGCGAGGGCCGGACGGGCCGGACGGACCTACCAGGGCAGGGAGGCCGCTGTGGTGTTGAATGGGACGATCCGCCGCACGCTGTGCATCGTGCTCGGGCTGGTGCTCGTGATGCTCGTCGCGCTGTCGGCCGGGGCGCTGACGGGGTTGGCGTCGTACCGGCGGCTCGTTCGCGAGCTGGATTTCAGCATCTACGAAGCGCCGCGGCGGGCTGATCTGTCGGAAGGGGTCGGGGCACTGTTCGAACCGCTCAGCCGCGAATACCCCGCGACCGAGCCCGGCGCCCAGGCGCAACGGCGGGACTTCGAGGACCGGCTGGCGAAGACCCGCGCCCGGTTTGCCGATTTCCATCGCCGGCTCGACCAGCTTCCTTCGTCCCCGACGGTCGATGAATTCAAGCGCGACGCCGAGCCTGTCCTGGCGAAGATGGTCGCGGAACTCGAGGAACTGGAGGACCCGCCGGATGCCCATCGGCTGGGCGACCCGCCGCAGCAGAAGGCCGCCGTCGCGTGGACGCTGCGGCGGGTCGCCCGCCTGCAGACGCTGGCGCGGCAGATGCCGGACTTTCAATCCGGCCTGAACGAATCGCTGATTCGCGCCCGCGACATCTACCGTTCGCGAATCCGGCTGGTGGCCGTCACCAGCGCGGTCGTGCTGGGGACGTTCGCGTTTCTGACTTACGTCGTCTATGCGGGCATTCTGAATCCCGTCCGCCGGTTGCATCAGGGGGCGTTGCGGGTGGCCGAGGGGGACCTGCATTACCAGCTCGAGCCCTCGTTCCCAAGCTGGAGCTTGGGAACGAGGGAGATGTCCGAGCTGGCCGCCGCGATCAACAAGATGACCGCCCGCTTTCTGGAATCGCAGCAGGACCTCAACCGGCAGGTCGAAGAACGCAGCCGGCAGTTGATGCGGTCCGAACGGCTGGCGAACATCGGATTTCTGGCGGCCGGCGTCGCGCACGAGATCAACAACCCGCTGTCGGCGATTTCGATGGCCGCCGAGTCGCTTTCGTCGATGGCCGCGGGCGGGGTCGGGTGTCCAGAATTCAATTTTCCGGCGAAAGCGGAGGGTGATTCGGAACAGTCACCCGGAAAATTGAATTCTGGACACCCGACCCCTTCCATCGTCGAGACGTATCTGGCGATGATCCGCCGCGAGGCCGAACGCTGCGAGCAGATCACCCGCAAACTGCTCGACTTTGCCAGCGGCAAAGACGGCCGCCGCGAGCGGGTCGACCTGACGCGGCTGGTCAACGACGTGCTCGACATGGTCCGCCCGATGAGCCGCTACCGGTCGCGGCACATCGAGTTCTTCCGCACGCAGCCCTGCCACGCCGAGGTCAACGGGCCGGAGATCAAACAGGTCGTGCTGAACATCGTCTCCAACGCGCTGGAATCGATGGACGACGGCGGCACGCTTCGCATCCGATTCACCGAGCAGGTCGATTCCGTGCATCTGCTGTTCGAAGACGACGGCTGCGGAATGACCGACGACGTGCTGCGGCACCTGTTCGAACCGTTCTTCACGCGGCGAAAAGACGGCCGCGGCACGGGGCTGGGAATGGCGATCAGCCAGCGGATCATCAGCGACCACCACGGCACGCTCGATGCCGCCAGCGCCGGCCCGAAACAGGGGAGCGTGTTTCGCATCCATCTGCCGAAGCACGCCCGGGCGGCGGAAGCGGCCTGATCGCGCTGGTGGAGGTAGTGCGAAATTCATTTCGCACGCAGAGGGAACGTGGCGGATGCTGCCAGCATCCGCGCGGACGCTGGCAGCGTCCGCCACAGGCCATCTCTTGTGCGAAATGCCCCTGTTCAACTTCAAAGGGGGCGCACTACGTCTCTCAGTCGAAGAACGGCCGTCGGCGGCCGCCGCGAACGTCGGTTTCGCTGGCGATCCTGGCTGTCGATGTCGAACGCGGCGCTGCTCGTCGGTCATCGCGGCGGTCCGATTCCGCTGTGACCGGGCCGAACGGTTGCCGACGGCGGAGAAGCTCCTCGCGAGAAGCGGCGCCGCCGGTCGCCGCTTCGAACGGATCGCCGCGGACCATCCGCCAGCCAACACGCGGGCGCGATCGCGTCGTTCGCGAGGATGAACCGAAGCGGCGGCTCGGGGCGAATCGAGCGTCGAACAGCTCGGCCACATTTCGTGTGGGATCGAGCAACCGATCCTGCGGCGAAACGTCGTAGCGGGTGCCGAAGCCGGGAAATTGAATTCCCGGAAAGGGAATCGGCGCCCCGAGCGGCGAGCCGAACGCCGACTGCTGAAACTGAAACCCGGAGAACGACGCGGTCGACCCGAACTGCAACGGCGGGACGGGCCGCTCGCCGTCGCGCGGCGTCTGCGCCGCTGCCGGCACCGTTTCCGTCAGCACAGCGAGGGCCAAAGCCACCAACGCCGCGAATGGGCGCACCCCGAGACGCATCTGTTGAACTCCCTGTTTCTGTTATCGGAATTCAGGCCGGCGAAACATCGGCTGGTTTTGGGGAACGAAAGCAGAATTCGCCGCCGCTTGAGGGAATTCCGCCCGTGTCGCCGGACTTTCCGCAATTTGCGGCTCGCAGTCCGCACAGAGTCTCATTGCCAAGGCACATCGCGCCCATTATCTTGCGGGTGCACCCGAGATTCCGCTCGATTCCTCACCCCGCGACAGGAGTCCGACCATGACGACCGTGACGATCACGACCCGGGAAAACGGCCCGCTGCTGGTTTCCGGCCCGGCCACCGTCGTCGACCATCAGGGGAACACGTACGACCTCGGCGGCAAGGAAACCTTCGCCCTGTGCCGCTGCGGACAGTCGAAGAACCGCCCCTTCTGCGACGGCTCCCACAAGAGTTGCGGCTTCATGGCCGCGGAACTGGCGAAACGCGGGGAGTGAAGTGCGCACAGAAAAGCAGGTCCGTGTCGGCCCGACCGGACCTTGCCGCTTGCGGCTTAGCCGTCGCGTGGGCTAAGCCACAAGCGACGTCTTCGGGTCCACCAAGGTCCAGACGGGCCGTCCGGACCTGGCAGCCGGCAGAATTCTCACGAGTTCTGTTACCGGAATGAGTGCGAAATCTATTTCGCACGAGTCATCCGCGATTCACCAGCCCGGCTTCCCATTGGAAGTCGGGGCGTTTTCTGCGCCTTTCTCCGGATTCTGGTTGAATTCCCGCGAACGACCCGCCATCATCGGGTCACCGATCGCGGAAATCTCCGCGTAAATCTCCCGACAACAATCCCAGACCTCGGCGTCAGACCCCCTTCGGGACGGCCCAGTGCGATTTGCGGTACTGCCGGCTCACCAGCGCGTCGGCGGCGGAATCGTTCGTGATCCGCTCCGTCCTGGGGTCGAACTCCAGTTGCCGGCGCGTGCGGGCGGCGATGTTCGCCAGGTGCACGATCGTCGCGGAAAGATGCCCGGCCGCCACGTCGGCGTTCAGCGTCTTCTGCTTCCCGCGGATGCAGTCGAAGAAGTTCTGGTGATGGGCGGCCAGATCGGCGCGGCCGGTCCGCTGGTCGATCAGCTTGTTCCGCGGGCCGTACAGCTTCCAGCCGACGGTGTGGCCGACGATCAGCATCCCTTTCGTCCCGTAGAACGCGGCCCCGTTTTCGTAGCCTTCCTGCACGTAGGGGGACCAGATTCGCTGCTCGAAGATGAGCTGCTTCTTTTGCGATTTCGACTTCCCCTCGGCGGGATATTCGAAGACGGCGTACTGTGTGTCGGGGAACTGCTGGTCGTCGTCGAAGAAGTATTTGCCGCCGATGCAGCTCGCCGTCGACGGATGCGTCGTGGCTCCCAGCCCCCAGCAGGCGACGTCGATGTCGTGCACGCCGTCGTTGCCGATGTCGCCGCAGCCGAAGTCGTACCACCACCGCCAGATTCCGTGCAGGAGGTTCGTGCGATACGGCACGCGGGGCGCGGGGCCGGTCCAGGTGTCGAAGTCGAGGTGCGACGGCGGCTGGCTGGGTTTCGTCTTGCCGATGCTTCGCCGCCGCTGGCTGTTCCAGGCTTTGGCGACGAGGACGTCGCCGATTTCGCCCGCGTGCAGGCGTTTCATCGCTTCCTGCACGAACGCCGTGCTGCGGGTCTGCGTGCCGACCTGTAGCCGCTTGCCGGAGCGCTTCACCGCGTCGGCCATCAGCCGCCCTTCGCGGATGTTGTGGCAGCAGGGCTTTTCGACGTAGACGTGCTTGCCGGCGTCGAGCGCGAGAATGGCGGCCGGTGCGTGCCAGTGGTCGGGGGTGGCGATGAAGACGGCGTCGACCGCTTTGTCGTCGAGCACCTTGCGGAGATCGGAAGCCGTCTTCGCCGACTTGCCGCTGGCGTCCTTGACGACCTTGGCCGCTTTCGCGAGCCGCTGCTGATCGACGTCGCAGACCCAGGCGACTTCGACGTCCTTTCGTCGAACGAGCGTCCGCAGATGGGCCGACCCCATTCCGCCGGGGCCGATCACCCCGACGACGAGCCGCCGGTCGTCGCCGGCCGCAGCTTCCACGGCGCCGCCAGCCGCGACGGCGGCCATTCCCAGGCCGGCTTTCGTGAGAAACGTTCGCCGCGAGTTGTCGGTCATCGTTCGTCCTCCGGGGAATGGGGCAGTGTCGACGCCCATGATGGCGGGATTTGGCGGGAATTCAAGCCGGCCGCCCGCGCCGTCGCGTGGTTGACCGCCATCGGGGGGATTGCTACAAGGGACGGGTCGGGGTCGTGTGTCCAGAATTCAATTTTCCTCAGCGCGACGCCCAGTCGTCGAGAGCGTAAGAAGAAAATTGAATTCTGGACACACGACCCCTTCCACCGCCCGCAATCCGATACAGACAACGATACGAGGATCACAACCCACCATGCCCCGAGTGGAACGCGCACGCGAGCTGGCCCGCCGTCGCAAGCGGAAAGAGAAACTCAAGAAACTGCGGGCGAAGTTCGCCAAGGCCGGCGACCGCGCCGAACGCGAAGCCGTGCAGGAGAAGGTCCGCCGCATCAGCCCGTTCGTCAAGCTGGGCGAGGAAAAGGGATGAAGGATGAAAGATGGGCGCGACAATCGCCGCGCGAAGCGATCTGTTTCGCGTTCATTTACCGTCGTCGCTCATCGGGCTTGCCCTCTTCGCGTCCACGTTCTCCTGCGCCTGCAGCGCCCAGGAACCCGCTAATCTCACGGGCAACCCGCTTGCCGGCGCGATCGACTTTCACGTCCACTCCGGCCCCGACAGCTTCACCCGCTCCGTCACCGATTTCGAAATCGCGCGCATTGCGAAGAAGCGCGGCATGCGGGCGCTGGTGCTGAAGAACCACTTCACGATGACGGCCGACCGGGCGTATCTCGCCGAGAAGGTCACCGGCATGCGCTGCTACGGCGGCATCGTGCTCAACCGGGCCGTCGGCGGGCTGAACCTCGAAGCGGTCAAACGCATGCTGAGCTTCACGGGCGAGCGCGGCAAGGTTGTCTGGCTGCCGACCTTCGACGCCGAGAATCACGTGAAGTATTTCAAGGAAAAACGACCGTTCGTCCGCGTCGTGAAGGACGGCAAACCGGTTCCGGAATTGATGCCGCTGTTCGCGCTGATCGCGAAACACGACCTCGTGCTGTGCACCGGGCATTCCTCCGCGGAGGAATGTCTCGTCCTGATTCGCGCCGCCAAAGCCGCGGGAGTGAAGAAAATCGTCGTCACCCACGCGATGGCCGACCCGGCGAACATGTCGGTGGCGCAGATGAAACAGGCGGCGAAACTCGGCGCGGTGATGGAATGCGTCTGGCTGACCAACCTCAACGGCCCGACGTCGCACCTGCCCAGCCAGCGGCACTGGCGGAAGATCACCACGGCCGAGTACGCAAAGTCGATCCGCGCCGTCGGGGCGACGCATTTCATCCTCGCGTCCGATCTGGGACAGTATCTGAACCCCATCCACACCGACGGCATGAAGGCGTTCCTCCTCGACCTGCGGAAGGCCGGCATTTCCGAAAAGGAGATCGACCTGATGGCCCGCAAAACACCCGCCGCGCTGCTGGGGCTGAAGTAACGTCAGCATCCCGTCCCGTAGGACGGTTTTTCAAACCGTCCGTCCGTCGGGATTCATCGGCTTGCGAGACGGACTCAGGACGGATTGAAAATCCGTCCTACGATACGACTCGTCAGCGACGCACCCCCAGCGGCGGGTTGCGTGGCATCGAATCCAGCGCCGCCTGAAGTTTCTTGCGGGCGGCGCGCGACGCGTCGCTTTCGCCCTTTGCGGTGACCGGCGACGTTTCGTCGACGTCTTTGCGAAGGTCGAACAGCCGCCCGTCGCCGTACAGTTTCCACCGCAGGTCGCGGGCGAAGCGGACCGGTTTCGTGCGTTCCGGCCGCGGGTTGTAGTAGCAGTAGATCCAGGCCCGCGGGTTCCCTGTCTTGCCGAGGACCTGCGGCAGGAAGCTGCGGCCGTCCAGCGGGTAGTCCTTCGGAATCGTCACGCCCGCGGCTTCCATCAGCGTGGGGAAGAAATCGCTCATGTCGACCAGGTCCATGCAGACCTTGCCCCGCGGCGTCTTGCCCGGCCACGATACGACGAGCGGCACGTGCGTGCCGGCGTCGGTGGTCTTTCCCTTGCCGCCGCGGATCGTGCGGCCGTTCATTTGCGACGTGATCGATCGATGCGTGCCGTTGTCTCCGGTGAAGATGACCAGCGTGTTCCCGTCGAGCTTGAGGTCGCGGAGCGATTTGACGATGCGGCCCACGATGCCGTCCATGGTGGAGACCATCGCCGGGAAGTTCTTCCGCGGCCGGCTGCGGCGATTTCCTTTGTCATTCGCCGGCGTCGGCGGGAACGGGCTGTGCACCAGCGCCATCGGGTAATACAGGAAGAACGGCTTCGCACGCTGCCGCTTGAAGAAATCGGTGATGAAGTCGGCGAACAGGTCCGGCCCGTACTTGCCCTTCACGTCTTTGATGATCTTGCCGTTGCGGTCGATCAGCGGGTCCCAGTATCGCGAGCCGAGCCGGTCGATCTGCCACAGGCAGTATTCGTCGAATCCGGCCTTCGTGGGGGTGATGCCGGTCTTCGCCAGCTTGCCGTATTGCGTGGCGCCGTAAAGTTGCCATTTGCCGGCGACGGCGGTCGCGTAGCCGGCCCGCTTCAGCAGGTGAGCGAACGTGGTCGTCGCCGGCGGCATGATGCTGAACCGCGTGTAATTGCGGCCGTTGCTCTGCCCGGTCATGATCTTCATCCGCGTCGGCGTGCACAGCGGCTGGGCGTGGCAGTTCGCGAACCGCACGCCGCTGGCCGCCAGCGCGTCGATGTGCGGCGTCTTGTAGCTGTCGCTGCCGTAGCAACTGAAGCCCTCGATGCCCACGTCGTCGGCCATGATGAGCACGATGTTCGGCCGGGTTTCGGCGGCGTGGACGGTTCCCGCTGCAAGAATCGCGACGACGGCTGTCAGTGCAAGACGAAAGATCATCATCGTTTCCTCCGGTAACACATTCATCGTAGTGCCACGGCGAACGGGCCATCTGGCGTGCGGTGATTCTTCACCGCTTTGGATCGGTTGACGGTTGGCAGCGTTTCGCGCGGCCGATCCAAAGCGGTGAAGGATCCCCGCACTCCAAAAGCGCCGTCATGATATCAACTCGCCCACCGGCCTGCCGCAGGAATACAGCTCGCCGATCTCCGCGCCGGTCAGCGCGGCGTCGAGAACGAGGAACTCGTCGATCGCCCCCACGTATCGCTGGCCGAGGCCGATCCGCAAATCGGCGAGGTCCCACGTCAGCGTGTGCCGGTAGCCGGCCATCGTGCCCCGCGGGCGGCCGTCGATGTAGACCGCCGCTTCGCCGTTCGGTTCGCCGCTGTTGGCGTTCTTCCACGTGGCGGCGACGTGGTGCCAGAGGCCGTCGTTCCAGCTCAGCTCGCCCACGACGATCAGGTGGCCGTTCTGGAACATGTCCTGCTGGGGGCTGTCGTTATAGAACCCGAACCGCAGCTTCCGCGGCGAGCCGTACCGCCAGTCGTTCGGTTTGGTGAGGTCCAGATAAAACGACCCGTCCGACGGATGCCGGCTGATGTGAAACGGGTCGACGGGAAACTCCGGGTGCAGCTCGGCGTCGGGGTCCCCCTTCAGCCACAGCGCGATCGTGCCCTCGAAGCCGTCGGCGGAATACGGAAAATTGCCGCGGGCGGCGAACGTCAGCTCGTCTTCGTTCCAGGCGTTGTCGCGGGCCGCGAAGAGCATCGCCCCGCCGAACCGCCCGGCCTGCGGGTCGTGCCTGACGACCAGCGTGTTGACCGCCGCGGCCGCATCCCCCGCCGCGATGTCGGCATCAGGACCGTCGTCGAACGAGGCGTACAGGCGGAGGTGTCGCTGGAGCGATTGAGAGATTGTCCCCGGCACGGTTCACTTAAGATTGTTAAGAATCATCGAGGTTGAGCGTGACTGCGCCGCTTGGGCGGAACGACGAAACTAACCTGCGGCGGCCGTTGAGAAAAGTCCGAAACCGGCAGAACTCGGCCACGGGTGCCATTGGCGATCGGGGGAAGCCGAACATTCCGTGGCGGACGCTGCCAGCGTCCGCGCCGCGAGTCATAGCAGAATTCGTAAGAATTCTGGAGTGCGAAGAACAAACGCCAGAATTCTCACGAATTCTGCTACGGCGCCACGTTCCCCCAACCAGCATTCCGCTCACGGCGCGGGCAAATTGCACGGCGGTTGGAATTCGATAGAATGGCGCCAACACGATGCACGCCACCTCAGGGACTCGCTGATACATGCACGCTTTTGATTACGCCGCTCCGACCACTCTCGCCGACGCCGTCGCGCAGCTCGCCGCCCACAACGGATCGGCCCGCTGTCTGGCCGGGGGGACGGACCTGATCGACCAGATGCGGATCGGCCGGTTCGCGCCGCGGGTGCTGATCGACGTCAAGAAGATTCCGGAACTGAACGTGCTCTCGGTGGATTCCGCCGGACTGCACCTCGGGGCGGCGGTTCCGTGTTATCGCATCTACGAAGATGAGGCCGTCAATCGCGACTACACCGCGCTGGCCGACAGCAGCCGCATCATCGGCGGCGTGCAGATCCAGAGCCGGGCCAGCGTCGGCGGGAACCTGTGCAACTCCGGCCCCGCGGCGGATACGACCCCCAGTTTGATCGCGCTGGAAGGCATCTGTGTCATCGCCGGCCCGAACGGCACGCGGGAAGTGCCGGTCGAAGAGTTCTGCACCGGTCCCGGCAAGAATGTCTTGCAGCCGGGGGAACTGCTCGTCGAAATCCGCATGCCCCCGCGGCCGGCCAACAGCGGTTCGCACTACCGCCGTCTGATTCCGCGGAATGAAATGGACATCGCCGTCGTCGGCGTCGGCGCGAGCGTGGTGCTGGATGACGGCAAACAGAACTTCATTTCCGCCCGGATTTCGCTGGGCGCCGTCGCCCCCACGCCGCTGTTCGCGAAGGAAGCCGGCGACGCGCTGGCCGGGCAAGCAGTGAACGACGAATCGATCGCCAAAGCTGCCGCCGCGGCACAGAAGATCGTGAAACCGATCACCGATATGCGCGGCACCGAAGAATACCGCGAGCACGCGACGGGTGTGCTCGTCCGCCGCGTGCTTCAAACGGCCGTCGCGCGGGCCCGCAGTGAGAAGGTCGATTATCGTCCCGGCCATTAACCGTAGCGGAATTCGTGAGAATTCCGCGGCGAGCCAATCAGCGGCGGAATTCTCACGAATTCCGCTACCAGTCAACTCCATCGGAATCCAACATGTCGTCCAAACGCGTCCTCTCCTTCACCCTCAACGGCGACGCCGTCGAAGTCCTCGCCGAACCGCGGCAGACGCTGCTGGAAGTGCTCCGCGACAACCTCGACATGACCGGCACCAAGGAAGGCTGTTCCAACGGAAACTGCGGGGCCTGTACCGTGCTGATGGACGGCCGCCCCGTCGTCAGTTGCCTGGTGCTGGGGCTGGAAGCCGAGGGGGCCGAGGTCCGCACGATCGAAGGGGTCGCCTGCGGTTCGCATCTCGACGAAGTGCAGGCGGCGTTCCTCGAAGGAGCGGCGTTGCAGTGCGGCGTCTGCACGCCGGGCTTCATCATGCAGTCCGAATCTCTGCTGGCGGAGAACCCCAACCCGACGGAAGAAGAAATCCGCTTCTACCTCGCCGGCAACCTCTGCCGCTGCACGGGGTACGACAAGATCGTGCGATCGGTGCAGGCGGCGGCGAAGAAGCGACAGGCCGCAACGACGTAGCCGCTTCACAGACAGAAAGATTGGTGACAGAAAAATTCTCTCTCTTCTCATTTTTCTGTCACCAATCTTTCTGTCTGCATGATTCTCTAACTCAACCTGACTCGCGAGTTCACCATGGCCACCGCCACCCCTCCGAAATACAAAGTCATCGGCACCCGCCCCATCCGCCACGACGGGACCGACAAGGTCACCGGCCGGGCGAAGTACGGGGCCGACGTGCATCCCAGCGGGCTGATCTACGGGGCGATGCTCCGCAGCCCGCACGCCCATGCGAAGATCGTGAAGATCGACACGTCGAAGGCCGCGGCCGTCCCCGGCGTGCGGGCCGTCGTCACCGCCGCCGACATTCCCGACCAGGGGGACCGGCAGGTGGAACTCGGCGAAGGGGGGGTCAACATGCGGCACCTCAGCGCCAACGTGCTGGCCCGCGACAAGGTGCTCTACAAGGGGCACGCCGTCGCGGCCGTCGCGGCGGACAACGTGCACATCGCCGAGGAAGCGGTGAAGCTCATCGACGTGCAATACGAGCTGCTGCCGCCGGTCATGGACGTGCTGCACGCGATGAGCGACGACGCTCCGATCCTCAACGACGACATCCGCACGCAGGCAATGGGTTCCGCCCCGCCCGGCGACGACGCGAAACCCACCAACGTCGCGAAGTACTTCCTCTTCGAGAAGGGGAACCTCGCGAAGGGATTCCAGGAAGCCGACGTCGTTGTGGAGGGGGAATACCGCACGGCGACGGTGCACCAGGGTTACATCGAGCCGCACAACGCGACGGCTCTGTGGAACGCCGACGGCAAGATCACCGTCTGGATGAGCACGCAGGGGGGCTTCACCGCGAGGCAGCAGACGGCCGAGCTGCTGCGGGTGCCGGTTTCCAGCGTGAAGGTCGTGCCGATGGAAATCGGCGGCGGCTTCGGCGGGAAGATTTCGGTCTATCTGCCGCCGGTGGCGGCGCTGCTGTCGAAGAAATCGGGCCGGCCGGTAAAGCTGGTCATGTCCCGCACCGACGTCTTCGAGGCGACCGGCCCCACGCCCGGCTCGTGCGTGCGGGTGAAACTCGGCGCGAAGAAAGACGGCACGCTCGTCGCCGGCGAAGCGTGGATCGCCTTCGAGGCCGGCGCGTACACCGGCTCGCCGATCGGCCCCGGCTGCATGTGCGTCTTCGCGTGTTACGACCTTCCGCACGCCAAGGTGGAAGGCTTCGACGTCTGCGTGAACAAGCCCCGCACCAACGCCTACCGCGCCCCCGGTTCGACGCAGGTGGCGTTCGCGACCGAATCGCTGGTCGACGAAGTTTGCGAGAAGATCGGCATGGACCCGGCCGAATTCCGCCTGAAGAACGCCGCCCGCGAAGGGACCCGCCGCGTCGACGGCCCGGTCTTTCCGCGGATCGGCATGGCGGAAACCGTCGAGGCCATCCGCGACAGCGAGCATTACCAATCACCCTCGGTCCCAAGCTCCAGCTTGGGAACGAGTGCGCGACGCCGCGGCCGCGGCATCGCCAGCGGGTTCTGGTTCAACTGCGGGTTGAAGTCGTCGGTCTCGGCGACGGTCAACCTCGACGGCACGGTGTCGCTGGTGGAAGGCTCGCCCGACATCGGCGGCACCCGCACCAGCATCGCGATGCAACTCGCCGAGACGCTGGGCATCGCCGCCGAGGCCGTCAACCCGTCGGTCGCCGATACCGACAGTGTCGGCTACAGCGACGTCACCGGCGGCAGCCGCGTGACGTTCGCGACGGGGATCGCCGCCGTCGAGGCCGCGAAGGACATCCAGCGGCAGCTCGTCGAGCGGGCCGCGCTTCTTTGGGAAACCGAGCCGTCGCAGGTGAAGTACGAAGACGGCGGCGTGAGCGGTCCCGGCGGGAAGCGGATTTCGTTTCAGGAACTGGCCGGCAAGCTGCATCACACCGGCGGGCCGGTCGTCGGCCGCGGGACGTCCAGCGAGGCCAACCAGGGGGGCGCGTTCGGCACGCACTGCGTCGACGTCGAGGTCGATCCCGAGCTGGGCAAGGTGCAGATCCTGCGGTACACGATCGCGCAAGACTGCGGCACCGCGATTCACCCCAGCTACGTTGAAGGCCAGATGCAGGGGGGCGTCGTGCAGGGCATCGGCTGGGCGCTCAACGAGGAATACTGGTACGACGACCGCGGCGACCTGCGGAACGCGACCTACCTCGATTACCGCATCCCCACCTGTTACGACGTGCCGATGATCGACACCATCCTCGTGGAAGTCCCCGACCCGAACCACCCCTACGGCGTGCGGGGCGTGGGTGAAGTCCCGATCGTTCCCCCGCCGGCGGCGATCGCCAACGCGATCTACCGGGCCGTCGGCGTGCGGATGCGCGACCTGCCGATATCGCCGGCGCGGCTGACGGCGGCGATTATGCGGCAGTAGACTTCAACGCGCCCGTACAGCACGGAGTCTCGGCGACCGACGATACGAAAACTTGATGAGGATCATTCATCCATGACACTGTCGATTGAAACGAAGAGCAAAGGAGCGAGTATCATCTTTGTGAATTCATTAAACGAGATACTGCTCTTTCTTCGAGACAACAAGCCCGGCATCCCATTCCCGAATCGATGGGACCTCCTCGGCGGCGCCGTGGAGCCCGGCGAATCGCCGTCACAGTGCATCATCAGAGAGTTGAAGGAGGAGATCGGTTACACTCTAGTTGATCCGCAGATCTATGCGATCACGGAATTCGACGACCGCGTGGAGCATACATACATCGAACATGCCGATCTCGACATCGACGAAACGCACCTCACCGAGGGGCAACGGTTGAAGTGGTTCTCGAAGGATGAGATCGGAGCTCTCGAGCCCGGCGCAATTGCCTTCGGGTTCCGTCCCATGCTCATCGCGTTTTATGTGAGACGGCCGTGAAGAAACGCCGACTACGCTCCAAGGATGAACGGTGCAGGTCTGTCTCCGAGTTCATCACGGCAGTTCGTGATTTCAGCGAGGCGAAAAACTTACAACAGCACGCACAGAATGTGCTCGTCTTTTTTCGTGGGCATACTGATTGCAATTGGGAATGTCGTCCCACCATTGCGCGGGAGCCGTACACGGAGACGGCCGTCTACACTTACAAGGATTCGGGGCCGAGTGACGAGGCTGAGTGGGTCCTCTTTTCGCGGTTTCGGGACATGTCCGTCTCTCTTGAGCCAGCCGGAATCGCGTCGGTTGGCGAGGTGGAGGCGAATTGGCGCCGATTGGTGCTGGCACAGCATCACGGCTTGCCGACTCGGCTCCTCGACTGGACGACAAGGTCGCTGGTCGCCCTGTACTTTGCGGTGAGGGATCGCGATCAAAACGCCCCTTCGAATCCCGACTCCGCCGTGGTGGCGATCTCAAAGCGGCGCTCCGAGGTCATCAGCGTGAGGACCCTCGCGAACAACAACCAACACCCCCCGAGCTACGTGTTCAGTCAGCATGACAAAACGCACTTTGGGGCGTTCTGGGCGCCGGATGTTCATCCGCGAATGACGTCGCAGGGCTCGGTCTTCTCGATCAGGGGGAATCCCTTCGATCCCATCGAACCGGAGCGAACGTTCCTGATACCGAAAGCGGATCGAGGTCAAATTCGCCGCGAACTGTATGATCTCGGAATTCACGAGGGATCGATCTTCCCCGACCTGGACGCCATTTGCAGGTCCCTCCGTGAGGAGTCGTGCACGTGGGGAGCGGATTTCGGTATCAGCGCGTCTTCCTCTTGAACGTCTCCAGCAGCAATCGCGCGTCGCCCATCTGCGAGGCGAATCGCCCCCGCCGGCGTTTGCGCCCCGGCCGGCTGGAGGACCAACGGATGTTCTCTCCCGGGAATTCGTAGATTCTCAGCGCTGTGTTGGCTGATGATTAATCCGGGCTACGGGTACCGGCCGTGCCGCCAACGTTGCAGCCCACGACGCGCTCCAGAGAGGCGAGCGTCTGGCCGAGCTGGGCTTCGAGGCGGGCGACCTGCAGGTGGTACGTGAGCAGCCGCGAGTAGTTGTCCAGCAGGTCCTGTACGTCGGCCTGCCCGGAGCGGTAGCGGGCGAAGAGCAGCTTCAGCGTCGACTCGGCGTCGGGGATGATCCCCTTTCTGAACAGCTCGATCTGCTGTTCGATCGCCGTCGCCTGCACCGTCAGCCGGCGAATGTGGCGGAAGGTGTCGTCGCGGGTCGATTCGACGCGGCGGGAACTTTCGGCGATGCGGTGCTCGGCCTCGGCGACGCCGGCCCGCAGCTTGTCCCGCCAGAGGGGGATGTTGACCCCCACGGTGAACTGCACGTTGTCGTTCCCATTGGCGACGGCGGCCAGCGCGTTGTGCTCGGTGATCGCCTGCCAGCCGATGCCCGCCTCCACATCGGGATAGTATTTCAGCCGGGCCAGCTCGCGGGCGCGGCGTTCCTTGACGACGGCGTGCAGGCGTTCCTGCAATTCCGGCCGGCAGCGGATGGCGGCTGCGAACAACTGGTCGATCTCGGTGGGGGCCTTTTCCAGATTGAAGGGCTTGACCTTGAGGTCGGCGTCGGGGGCGGTCTGAATCTCGCGGGCGAGGTCGGCCTGCGCCTGGCGGAGCTGCCGGCGGAGAGTGATCAGCCGGTCCTGCACTTTCCGTTTTTCGATTCGCGTGCGGAGCAGGTCCTGCTGCGGGACTTTCGACGCCTTGTACCGGGCGTCGACGAACTGCAGGATTTCGTCGAGGATCTTGTCGTCTGCCTGCGTGATCTCGATCGCCCGTTGCGTGTAGTACAGTTCGTAGTAGGCCAGCTTGACGGCCTCGATGACCTTGAGCTGCGCCTGCGCCAGACGGGCCAGCGCCATCTGCGTTTCCTGCTCGGCGACTTCCCCCCGCACGCGGAGCTTGCCGAACCAGGGGAACTTCTGCGAGAGCATCAGCGAGTTCACCCCCCGCCCGGCGGCCGTCTGCAGGCTGTGATTCTGGAAGGGCTGGAACGCCTCGGTCAGCATCGGGTCGTCGAGCGCGGTGACCTGCGGCAGGACTTCCGCCCGCGCGAACGCCGCCCGCTGGGCGGCGAGGACCTCCGGGTTCCGTTGAAGGGCCAGCGAGACGAAGAAGTCGACGTCCTTCGCATCGGCGAAGTCCTCTTTGGCCGCCGGCGCGGTGGTCTCGGCCTGCAGCGTGACCGTCGCCGGGCAACTGGGATTCAGCGGCGGCTCGTAGTCGCACTCGTTCGCAGGCGGCGTGGCGCAGCCGGCCAGCATGACGATCGCCGCAATCATCGGCACAACAAACCGCATCATGTCGCATCACCGGGAGGAAGCAGTCGTTCGCGCGCGAGCGGAACGGCATCCACCTCGCGCGGTTATTCACTTCGCATCGGTCCTGCCGGAACGGCGGCTGCAAACCGTTGTCGCGGTTCCGCGGGTGATACCGGGAATCGGGGCGGCAGAATCGGCACAACGCGCACCGTCGGCACAATCGGAGCCCGCTGGGTGTACGCAAATCAGCCGCCGGGCGCTAGCCCCCGGTTCTCACGGATCACACGTCAAACCGGGGGCTAGCGCCCGCCGGCCGATGAGAATCGCGGTTCATACCTGTTTCGCGAACAGCCGGTCTTTGATGCCCAGCCGGATCTTCCACTCCTTCACCCAGCAGTAGAGGACGGGGACGATCAGCATCGTCATCAGGCCGATCAGCATCCCGCCGAAGCTGGGGATCGCCATGGGGACCATGATGTCGGACCCGCGGCCGGTGGAGGTGAGCACGGGGATCAAGCCCAGGATCGTTCCCGCACCGGTCATCAGACAGGGTCGAACGCGGCGGAGCCCGGCTTGCACGGTCGCTTCCCGGGCGGCGGCGATCGAGTCGATTTTCGTCTCGCCGAACTTCTGATCGAGATACGTCGCCATCACGATGCCGTCGTCGTCGGCGATGCCGAACATCGCCAGGAACCCCACCCAGATCGCGACGCTGAGGTTGATCGGGTGCACCTGGAACAGCGTCCGCATGCTGGTCCCGAACACGGTGAAGTCGAGGAACCACGGCTGGCCATACAGCCAGATCATGAGGAACCCCCCGGCGCCGGCCGCGGCGATCCCCACGAAGATCAGCAGCGTCGTGATCACCGAGCGGAACTGCCAGTAGATGACGAGAAAGATCGCCAGAAACGCCAGCGGCAGAACGATCATCAACGTTTTCTGCGCGCGGACCTGGTTCTCGTAGTTGCCGGCGAAGGAGTAGCTCACGCCCGCCGGCAGCACCAGTTCGCCGCTGCCGCGCTTCTGCTGAAGATACCGCTGGCAGTCCTCGACGACGTCCACTTCGGCGTTGCCCGGCTTCATGTCGAACAGCACATAGGCCAGTAGAAACGTATCTTCGCTTTTGATCATGTCCGGGCCGCGCTCGTAGTTGATCGTCGCGAGCTGGCCGAGCGGAATCTGCGTGCCGTCGGGGGCGGGGACGAGAATCCGCTTCAGCGATTCGGCGTCGTCGCGCAGTTCGCGCATGTAGCGGACGCGGACCGGGTAGCGCTCGCGGCCTTCCACGGTCGTGGTGATGCGCTTTCCGCCGATGGCGACCTCGATCACGTCCTGCACCTGCCGCATCATGATCCCGTGGCGCTTCAACGCGTCGCGGTCCGGCTCGATGAGCAGATACGGCTTCCCGACGACGCGGTCGGCGATGACGGCGGAGGCCTGCACGCTGGGTACCTGCTTCAGCAGCCGTTCGGTCTCCAGCGCCACTCGTTCGATGGTCGCCAGATCGGGTCCCTTGATCTTCACGCCCATCGGTGCCCGCATGCCGGTCTGCAGCATGACGACGCGGGTCGCAATCGGCTGCAGCTTCGGGGCCGACGTGGAGCCGGGAACCTGCGCCGCCTTGACGATCTCCGCCCAGATGTCGTCCGGCCGTTTGATGTGGTCGCGCCACATGCGGAACGGCCGGCCCGATTCGTCGGGGATGAGGCTGCCGTCGGCGTTCCGCGCGAACGTGCCGGCGTCGCGGTCGTAGCGGTAGTTGATGCGGCGGCCGGCCTTGTCGGTGAGATATTCCGGTTTGTAGTTGACGACGGTTTCGTACATCGAGACCGGGGCGGGGTCGAGGGCGCTTTCGACGCGGCCGATCTTGCCCACCACCGTCTCGACCTCCGGAATTGCCAGGATCGCGAGGTCCTGTATCCGCAGCACGTCGACGGCTTCGCCGATGGATGCGTGCGGCATCGTCGAGGGCATGTACAGGTACGACCCCTCGTCAAGCGGGGGCATGAATTCCTTTCCCAGGCCGTCCCATGCCCGCGCGAGCATCCACTGGGACTTGACCAACAAGGACTCGTGCTTGAACTCTTTCTGCCATGCTTCGACATCGTCCTTCCAATCCTTGTTTCTCTTTCGCAGGCCGCCGAGGTCATACTTGAATCGGTCCAGCGGCGAGAGTTCCTCAATCTTCTCGTCGGTCAGCGACTGCGACTCGTATTCGACCGGAATGCGGCCCAGCACGACGGCCGGCCCCAGCCAGACCGCCAGCCCCGCGACGATGACCGTCACCGGAATGCTGATGAACAGCAGCTTGTGCCGCAGGCACCACCGCAGCAACGGTTCGTACAACCCGTGCATGAACAGATGGAAAAAGCCCAGCAGCCCACCGAGAATCACGCCGACGAAAATCAGATTCCGTAGCATCCCCTGCTGCGGTCCCAGCGGCAGCCAGTGCTCGGTGAGGAAAATCGCGACGATCGCCACGGCCGAACCGATGATGATCCACTGGCTGTAACCGCGGCGTTTTTCCGGCAGATACTCTTCGAGAATGCGATAGCTTCCCAGGCCGGCCAGAATCGCGCCGGCCCACCATTTCCACCAGATGGCGACGGCGATGCCGGCGACGATCAGCAGGGCCATCATCACCTGCCGGATCGTCCGCGACCTGATTCTGCCGGCGAAGAGGATATGGGCCGCCGGGGGGATGATCGTCAGCGCGACGACGACGGACGCCATCAGCGCGAACGTCTTCGTGAACGCCAGCGGGCGGAAGAGCTTGCCTTCCGGCCCGGTCATCGCGAAGACCGGCAGAAACCCGATGATCGTCGACGTGACGGCCGACAGGATCGCGCCCCCCACTTCGCTGCATCCCCGGAAGACGACCTCCAGCCGGTCCTCGTCCGGCGGGGCCTCGTCCAGGTGCTTGAGGATGTTCTCGCACAGGACGATTCCCATGTCGACCATCGTCCCGATCGCGATCGCAATCCCCGACAGCGCGACGATGTTGGCGTCGACGCCAGCGTGCTTCATGGCGATGAACGTCATCAGCACGGCCAGCGGTAATAACCCGCAGATGACGATCGAACTGCGCAGATGCATCACCATCACGAGGACGACAATGATGGTGACGAGCATCTCATCCACGATCGCGTCGTTCAATGTTCCCAGCGTCTCGTAGATCAGCTCGGTGCGGTCGTAGAAGGGGACGACGGTGACCTGGCTGGTCGTGATCCACGCCGGCCATTGGTCGCGCGGCGAAGTGAGCCAGTCCGGTTTCTGTTTTTCGCCGGCGGTTTTCAGCCAGTCTTTCCAGGCGGTCTGATTCAACCCATTCGTGTCGTGCGGGTCGAAGGGTTCGAAGGCGTGCTCTGCGGCGAATTTCGCGACGGTCTCGCGGGACGTTTTCTTCAAATCGACCCGCACCGGGCGCGTCCGCAGCCAGTTCAACCATGCGTCCTGGTTCAGATTGTTCCCGGCGAATGCCTCGAACCCCTGCGACTTCGCGAAACTCCGGACTTCATCGCGGTGCATCATTCGATAGTTAACGACGGCTTTGGTCGGCAGTCCCGGCGCGATTTCACCGATCTTCGCCTTGACGTTCTTGATCGCTTCCAGCGGATTGAAGCCGTACCGCACGACGGCCACGCCTCCGACGGCTTCCGCGCCTCCCTTGTCCAGCGCTCCGCGGCGCAGGGCCGGGCCTTTGCTGACGTTGCCGATGTCTTTGATGTGCACCGGCACGTTGTCGCGGACCTTCACGACGCTCTTCTCCAGATCGGCGATGGTCTTCACGAAGCCCAGCCCGCGGATGATGTACTCCACTTTGTTCAGCTCGATCGTCCGGGCGCCGACGTCGATGTTCGACATGCGGACCGCGTTGTAGACCTCGTCCAGCGTGACGCGGTAAGCCCGCATCGCATCCGGATCGACGTCGATCTGGTATTCCTGCACGAACCCGCCGACCGAGGCGACTTCGCTGATGCCATGCGCCGAGTTCAGCGCGTAGCGCACGTTCCAGTCCTGAATGCTGCGGAGTTCCGCCAGGTCCCAACCGCCGGCCGGTTTGCCGTCCGGGTCGCGGCCTTCCAGCGTGTACCAATACACCTGCCCCAGCGCCGTCGCGTCGGGCCCCAGCGCCGGTTGCACGCCGTCGGGCAGCGTGCCGGCCGGCAGGCTGGCGAGCTTTTCCAGCACGCGGCTGCGGGACCAGTAGAACTCAGCCTTCTCCTCGAAAATGATGTAGATCATCGAGAAGCCGAAGTTCGAATAGCTGCGGACCGTCTTGACGTCGGGCAGCCCCAGCAGCGCGACGGTGAGGGGATACGTCACCTGGTCTTCGACGTCCTGCGGGCTGCGGCCCGTCCATTCGGTAAAGACGATCTGCTGGTTCTCGCCGATGTCGGGAATGGCGTCGGTGGCGACCGGACGGCGCGGCAGGCCGGCAACTTCCCAGTCGAACGGCGCGACGAGCACGCCCCAGGCCGTCACCGCGAGGACGACCAGCGCGACGACGAGCTTGTTCTCGATGCAGAACCGCATCACGCGGTCCAGCAGCGACATGCGTTTGGGGGAGCCATTGTCAGCCATTACGGTGCTCAGGGAATGAATGTCGAATGACGCCGCTTGCGGCTTAGCCCGCGCGGAGAGTCGTGTTCGCACAGCGACCAGGACGCTGCGAGCGTCCGGGTCGCTATCCTCAGTGTTTGTGCGCTGACTTTGCTTTCGTCGACGCCTCCTTCGCGCCGCTGATGAGTTGAATCTGCTGCGCGCAGCGGAACATCGTCGCCCCGAAGTACGGGTTGCGGGTTTTGCCCGAGCCGTCGGTTTGCAGCCAGAACGCCCCCTTGTTGTTGAACGCCATCGTGCAGCGGTGCTGGTAGACGGGCTGGTCGCCGAAACCGAACGCCAGCGAGACGACCTGCATCACCTGCGACAGCGACCAGAAGTGCTCGCGCTGCGTTTTCAGGTTCGTCGCGGCGGCCATCTCGCCGAGCACCTTGTTCAGGTTGGCGAGTTCCCGCATCCAGGCGTCGTGGGCCGGCTCGTCGGAGAGCAGTTTCATGTCGACTTGTTTCAGCGCGGCTTGCATCGCTTCGACCTTGGCGGCGGCCGCTTTCGGCTTGTCGCCGGCCAGCGCGTCGGAGAGATCCGTGTACGCCTTCCACACCGCGGCCAACTGCTGACGGAACTGCGACGGGACGTCGTATTGCAGCGGCCCCTCGTCGCGGGACAGGCCGAACTGTTGATCGAGCCGTTTCAGCGTCTGCCGCAGGCCGGCGAGCACGCGGCGGGCGTCGCGCTGTTCCGTAACCGTGCTTCCTTCGTGCAGGTCGTTGCCCAGCAGCATGCGGAGTTCCTTCCAGACAAGCCGGGCGTGGCCGTCGACGGCGTCGTCGTCGAGTTCCCGCAGACGGGCGGCCAGACCGGCATACGTGGTGCGCAGCGATGCCAGGTCACCGCGGGCGGTCAGGTCCTCGACAGTCTTCGCGCCGATGGTGATCCGCTTAAGGGTGCGAATCATTGTGATCGGAAGCTCCCTGCTCTCGCCGTGGCTTTCGGAATCCGACTTTTTCTTCTCGCCGCCGTGCCCGCCGTGATCGTGTCCGCCGCCGCCCCCTTCGGGCGTCATCATGCTCGGCTTGGCTTCGATCTGCAGGGCACTGTCGATCTTGAAGTTGCCGCGGGTGACGACGAGTTCCCCTTCCGCCAGCCCGTGCGGCACGAGATAGTAGTCGCCGGCCCGCGGTCCGAGGACGATTTCCCGCCCGGCGAACGTCGGCTTGTCGGCCGGTGAGAAATGCTCCTGCAGGCGGTTGAACGCCGTCTGCGTGGCGGCGAAGGCGATCTCCGCGGCGTTCTTGTCGGCGGCCTTCGCACCCAGCAGCGCTTCCTCCTGCACGCGCTGGACGAGCTTCTGCCAGGTCTTCCGGTCGAATTCCGTGCGCAACAGCGGATTCGGTTTCGCGAGCGCGCTTTCGAGGTCCGAGAACGCCCCGCAGATTTCGGGCAGCCCCTTGTGGCCGACGGCGTGGATGAGATGCTCGAACTTTTCCAGGACGGATTTCGGAAATCGCGGCAACTCGACGTAAACGACCGCCCGCGTCCCCGTCTTCAGCACCGCCGAGACGGGAATCACCAGCGGCGGCTTCCCACCGCCGTTCGCGCTGAGCACGTACCCCAGCGATTCGGCCCTCACCAGCGGCATGCCGCAGATGTCGCATTTGCCGGGCTTGTCTTTGATGATTTCGGGGTGCATGGGGCTGATCCATTTGCCCGCCAGCCCCGGATCGATGACGGCCCCCTTTCCGGCCACCTTCGCTTTGACGACGCCGCGGACGAACATTCCCGGCTTCAACAGCGCCCGCGGGTTGTCGACGTTGACGCGGACTCTGACGGTGCGTGTCTTTTCGGTGAGGAAGTCGTCGACCTTGGAAATCCGCCCGATCAGCGTGTCCTTGCCGGAATAGGCTTCGGTGATGATTTCGACGTGCTGCCCGTAGCGAATCCAGTCCAGGTCGGATTCATATGCGTCGAGCATCACCCAGACTTTCGACAGGTCGGCGATTGCGTAAATCCGCTCGCCGATCTTCACGCGGTCCCCCTGCTGCTTGAGCTTCTCGACGACGATGCCTCCCATCGGGGCGTAAATCGTCACGTGGTCGGTCGGTTTTTTTTGCTTTTCGATGTCGGCGATCTGCTCTTTCGTCAGCCCCAGCAGCCGCAGTTTCTCGCGGGCCGAGGCCAGGAAATCGACGCCCGGCGTGTCGAAGAACGTTGTCTTCGGCCGCGGCTGCCGGGCGGACCGGACGGCCAGAATCAATTCCTGTTGTGCGGTGTAGAGTTCTTCGCTGTACATGGTTACCATGTGGTCCCCCGGCTTGACTTCGATGCCCGTGTAGTCGACGAACAGCCGGTCGAGCCGGCCGGGGACGCGGGCGGTGATGTACTTCCGCCGCGTCTCGTCGTACGCGACCTTGCCCACCATGCGGACGTTGGCTTCGACGTAGCGGCGTTCGACGGGGGTGACTTCGATGTCCATCAGCGCCCGCGACTCCGGCGAGACGGAATAGAACCGCATGCCCATCGTCGCTCCCGACGCGACGGGCACGAGATCCATCGCGCACAGCGGGCACAGGCCGGGGCCGTCCTTCTGAATCTGGGGATGCATCGCGCAGGTCCACTTCTGCGCGGCGCTGTCCGCTTGTGATTTCGCAACGCCCGCCGGCGGGGCCTCACTCGCGCGGGACGCCGTCCAGACCCAGTGCAGGACGAACCCCAGCACCAGCACGGCCACGAGTTGTCCCAGGGAAATCAGGCCGGCCTGCGTGGTGAACAACCGCCGTAGCCATTGCCATCGGGATTCCGTCGTCATCACGTTTCTCCGTACCAAAAGTCGGAAGGTCGGAAGGTCGAAGGTCGAACGTCGGAAGGTCGGATTTCGACTTTTCGACTTTCGACCAAAGCCGTCAGCGAGGAGTCCGGCGCCGGCCGGGCTGCACAGCACGTCGCGCAGGACGAAGCGGCATTCGCAACCGGAGCGACGACGATTCACCGCTCAACGCGCGCAGCGGGGGCGCGGAGGCGAATCCTAGGTTTGCAGGCGGACGTGCCGGTCGACCGGCGTCGCACGCAGCGGGAACACGCGGCCGTCGCAACCGCGGGCATCGGCACGAAAGAGTTCAACGTGCGCGGGAAGCCCGTCCGCGGCAGGGCACGTGAGGCTCGACTCCCGCTCGCGCTGGTCGGTCCCCAGCGAGGAAGAGACCGGCTTTCGTTCCGGTTCCGGCCGGCAGCAACTCCCCTGGCACCCGCAACACGCGCCGGCCTCGACGCCGCAGCGCTGAGCCGCGCCACCGGTCGCGGCGCAATCAGCCACGACGCTCGGCGGAGCAACCCCCGCGACGAGAACGGCGACGGCCAGCAATGATGGCAGCAATCGACTCACCGGCAAAGTCCGGAAATGGCTGGTGTAGCAGAATTCGTGAGAATTCTGCCGTCACTTTCTTCCGCTGCAGAATTCTCACGAATTCTGCTACGACTTGAACGCCCTATTATACGCCCGAATGCCGTTCGGCGAAAACTGCATTCCGTTCCAGGAGGCGATTTCTCAAACGGCAACCGTCAGGGATCGCGCTTGGCGCGTTTCCCCCGGCGGGCCATCAGACCCGTGATGACGTCCGGGCCCTTCGCCGATTTCTCGACGCGGAATCGCACCATGTCCCCCCGCTGGTAGTCTTTCAGCTCGGCGGGGCGTCGGGGGGCGACCATCAGCCGGGCGTCTTTCGCGATGCGGTACGTCGTCTGTTTGCGGTCGCGGGTGATGATGGTGACGGTGCGACCTGTCGCGTCGACGGCGACGATGCGGCCCATGTTGGCGCCTGCCGCGAACGGTCCCCGCTTCTTGCCGGCCCGCTTGCCGCGCCCGCCGGGGCGCCGTCCCCGCGCCCAGCCGGCATCGGGATCGGCCTCGAGGTGGACGGTGTACTCCTGCCGCAGCAGCTTGCACCAGCCGCCGGCGTCGTTGCAGGCGTAGTACAGGACGGAGAGCTTCAACGGCCCTTTCTCCGCCGCCTCCACGTCGACCAGGAACTCCCGCGGGTCGACGTCCGATTCGACCTTCACCTTCGGGCCTTCCAGCGTCGTTTTCGAGAGCGTCATTCCCGGCGGGGGCTGCAGCGTGACCTTGATCGGCCGCGTGAGGTTGTTCCAATGCACCTTGTAAATCGGGTCGAGGTGAAATCCGAGGTACAGCTTCCCCTTGCCTTCCCGCAGCAGCGACGGCTCGGCTTCGGCCCGCAGCTTGGCGTAGAACGGCTGGCCGCCGTCCTTGACCTGCGGCACGATTTTCAGGGCCTGCAGGCGTCCGGGAAGGTCCAGCCGTTTGACGACGCCGGTCGCTGCGGCCTTCGGCGGGGGAAGCGTCTTCAACTTCAGGTCGGAGACGCGCGTCGGCTTGTCGACTTTGCCGACGAACTGCTCAAGGTCCTTCCGTAGTTGGGCGGGGTCGCTCCAGAGGCGTTTGGCGAGGACTTTCAGGTCGGGGCCGATGACGAACTCGGAATTCGGCGCGTTCCCCAGCGCGTGCTTGGCGTCGTTCTGCATCGTGTCGCAGATCCAGGGAATCTGCGACCCCAGCGTGCGCCGGGCCTCTTTGACGTGCAGCAGCCGCTCTTTCAGCGTGAACGGCGTGACGTACCCGTTGTGCTCAGGATGGGCGAGCGCTTTGTAGACGTAATAGAACTTCACGCCTTTGGGAGCGTAATCGACGGAGACGGTCTCCAGACCGGGGACCTTGCGGAGGAACGGCGGTCAGGTCAGGCAGCCGAAGACCAGCACTGTGTGGCTCCCCTTCACGCTCCGCAGGGGGAACGGTTTGCCGTCGGCGGTATGGAGAGTGACGTCGGGCAGCAACTGGCCGACGGCGGGGCCCTTGGCGAACTCCGCATTCAGCCGCCGCAGCACTTTCGCTCGGCCGGGGTCGCCCTGCTTCTTCTTCGGCTGCGCGGAAGCGCCGGTGAGCAGACTGAGTGCGAGCGCCGCTGCAAACGCCGTCGGTGGAAAACGCCGCATGAGTTGCTCTCCTTCGAGTGGGTCCTGCGTTAACAACGACACAGCCAGAATAACCGATCTCCGCAATGCCCTGTAGTGCGAAATTGATTTCGCACGATATCGCAACGCCGTCGTGGTCTGGCGTCGCCGGTTTTGATCGGCTATGGTGCGCCGACCTACCGGCCGCTTGGAAACAGGGGCAGAATCATGAGGCTCGTCACCGGCCTGCTCGTCGCGTGGATGGGAATTTTCAGTTCGGCAACCGCCGCCGCGGCGCAGCCGAAACGTCCCGCGGACTCGCCCCGCAAAACCGTCCGCGTCGCGGCGGTCGTCACGGTCTTCCGCCGGAATTCGCACGCGGAAATGATCGCCGGCCGGCTGATCGAGGGCTACAACCTCGACGGGAAGCCGCCGCTTCCTTCCCTGAAGCTCGCATCGCTGTACGTCGACCAGACGCCGGCCAGCGATCTCAGCCGGAAGCTGGCGGCGAAGCACAAGTTCCCGATCTTCAAGACCGTCGAAGGCGCCCTGACGCTGGGGACCGGCAAGCTCGCCGTCGACGGCGTGCTGCTGGTCGCCGAGCACGGCAGCTACGGGCTGTCGAAGACCGGTCAGCGGTTGTATCCGAAGCGACGGCTGTTCGAGGCGGTGTTCAAGGTCTTCGAGAAATCGAAACGCTCCGTCCCGGTCTTCACCGACAAGCACCTCTCCGACAACTGGAACGACGCGAAATGGATCGGGGACACGGCGAAGCGGCTGAAGGTCCCGCTGATGGCCGGGTCGTCGGTCCCGACTTACCGTCGGCAGCCCGCGGTCGACGTCGACCGCAAACGCCGGCTCGCGGGGGTTGTCGCCGTCGGTTACGGCGGGACGGAATCGTACGGGTTCCACGCTCTCGAGATGCTGCAGTCGCTGGCCGAACGCCGCCGCGGGAACGAGACCGGCGTCGTCTCCGTGCGGTTCGTTTCGGGGGACGACGTCTGGAAAGCCGCCGGCAAGCTCTACGACGACGCGCTGCTGAAGGCCGCCCTCAACGCGAGTCAGAAACGCCGCTGGGCCGACAAGCCGCTGCGGGAATCGGTCCGCAAGCCGGTGCTGTTTTCCATCCGTTACGCGGACGGGCTGCGAGGGTCGATGTTCATGCTCAGCGGGACGGCCACCGAGTTCACCGCGGCGTGGCGTTACGTGGGCAAGGACGCGAAACCGATCGCGACCGTCTTCGAGCTTCAGGACGAACGCCCCTACTCGCATTTCACGACGATGCTGAAGGGAATCGAAGGCATGCTGCACACCGGCAGACCGACCTGGCCCGCCGAACGCACGCTGCTGACGACCGGCGTGCTGCACGAAGGCTTCCTGTCGCAATCCGCCGGCGGCAAAATTCGCCGCACGCCGCACCTGGCGATCCGCTACACGTCCCGGTGGAACTGGCGACAACCGGAGAAGTAGGTCCGGACGGCCCGTCCGGACCTCGGTGGGCCGAACGATGTGGAACTCGCATACGGTTTCAAGAATGGTGGTTCAAGAACGGGGACAGGTCCATTTTTCGGAAGGGGGGAGGGAAGGGGTCGGGTGTCCAGAATTCAATTTTCCGCGGGCGCTTACCGGGTGTGAGAGCGCTTCAATCGAAAAATTGAATTCTGGACACCCGACCCCAACCAGCACCGAGCGCCGAAAAACGGACCAGTCCCCTTCTCCTCCCTCATTCTTTGCCCTGCCTTCCCTCAGCAGACGCGCCTTGCAACCCACGGGAACGCCGGGTTTGCCTCATTTTGGACGAGGTGGAACCAGAGGCGGCTTTCTTCGCCGGCGTCTTGCGGGGCTTGCCGGTGGCGTTGCCGAAAATGCGGTCCCAGCCTTGGGAGAACTGCTCCGTGGAACCGGTGTGAACGGTGTAGCCTGTCATCTGTCGCGACCTGACGGGGTGAAAAAATGGAGTGCGAAATTCTGTTCGCACGAGCTGTGGGCCGTGCGAAATCAATTTCGCACTACATCCTATAGCAGCGGGTCTCCGGCGATTTTACCGTCGTTGTTGACCCAGTGCATCGTCGGCCTAGAATGAAACCGGTCCCCCGGGGACGACGGCCTGCCATCCTTCCCTCAGCGATTCCCCCATGCCAGCCTTCCGCACGCTCACCGCGCTGCCGGTGTACAACGAAGCGAACCACCTTGTGCCCGTCCTCGCCGAAGTGCGGAAGTACGCGGACGAGATTCTCGTGATCAACGACGGTTCGACGGACGGCACCGCCGAAGTGCTCTCGCGGCAGACCGACGTGCAGATCATCACGCACGACCCGAACCAGGGGTACGGCGGCGCGTTGCGGTCGGCCTTCCTGTTCGCGCAGGAACAGGAGTACGACGTGCTGGTGACGATCGACTGCGACGGGCAGCACGAGCCGCGGCTGATCCCCGAGCTGGCCGCGGCGGTGTTCCCCTCCGACGTCCCGCCCGTGGACGTCGTGTCGGGCAGCCGGTACTTGAAATCGTTCGCCGGGGACAGCGTGCCGCCCGAAGAACGCCGGCGGATCAACGTCGAAATCACCGCGCTGCTGAACGACACGCTCGGCCTCAACCTCACCGACGCCTTCTGCGGGTTCAAGGCATACCGGGTGCCGGCCCTGCGGCACTTCGACATCACCGAACTGGGCTATGCGATGCCGTTGCAGCTCTGGGTGCAGGCGGCGGCGGCCGGGCTGCGGATCGTCGAGTTTCCGGTCCCGCTGGTGTATCTCGAAGAGGAGCGTTCCTTCGGCGGGTCGCTCGACGACGGGCGGCAGCGGCGGGCATACTATCTGGAAGTCCTGCGGCGCGAATGCGAACGTGCGTTCCAACCCTGCCGCAAGTAGGTCCGCGTCGGCCCGACCGGACCTCGATTCGCCAAAGCGCTTGAATTGACGTGTTCCGGCCCACCGAGGTCCGGACGGGCCGTCGGGACCTACAGAATGCCCATGCTCCAGCCGCAATCACCGTTCGAACAGCCGTGGGAGCGGCACCGGCTTCGCGTTCCCCGCGAGGACCGGTCGTTGTACTGCCGCCCCGACTGGACGGAAGCGACCGCCGTCGTCGCGGGCAACCAGTCGCGGCTCGACGCCTCGGCACACGGTGAGAGTGACCCGGACGCTGCCAGCGTCCGGGTCACTTCGGCGGTCAACGTTCAGGGCCGCACGCTGACCCACCTGCGGGAATGGACCGCCCGCGCGGTCCTGGAGCGGGCCGTCGAGTTCACCGGCATCGTCTCCCCGTGGCGGATGCTGCCAGCATCCGCGCCGACGCTGGCAGCGTCGGCCACGGGAACCGTTGCCGGAGCGACCGGTCACTACGAACCGGGCAAGGCGTCGTTCGTTGTCTCCGGGCATCAGCCGTCGCTGTTTCATCCCGGCGTGTGGGTCAAGAACTTCGCGATCAACGCGCTGGCGGAGCAGACCGGCCGGATCGGGCTGAACCTGATCGTCGACAACGATGCGCTGTCGGCGACGTCGATCCGCGTCCCGACCGGCAACCGCGAAACGCCGCGGGTGGTCGACGTGCCGTTTGATGAGCCGCAATCCGCTCGCCCCTGGGAAGAAGCCGGCATTGCGGACGCCACGGTTTTCGAGTCGTTCGCGGACCGCGTCTCGAAACTGATGGCCGGATGGGGCATTGACCCGCTGCTGGGGCAAATCTGGCCCGATGCCGTCGAGCTGGCGGCGTGGGGAGAACCGTTGCCGGTCTGCCTGACGGCCGCCCGGCATCGGCTCGAACGGTCGTGGGGACTGCGGAATCTCGAGCTGCCTTTGAGCCGGCTGTGCGAGTGCGATCCGTTTCTGTGGTTCGCGGGGCACCTGTTCGCGCACGCCGACCGGTTTCGGGACGTGCACAACGCCGCGTTGGGGCAGTTCCGGGCAATCAACCGCGTCCGCAGCCGCACGCATCCCGTGCCGGAACTCTCAACCCTCGACGACTGGACCGAAACGCCGTTCTGGATCTGGTCGGCGAGCGACGTGCGGCGAAGGCGGGCCTACGTGCGGCAGCGAGGCCGGGAGACGGAACTGTTCGACGGCCGCGACGTCGTGGCGCGGTTTCCGCTGACTCCCGAGATGGACGCCTGCTGCGCCGTCGAGGCGCTGCGCGAGCTGCCGCGGCGGGGCCTCCGGCTGCGGACCCGCGCGCTGACGACGACGCTGTTCGCGCGGCTGTGCCTGTCAGACGTGTTCGTGCACGGCATCGGCGGGGCGAAGTACGACGAGATGACCGACCGCATCATCGCCCGGTTTTTCGGCATGGCGGCGCCGGCGTTCCTCACGATGTCGGCGACCGTACACCTGCCGCTGGCGGAGCCGTTCGAGGTCTCGCCGGCGGAATTGTCGCGGATGACGCAGCAATTGCGCGATCTGCGGTTCAATCCGGAGCGGCACTTCAGACGAGTAGGGTGGGCTGTGCCCACCACCGACGGTTCAGCCCGTTCCCATCGGTGGGCACAGCCCACCCTACTGCTCAACGAGTTGATCGAAGAGAAGCAGGCGCTCGTCGTGGAGCAACACAGCACCGAATCGCAGGGCCTGACGCGGAGCGAACGCCGCCGGCGCGCGGCACAGAACTCAGCCCGCTATCGGCGATTGCGGGAAATCAGCGAGTCGCTGGTGTCGGCCGCTGCCGAGGAACGGCGCAGGCTGGAAGAGCAGATCGCCGAAATCCAGCGACGGCTGGCGGCGAACGCCGTTCTGCGGAACCGCGAGTTTTCCTTCTGTCTGTATCCGGAATCGGCGCTGCGCCCGTTTCTGACCGGGAAGTTCTGACGGCGCGAAAAAAAAGGCCGGGGACTTCTCCCCGGCCATTGTGTGGCTTCGTCGATCGGCGGTTACTTGACGCCTTCTTCGAGCTTCCAGGTGTACTCGACCTTGCCTTGGGACTTGTTGTCCTTGCCCATCTTGTCGTAGGTCACCTTGATTTCCTCGAAGTTGAGCGAAATCTGCTCGGTGGGGACCATGCTGCCGTCGGTGGCGCCGCTGATGCTGTAGCTGCTGACGCGGACTTGTTTGAGTTCCCATTGCAGGTAGGGAATCCGCTTGCCCCCTTCAGAAGACGTGGTGAGGTCGATGTTGACCTTGGGGAACGCCGTCCCGTCGGCGATCGCTTCCTGCAGCTTCGGGGTCGAGGCGTCGGTTTCCTTCACGCAGACCACGTCGCCGAACGTCGCCGAGGAGCGGTGCCGCGTGGATCCCGAAGCCCCCGCCGCCATCGGGCGGGTGATGTTGTTGCTCACGGACAGGAGATTGATCCAGTCCTTGTGGCCTTCGTCGGTGGATTCGCCTTTAATGTCGCCCATCTTCAAGTATCCAGACATGCATCGATCTCCTGGGAAATGGAACTGTGCCGCGTTCGCAGAAACTTGACAGCGATTCGACCACGCGCCGAATCGACGAAGCCCGTCACCTGGAAACTCCGAAGATCCCCGACGCCCGGAAGGGGCATGGGCGGAGATATCGCAGTCTCAAAAGTTACACTACGCTTCGCGATTTCGCAAGAACCGGCCTCCGGGTTCGGATGAATTCCGGAAAGATTCGTCAGGAAATGGCGTAGTCGAATTCCCCGTCCCCGCCGATGTCCACCTGCACGCTCGAAATCGTCTTGCCCTCGGCCATGCGGGACAGGAATTCCGCGGAAAGCTGTGGCAGCATCGTGCCGGTGAGGATGTGGTCCACGTTGCGGGCCCCGCTGGCGACTTCCTGGCAGCGGTCGAGAATGCTCTGCACCACCGCGGGCGAACAGCTCAGCGTCGCCCGGTAGTTTTCCCGCACGCGGCGGACGATCTTGCTCAGCTTCAGTTCGATGATCTTCCGCATCACCTCGTCGGACAGCGGGTAAAACGGGATGATCGTGCACCGGCCCAGAAAGGCCGGCTTGAACGTCTTCAACAGTTCGGCGTGCATCGCCTCGCGCAATCCCTCCGGGTCGGGCCGGGTTTCGGGATCTTCGCAGAGCTTCATGATCAGGTCGGTGCCGGCGTTGGAGGTCATCAGAATCACCGTGTTCTTGAAGTTCGACGGCCGGCCGTAGTTGTCGTAGAGGATGCCCTTGTCGAACACCTGGTAAAACACTTCCTGCACGCCCGAGTGGGCTTTTTCAAGCTCGTCGAGCAGGACGACGCTGTACGGCTTGCGGCGGACGGCTTCGGTCAGCACGCCCCCCTTGTCCGACCCGACCAGCCCCGGGGCGGCCCCCATCAGGCTCGAAACGCGATGCTCGTCTTTGTACTCCGACATGTTGATGGTGATCACATTCTGCTCGCCGCCATAGAGCAGCTCGGCGAGCGTGATGGCGGTCTCGGTCTTTCCCGTGCCGCTGGGACCGGCCAGCATGAACACGCCGATAGGCCGGCTGGGGTCGGTGAGCTTGGCCCGCGAAGTGCGGATGCTCTGGGCGATCTTGTCGAGCGCGTGTGTCTGGCCGACGACGCGCTCTTCCATCAGGTCTCTCAGGTTCAGCACGGACTGGATTTCGTTCGACACCATCCGCCCCACGGGGATGCCGGTCCAGCTCGAAACGACGTCGGCCACGGCCTGATCGTTCACGCAGACGTGCACCAGCGGCGATTCCCCCTGGATTTCCCGGAGCTTCACCGTCAACTCGTCCAGCTCGAATTTCAGTTTCGTCTTTTCCTCCGCGGTCAACGGCGGGGCCGCCGCGGCGGCCCCGGATGGACTCGCCGCCGCATCCGCCGCGGCGGCGTTCGCGTCCGGCTGGCCGTTGACTCCTTCCAGTCGATTCCGCGTATCGAGGATCTTCGTGACGAACTCTTTTTCGGAATTCCATTTCGTTTCGATTTTTTCGAGGTCGTCCTTCGATTTTTCGAGTTCCTGCTGCAGCTCGGCGACGGCCTCGGCATGGTCGATGCCGGACAACGCTTCCCGTTCCAGAATCGCGATGCCGACCTGCAACTGTTCGATCCGCCGCTGCAGGTCTTCGACGGCGGCTGGCTTGGATGACAGACCCAGCGCGACTTTCGCGCAGGCGGTGTCGAGCAGGCTGACCGCCTTGTCGGGAAGCTGCCGGCCCTGAATGTAGCGGTTCGACAGCCGCACGGCCTCGACGACCGCCTCGTTGAGGATTCGCACCTTGTGGTGCCTTTCGAGCGTGTCGGCCAGGCCGCGGATCATTTCGATGCCGATCTTTTCGTTGGGCTCTTCGACCTTCACGACCTGGAAGCGGCGGGCCAGCGCGGGGTCTTCCTCGATGTACTTTTTGTACTCGGCCCAGGTGGTGGCGGCGATGGTTCGCATTTCGCCGCGGGCCAGCGCGGGTTTCAAGAGGTTGGCGGCGTCTCCGGAGCCGGCCTGCCCGCCGGCGCCGATCATCGTGTGGGCTTCGTCAATGAAGATGATGAGCGGCTTGGGGGACGATTTGACTTCATTGATGACCGACTTGAGCCGGTTCTCGAATTCCCCCTTCACGCCGGCCCCGGCTTGCAGCAGCGCGAGGTCGAGGGACAGGATCGAGACGCCTTTCAGGATGTCGGGCACGTCGTCCAGCGCGATGCGGCGGGCGAAGCCTTCCACGACGGCGGTTTTGCCGACCCCCGCTTCGCCCGTGAGAATCGGGTTGTTCTGCCGGCGGCGGGTGAGGATGTCGATCACCTGTCGGATTTCGTCGTCGCGGCCCAGCACCGGGTCGATCTGCCCGGCGGCGGCGCGGGCCGTCAGGTCGATCGTGTACTGGTCCAGCGCCGGGGTCTTCGACGGCCCGCCCGGTTTGACGGCCGGGCCGGCGCCACGTCCGCCGGCGGCCGTCGCGGTGTGCGGGACGTTGGCTTCGGAGGTCTTGGTGATGAAATTCGGAAACTCCGCCAGCAGGCTGCTGGGGTTGATCTTCTCGAATTCCCCGCTGGCGCCGCGGGCCATCAGCGACTTCGATTCGTCGGCCAGCAGGGCGCACAGCAGGTGGGCCGAGCGGGTCAGCGGCTCGCCGTATTCGACCGAGGCCAGCACCCACGCTTCGCGGGCGAGGTCGACCACATCGGGGGCCAATGCCGGAGGGCGGGCATTGCCGGTCTTGAGCCGGTCCAGCGCGCGGGACAGGTCGGCGTTCAGCCGGGTGATGTCCACGTCGTACTGTTTGAGGATCGCCGCCAGGTCGGTGTTCGGCTCTTCCAGCAGCTTCACCAGCCAATGCTCGATTTCGACGTTGTAGTTCGTGCGGCTGAGGCACAGGCCGGCGGCGCCTTCCAGCGTGCGGCGGCAGGTGTCGTTGAGCCGGCTGATGAGCGATTTCAGATTGACGGGAACCATCGATGCACTCCGCATGGGTTGTGGCGAAATCAACGTGTCGGGAAGCTCGAAACTCGAAATCCGAAGGAAATCACAATGTCCGAAATTCGAAGGAACTAAGCAACCTCGAATTCGCGTTGCGATTTCAAAATCTCGAAGGACACTCCATTTTTCTCCGTACTACACAGGCATCAAAGTATTGTTTCCTGCGCACATCTCGGTGAATGCGAACGGGCTCGAACGCGCTGACAGAAAAATTGATGACAGAAAAATCTCAGGCATTTGCAGCGAAAAATCATCTTTTTGTCATCAATCTTTCTGTCAACAGGCCTCTGAGGATGGATGCCGCTGCTTTTGGGATCGCGTGTGGAGAGAGAGGATTTTTCACCCCCAATTTATAACCCGCCCTTGATCAGAATCAGGAAGAGGCGGGTAAAAAAATGGCGGGTAAAAAATGGCTCATTTCAAGGTTTCGTTTCGGCTTCGCCGCGCTGGGAGACTTTGATCTTTGTGTTTCCTTCGGATTTCGTGCTTCGGATTCTGGTGCAATCGTCAAACGTCGGACAGCAGAAAGACGGCATCCGAGGTCTCGCGGTCGATTTCGTTCGATCGCAGCCAGGTGTTCCAGCCGAGCCGGGGACCGGCCCCGGACGGATCCGCCGGCCCGCACGCATCCAGCGGGCCGTCGGCGGCGTTGGAATCCAGCCGGCACGCCGGGACCTGCCGGGCCGCCAGAATCACCTGCACGTCGAACTCGAACTCGGGGCCGGCAAACGACCGGGCGAACTCGCACACCGGCCTCAGGCTGCTTCCCAGCGGGGTGAAGCGATGAAACTGCCGGTAGGTCATCGGCCCCAGCACGATGCGGAAGCTCCCCTGCACGTCGCGGACCCGCTGGCCGATGACGACGTTGATGCCGAGCTGGTTGTAGCCTTCCGCCTGCCGCCCCCCGCCTGGCAATCGCGACAGTTCGTCGTGCCCCAGCGTCAACCAGCGGCCGAAGAACTGTTCGACCTTCACTGAAACCGACATCTGGTCGGAAAGAATCCGTTCCAGCTCCAGCGCCGGCCGCGCCTGCCGCGAGAGCGTCCCGCTGAACAGCAGGCACACGCGGTCTTCGAACGCGCGCCGCCCCCGCAGGCCGCCGGTCGCCAGCCCGCTCAGTGCATACAGGCACAACGTCGCCAGGTCGACGCCGTCCGGGTCGTCCGGCTTTCGTTCGTACTGGAACGGCAGGCGGTATTTCTTCCAGGCGCGGTAGAACAGCGAGATGCTGCGATGCTGAAACAGGTCGAGGAAGTCCCGCAGCGCATCGTCCCGTTCGCGAAGGCGGGAAAGGATCAGCGACGTGTAATGCTGCGGAAGGGCGCCGTTGGGGCCGATCAGGCCCAGGAAATTGACCGACATCCGCGGCTGCGGCAACCCGGCGCTTCCCCCGGCGGGATTCCCCTCCACGTCGGCGATGTCACCCACGGGGAACATCAGCGACGGTTCCGCCGTGAACCGCACGACCTCCTGCCGCGGGTCCCCGTCCCCGCCGACCGACGTGCGGCGGCGATCGTGCGTCGCCCGCCGAGAGGGCCGCGGCTGCCCGTCGCGGCCGGCGGCCGGCGGCGTCGGGGCAGCGCCGGCCAGCCGTTCCAGCAGGCGGACGGCGGCAAAGAAGTCGAACGTGGATGGGTTGTCTTGGAGTTCGTCGCTCACACGAGGACCTTGTCGGCGGCACGCGGCGCGGCATCGAGCAGCAGTTCCTCGCGGCCGCGCACGCTGGCGGTCAGTTTCGTAAACGAGTTGATCGAGCACATCAGGCCGAAGAAGTGTTCCAGCACGCGGCCGAACAGATACAGCCCTTTTTCCGAGTAACCTTCGGGCCGGAACACGACGTTGATTTCCACCCCCCGCGCGACGCCTCCCAGTCCGCCGCCGGCGATGCGGCCGGCGATGCGGCGGCTCGAAACGGAGAGCACGCTGTCGATCAGGTCCCGCGTTTCCGCGTTCTGCACGAAGTCGTACAGTCGCAGCATCTCACGCAACGCGTGGCCCCCTTCGTCGTCCCCCGCGATCGACAGGTAGTTCAGCGACAGGTGCGAGATCAGCCGCCACAGCCCGGCGTAGCCCCGCGACGGCCGGCGGGTCGGCGTGGGAGGGGTCAGGCACTGCACCCGCGAGACCGCTCCTTCGCCGGCCGTCAGGTACAGCCGCGGCTGGTCGCCGCCGAAGGGAAGCCGGTTCGGCAGGTCGCGGTTCAGGCAGGTCGTTTGCACGTCGACGACCCAGTCGGCCTGTGTATGCGGGCGGAATTGCAGGTCCACCAGCGACAGTTCCATGTCGGTCCCTTCGTCGACTTCGCCCGCTTCGGGCACGCCGGGCCGACGCGCGGCGTACCAGTAGGCTTCGTTCGCGTTCGGGTCGGCTTCGTGGCGGACCGCATAGAAGGGGAAGTACTGGGCTTCTTCCCCGTAGGGAGAGATGGCGGTCACCGAATCGACGGCATACACCTCCATCGCCTTGGGCCGCCGCGCGTCGGGCACGACGGGATAGTCGTTCTGCGTCGGCGTGAGCTGGATCGGTTCGGCGCGCTGTTCAAAGAGATTGACGATCGGCGCGCAGTTGAGCTGCAGCGTATCTTCCGAGACGTTCCGCTCCAGGTCGATCTTCGTCTGATCGAAGTAGATGTACAACTCCATTTCCCGCCACTTCCGCAGCGCGCGGCCCCGGTCGAGCCCGCTCACCTCGAAGAACAGGAATTTGTCGGGAAAGGTGAAGTACTCCGTCAGCAGCCGGTAGCCCAGCGGCGACCGGGCGTCGTAGGGGAGCGTCCCCTCGTCCCGGCCGAAACCGACCGTCCGCAGGCAATCGGGCCCCAGCACGACCGGCTCGGGGTCGGTGGGCGACTCCGCGACGGCGACCTCGATCGCGTTGTTGAAGATCAGTTCATAAAGCGGCAGCGTGTGATGCGCCTGCCCCCGCAGAAAAAACCGCAGCGAATCGGCTTCGATGTCGGCGAACGTTCCCTCCGCCGCGAGGCATTCCAGGCTGATCTGCAGCACCGCAACGGCCGAGGAGGAATACGGCGTCGCCGGCGCCGGAAGCGGACGCCCCGCCAGCCGCGCCGTGTGCACTTCCAGCGGGTACAGCGTCGCGTCGCAGCAGGTGCGAAAGCGGCACGGCTCGCCGTCGATCGGCTCGGTCTCGACTTCGCTGCCGCGGGCCACCAGATAGCCCGCCGGGGGCGTCTGGTCGGGATCGGCGTGCAGCTTGACGATCGCCATCGACGGGACCGGCGCCAGGTAATGCGGATAGAGCGTTCCCAGCAGCGCGTCGGTCAGTTCGGGGAAGTCGTCGTCGAGCTTCTGGCGGATGCGGGCGTTGAGCAGCGCGAACGCTTCGATCATCCGCTCCACGTGCGGATCGTCGCAGGTCTCGGCGCTGAGCCTCAGCCGGCCGGCGATCTTCGGGTTGGCCTCGGCGAACTCCGCGGCCATCCGCCGGAAAAACGCGAGCTCGCGGTTGTAGAATTGCAGAAGGTCGTCGTTCAACGCTGCAAGTCCTCCAACTCACACCCACAGGGACGTCCGTGCGGGGCATTGGGGTGTTGGGGCAATGATGACGGATGCAAAGAGGATTGAAAATTGAAAATTGAGAATTGGAAATTGAAAACTGCCGCGTTGTCATTCCGTCCTGTCAATTTGCATTTTTCAATTGTCAATTTTCAATTTTCAATTCCGCGCATCCTTCATCCTTCATCCTTCATCCTTCATCCTTCATCCCTCATCGCTCCCCTCCCGCCACCGAGAACTCGCCGGTCGCCGGCTCCATCGCGGTGTCGAACACGATCGGCTCGGGGGCCGGGTAGGCGTACATCATGGCGTCGATACGAAACCGCATCGTGCGGTCGAGTTCGTCGGCGTTGTCGAGGAATTCCACGCGCACGCTTTTGAATCGTGGTTCGAAATTGCGGATCGTCTGCTCGACGATTTTCAAAAACTGCCGCCGGCCCGACTCCGACGCGAGGTTCGCCCCCGCCACGTCGGGAATGCCGTAGCTGGCCAGCGACTGCTCCAATTCCGTCAGGTCGTCCGGCCACGACAGGCAGCGGAACCGCGTGTTCAACAGGTTTTCGAGGTCGCGGCGAATCGAGTTCCGCACGTCGGTGAGCAACTGCCCCCGCCCTTTGGCCGCTTCCCGCTGCTGCTCCGGCTGCTCGTCGATCAGGCGGTCCAGCACCGACGGAACCAGCGGCTGGTCTTTACGAACTCGTGTCATGGACGCATCGGCAGGCTGGAGTGCGGCGGTATTCATTCCGCGCGAGATGTCGATTGTGCGGAATGAATTCCGAACTACGGGACCGGTCGCATTTCCCTCATCATCCCAATACACCGTTTCGGCGATTGATTCAAGGATGAGATCGACGGGGGGTACGGTGTGGCATCTCCCCGGAACAAAACCGACGTTCGCCGGCCACGCTGTTTTCTCGGCTTTCCGCGGTCGACTCTCCACAATTGATGCCAACAATCGGCTCGTCGCAGTTGGTCGGGAACGACGACGGAATGCGGCTCACGATCGCATCAGCTCCAGAAACTCCCCGAACAGATACTGGCTGTCGTGCGGGCCAGCGGACGCCTCCGGGTGATACTGCACGCCGAACACCGGAAGCTCGCGGTGCCGCACCCCTTCCACCGTGCGGTCGTTGAGGTTGATGTGCGTGACTTCGACGTCGTCCGACAGGGAATCGGCGTCGAGCGCGAAGCCGTGGTTCTGCGTGGTGATTTCCACCCGGCCGGTCCGCCGGTTCAACACCGGCTGGTTGGCGCCGCGGTGCCCGAACTTCAGCTTGTAGATTTCCCCGCCCAGCGCCAGCCCCAGCAGTTGCTGGCCGAGACAGATGCCGAACACCGGTCTTTTGCCGATGACGCCGCGAATCGTCTCGACGGCGTAGTCCAGCGGCCGCGGGTCGCCCGGGCCGTTGGAAAGGAACACGCCGTCGGGGTTGCAGGCGAGGACTTCATCTGCGGTGGCGGTCCCCGGTACGACGCTGACGCGGCAACCCAGCTCGCGCAGGTGGCGGGGGATGTTCCACTTCATGCCGTAGTCGATGGCGACGACATGGGGCGACACGCCCGGTGCTTTGTCCGTAGCAGAATTCGTGAGAATTCTGCCGGGACGTTTCTGGTCAGCAGAATCTTCACGAATCGCGTCAGCAGAATTCTCACGAATTCTGCTACCTGCCGCCCACGGTGACTTCGCCAGCTCGGAGAGGCCGTCGTTCCAGTCGTAGGGGCGTTCGGGAATCACCTCGCGGACCAGATCGCGGCCGACGAGCGCGGGGCTCGACTGGGCTTTGGCGACCAGCGAGGCGTCGTCGAGATCGGCCGTCGACAGCACGCCGGTCATCGCCCCGCGAACCCGCAGCCGCCGTACAAGGGCCCGCGTGTCGATTCCTTCCAGTCCGACGACGCCGGCGTCGGTCAGGTAGTCGTTCAGCGACGCGGTCGAACGGTAATTGCTGGGCTGCCGGCACAGCTCGCGGACGACGAACCCGCTCAAGGCGATGCCGCAGCTCTCGACGTCTTCCGGGTTGACGCCGTAATTGCCGATCTGCGGGTAGGTCATCGTGACGATCTGCCCGCGATACGAGGGGTCGGTGAGAATTTCCTGGTAGCCGGTCATGCCGGTGTTGAACACGACCTCGCCGAAGACCTCGCCGGCGGCCCCGAACGCGGTTCCGGTGTAGAGGCTGCCGTCTTCCAGCGCGAGTTTAGCCGGCGGTTGTTTTAACATCGCGGTCCGTTTCGGTCGTTGAGGTAACGCCGGAGTATGGCCGCTTCGCCCGCTTGCGGCTTAGCCGTGCGCACGGCTAAGCCGCAAGCGGGCGAAGCCGAAGACTTCGAGTCGCGGCTAAACGAAGCAGAACGCGTCGACGCCATGCTAGCAGACGCGGCGCAAAAAAGAAGAGACCGCCGCGGGGGCGATCTCTTCGTTGGTGCGTTCGTGCGTCGATCAGATCCCGTTGTTGTTGTCGTGCGTGAGCACGAACTCGTCGAAGCGGACTTCGTCGCTGTTGGGATCGCTGATGCTGTGGAACAACTCTTCCATCAGGCCGTGAAACCGCGACTGCCGCACGGAATAGTAATTGTGTTTTCCGTCGCGACGGGCTTCGATCAGGCCGGCCACCCGCAGCAGGGCGAGGTGGTGGCTGACGGCAGGCTGGCTCTGATCGAGCTTCTCGCACAGGGCGGTCACGTGCAGTTCCCCTTCGCGGGCCAGGTACAGCAGCACGCGGAGGCGGGTTTCGTCGGAAAGCAGCTTGAAAACCTGAACGAGGTCCTTCTCCAAACGCCCCGGAATCTCGGGAAACCGGTATTGCCTCGGCCGGGCCTTCGGTTCAGCAACGTTCGTCGGCATGATCGTTTCGTCTTTCGTGTTCTTAGGAGCGTCGGGCGTTACGGCGGGTCCCCCCGTTTCGCCGTCGGCTCGTGGTGTTCGCAAATCGTCTGACGGGTCCTTCAAGGCGTGTGGCCCTTTCCCTGGAGTCGGCCGGGACAATCCCCGGCCCGACGCAGCCCGACCTGACATCGAACGGCGTCGTCAAGTCAAACGACTCAACCTCGCGTTTCAATGGAACTTTGGAACTGAGTGCTTGAGGTTTCGGGAACCCTGAACTCTGCTGTGGTGACTCTCGACGGAATTGTCGCTACGATCACCAGATAGATGGGAATTCGGACGTTCGCGCCGTTGTGACGGGTTCCCTGAGACAGGCGGCGGCCATTCAAAATGGAGAGCGCCGGCGGCCCGATGCCGACCCGTCTCTCTGGAATTACCGCCACGGGCATTATGGTCTCGCGGGGTCCGGCCGTCAACGACATTCGGGCCGTTTTCCCATCGGGAAGAACCCGAAAACCGCCGGCTGGACCCCATCAATCAACACCGTCGCTGGCGTGAAGTTCTGGAAAACCTCCGGCACCTCCCGCCGCGGTTGCGCCGACTGAACGCAACCGCAACCACTGGGATTTTCGCACGCTTCCGACGCGGGTCAATATCGAACGACGCCGTTTTTACATGCGATTCCACAGCCGCCGTCGTGCGGAATGAATTCCGCACTACGGCGTGACCTGTCGGAGAAACCGGCAACGGTGCAATGCGGCCGCGCAGTTCTGCGGCGGTGGAATCTCCGTCGATTCTTCGAAATCAACGGAGAATTGCCGGGTTGAACCGGCATCGCCGCGCCCGACGAATCGTATTGGCATCGGATTTGCCACTCACCCGCCCCGTGCTGTTTCCGCTACGGTTTCGGAGGAATTCCGGATTCGTTCATCGCGATTTGGCAATTCGAAACGAGAATCCCCACCATGCCGCGGACGAGGCCTCTCGCCGCGGCCCCGCCGGCCACCCGCCAGACACAAACCAGCCGCGCTCTTGTCGACAACCTGATGGAAAAGAAGGACCTGAATCATGACCAGGCGACGCGTGATTGTCGCGGCGATCGTCTTATGCGCCCTCCTGCCCGGCTGTCTGAAACCGGAGCCGTCGCGGGAAACGGGAAACGAACCGCTGACTTCGCCGAGGTCCTGCCGAGCCGTCTACGGCTTCACGGTCTCGTATGGTGAGCAATGGTTGGCGTACTACGGTACCGGAAAGGCGATCCATCTGGAGTCCCTGCCGGGACGGGAACCGCTCGGCTCTCTGACGTACCGCAATCTCGAGGTGCGGTGTGCCGTGTTTCATCCCGTCGAATCGTCGTTGCTGGCGTGCTATGTCGACGGGAACGTCGTTCAATGGTCGCACGCCGACGGCGCGTGGCAATTGCGGCTTCTGGGCCGGCTGAAGGATGAGCTCACCTGCTGTGCCGTTTCGTCGGCCGGGGATCGTTTCGCCGTCGGCAACTACGCCGGCGACGTCGCCGTCTGGTCGCTGGGACCGGAGCCCCGCCTCGTGAAGTCGTTGCAGCACGGCCGGCCCGTGTGGGACGTGCAGTTTTCGCCCGACGGAAGCGAACTGGCGGCCGGCGGCACGATGGGCACGCTCACGCTGTGGAATACCGAAACCTGGTCGGCCACCGACGTGACGACCGGCCACCGAGGCGTCGTCTCGGCGGTGGCGCATTCCGCCGACGGGCGCGTTCTGGTCACGGCGGGATACGACGGGATCGTCAAAGCGACAGATCGACGCAGCGGCCGCCGAATGTGGACAACGCGGCTGTCGAAGCACGGAATTCGCACGGTCGCGTTCTCACCGGATGGCCGCGCTCTGGCCGTGGGGACGATCTTCTCGGGCGAGCTTCAGATGCTGAATGGATCGACGGGACGTCTGCTGGGCGGATTTCCGACGCACCTGGCGACGGTGACGCAGGTGAGATTCCTGACCGATGGAACTCTCCTCACATCGTCGCATGATGGGACGGTCATGTCATTTCGCAGTTCGTTGGAGCCGGCGTGGGATTGAGAAATGTCCGGGAATCGTCCGCATCGGGAATCGACGGACGTTGCCGATCAGTCGACTCCCGACATCTCGTCCCGAGAATCAGCCGCTGCCTTGTGCTGTTGGTGGGCGACTGACCCCATCGAATTCCGCGAGATTCCCGATTCACCCCGTGCGGTCACGATCGTAGAACTCTGTGAAACCCGCAGATTCGAAAACTCTGTCAAATTTGTTCCGATCAGATTGACCCCAACGAGTGGCCGCTCAGCCGCCCGCGGACTCGCCATTGCGGCCCGCGGGAGCTGGCCCAACGTGCTGAACGGCTTCAGGCAATTTGATCGCATGGCGGCCGCCGGAATCACCGGCGGCCGCTGTCGTTTGTAGTGCGAAATCAATTTCGCACTACAAATGGACCTGTCCCCTTTCCGGTGCTTCTACTGGCAGTGCGAGTCCGCGACGCTATACTGAATGCATCAACCAATTCCTCCGAATTGACGAGGCGGCCGCGGTTCGTCGATCTCAACCGTAGGTCAGGCTTTCCAGCCTGACCGGGTTGGCGCTGCCGCGTCGAGCGTGCGTTCCGGTCAGGCTCGTAAGCCTGACCTACAGGAGATGGCGATGAAATTGCCGACAAAGGCTCTGGTGCTGGGAATCCTGGCTTGCGGCGGATTCTATTTCCTCGTCTGCCGGCAGCCGGATGACCTGCGGGCCGCGCAGGTCGCGAAGACCGCCCCGGCGAAGACCGTTGCGAAAACGGTCGCAAAGACCGCCGCTATGACCGCGAAGAACGAGAAGAAGTCGGCCAAGCCAGCGAACCCGGTCCGCGGCTTCTTTCGGGGGCTGATCCGCAAGGTCGTTCCCAAGCCGACGAAGACGCCGATCCTGCCCAAGGGGAATGGCGCGATTCCGTTCAAAGTGAAAGACGATCCGAAGGCCCGCGCCCGGTTGATCCGCGCCAGGGATTACATCGATTCCCGCGCACCGCACGATCCCGACGACATCAAGCGACTGCGACGGGCCGAGTCGCTGGTGAAAGACGGGCAGTTCGACGCTGCGATGGCCCTCGTGCAGCGGCTGCTCGACCGGCAGCAGGATTCGCTGATCCGCAACGAGCACGACGAATGGGTCTCGGTGAGGCAACAGGCGAACCATCTGCTCGGGAAGTTCCCCCGCGAATTCCGCGAGAGCTACAAGCTGAAGTACGGCTCTGCCGCGCGGGACCTGCTGGAGGAAGGGTTGAAGTCCGGCAACCTGAAGACCCTGGCGGACGTCGCCACCCGCTACTTCCACACCGAAGCCGGCATCGAAGCCGCCCGAAAGCTGGCCGCGATCTACCTCGACCGCGGCGAATACGGCATCGCTGCCCGATGGTTCGCACGCGTGCTCGAAGCCGAGCAGCCCGACGGCGGGGACCCCAAGTGGCTGCTGCAAGCCGCGTATGCGTTTCGCCGTGCCGGCGACCTGCCCGAATCGCAGCGGCTGCTCAAACGGGTCGACACGCTCGTCGCCGACAACTCGCTGGTCCTGGGTGGACGCCCGGTGCGTCCGGCGGAATGGCTGAACGCCTTCAAGGCGGCCTCGGGCGGCAACAGGCAGGTCCCCGAGTGGTGGACCCTGTTCGGCACCCCCAGCCGCACGGGAACCGTCGACGGCGGCGACCCGCTGTTGCTGAGCCGCTGGTCGCAGCCCACGACGCACAGCCACATCGTCCGCAGGCACATCGACCGCCTGCTGGAAGCGCTGACCGACAATCGCCGCGCGGTCGTTCCGGCGGCCATTCCGTTGACCGTCGGCGGGAAGGTCGTCTTTCGCACGCTGCGGGGCATTCTCGTCGTCGACGCCGAATCCGGCTCGCCGCTGTGGGAATCGCGGGAGGGCATTTCCGCCGAGCGGCTGCTCAGCGGCAAAGTCCCAACGGCCAGTTACGATCGCTTCTCGCGGGGCTATTCTCCCCGCAACAACAACGGGTACGGCGACTATCATTCGCTGACCGGGCTGCTGTTCCACAACGGGAACTACGGGCTGATCAGCAGCGACGGCAAACGGCTGTTCGTGATCGAGCAGATGGCGCTGCTCCCCAACGTCGGCGCGTATTCCCGGTACTCGTCCGACCCCGAGCAGTACGACCCGTACCGCCGAAGCTGGATGACTAACAAACTGACCGCCTACGATGTGAACAGCGGCCGGCCCGTGTGGGAAGTCGGCGGGCGGTTCCGCTCCGAATCGTTCGACCTGCCGTTGGCGGGGAACTACTTCCTCGGCGTGCCGGTCGCGGACCGCGGCGAACTGTTCGTCGTCGGCGAGAAAGACAGCCGCATCCGCCTGCACGTCCTCGACGCCGCAACCGGCCGCGTGAAGTGGTCGCGGCTGATCGCCTATTCCGACACGAAGATCAGCCAGGATTCGGTGCGGCGGTGGATTACGGCCCAGGTCGCGGTGCGGGACGGCGTGCTCGTCTGCCCGACGTCCGTGGGCTGGCTGGTCGCCGTCGACCGCACGAACCAGTCGATCCTGTGGGCGCACCGCTATACCAGGCCCGATAACCGTTCAAAAGACGACGGCTCGTCGCAACACAGCATTCCGGCGGCGACGCTCAACAAGCGATGGATTCCGTCCGCCCCGGTCATCTCCAGCGGGCTTGTCGTCTTCACGCCGCAGGAAGACGAATCGATTGTCTGTCTCCGCCTGCGGGATGGGAAACGCCTGTGGCGGATTCCGAAGGGGGACTACCTCTACCATGCAGGGGTCTTCGACGAGAACGTCGTGCTCGTCGGCAAGGACCGGATGACGGCGGTGAAGCTGCACGACGGCACGACCGCCTGGACGACGCCGTTCGACAAGTCGGCCGGAATGCCGTCCGGAATGGGGGTCGCGGCCGGCGGGCAGTACCACGTCCCGCTGCAACGCGGGCGGCTCTGGACCGTGGACGTCAAGACGGGCAAGGTCGACCGCAAGCTGTACCTGCCGTCCGATTCGCAGCCGTTGGGCAATCTGACGATGTACCGCGGGCAGGTCCTGTCGCTGACGCCGTTCGGGCTGACCAGCTTCGAGCAGCGGTCGGCGTTGCTGGCGAAGATTTCCGAGCGAAAGAAGTCCGCCCGCGACGACCCCTGGGCCGCCCTGAAGGAAGCCGAGATCGCCCTGCTGCACCGCGACTACAAAACGGCGCTCGCCTCGCTGGGCCGCGTTGATTCCGACAAGCTCGACGCCTCGCTCGACGGCCGCTACCGCAAAGCGATGCTGACCACGCTCGCGTCGGTCGTGCGGTCGGATTTCAAGGCCCACGACGCCGAGATTCGGCAACTGGCGGCGTTCGTCAAATCGCCGGAAGAGACGTTCGAATTCCACCGGCTCGCCGCCGAGCGGCACGACGCCCGCAACGAGTTTTCCGAGGCATTCCGGCTGTACCGCCAGTTGGCCCGCGACAATCCCGACGGCCCGGTCCGCCACGGGCTCGTAGTGACCGGCTTCAGCCGGTCAAGGGACCGGCTGAAGCCGGTCACTACGAGCATCCAGCGCGGCGACGACCGCCGGCTGGAGACGACCGTCCGATTCTGGGCCGCCGGCAAGCTCCGCGACGTCTGGACGCGCATGCCGCAGGCGGTCCGCGACAGCCTCGGCAAGCAGCTCGCCGACGAAGCCGCCGGGCTGGCCTCGGGCGATCTTCGCAGGCGGTTGCAGTTCGCGCGGCTGTTTTCGTTCCATCCGTCGGCGGTGACGGTGGTCAAGGGGCTGATTGAAGAGTCGATTCAGAAAGGGAACTTCGCCGCGGCGGAGCAACTCTTGTCCCGCCTGCGCCGCCATCAAGACCGGCAGGTCGCCGCCGTCGCTACGGAACGGTACGCCCGGCTGCTTCAGTCGCAAAAGCTGCCGGCCGACGCGGCGCTCATCTATCGTGAGTTGAGCGGCAAGTTTCCCGACGTCGTGCTCGGCGACGGCCGGACGGCCGCCAAGCTCGTGGCCGAGTTGCGGGCTCGGAAGGTCCTCAACCCGCCGACGGGCGACGAGCCGCTCAGTTGGGGAAACACGACGATGCGGGTCGAGCAATCCGGCACGCAGTACCGGTCGTATCCCGAGCAGCAGTTGCTCGTGGGGACGAACGGCTTCCCCTATTTCCGCGACCGGGGCTTCCAGATCGACCACAACGGCCAGCAACTGCTCGTCAGCCGCACCAGCGACGACCGGCTCATGTGGCTCGTTCCTTTGCGGGGGCAGTCGAACGCGTCGACGGGCTACTACGTGCACGGGGCGTCCAGCGGGCACCTGGTGTTCGTGCTGTACCGCAACGTGCTGCATTGCCTCTCGCCCGTCGATCGCCGCGTCGTCTGGACGCGCCCGCTGGAGAAGCGAGGCACGTCGGGCGGTACGTACTATTCCTACTATTCCTCGTCCCCGGTGCAGAACCGCTACCGCCCGCTCGCGGATGGCCGGCAGGTCGCCGCCGGCAGGGGCCTGTCGAAGGAGTTCTCGCACCAGGGGGGGCTGGCGTTCGCCAATGAAAGCTGCGTCGGCATCTACGGCCGCCGCCGGCTGTTCGTCGTCGACACGCTCTCCGGCAACGTCCTGTGGGTGCTTCGCGGCCTGACCCAGGGAAGCCGCGCCGTCGCCACCAACGAAGCCGTGTTCGTCCTGTCGGCCGACGGCAATGCGGTGACCGCGTACCGCGCGCTCGATGGGCGGAGGCTGCCCGCGTCGAAGACGACGAAGATCGCGGCCCTGGATGGGTCCGCCGCGATGCATCCTTCCGGGATCGCGGCCTCGGCCGTCGGCGTCGTCGGCAACGAATTCCTCTATCCCGACGTGACGACCCGCAGCTTTCTGGGCATCGGCACGAGCACGACGTCGTGGAAGCTGCAAAGTCCCCTCTCCGGAAATGTCGTCTGGAAACGCGACTACAAGAGCGGCGCGACGTTCTCATTGCTGGACGACGGCAGCCTCGTCGCCCTGCCGAAACGGGGACCGCTGGAAATCGTCGACCGCCGCAATGGGAGCGTCGCCACTTATCCCTTCGAGTCCTCGACGTTCGGCGGGGCGGACCAGGTCTACGTCCTGGCCGACCGCGACACGCTGTTCGTCATCGCCAACAACGGCCGCCGCGGCGGGTTCTCGATGGTCCACTATGGCTATGGAACGCTGGCCACGATCAACGTCTCCGGCGACGTGTACGCGTTCGACCGGGCGTCGCGGAAGCTGCTGTGGAAGAAAGCCGTCGCCGGCCGGCAACTCGTGATGGACTACTTCGAGCAGTCGCCGGTGCTGACGTTCAACACCCGCAAATACGTCAACAACGGAATGATGAGCCACTCGCTGATGTCGTTTCTGGCGATCGACAAGCGGACCGGCCGGCAGCTCATCGACGTCGAAATCCCGTCGACGCAGTACTACGGGTCGTTCAGCGTGAACCTGTCGGACCGCTACGTCGAATTCCGCACGTACAGCCACCGCCTGCGGCTCGTCGCCGTGGGCGGCGACCCGGTCGAAGCCCGCCGGCCGGGGGCGGTGCGGGCGGTGAAGCCGTGATGCGGAAGGCGGAAAGCGGAAGGCGGGCACATCCTAGAATCCCTCGGATGTGGACGAACGCAGATGGCAACGTATTTCGCCTTCGTCTTTCCGCCTTCCGCCTTCCGCCTTCCGCCTTCGCCTACGCCGTCCCCGTCAGCAGCAGCGAATCCACCTGCTCCAACAGGTCGCTCATCTCGAACGGCTTCGACAGGAACCGCGTCACGCCCCGCGCTTCGGCGTAATCCCGGTGGCGGGGTTCGGCGCCGCCGGACATCATGATGATCGGCGGCACCCGTCCGCGGTGGGCGGCGAGCTTGTCCAGCACGGAGAACCCGCTCCGCCGGGGCATGATCATGTCCAGCAGGATCAGGTCGGGGGCATCCCGCTCGATGCGCTTCAACGCTTCCGACCCGTCGTGCGCGACGAGCACTTCGTAACCGTGCTCCTCAAGGGCGCACTGCACCGGCTCGATGATGTCGGCGTCGTCGTCGACGACGAGGACGCGCTTGGGAGAATCGGCCATCGCTCGCTGTTTGCTTTCCGGCCCGCAACTCCGAACCGTTGGAGTTCAAGCTTCAGCTTGCCGCGCGACAAGCTGAAGTTGGAACTCCAGCGCGGCGTGCGTCGTTTGGGGGGCCGGCGACGCGTGCTCCACGCTGGGATTATAGATCGGCCCGCCGCCGCAAGTCATGAAGCCCCTACCGGAATTCGCCAAAAACTCAAAAACATTGCCGGCGAAAGGGTCCGATTTCGCGCGTTCGATAGGAAACCGCCGATGCGTTCTGGTACGATAAACTCGTAAGTCGGGCTTTCCAGCCTGACGCGAGTGCTCTTTCGACGCCGAACGACCGATTCGGTCAGGCTGGAAAGCCAGCCCTTTGAAGGTGACGTTTACGGTTCGTTGTCGTTGAGTTTCTTCGTGTTACGTTTCTGCGTGTGTTTTTCGGCCAGCAGTTTTGCCGTCGAGACGTGCTGGGATTT
>Ga0268386_10000079_pt1 | contig 51096 bp, 39 predicted proteins | sample RVTome_15_FD_200260 | JGI IMG/M metagenome (GOLD analysis project Ga0268386, IMG submission 200260) | Soil microbial communities from uranium-contaminated site in the Upper Colorado River Basin, Wyoming, United States - RVT150D86... ... | reverse complement strand
CAATTTTGAATTTTCCACACCCGACCCCGACTCACCGACCCCGATCTGCCGGAGGCCGCCGATGGCATTGGAATCTGTCGCCTGTAACAATTGCGGCGCGCCCCTGCAGGTGCCGGAAGAGGCGAATTACGTCACCTGCGTGCACTGCAGCACACAGCTTTCCGTGAAACGGACCGGCAACGCACGGTTCACCGAAGCGATCGATGACCTCCGCGAGCAGGTGGAAAAGCTGACCCGGCAGAACGAACTCGAAGCCCTCGACCGCGAATGGGCACTGGAGAGGGAGTCGTTCATGGTTTCCGGCAAGCACGGCCGGCGCCGGTTGCCGACGAAAACCGGTAGTCTCATCGGCGGGATCGTCATCACAGTCTTCGGCCTGTTCTGGACGTCGATGGCGGCAGGCATTACCGGCACGGCATCGAATTTCGGCGGCGGCGGAATCGGCGGCGCGTTCGCCTGCTTCCCACTGTTCGGGCTGCTGTTCGTCGCCGCGGGGATCGCGATTTCGATTTACGCCTACCGCAAGGCACACGACTACGAGCAGGCCCATCGCCGTTATCAGCAGCGTCGGCGGGAGATTCTGGAAAAACGCGAGGCAGATTAAGGTTCGCTGCGAAACCGCAAGCGGCCCTCACGCCCAGAATTTCTCCCCGTGCCAGTTGAACTCCGGCGTCGCTTCGACCTCGACGTCGCCGTAAACCTTCGTCTGGCAGGAAAGCCGCATCTCGTCTTCGTGGCCGATCTTGCCGAAGAATCCGAACGGGTTGGTGTTGGTGTGAATCTTCTCCCAGATTCCCGGCGGGCTGACGTTGTCCTGCCCCTTTTTGATGTACATGCGACACTGGCAGCACAGGCCCAGCCCGTGGCAGTTCGCGAACCACTTCTTGTGAATGCCGGAATACACGTCCACGCCGGCGTCCATCGCCGCCTTCCGCAGGTTGGTCCCCTCGGGGACGTCGACTTCCTTTTTCGCATTGAGGAATTTGATCTTCGGCATGGACGGGGGCTCTTGGAATCGCGGGCAGGAATCGTTCAAAGCAATGATAAACGCCCCGCTGCGGAATTTCCAGAATGCCGTTCTTTCGGAGTGCGGTGATTCTTCACCGCTTTGGATCGACCGCGCGGAATGCCCGAGACCCGCGCCAGATCCAAAGCGGTGAAGATTCACCGCACCCCACGTCCGGCCGTTTGACACGAACCGGTCGATGCGGCACGATGCCGTCTGCGTTCACACGTCCTTCACCCGATGAGATTGTCCGATGAAGCTCACATTCGCGGTCGCCATTCTATCGATTCCCTCACTCGCTCACGCCCAGAAGACCGCCGACTACGACGTCGTCATCTACGGCGGCACCTCCGCAGCAGTCCCGGCGGCGGTGCAGGCGGTCGACATGGGGAAGACCGTCGTCGTCATCGAGCCGGGCAAGCACATCGGCGGGTTGACCTCCGGCGGGCTGGGGGCGACCGACATCGGCAACAAGGCAGCCATCGGAGGGCTGTCGCGGAGCTTCTACCGCCGCATCGCGGACTACTACGGCAAGGACTCCGCCTGGAAGTGGCAGAAACGCGACCAGTACCGCAGCCGCCGCCAGCGCGGCAATGAGAAGGAAATGTGGACGTTCGAGCCGCACGTCGCCGAGCTCGTCCTGCGGCAGATGCTGGCCGAGAAGAAAGTGTCGGTCGTGTTCGGAGAACGGCTTGACCTGAAGAGCGGCGTCGTCAAAACCGGAAACCGCATCACCGTGATCCGCATGGAATCCGGCCGCACGTTTCGCGGGAAGATGTTCCTCGACTGCACCTACGAGGGAGACCTGATGGCGAAAGCCGGTGTCTCCTACACCGTCGGACGCGAGGCGAACAGCAAGTACGGCGAAACGCTCAACGGCGTGCAGGTGAAGAACGCGACGCATCATCAATTCATCAAGCCGGTCGATCCGTATGTGATTCCGGGGAATCCCAAGAGCGGGCTGCTGCCGGGGATCAATCCCTCCCCGCCGGCGAAAGACGGCAGCGGCGACCGCAAGGTGCAGGCGTACTGCTTCCGCATGTGCACGACCGACGTGCCGAAGAATCGCCGGGCGTGGGAGAAGCCGAAAGATTACGACCCGAAGCTGTACGAACTGCTGCTGCGGAACTGCGAAGCGGGCGACCACCGAATTCCGTGGAACCCGATCTTCATGCCCAACCGCAAGACCGACACGAACAATAACTTCGCGATCTCGACGGACTTCATCGGCCAGAACTACGACTACGCCGAAGCCGACTACAAGACGCGGGAGAAGATCTTCCAGCGGCACCTCAGCTACCAGAAGGGACTGATGTGGACGCTGGCCAACCACCCCCGCGTGCCGGAGAAGGTACGTGCCCATTTCCAGCGGCTCGGCCTGGCGAAGGACGAATTCACGGATACCGACAACTGGCCGCACCAGCTTTACGTGCGGGAAGCGCGGCGGATGGTTTCCGACTACGTGATGACCCAGCACGACTGCCAGGGCCGCCGCGTGCCGAAGAACGCCGTCGGCCTCGCGGCGTACACGATGGATTCACACAACATCCAGCGGTACGTCGACAAGACCGGCCACGTGCGGAACGAAGGGGACGTGCAGGTCGGCGGGTTTTCGCCGTATCCGATCGCCTGCGAGTCGATCCGCCCGAAGAAAGCCGAATGCGAAAACCTGCTGGTGCCGGTCTGCCTGTCGGCGACGCACATTTCCTACGGTTCGATCCGCATGGAGCCGGTGTTCATGGTGCTGGGACAGTCGGCGGCGACCGCGGCCTGCATTGCGATTGACGACAAGGTGCCGGTTCAGGACATCAGTTACGCGAAACTGCAAAAGCGATTGCTGGCCGACAAACAGGTGTTGAAGTGGACCGGCCCGATGCGGACGCCGCCGGTCGACGTAAAATCGCTGCCGGGAATCGTGCTGGACGACACGGACGCGAAACTCACGGGCACGTGGCTGTCGAGCCGGTCCGTCTCGGGCTACGTCGGGCAGCATTACCTGCACGACAACAACGCCGACAAGGGGAAGAAGACGGCGATCTTCACGGTGAAGATTCCCAGGGCCGGCAAGTACGACGTGCGGATTTCGTGGACGCCGAACCCCAACCGCGCCAGCAATCTGTACGTCAACGTCGTGCACGCGAAGGGCATCACAACGGTGGCCGTCAATCAGAAGAAGAAGCCGGGCCAGGGGCGGTTTCACTCGCTGGGGGTGTATGAATTCGTCCCGACGAAGCGCGGCTCAGTGTCGTTTTCCACCGGCGGCACCAACGGCCACGTGATCGTCGACGCGGTGCAGTTTCTGGCGCCCGGGGCGTCGACGAAAGGCTCGAAGAGGTGAGTGGTGACGCCAACTCTCGTCGTATCGATTCGCATTGACATCCCGCAATATTCCTCATACGCTCCCGCCCCTTCACCACTCCGCTGATTCCCCACTTCCCGCTTCGAACGACGTGTTCCCGATGCCGCTATCGGGCGACGGTTGGTTTCCATGCGCAGTCTGTTCCTGCAGTCGGCCGGCGGATTGATCGTGTGGGGCGTGCTGTTTTCCGCTCATGCCGTCCTCGCAGAGGACGCCTTGCCGGCGCCGCTGACGCTCGTCTCTGCCGTCGAAAAGGGGGCCGTCGAAAAGGGGACAGGTCCCCGTTCGGAAGCGCCCTACCGCCTGCGGACGATCGATCGCGATGACGAGGGCGGCGACATGCGATCGCTGTTCTCGCTGCTCGACCCGCTGCTCCGCCGGAGTCGCGAGCTGGTACAGGCGGAAGGACGACAACCGGTTCTGGCTCTCGACTCTCGACCCTCGACTCTCGACTCTGCAGAGATCGCGCCGCTCGTTCGCCGCGAAACCATCAAGCTGCTCCCCGTCAAAACGCTGAGCGTCCCCAATCCGCTCGCCCTGCTGGGCAATCCGGGCCAGTGGGGAGGCCGCTTTCGCGCCGCCTACGGCAGCAACTTCAACGACGGGTCGCTGCTGCACGGGAACCTGATCATCGACCGCGGGATGCCGCTGGGAATCGACACCGAGTTCAACTACCGCGAAGACCCGCGGCTCGTGCTGGCCGAGAGGCGGTTCTGGAACGGGGACTTCAACCTCGTTTACCACCTCAAGCAGATCCAGTATGTGGGCTTTCGCATCGGCGTCGGCGCGAACTGGCTGACCGACGGCGACCGCACCGACGTCGGCTTCAACACGACCTACGGGTTCGACATCCGCCTCAAGAAGCCGTTCTACGCCACGACCGTCGTCGACTGGGGCTGGCTCGGCTCGAAGCAGATGCTGCACTGGCACATCAGCGGCGGGCTGGACTTCGGCCGCTTCGAGTTGTTCATCGGCTACGACTTCTTCGAAGTCGGCAGCCGGGAGCGGAAGAACGTGATCGGGGGGGCGGGGATCTGGTTTTGACCGTTTAGCCGCGACTCGAAGGCTTTGCGGAGAGGAGCGCGGCGCGTGCAGCGAGTCCCGGCGAGGCGCTCCTCTTCGAAGACTCCGAGTCGCGGCTAAACGATTCACATGTTCGTCGGCGCATCGTTCGCTTCCCCCAGGATCGCGTTGAGCGCGCTCGCTAAAACCGCGTCGTGGCGGTGGTCTTTGGAATAGACGCGGCAGATCGACAGGCTGATCGGCAGCGAGCGGAACAGCTCGTCGTCGCTGAGTTCCTGAATCGTCCCCGTCGCCGGGTCGAGCAGGAAGTTCTGCCCGCCGGAAGGCAGCCGGCCGCTGGGACGGTGGTAGTGCCGGGCGACGTCGATCACCAGCGGGATGTCGCGGATGTCCTTCGGCAGCCGTTCGCGGATGCGGCGTTCGATGAGGTCCGGTTCTGAGAAGATCGTCGTCCGTTCGGAACTGCCGGCGTGGAAGTGCATCGTGCGTTCGCAGGCCATCTTCCACGCGGCCTGGCGGCGGAAGATTCGTTCCCACTGCCCGCCGAGTTCCCGCAGCTCGGGGTCGTCGCTGCCGGCCCACCGCTGCACGTCGACCAGCAGCGACGATTCGGTCAGCCGCAGGTAGTCGTCGAGGTGGTCGAGCGGGTTGCCGGGGAAGAGCCGGTCCATCGTGCGGCCGAAGATTTCGATCAGGGCCTGGTCGATGGCCCGCACGGTGCGGTGAAAATAAATGATCCGGAACAGGTTGGCCCGCGTTTCAATGAATTGAATGAGCGTGGGGAGGCCGCGAGCATGAATCGTCAGTCCCGACGGGGTGAAAAAGCTGTAATGCAACAGCCGGGAGACGTCGATCGACTTGGGATTCAGCCCGGACATGTAGGCGTCGCGGAGCACGAAATCCATGTTGTCCACGGTGTAGATGCCGCTGAAGAGGGCCCGCAGCTTCATCAGCCAATCCGGCTGGCCGGCGTCGGCGCGGGGGTCGCCGGTGGGGCGGCGGATGAGCCACGCGATCTGCTGCGGCTCGAGCTCTTCCAGCGATTGCAGCTTCCCGCCGGGGTTGCGGCGGATGCCGCGCAGCAGGTCGCCCAGCACCTGTTCGATGATCACGCCGCCGACGTCTTCGTGGGTGACGCCGAACTGCTTCAGAAAATGCTCGTCGAAGAAATGCCCGAACGGCCCGTGGCCGACGTCGTGCAGCAGGGCGGCCATTCGCAGCAGGCTCTCGACGCAGGCCCGCGACGGCACGTTTTCGCAGGCGTGGCTGAGCGACTCGTACCAGTGGTCCACAGCCCGCGAGGCGAGGTGCATCGCGCCGAGCACGTGCTGGAACCGCGTATGCTCCGCCGACGGGAACACCCACCACGCCGTCTGCAACTGGTGAATCTGCCGCAGGCGTTGCAGCCACGGGTGGTCGATGATCGCCTGCTCCCCCGTCTCCCCCGCCGGCAGCCCGGTCGAGGAGATGAACGGGATGTAGCCGTGGATCGGGTCGTGGACCAGGCTTTCAGTGGCGTAATCGCGGGGCATCAGGGCAACTCACATGGGATGCTCGGACAACGGTAGCATACCCGATGAATGTCGAATATCGAACACGGAATGATGAAGGTCGAAGTGGCTCCACCTGTCGAGCGCATTCCTTCATCATTCATCATTCCGTGTTCGATATTCGATATTCGATCCCCTTCACCCCATAAGGAGCCAACTCCGGTGAACCAATCCACCCTCCTCCCCTCCGACTGGACCGTGCCGGCGATTTTCCGCAAACGGCTGGGCCGCAGCGTCGGGCGTCAACGGGCGATGTTCGCCGACGGGCATCTGCTGCTCGTCCTGCACGCCCCGCCCGACCCGGAGCAGCTCGAACGTACGGGTCGCTTCTTCTGGCGGCAGCCGGACGGCTCGTGGCGCTCGAATTATCTCGGCTCCGGGGCGCACGCCCTCACGAAGCATCTCGACGAATACGGCAAGCTGGTCGAGGACCTGGAACAACGCGGCGACGCGGCGAGCAGCTCGCAGGAGTATTTCGACGTCGTCTACCGGCTCGATCCGATCGGCCGGGCGGCCCGCAACCTGCACGCCGTCCTGCAGGAAGCCCGCGAGCTGGTGCCGGAAGACGCCGACATCATCAACTTCCGCGACCGGGCCTACCAGATCGAACGCACGACCGAACTGCTGCAGAAGGAAGCCCGCAACGGCATGGAGCTGGTCATCGCCCGCCGGGCCGAAGAGCAGGCGGTCAGTAGCTTCCGCATGTCGGTCTCGGCGTACCGGCTGAACGTGCTGGCGGCGTTTTTCTTCCCCGTCATCACGCTGTGCAACGTCTTCAGCACGAACGTGAAACACGGGCTGGAGGACTACCCTGCCCCGTGGACCTGGCTGGGAATCCTCGCCGCCGGGCTGCTGCTGGGGTTCATCTTGAAAGCCGTCATCCTGTCCGAGCCGAAGCAGCCGGTGGCGTCGTCCGGCTCGCCGCGCGCGGCGAAATCGTGAAAATTCCGGGAGCTGGGAAAAGAATTCCAGTCGCAACGAACCCGCGGCCGATGACGGTTGTATGGTGTCTGGGGATCGCACCAGCCTGCCGGGGAGCACGATGCGCCTTCTGTTTCTGACGACGCGACGTTCGAAACCCAGCTTCCGGTTCCGGGTGCAGCAGGTGCTGCCGTTCTTCCGCGACCGTGGGCACGACTGCGAAACCGTGCTGTTGCCGGATTCGTTCTTCGACCGCATGGGGCTGTTCAAGACCGCCGCCGACTACGACGCCGTCGTCCTGCAGAAGCGGATGCTCAACCGGCTGGAACTCGGCGTGCTGTTCGGCTTCGCGCGGAAGCTCGTCTACGACTTCGACGACGCGATACTGTACGACACCGACGGCCGCACCGACTCGCGCTCGGTGCGGCGGTTCAAGAACATCGTCACCGCGGCCGACCTGGTGATCGCCGGCAACGACTACCTCGCCGCCGAAGCGCGGCGGTTCAGCCGGCGGGTCACGATCGTCCCGACGCCGATCGACACCGAGCGGTACGCACCGCGGCCACATCCCAGGGATTTTGCGAAATCCCTGGGATGTGACGCACGAACGGTGGGCCGCTTGTGCCGCATCGGCTGGACCGGCAGCCGGGCGACAAACCGGCATCTCAACGAGCTGTTCCCCGTGCTGGGGCAACTGCAAGGGAGAATCTCGGTGCACATCCTGTCGGATTCGACCGAGTTTCTGGAATTCCAGAAGCTGAGGGACGTCCCCGTCGAATTCGAACACTGGACCCCCGACAATGAAAACGACTTCCCCTCCCGGTTCGACGTCGGCGTGATGCCGCTCCCCGACAACCGTTGGACGCGCGGCAAATGCGGCCTGAAAGCGCTGCAGTACATGGCGCTGGGAATCCCCGCCGTCTGCAGCCCCGTGGGGGTGAACCGGACGATCATCGCGCACGGCGAAACCGGGCTGCTGGCCGACAGCCCCGACGAATGGCTGCTGTGGCTGACTGAACTCGTCGACGACCCCCTTCGGCGGTACCACCTCGGCCTCGCCGGCCGCCGCCGCGTCGAAGCCGAATATTCGCTGGCGAAGATCGGCCCGCAGTTCGTGGACGCGGTCGAAGCGGCGATGGAACCGGGCCGGCGGCCGGCGGCGGCGTGAAGCACACTCCGTAGGACGGGTTTCCAACCCGTCCGGACGGAATGAAATTCCGTCCTACAACGCGAGATACCCCTTCGCCTTCAGATACGCCACCACCTCCGCCGCCAACTCGTCGATGCTCTTCGTGTTCGCATCCAGCGTCAGCTCCGGCTTCTCCGGGGCTTCGTAAGGGTCGTCGATGCCCGTGAAGCCTTTGATCTCCCCGGCCCGCGCCTTCTTGTACAACCCCTTCGGGTCCCGCTGCTCGCAGGTTTCCAGCGAGGCGTTCACGTAGATCTCGATGAACTCCCCGGCGGGCAGCAGCTTGCGGGCGGCGTCTCGGTCGGCCCGGTAGGGGGAGATGAACGCCGTCAGCGTGAACAGCCCCGCGTCGACGAACAGCTTCGCCACTTCGCCGATGCGGCGGATGTTCTCCGCCCGGTCTTCGGCCGAGAAGCCGAGGTTCTTGTTCAACCCGTGCCGCACGTTGTCCCCGTCCAGCACGAAGCTGCGGATGCCGCGGGAATACAGCAGGTGGTCCACCGTGTTCGCCACGGTGCTCTTCCCGCAGGCGGACAGCCCCGTGAACCACAGCACGGCCGCCTTGTGCTTGTTCAGCGCCCGGCGATCGGCCGTGGAAACGTGGTGCTCGTGCCAGGTGATGTTGGTCGCCTTCTGGTCCGCCATGCTTGCTTTCTCCCGAATTTCGCGATGTTTTCCCGCCGTGGGGCGTGCGGTTGGTTGCCTGTTTTTCCGTGACGGCGGATACTAGGCGAACCGGCTTCGCGATGGAAGCGCATTCGCGAAAGCGCCCGCAGTGATGGAGATTTCGAGTGATGGAGTGATACAGGAATGAGCCCGCTCCATCACTCCAACACTCCTCACCGAATTGCCGTCCACCCTTCGAGAAACCAAGGACTCCCCGTGACCGGCCCCGACTTCGAAAAGTCCGAACTCCTCCCCGTCATCGCCCAGGACGACGCCACAGGCGACGTGCTGATGCTGGCCTGGATGAACCGCGAAGCCTACGAAGAAACCCTCCGCACCGGCCGCGTCTGCTACTACAGCCGCAGCCGGCAGAAACTGTGGCGGAAAGGCGAAGAGAGCGGCCACGTGCAGGAGTTGAAATCGATCTACTACGACTGCGACGCCGACACGCTGCTGGTCAAAGTGAAGCAGATCGGCGGCGCCGCCTGCCACGAAGGCTACCGAAGCTGCTTCTTCCGCCGCATCGACCCGGCGACGGGAGGGGTGGAGGTGGTGGGGGAGCGGGTGTTTGATCCGGTGGCGGTTTACAAAAAGTAATGGGGCCTGCCCCGTTGTGATCTCCAAACGGACGAGACCAATGCGTACCACAACCCGCGGGCCGCAGTCCGCGCGGCAATTCATCCCGGTGGCGGCACTACTACTACTGGCCGCCTCAGTTCAGAAATCGACGGCCGACGAAACCGCCGCTGGCCCGAAAAGTAACGTGACAATCCGGGCCAACTTCCCCGGCGGGAACGTGCTCGTGAAATCGATTGCGGGCCACACGGTCCACGTCGCGCCCGATCTCCGGGGCGGGCGTCCGTGGTTCTACTGGTACTTCGCGGCCAGGGTGGAACGGCCCGGCCGCGTCAGCTTCGCCTTCCCCAAATCGACCGCCATCGGCATCATCGGTAAGCAGGGACCGGCGGTCAGCGTCGACAACGGTAAAGCCTGGAAATGGCTCGGGGCCGACCACGTCCGCGGCGACTCGTTCTTCTTCGTCTTCACGGAAAAAGTCAAAACCGCGCGTTTCGCGGTGAGCATCCCCTACTTGCAATCGCATTGGGATCGCTTTCTGAAGCGGAATGCCGCGAACCGGCATCTCACCACCACGCGGCTCACGAAAAGCCGGAAGGGCCGCCGTGTGGAGCTGTTGCAGGTCGGCAAACCCGGGCCGGGCGTCCAGGCGGTCTTGGTGACGGGGCGGCACCATGCCTGCGAAACGATGGCCAGCTACGTGTTGGAAGGCTTCCTGCAGGCGGCGATCTCCGACATGCCAGCCGGAAAGTCGTTCCGAAAGCGTTACGTCCTGTATGCCGTGCCGTTCGTCGACAAGGACGGCGTCGAAGACGGGGACCAGGGGAAAAACCGCAAGCCCTACGACCACAACCGCGATTACGGAGAGAAGAGCCTGTATCCGGAAATCCGAGCCATCAAGAAACTGGCTGACGCGAAGCACATTCGATTCGCCTTGGACTTTCACTGCCCGACCCTCGCGATCGAATCGCACCAGGTGTTCTACTTCGTCGGAGCGAAGAACCACCCCCGCAACAACTTCTCGAACGTGGAACGGCTGGCGAAGCTGATCAAGAAGCAGCTCCCCCGGAAAAGCCCCTACGGCCCCCTCGTCTGGCTGAAACCGGTGGACAAACCGGTGCCGATGAACTCGCATTACTTCGGCTTCCGCAAATCGACCATCATGGCCGCCACGCTGGAAGTCCCCTTCGCCCCGCCGGGAAAACTGACCGATGCGGCGCGCTGTCGTGCGTATGGGGGAGTCATTCTGCAAGCGTGGACGGAGACGAGGTTTCAGACATCGGAGGTCAAATGACCACTCGCGGATCGGAATCGGATGCAAAACTTTGTTTGTCACGGCCTGCAGGTTGGCGAGACCATCGTCCCAGCATTCAGCGTCGGCCCCGGGGAAATCGCAAAACTGGTTTTCCCCAGCGGGAACGATCGAGAAATGCACCACGTTCTGAACGCCATCCTCGCGAACCGCGACGGTCGAATTGAAACCAACGGCCGCATGGCGACCGTCGAGCTGCCGATGACCCGTTCACCGCTGCGCGAAATGTTTCACAGACAAACAGCCGCGGAATGGCTGGTGGCTCGATGCGGTCTGAGCCGGGAAGAAGCACAGGCGGGATTGGAACCGTTGGGCGTGAAGCCGGACGTTCCCATCAGCTTTCTGGCCGGGAATCCACGCTGGCTGATTGGATTCGCCGCGGCAATGTCGAGTCGCCCCGCGGCCGTGGTTTTCACGACGGCTTTTTGTGATCCGATGGGAATGCAACGAGCGCTGACGACGGCCAGCGAACAGTTGAAGGATTCGGCGGGCGTCTATCTGACGTGTGACCCGGACCTGAAGATCGACGAACCGGAGTTCGCGACCACGTTGAGCGTTGTGGTCAGCGACCGGACGATGGTTGCTTGAGCGCCCTTGCCGGACAGGACGGAAAAGCGAAATGATCGGCGGCGCCGCCTGCCACGAAGGCTACCGGACCGACGATTGCGTACCCGCAGTTTCTGGTCACGTTTTGCACCTTTTCGATTGGCGGCGGGACAAGGGAATTCGTTGACGCAAATCGTCCGCGCGACTACAGTGACTACATGATCGCCAATCTCCGCGAGGCAAAGAGCAATCTCAGCCAACTCGTCCAACGTGCCGCCGATGGTGAGGAAATTGTCATCACCGTCCGCGGCCGGCCCAAAGCGCGCCTGACGGGCATCGCCTCGAACGAAATGCAAAACGGCGATCGCACAAAATGGGTCGCTGAACTGTCCGCAGCGGCCGAGGCGGCACGCGTGGGCCCGCGCCAGTCCACTTCGCAGCAATTCTGGGACGAATTGCGCGAGGAGCGGTTGTGAGCATGCCAGATGCCGTTTACTGGGATACTTCCGCTCTGCTCAAGTTATATGCTCCCGAGCCGGATTCCAGCGATTCCCGCCGGGCGGAGTAGACATGCGCGGATGACGGATGTCGCTATGCTTTCCACGGCGGTCAAGATACAGAGCCAGAAAATTGCAACGGTGGTTTCATGCCGATCAGCCTTGCAGCACCATTCGACAATTCGCGGCAGAACACTGGAAACAGGTTGGAATTCTTGAGAACGTTGAAGCGATTGAACCCTCCCCCAGTCGTCAAGACATTCGAAGCGATCGTGGAGTGGCTGCCAGCAAATGGTTTTGGGCTTTGGTGGCATTGGGAGGAAAACATTACGCCCCAGTTGCGAATCGGCGTTGTGCAAGATGCCGATTGCCACGACTCCAAATTGAGAATCGCACCGTGCTCCTCAAAAGCTAGTCCTCACGCGGTATTGAGATTCTATTTCAGGTCGATGACCGACGGGCCGTATCGCTTCAGTTATATGAAGTACGTGTTGCAGAAGAAAGTCGTACTGGAAGGATTTCCAATTCACTGTGGTGCGGAAGGTGAACAGCGGTGGGACAAAGACTATTTCGAATTCGGAGCTCCCCATATTTATCTTGCGGACATCGACATCCGCAGTATTCCACGTTTTTTTGATGTGATGGAGGCTTTTCGCGATCTTTACATCGACGAAGATCATGAACCGGCTGATTGGGATCGCCTGATCGACGGATGTGAATTCTAGACGGCACCAGTCCGTACAACGCCTCCTGCAATCAGCGCGATACCCGCGTCCTCTCAACCATCAACCACAAAATGCCACGCACCCTCAAACTCGGCATCCCCGCCGGCAGCCTGCAGGAAGCCACCGCGGAACTCTTCCGCAAAGCCGGCTACCGCATCACGTTTTCCTCCCGCTCGTACTACCCGCAGATCGACGACGACGAGATCGAATGCCTGCTCATCCGGGCGCAGGAGATGGCCCGGTATGTGGAGTCGGGGATTCTCGACGCCGGCATCACCGGGCATGACTGGATTCAGGAAACGCAGGCCGACGTGCACGAGGTGTGCGAGCTGATGTTCTCCAAGGCCAGCCGCCGGCCCGTGCGGTGGGTGCTGTGCGTGCCGGACGATTCGCCGGTGCAGACGGTCCACGACCTCGAAGGCAAACGCATCGCGACCGAAGCCGTCGGGCTGACGAAGGGCTACCTGGCGAAGCACGGCGTCTCGGCGAAGGTCGAGTTTTCGTGGGGGGCGACGGAAGTCAAACCGCCGCGGCTGGCCGACGCGATCGTCGAGGTCACCGAGACCGGCAGCTCGCTGCGGGCGAATAATCTGCGGATCGTCGACGAAGTCCTGCAGAGCACGACGCGGCTCATCGCCAACCGCCAGTCGTGGGCCGACCCGTGGGTGCGGGCGAAGGTCGAGAACATCGCGCTGATGCTCGAATCCTGCCTGGCCGCCGAGGGAAAAGTCGGCCTGATGATGAACGTCCGCCGCGAGGAACTGCCAAAGGTGCTCGGCATTCTCCCGGCCCTGCAGACGCCGACGGTCTCGTCGCTGTCGGACCCGGACTGGGTGGACGTGAACACGATCGTGTCGGAATCGGTCGTGCGGCACATCATCCCGCAGTTGAAGTCGGCGGGGGCGCGGGGGATTGTGGAGTATGGGATTAATAAGATTATTGATTGAACTCGCCGCTTGCGGCTTAGCCGTCGCGCCCGGCTAAGCCGCAAGCGGTTACTTCCACGCCCAGCGGAACAGATTCCGCGTATCCGTATACCGCGCCGCCGACGCGGCGGAGCCGAGAACGACGATGATTCGCGACTGCCCGTTTCGCTCGCCGTAAGAGACGAGACACGCCCCGGCGGCCGACGTCGTGCCGGTTTTCACGCCGGAATAGCCGTCGATCTTCAGCAACTGGTTCGTGTTCTTCCAGACGACGTGGCGGCGGTAGCCGCCGAGTCCGGTGACGGTCGTCCCGTGCTGGCGGGTGTTGACGTAGTGCCGGAACAGCGGGTTCTGCATCGCGGCGAAGGCGAGTTTCGTGAGATCGCGGGCGCTGGCTTTGTGACCCGCTGCGGTGAGCCCGTGCGGGTTGCGGTAGCGGGTTTCGTTCATTCCGAGCCGCTTCGCCGCGCGATTCATCTCGTCGATGAAATTCTCCAGGTGATTCCCCTTCGCTGACGACTTGTCGTTTCGCACAGACGAGAACCGCCCTCCGAAATGCTCCGCGAGCGCCACCGACGCGTCATTCCCCGACGGCAGCATCAGCCCGTACAGCACCTCCCGCACAGTCGCCCGTTCCCCGGCGAGCAGCCCGGACGTCGACCCCGGCGTGCGGTCGGCTCGCACGGAATACGTGACGACTTCGTCCAGCACTTTCGGGTTCTTCCGCGCCAGTTCGGTGACGACGTACGCCGTCATCATCTTCGTCGTGCTGGCGATGTCGAGCGGTTTGTCGCCGTCCTTGTGATGCAGCAGCTTGCCGGTCTTGCCGTTGGCGATCGCCCATGCCTTGCAGGTGACCGGCGGCGGCCCGTTCACGTTCTCCGCCGGCTTACGCTTCAGTGCTTCGCCATTGACGGCCGTCGGCGAAGGAACTGGACTGTTCGACGTGACCAGCACGCCCAGCTTCGGCCACATCGCGGAATCGACGACGCCGGTGATCTTCAACCCCTGCTCTTTCTGAAACCGTTTGACGGCCGTTTCCGTTTCCGGGCCGAACTCGCCGTCGATCGTGATCTTCGGCGACGGCTTGAGCCGGGCGTTGAGCGTCCGCTGCAGGGCCTGCACCAGGAACCCAGTCGCGCCGGCCTTCAGCACGCCGGTGAACGTCGGCTTGCCGCTTAGCCGCGGGTTGAAGTGCCGGAACACCGTGCGGCCGATCGCCGCGCACAGCCGGTTGCCGGCGTTGTCGTCGTTCCAGCGTTTGTCGCGGTTGTTCGCCGTGAGCACGCAGACGGCGATCGGCCCGGTCGGCGTTTCGATCACGCCGGCGTCGGTCCGCACCGCGGACACGGCTCCTCCCTTGTGGGCGAACTTCGTCCCGTCCGGCAGAAACTTCGCGAGCTTGTTCCGGTCTTCGCACAGATAGAGGTGTTGCCGCATCTCTTCGCAGAGTTTCTTGTTTCCACCGGCGAGTTTGTCCTGATACAGCATCTCATAAAGCTGAACTGTTTCATTGGCCGTCGTGCTTCCCAGCCCGAACTTGCGGCTGGCGGCCAGATCAATCGACGTGTCGCGGCGGAAGACTTTCGCGTTGATCTTCGTCTGCGGCAGTCCCAGTTTCTGCATCGTTTTGCCGACCGACGCGATGCCGATCTGGTCGAGGACGAGGTTGGTGGCCGTGTTGTCGGAGTAGACGATCATCAACCGGATCGCGTCCCGCAGTTTGACTTTCGCACCGGGGGAGAAGTGCTGCGTGAGAATGCCGCTGCCGGGGACTTTGTCGTCCGCTTTCAGTTCGACGAACCGGTCGAGGTCGATTTTCTTCGCCTCCGCCTGCCGGTAGGCTTCGACCATCACCGGGAACTTGATCAGGCTGGCCGTGGGCATCGGCTCGTTCTCGCGGTGGAAGAACGTCTTGCCGGTTTTCAGGTGTTTCACCGCGACCGCGACGTCGCCGCGGTGCGAACTGATCAGCGGTTTCAGCCGGGAAGCGAGCGACCGCGTCTGGGCGATGCACTCGGCGGCCTGAGTCGTCGCGACGGGGAGTAGAATCATCAGCGTGCAAATCCGCACGCAGGCCTTGTGGAAGACAGCAGTTTTCGATTTCATTGCGGACCTCAACGATGCCGGGCGTTGGAGAGTCTGGCGTGGCGTGCATGACATTCGTTCAATTTTTCACCCTCAAATCTATAACCCGCCTCGTGAATCAGGGCGGGTTATAAATGAGGGGTAAAAAATGGGATCTCTCGGGGACTCAATTCATTGCTTTGACAACCGGGTTCGTCAGCGTGCCGATGCCGGTGATTTCGATGTGCACGGTGTCGTCGTTTTCCAGCGAGAAGTCGTCCGGCGGGACGATGCCCGTGCCGGTCAATAACATTGCCCCGTTGGGGAAGTCGTTCTCGCGGAACAACCACGCGGCGAGGTCTTCGAACTTGCGGTGGAACTGGCCGAGGTCGGTCTCGCCGCGGAAGACTGTCGTCCCGCCGCGATCGATGCGAAGCGTGATCTTCGTCCCCGGCATGTCGAGCGGACCGGTCGCCAGCAGGATGCAGGGGCCGACGGCACAGCACTGGTTGTAGACTTTCGCCTGCGGCAGATAGAGCGGGTTTTCGCCTTCGATGTCGCGGGCCGACATGTCGTTGCCGATCGTGTAGCCGACGATCTTGCCGGCCGGCGAGATGACCAGCGTGAACTCCGGCTCGGGGACCGACCAGTCGCTGTCGAACCGCACGCGGACCGGGTCGCCGGGGCCGCTGACGCGGTGCGGCTGCGATTTGAAGAACAGTTCGGGGCGGTCGGCGGTGTAGACCTTGTCATAGTGCGACGCGCCGGATTCGGATTCTTCCATCCGCGCGACCTGGCTGCGTTTGTAGGTGACGCCGGCAGCCCAGATTTCCTGACGGTCGACTGGGGCGAGCAGCGCGACCGAATCCAGGGACATGGCGGCTTGGCTTCGGTTCACGAGAGACGCCGCGAGACCGGCCGGATCGTCTGAGTGCAGAATGTCCGCCAGAGAGCGCACACCGGCCGTCGGATCGGAAGCAAGCAATCGGGCGGCGCCTTCCCCGACCAAACCCAATCGGCGCTGGCCCCCGGGCGGCTGCATGTATGCGATTCTCATGGATTGCGACCTTCGCGAGCGGGCAGGTGTAACTTGCGACCACTCTACGCGATTCGCGAAGCGAGCGAAATGCTGCCGGCTAAGCCGCAAGCGGCTGACGTTTCGGTTCCGCGCGGCGGTCTTCGAGCGGCGTGCCGCGCAGGACGTGGTCGAGCACCTGCTCCGCCGAGACGGTCAGCCACGCGCGCAGCGGATGGTTATCACCCGGTGCGGAAAGCTCGAACGTGAGATCATAGTCCCAATTGCGACTCGCCCGCGCCAGCCCTGCGGCCTGCAGGTGATACGCGTTGACCTCCTGCTCCCACTGGTTCGGCAGCGGGACGGCGACCACTGGCTTGTTCAGCAGGAAGGCTTCCAGTGGCGTCGTCAGCCCGGCGCTGGTGAAAACGGCTCGTGCGGTCCGCAGGTCGTCCAGCAGAGTCTGCCGGCCGGGGGGTTGGAATTGCACGCGGCCGTGCAGTCCGCGCGGGAATTCTGGGAAGCCGTAGGCCCGCACGGGGACGTCGTTGCGATCCGCCCATGCAACCAGTCGCTGGGGCGAACCGCTCTCGGCCGTGTCGTAGTGATTGTAAACGAACACGTGCTCGCCGGGCTGCGGACGCAGGGCGGCGATTTCGCGGCGGATGATCGGCGGCACGCACCGCGACGAGGCCGGTTCGTAATGGTAGCCGAACAACCGGTCGGCCCCGGCGGTGAAGAGGCGGATCGTCGTTCGCGCGAGTTTGCGTTCGCTTCCTCGTTCCCAAGCTCCAGCTTGGGAACGAGCCGGGCCGCCGGTCTCGGGCAGCGGGATCTGCCGGTCGAACAGCGCCACCTGCCGGCTGATGCAGATCACCTCGCATTTCGCTTGCAGCAGCGGGCTGGCGGTGAGCGGCTCGAAATCGCTGAGGATCAGGTCCGGCTGAAACTCCCGCACCAGCGTTCGCACCTGCCACAGGTGGCGCATCACTTGCGGCGCTTCCTTCAGCCATTTCAGCACGGTGCCGCGGACATCGGTGCGGCCGTTGGCGACGACGTACGCCATCCCGGGGAAATGGCGATGCCGGCGAAATCCGTAACCCTTCGGGGGCGTCTCCCAGCCGGAACTGACGACGAGCACGTCGTGCCCACGGGCTTCCAGCAGCGGCACCAGCACGGCGGCCTTCGAGAAATGCCCCTGTCCCTGGGCGAATGCTCCGTAGATGACGCGCATGGGAGGAAGTCGGCTGAGCCGCAAGCGGCGTCGTTTGGCGCGCCGAGGTCTGGACGGGCCGTCCGGACCTACTGAATCATCGGCCGCGGGACCGCCCAGGTTCCGGGGTTTTTCCAGAATCCCCCCCGAAGTTGACGTTGCATCGGTACCTGTTTATCTTTGTGACAAACACTCCTGCCCGGCATCATCACCCCATGAGGATTCCCCGATGAAACTCGCCGTATTCACTCTGTCGCTGTTGCTGGCCGCCGGTTCCGCGCTGCGGGCCGAAGATAAGCCGGCCGACCTGAAAGTCGGAGACAAGGCTCCCGCGTTTTCCGCGAAAGACGACACCGGCAAGACCTGGAAGTCGTCCGACGTCGTGGGGAAGAAGATCGTCGTGGTCTACTTCTACCCGGCCGATCTGACCGGCGGCTGCACGAAGCAGGCCTGCGGCTTCCGCGACGACATGAAGAAGCTCAAGGAAAAAGGGGTCGTCGTCGTGGGGGTCAGCGGCGATTCGGTCCGCAACCACCAGTTGTTCAAGAAGGTGCACGAACTGAACTTCGCCTTGCTGGCCGACGAAGACGGCAAGGTCGCCAAGGCGTTCGGTGTTCCCGTCCGGAAAGGGAAAAAAAGCATCAAGCGGAAGATCGACGGCAAGGAGGAAACGCTGACCCGCGGCGTTACCGCGTCGCGGTGGACCTACGTCATCAACCGCAACGGCGAAATCGCCTTCAAGAACACGAAGGTCAACGCGGCTGGCGACAGCAAGGCAATCATGAAGGTCGTTGCGACGCTGAAGTAGCAGACGGCGATTCCTTGCGCGCGGTTCTGTATGCTGCTTCACAAAGCCGCGATTCCCGGATTCTTCGCGGGAACTTACACGTTGGGCATTGCAATCCCGACGGGCGATCCACGATCATCAGGTCGTGTGCGATTTGGCCGGATTTCTTCCAACGTTGTCAAGCCGGCTTCCGTAACAACCTGCAATCTGTGCCAACCGTGTTTTGACGACCGACGCTGTGCCGTGAGTTCCCGGTTTGCGAAACCAACGACCCGTTGACCCGAAGACCCACCAGGAGAAGTTGCTCATGCGTAAGTCTCTCGCTCCCGCGCTGGCGTTGCTGCTGGCCCTGAATTTCGCGGCCTCGGCCGAGGACGTGAAGTCCGGACTGAAGGACGGCGCCAGCGTCGGCGCATTCAACGTGAAGGACTGCACCGGCCCCTCGAAGGGGGAAAGCCTGTGCTACCGCTGCAAGTACGGCGCCCGCCCCGTGGTGGCCGTCTTCACCCGCACGCTCGACGCCAACGTCACCAGCCTGATCAAGAACATCGACGCCCAGGTCGGCAAGAACTCCGACAAGAACATGAAGGCGTTCGTCGTGCTGCTGACCGACGACCCCGATGCCGCCCAGCCCAAGCTCGTCGAGCTCGCCAAGAAGAACAAGATCAAGAACGTTCCGCTGACGATCTTCGACGGCCAGGCCGGCCCCCCGTCTTACAAACTGCAGAAGGGCGCCGAAGTCACCGTCCTGATGTGGACCAAGCACGAGGTGAAGGCCAACCACGGGTTCGCCAAGGGCAAACTCGATAAGAAAGCCGTCAAGGCCGTCGCCGGCGACACCAGGAAGATCCTCGAGTAAGTTCAAACCGGGCCGTCCGCACTCCCCGGATTTCCCGTCTACGACGGCACAGCACCTTTCAGACCCGCCGGACCTCCTCGGTCCGGCGGGTTTTTTGATGGTGACTTTCGGCAACGTTCCAGGGCCGCGCTCGCGTTCGGGAAACGTTGGCGGGGTTGCCCGCGACGGGACGCCGCTCCGAAATCCTCGAGAATCGGTGGAACGGCGGTCGTCGCAAATCGCCCCGATGTTTTAACTTCCGTCGGAAGGACGTCGCCTCGCCCGGCAAGCGATGGGAAGCGGCCTGCGAATGGAATGCGGCGTGCATCAACATCGGGCGACCCGTTCCCATTCCGCGAGGATCGCCGATGACCTCCTCCGTCCACGGACTTGTCGACCTGCCTGACGCCGCGGCAGCGGGCCTCGACCGCCGCGTCGGGACGTTCCGCCACAGGCTGGCGGACTTCGGAATGTTCGGCGACCGGAGCTTGATCCGCGTGCTGAGTTCTCATCCCCGCGAGTTTCTCGACGTCCACGCGATCCGTAGCAGGGACTTCAGTCCGCGCGAGCCGCACGACGGCGCCCGGTTGCTCGACGCCGTCAAACGCGGGGAAGCGTCGATCGTCGTCCGCGAGGTGATGCGGTTTCAGCCGGGTCTGCAGAGGCTCGTCGACCGGCTGTATACCGAACTGGAAGACCGCTCACCGCGATTCGTCACGCTGCGGCATGCCGCGAGCCTGATGCTGTCGCATCCCGCCGTGCCGGTCGACGACTTCCGTGGCGAAACGCCGGGCATCCTCTGGCAGGTTCGCGGCGGCCGGCGGATGTGGAATTCGGGGCCGGACGGCTCCCCCGCCGATCGCGACGCCGCGGTTTTCAAACTGGGTTCCGGCGATTCCCTGGTGTGGGATTTCGAGGGACCGCGGTGCGTCGAAACCCTCAACGACGGCTGGAACGTCTCGCTGTTCACGGGGCATTACACGCCGGCGCAGCTTCGCCGGGCGCGCGTCGATCGCGTGAACGAACTGCTGCGGACTGCACTGAAGCTCCCCTGCCGCTCCACGCGAACGACCGGCCTGGCCTACGCGCTGAAATCCAGCGTGTACTTCGGATGGCGAGCCGCGCAGCGGCTGGTGCCCAAATCAGCCGGCGGGCGCTAGCCCCCGGTTTGCGTCGTGTGAACCGGACGCTAGCGCGTGCCGGCTGATGACTCAGCCGGAGTCCGCGGAAGGGGCCGCGAATCGCGTACAATGATCGGTGTTCCGTCAGACTCCGTTGCGGGATTCGATCGTTGGCCCCATCCCCCGTTCCCATTGCGTTCTGCATCACCGACCTCGACCGCGGCGGGGCGGAGCAGGCGCTGGTGCAGATCGTCACGCGGCTGGACCGGAACGAGTGGGCGCCGCACGTGTTCTGCCTCGCCGGCGAAGGGGAACTGGCCGCCCCGCTCCGTGAGGCCGGCGTCCCCGTGACCTGCCTGAACGCGAAACGCTGGTGGAACGCCGGCGTGCTGTTCCGGCTGAGACGCGAGATGCGGCGACTGCGGCCGGCCGTCCTGCAGACGTTTCTGTACCACGCCAACATCCTGGGGCGAGTCGCTGGGCGGATGGCCCGCGTGCCCGTCGTCGTCTCCGGCATTCGCGTCGCCGAGCGCCGCAGCCGGTTCCGCCTGTGGTTCGATCGCGTCACCGAGCGGTGGGTCGCGCGGCACGTCTGCGTCAGCGAGGGGGTCGCGAAGTTCTCGATCGAAACGGGACGGCTCTCGCCGGAGAAGGTCGTCGTCATTCCCAACGGCGTTGACTTCGAACGATTCGCAACGGCGGAACCAGCCGATCTGTCGGAGTTCGGCATCGGCCCCGAAAGCCGCGTACTGCTGTTCGTCGGGCGGCTCGATCCGCAGAAGGGAATTCGGGGCTTGCTCGAATCAATGCGGGAGCTGTCATCGCGCGCGAGTTTTGCGGGAACGCATCTGCTGTTCGTCGGCCACGGACCGTCGCGCGGCGAAATCGAACGGTTCGTGCGCGACGACCACCTCGAGCGGTGCGTGCATCTGCTGGGTCGGCGGAATGACGTTCCCGCGTTGATGCGCGCGGCGGATTGTCTCGTGCTTCCTTCGTTGTGGGAGGGAATGCCCAACGTCGTGCTGGAAGCGATGGCGGTCGGCCTGCCGGTGGTCGCGACCGCCGTTGAGGGAACCGCGGAACTGGTCCGCGACGGGGAAACCGGCCTGCTGGTTCCGGCGGGAGACCGGGAGGCGTTGTCGGCGGCCATCGACGCCGTCCTGTGCGACGGCGAAAGCGCCGCGAGACGCGGCCAATCCGCGCAAGACCATGTATCCAAAAGATTTACGTGGGAAGGCATCGCGAAGCAGTACGCCGATTTGTACCGCGATCTGTCAAAATGAGTCGCCGGAGGCATCGGTGACCATCCCGGCAAAAAAAAATTCAACTCCGAAATCCCTGATGCATTCGGAGCTTAGAACGCGAGTCGAACGATTGGGCAAACTTTTCCGAAAATGGCGCTTGACGGTTTTGTTTCGATTGGTATTTTGGTGCCGCGTGGTGAGTTGTGGGGAAAAGTGGTGACCAATGGCCCTCACCGGCACCTATCAACGCAATCTCGATGACAAAAACCGCGTCGCCATCCCCAAGCGCCTTCGCGATCAATTCCAGGACAAGTCGCTCGCCAGTCTCTACGTCGCACCGGGAACCGAGAAGTCGCTTGCTCTCTATTCGCCCCACGAATTCGAACGCCTCGCCGAGCGGCTCTCGGCCGGCGCCTCGAACAGGCCGGGCTATCAGAACTATCTGCGGTTGCTCTACGGCCGCACGGAGGAAGTGCAGTTGGACAGCCAGGGCCGCGTGCGGCTGCCCGACTGGCTGGTCGAATTCGCGGGCCTCAAGAAAGACGTGGTATTGCTCGGCGTGCAGGACCACGCCGAAATCTGGGACCAGGACCACTGGCAGGAGTTTCTGAGCACGCACGGACCGGCCTACGACGAAATGGCCGCGACGGCGTTCGAGTGAGGATGAGGGATGTAGGATGAGGGATAAGGGATGAGAGATATGCCAGCCTGCCGCCTTTCGGGCTTGAATCTCATCCTTCATCCTTTATCCCTTATCTTTCATTCCTCATCCGAAAGACGAGATCACGACCCGAAGCGTTTCCACGGTACAGGAGCATGATCGACAGGAGATAGATGCGACCGCTGGCTGACCGGGCTTCGCGGATACGGCGACCAGGGACGGTTCGCCGAGAGGGCGGTAAGAATTCGGGAAGCGTCGATTCTTCCGCAAAACCTTTGCCTCGCCACGGCGGAACGGATGCCGCTAGAGGCGGGGGTTTTCCTCGATCCGCCGCGAAGAACGGTCACGGGAAACGACAGCGGTCGCCCACGTTCGCACGGCCCTGCGATTCGCACGCGAATCCAGGGCCGTCGGCCGTTCAAAAGCAGGTCCGGACGGCCCGTCCGGACCTGGATGACGCCAGGACGTGCTGACTCGGAAGTCGCAGTATCGCAGAGGTCGAACGGGCGGCTGTTTACGTTTCGGCCCACCGAGGTCCGGACGGGCCGTCCGGACCTGCTCTTCGCCGCACACATTCAGGCGTGGCTCCCCGCCGCTTCGCCGGCGCGAACGCGGATCGCGGTCGATTCCGTCCGCTCGCGGAGGAGGGGGACGACGCCGGCCAGCGCGCGGCACATGTCCTGAATGATGCCGGCCTCCAACTCCTCCGTCGAAATCCCCTCGCAGGCCTTCAGGCAGGTCTCGATCCGGCGGACCAGTTCGCGGTTCTCCGGCGTGTCCTCGCCGTGAATTCTGCCGTCGGCGGCGAGCAGGAAGTCCGGTCCGAAAAGCGGCTGCGGCGTGGAATTCATGCATCTGTTCCCGTGGTTCGACGTCGGGCAATCCGTAATCCTTTCATCGGCTGGCCGGGGGCGGCAGATTCGGAAAATCCGGGAAACTCGCCAGTAGGTCCGGACGGGCCTTCTCATCTTTACCCATAACTCGAGGCCTGAAATCCCGTCAATTTCGACGAAAAATGGCGTCAATCGATAGTCGCGTCGGTCTGGGGCCTCATCCACAAAAGTCCGGGGCCTATCAGTGCGGCAAAAAACACGGGATTTTGAAGGTTTTTGAATTATTCGGCGGCCAAGATGTGGGGAGTTGTGGGTAATGATGAGACGGGCCTTCCGGACCTACTGCTCGGCGGCGAGGCGGGCGACGGCGTAGGCGCAGGCCGCGGTGGCGACTTCGGGACCGAGGACTTGCGGCAGGGAAATCCGATCCGCGGCCGCCAACTCGGGGACCTGCTCGACGACCCGCCGCACCAGGAACTCGCCGCTGCCGGAGGTGATGACCGTCAGGCAAGGGGACGGCAAGTATCGCAGCACGCGCAGCACGGCGGCGGCCACGGTCGACCGTTGAATCTCGGCCAGTTGACTGGCGATGGAAACGACGTCGGCTTGCGACAGTTCCGTGCGGTCGCAGCAGACCATTCGGGCGAGCCGGTCGATCGCGGCGGCCCGCGTCGCCGGCTTTCCGTTGGCGGTGTCGCAGTCGTCGGGGACTTCGGGGACGTCGCCGAGGAGCAGGTAGACGTCGAGCGTCGTGGCGAAGAATTCCGCGGCGAGGGCGCACGATTCATCGCCGATCGTCACTTCTCGTGCCAGCGCGCACACAGGAGTTCGCCGCACGCCGGTATAGACGAGCTCGCCGGATTGCAACCGCTCGCGGTCGGTCATTCCCGTTGCGACAGGCCGGCCGTCGAGCAGCGGGATGAGGTCGGTGGTTGTGGAGCCGACGTCGATCAACAGCGCGGCCCCCTGCGGGACCATCCGCCCGCAAAAGGTCGCCAGCGCGTGCCAGTTGGCGGCGGCGACGAGTTGCGGAATCTCGCGGGCCACGTCCGGCGCGACGAACTCGCCGCCGGTCTGCCAGACGAGGATCTCCGTGCCGTCCGCCGCAGTTTCGATGGAACCGAGGATGAAATCGATCCCTTCAGCCTTCGTGGCGAAGCAATCGCAGAGTTCGGCGGTCATCGTGACGGCAATGCGGTCAACTCGTTCCGTAGGACGGATTTTCAATCCGTCCGTCAAGTCTGGCCGGCCAATTGCAGACGTGCGGCGACGGACGGATTGAAAATCCGTCCTACGGGTCGCGAGCGCCGCCATCAACGAAGCGAGTTCCTCGCACAAACGCTGCGGTTCGCGCCACAGCGCGAACGGGCGTGCGACGGCGTTACCGTCGTTGTCCGCGACTTTGAGGTTTGCCCCTCCGATATCGAGGCCGATGACGTGCATGGTTTTTGGAGTGCGGTGAGCCATCACCGCTTTGGATTTCGCGGGCCGATTGAGCGTTGCGTGCGACCGATCCAAAGCGGTGAATTATCCCCGCACTCCGAAGGGGGCGTCAACTCCGCTTCCGCGTCTGAAACCGCACCCAGTTCTTTCCGACCTGCACGACGACGTCTCCCTGGGCCATGCACTTGCCCAGCCAGGCGTTGCTTTTCAACAGGGCGAAGTAGCGGGGGGAGCCGACGTCGACGTTTTCGATTTTCTGCTGCTTCTGGCCGGCTTCGAAGCGGCTGTCGTACCACACGTCTTTCGAGTTGTAGAACGTGCGGTTGCCGACGTAGCGGATGGCGGTCATCGCCTGCTGCGACGTTTTGCCTTCCTGCTTCAGGGCGAGTTCGGCCTGCTCGTAAAATTTGCCGCCGATGCCGTTCTTCGCGAAGTCGCCGCGGTTTCGGGCCTGAATGCAGGCGTTGGTGACGGCGTAGTAGCCCCAAGCCTTTCCGCGCAGGCCGCCGTTGTTAGACCGCATGCGGGAGACGAAGTTCATCACCTGCGTCCTCTTCGTCTGCAACGCGACGTCGTCGGTCATCAGGAAGCTGGTATACGGCGTGACGATGCCGTACAGCTTGGCCAGCGACGTGACCTCTTTGATCAGTTCCATCTCTTCCTTGTCGCTCTTGCGGATTTCGTTGAGCAGGAAGTCGACCTTCCGCCCGGCCCACAGCCGCGGGACGAAGGCGTGCTTGTCGTCGGTCGAGACCTCGGGGAAGTTGACCGCGAAGTCGTAGGACCGCTTCTCGCCGTTGAACAGGCCGGTGACGCGAACCGTCCGCGAGCCGTGCCCGCGATAACGGCCCATGACGATGATCTGCTCGCCGCGGTACAGGTCGGGGATCCGCTGCGGGTACATGTCGTCGAGGCGGATGTCCTCGGCTTCGATTTTGATGTCGGTCAGCATCGGCGCGCCGACGCGGTCGAAGAACCCGGCGACGGCTTTGGAGATGTCCTGCTTGGGCATGACGTACTCGGATTCGCCGCGGTTGTTCAACGCGAGGAAGTCGAGCAGTTGCGTGTTGACGTCGGTCCCCTGGCCGAAGACGAACAACCGGACGTCGTTCTTGTTCTTCTTCGCCACCGACTTGAGAATCGCCTTGGGGTCGCGTTCGCCGATGGTGGGGAGGCCGTCGGTGAGGAAGACGACCATCTTCAGGCGGCCGCTGTCCTCGAAGAGATTTAGCGACGTTGCAAGCGCCTGGTCGATCGCTGTCCCGCCGCGGGCGGCGAGTTTCTCGATGTACCGTTGCGCTTTCGCTCGTGTTTTGTCATCGAGCGTGACGAGCTTGTTCGGTTCGAACGTGCGGACGGCGGTGCCGAAATCGACGATGTTGAACCGGTCTCCCTTCCGCAGGGTACCGATGCAGTATTTCAGCGCCAGCTTCGCCTGCTCCATCTTGCCGTCCTGCAGCATCGAGCCGGAGGTGTCGACGCAGAAGACGACGTCTTTGGCGAGGATGTCTTTCTGCGAGAGGCTGGCGGCCGCCCGGCCCATCGTCGGCGACAGCATCAGCATGAAGTGGCCGTCTTCGTCCAATTCGCGATGGGCCAGCAGCGTGGCGCCGACGTGCGTGTCGGCCGTCTGGTAGTACAGCACGAACGGGTGCTTGGGAAGGTAGTTGTTCTGCGACCATTTCAGGACGATGTCCCAGTCCTTGTCTTCGGCGAACTTGATTTCGTGCGTCGGCGAATAAACGTTTTTGACCGGCGTCTTGCTCCGCAGGCGGACGGTGACGCCGGCGCTCTTCAGCGGCTGCATGAGGGACTTGGGATTCGTGTTGAGCATCTGCATCCGCACGGTGCCCCCCTGGTTTTTGAGGACCATCGTGTATCGCAGCTTGACGGTGACGGTCCCGCCGGGTTTGATCCGCGGGATTTTCGTTTGAATCAACTGGTTGCCGTAGTATTCCAGCAGCGCCGGGGAGCCGCCGTTTTTCACGATGTCGGCGAAGACTTCGTTGGCCCGTTTGACGTCGAGAATTTCGGCTTTCATCGTCTTGCCGTCGACGGTGACCGACATGTTGTCGACCTGCGCGCCGGGTTCGAGTTCCATGTAGCAGGTCCCGCCGACGACGAACTGCCGGGTGTTGAGGTTCTTGAAGACGCAGTCGTAGGTTTTCGTGGTGACCTGGTCGACGATGTCGACGTGCACGTGGTCCATCCAGACCTGCACGGGCTGCGGGGAGCGGACGAAGCAGGCGTTTGCGGACGAACCCGCCGTCAGTGCCATTCCAATTGCCAGACAACCGATGATGTTTCGCATCGCTATTCTCCGTCATTGCGGAAGGTTGGTGGGATTTGACGCAGAGACGCCAAGGCGCAAAGGACCGCAAAGGTTTTCTGTCTTTGCGATCCTTTGCGATCTTTGCGTCGGGATCGCGTGCGGCATCAGTTCTCGAACGTAAACCGCTTCTTCGTCGCCTGCGTGCGGAGCGACTTGATGACCGCCGTCTCCAGCGCGTCGACTTTGCCGGTCTTCGCCAGTTCGCGGCGTTTCTTCGCGACATAGGCGTCGCGGGCCTTCTTCAGGTCCGCGATGTCTTTCGAGATGTTCGCCCGCTCGTCGGCCTTCTTTTTGATGTACGCCTTGCACTCGGCCAGCGACAGCTTCTGCAGTTCCTTCGGCAGGTGCTCTTTCTTGATCTTCGTAAGGTCGATCTTCTTTTCCTTCAGCGCGTCGACCAGGTCCCACTGCGAGTTGCAGTAGATGTTGGCCGAGCCTTTGGTGAAGGCGCGATTGACGACGGCGTACGTGCCGAGCTTGGCCGCGTTCTTGTCCTGAGCGACCTGATTGGCGGCCTGCGCCTCCCGTTTCTTCGTTTCGCCGTAGGCGATGTACGTCGTGTTAAGCTTTGTGCTCAGCTCGACGATTTTCTTGTCCTGCGGGGCGTTGATCGCCACGACTTTGCGGTCCTGATTGATGCTCACGTAGGAGCCGTCGGCCAGCAGGGCGCCGTCTTTCCACTTCCCGCCGACGCCGGCCGCGTCGTTGCCGCAGTGGATCGTGTTGACGGTGATCCCCTTCTCCACCGCCGACTTGCAGGCCTTGCGGAAATCGACGGGACCCTGGGTGAACGGCTCGTTGCCGGCGATGTAGATCGTCTTCAGGTCGCTGTTCGCCGGCGACCAGCTCAGCGAGCGGACGGCGACGTCGATCACCTGCCCGCAGTATTCGTTGCCGCCGTTGGTCTTCAGGGCGAACAGCTTCTCGGAGACGGCGTCGAGGTTGTCGGTGAACCCGACGACGAGTTCGATGTAGCCTTCCTTCGCCGGCAGGCTGTTGTTGCCGTACTGCAACAGGGCGACTTCCAGCTTGGGGGTTTTGCCGTTCTGTTTGGCGGTGGCGAACTCGTTGACGATCTTCCAGAGCTGCTGGCGGGCCTGGTTGATCAGGCCGTCCATGCTGTTGCTGGTGTCGAGCAGGATGGCGATTTGAATCCGCGGCTGCGCTTGGGTCGGTTCGGGAGTGGCGGGTTTCGCGGCGGCCGGCTTCGCGGCGGTCGACGGTGCGTCTTTCGCCTGGGCGGTCGTCGCAATCAGCGCCAGGCACGCGGCGAACGCGGCGATACGTGACGTCGTGAACATGGCAAGGCTCCGTGACATCGGGGTGAGGTTGAACCGGCGTTCGGCCGGTCGTCGTCATGGCCCGATTATAGGTGCCCTGCGCGCAATGCGCTGTAACGGTGCGGTAACGATGCGTCGTTTAGCCGCGACTCGGAGGCTTTGCGCAGAGGAGCGCGGTGCCGGTCGTTCGCATGCAGCGCTCCTTTCCGAAGACTCCGAGTCGCGGCGGGCGTGGCAATTTTCATTGGCACGGCGCGTTCGGGGTCGGGTGTGGAAAATTCAAAATTGCGGAGTGTATTTTCCCATTGGGGTCGAGTTCCGTCGCAATTTTGAATTTTCCACACCCGACCCCATTGCCAGCGGAATTTGCCGCACCCGTCGCGGCTAAACGCGGCGTTTGCTTGACTGCGGGACTGATGCATCGTAGCGTTACTGCGGAGTCTTTGAACGAGAGGTCGCCATGAATCAGCAAACCGCCTTTGCCGACGTCCTTGACGCTGCGGAACAGCTTGACGACGACGCTCAGGCCGAACTGGTGGCCGTGCTCAGTCGCCGGCTTGCCGAGCGGGGGCGGGAGCGCGTGGCGGCGACGGTGGCGGAGGCGCGCCGGGAGTTCGCCGCCGGACAGTGCGAACCCATGACCGCCGCCGATCTCGTGCGCGAGGCGCAGTCGTGAACCGCACGCTGCTCCGCTCGCCGGCGTTCGGGCGCGACCTGCGGAAGTGGCTGAAGTCGCACCCCGAGACGGCCGCGTCCATCGAGGCGACACTGCAACAGTTGTCCGACGACGCGGCCCACCCGTCGCTGCGGACGCATAAGCTGCGGGGGACGTTGGCCGGTTGCTGGGCATGCAGCGCGGGTTATGATCTGCGCATCGTGTTCGAGTTCACCCAGCACGAAGGGGAAGAGGCCATCCTGTTGCTGGCGCTGGGCACGCACGACGAAGTTTACTGATCGTGGTGTGACCCTGCTCTAAGAAACGCGGCACCGGACGTTCGCAAGCCGCGCTCCACTGCGCAAAGCCTCCGAGTCGCGGCTAAACGGCCACTCACTCGCCGCGCTCCGGCGGATAGAACCCCATCACCCGCTGGCAGAAGTCGATGTTCGACCCGGTGAGAATGCCGCTTTCGTCGCTGAGCAGGTACAGGCACAAACCGGCAACGTCGCGCGGTTTCAACAGCCGGCCGAAAGGGGAAGCCTGCTCCGCCGTTTCCAGCCAGTCGTCCGGGCTGCCTTGTTCCTGCTGCACGAAGTGCTCCGCGGGCGTGTCGGTCCAGCCAAGCTTGATGCCGTTCACGCGAATGCGGTCGCGGCGCAGCGCGTTTGCCGTGTTCTTGGTGAACGTCGCCAGAGCCCCCTTCGTCGAGCTGTAGGCGGAGAGAATCGGCAGCCCGCAGTACGCGGCGACCGAGAGGATGTTCACGATCGACCCCGCGATCTTCTCCCGCTTCATCACCCGCACGGCTTCCTGCGTCAGCAGAAACGGCCCCCGCACGTTGACGGCGAACAGCAGGTCCCAGAACTCCGGCGTCGTCTCGTCGAGCGTGCCGCGGTTCGTGTTCGCCGCCGCGTTCACAAGACCGTCGACGCGGCCGAACCGCTCGTCGCAGCGGCGGACGACGCGGCGGCAATCGTCGACGTTCGCAAGATCGGCCCGCACGAATTCCGCCGCGCAGCCGAGCGATTCGATCTTCGCGGCGACGGAGCGGCCCTTCTCTTCCTGTCGCCCGCAGATGACGACCCCCCCTGCCCCGCGTTCCGCCGCCAGCACCGCGGTCGCTTCGCCGACCCCCTGCGTTCCACCGGTGACGATGATGATCTTGCCGTCGACTCGTGACACGATGCATCCTCCCGTTTCGATGTCGTGGTGAATTCGGTGAATGTCGTGAGTATGATGGGTCCCCGTTGCAAGACTCAACCGAAAGTAGCAGCCACCTTGCTGCATGTGAGAGAGACAGAAAGATTGGTGACAGAAAAATGAATTCAAGAGGACGTTGTTTTTCTGTCACCAATCTTTCTGTCTGCTGCTCTCTTGTCTGTGTTTGATTTCGGCGCCTTGTTGGTTCAACCATGAGCGACCCGACCGACCGACCCACGAACGTCCGCTGGATCGTGTTCGCCCTGGGTTGCGGGTCGTCGTGGATGCTGTACCTGCACCGGTACACGTTCGCGCTCATCAAGCCCAAGCTGGCGAATGAATACGGTTTGTCGAACACGGAACTCGGCGCGCTCGACAGCGCGTTTTCGCTGTTTTACATGGTGTTTCAATTCCCGTCGGGCGTGGCGGCCGACGTGCTGGGGGCGCACTTGTTTCTGGGCGGGATCATTCTCGTCTGGTCGCTGGCGCTGGGCGCGCATGCCTGGGTCGATGAACGTGGGCTGTGGTCCGCGCGGGCGGCGTTCGGCATGGGACAGGCCGGCGCCTTCGCCTCGGTCAACCGCGTGGCCCGCACGTGGTTCCCGCTGTCGGTGCGGACGACCGCCCAGGGGTGGATGGGCGTGTTCTCCGGCCGCATCGGTGCCGCCAGCGCGAACGTGCTGTTCGCGACCGTGCTGATCGGAGCGTTGACGCTCGACTGGCGGACGGCCACCTACCTCTTCGCAGCCGCCGGGCTGATGCTGGGCTTCCTGTTCCTCGCCCTGTACCGCAATTCCCCGAGTGAGCATCCGTGGGCGAACCGCGCGGAAGTGGAGTACATCGAAGGTCCGGACGTCAGCCAATCGACGTCGAAGTACGAATCCGCTCCACGGCGGCCGAAAATTCGCGAGCTGTTCCGCCGGATGAGCCCGCGGTCGATCGTCAATCTGTTCTGCATCAACCTCACGTCCACGCTCAGCACGATCGCCGACAACATCTATTCCAACTGGATTCCGCTGTTCCTGTACGAACAACATGGCATGAAATTTAAGGAGATGGGCATCTACTCCGCGCTGCCGTTGATCGGCGGGGCCTGCGGCGGGGCGTTCGGGGGGTACCTTAACGACCGGCTGATCCGCACCGGCCACAACCGCCGCTGGATCCGCAGCCTGATCGGCCTGAGCGGCAAGGGGACGGCGGGGGTGCTGATCGTCGTCGCCTTGTACTCGTCGTTCGACAACCCGTACCGCTTCTGCGTGCTGCTGTTTTTCGTGAAGTTCTTCGCCGACGTCAGCCTCGCCACGCGGTGGGGAGCGGTCAGCGACGTGGGGGGCAAAGCGACCGCGTCGGTGTTCGGGTTCAACAACACCGTGGCCAGCATCGGGGCGATCGCCGCCCCGGTGATGTACGGCTACGTCTCCGAGCACGCAAGCTGGGAAGCCGTGTTCATCATCGGCGGCGTGATGTACGCTCTGTGCGCCGCCTCGTGGCTGCTGATCGACTGCACGATCCCGCTGGTCCGCGACGAGGATGCGTCCTGAGTGGACGATTTCGGAAGTTCCTGTGTGGTAGGACATGGATCAGGGATGAAGGATGAGGGATGAAAGATGAGGGATGATCTCTTTCCTTCATCTTTCATCTCTCATCCTTCATCTCTCATCCTTCATCACCCCACAGCAGTTCTGGAAACCTACCACCAAGACCCGAGGACTGCCGGATGAACGACACGCAACTGAAGCTCATTCTGCTGGCCGTCATCGCGCCGCTGCTGATCCTGATCGTCGAACTGAAAGGCCGGAAGGATGAAAAGGCCGCCGATCGCCCGGTCGCGACCTGGAAGCTCCGCGTGCCGCTGTACGTGTTTGCGTTCAGCCTGGTCGTGCTGCTGATCCTCAACCCCCGGGCGGAATGGCCGCTCGTCGTGGCCGGTGCGGTGTTTTCGGCCGGCGTGGTCGTGCTGTTGTTCCTCGGGTTCGTATTCCTCTCGTACAGAATCTCCACCGGCAACAAGGTGCTCGCCGAAGCGCAGGCGCTGTACGACGAGGGCCGCCTCGACGACGCCGTCGCCCTGCTGCGAACGAAGGCCGACGAATTCGCGGCGAAGAACAACGTGTTCGCGGCGGCGGCGCTGTTCAACATCGCCCGCTATGAAACGAATCGCGGGAATTTCGAAATCGCCCTCGACGCGCTGCAACGGGCCGGGAATCATCACGACCTGGGCACGGCGGCGATCGGCCTGCGGGCGGAGATCGTCCGCGAACAGGGGGACCCCGAGGCATGCCTGAGGATGCTCCGTGACGCCGGCGAGCGATTCCCGAAATCGGTCCACCTGCACACCGAGCTCGCCAAGGCGCACTGGGCCTTGCGCGACGCGCCGGCCGCCTCGACCGCGCTCGACCGCGCCGAGGAACTGCTGCGCACCGAACGCTCCGTCGACGTCGCCGACAAGCAGTCCTACCGCGAAGAATCGATCCGTCCGCTGCGGCAACAGATCGCCGACGCGGAAGGGTCGATGAACGTGTGATTCGCAGAAAACGCTGGGTTCTCCAGTTTCCGAGGAATCGCATCGACACAGGCTCACGACGAGAACCTGTCTTGCCGAGTGGCAGCTTCGATGTCCGCGATTGTACCGTGCGGCGACCCGCGACGATGGCTCCCCCGGCGGCTGAACCGGGCGGTCGCCATCAAGCGGATCCGCGGCGACCTGGTGAAGAACCGCCGTGCCGCCCAGCGGTTCCTCGCCGAGGCCCGCGCCGTCGCAGGCCCGGGGTCGTCGAGCGTACGTGGGCGGTGTCGTCATCCATGATGATGCTGCTGTCGGAAACGAAGAGTGCATCATGAACAACGCCGCTCCCATCCACCCCCCCGTCGGCATCCCGTCGCGCGTCCCTCCCCTCCGTCCGCGCGCACCCCGATCCCCACAACGCCGTCGCATTGTTCGCACCTCCTCCCGCGGCTGTCGACCCGCGAAACACAATCGGGCGACAGGGTGGCTCTGGTAGCGGGAAGAACGCAAGAGCAGTTTCCGCCGGCCCGCGTGCGGAATCCCCCCTTTCGCCGCACATTCCCCGCCCGTAGTGCGAAATTAATTTCGCACTACGGGCGTGAAACGATGCCCCAACCGCCACCAGCCCCCGGCTCATCACCGAACTCGAACGCCAGCCGCTGCTGTCCCGCCTTCAGGCGGCCCGTTGTGGGGGGAATGGCCGACCGGCTCGCACCACGGGCCGACTGAAGTCGGTACACCAACCCCCCCCGGCCCGGCCGACCCTCGCAACGGCCTCGCCCTCTGGCTCTCGACTCTCCACTCTCCGCTCTCGACCCTCCCCGACCGCTTCCCGCCGGACCGGGAGGCGCTGGCTTGGCATCGGGAGGTGGTGTTTCGGAAGGGATGAGAAACGTCGAAGCGCAGCTCATACCCGCTGCCTGACCGGGCCGACTACGGCGTGCTCACCGCCAACCAGTCTTCAACGGTCAGTCCCGCAACGCGGGAAAACTCGCCGATGTTGCTGGTCACCAGCGTGAACCCGTGCCGCACGCAGATCGCCGCGATCTGCAGATCATAGGGGCCAATGACGAGACCCGCCGTTTCCAATTCGTGGCGGATGCGTGCGTACTCGACGGCGTCCGCGTCATCGAACGGAAGGGAGTCGAACGGAGCCAGCGTCTGGTTCACCTTCGCCACCCGGCGATCACGCTGCCCGTACTTCTCCGCCCCGTGCAACAATTCGCTGCGCACGATCGAACACGTCACCACGTCCGCCGGTTGCAGCGCCGCCAGCCTGGCATGAATCCGGCTGCCCGGCTGCTTCAGGTAGTGAATCCAGGCGTTCGTATCGAGCAGAAACGGCATCACCACTCATCCCGGCGGGGAAACTCTCCCTGCGGCGGACGTTCAAAATCCTCTCCCGCCAACGCCCCGGCCGTCTCTTCAAAATACCCGGCCGGCCACCCGTTCGGCGACGTGCCCACTTCCCCCCGTTCGGCACATTCCATCGCGTGCCGCACGAGCGTTTCGAGATTCCGGGCGCGTGCCGGATCGAGCGTCCGCAGTTTTTCGTCGAGTTGTTTCACGATCTGGTTCATGTTCGCGGTGCTCCTCAACCCCCGCGATCAATTCTACCACCCCCCACGACCCCCGGCGAACCCACCCCCGCAACGGCCTCGCCCTCTGACTCTCGACTCTCGACTCTCCACTCCCGACTCTTCCCGACCGCTTCCCGCCGGACCGGGAAGCGCTGGCCTGGCGGCGGGAGGTGGTGTTTCGGAAGCGGTGACAAGGTCGGTCATGCACGGCGGTGCCAGACCTGCTCGAATTCGGTTGACCTGCCCATTGTCACCGAATACCCTGCACTCGCCTATACATCTGATTCAACGCCTGTCCGCCGCCCTGTGATACGCTCCGAAACCGAAGTTTCCAATGGCAAAGGCAGAAGAGAAAGCCGTCCTCGCCGCGTTGCGGAAGTTCGCCGGTGACGTCACCGCCAGTCTGACGAGCCTGACGCGCGGGGAACCGGAAGAGCAACTCCGCGCTCCGTTCGTCCGATTGATGCAGGACGTCGGCAACGCGATCTCCCGGCCGATTGTCTGCACGGGGGAAGTTCGGCTCGCGGGACGTCTCGGGAAACCCGATTACGCCGTGCACGTCGGCGGACCCCTGGCCGGCTACGTTGAGTTGAAGGCTCCCGGCAGCGGTGCGGACCCGAAACGGTTCAAGGGACGTAACCGCGAGCAGTGGAAGCGATTCTCATCGATTCCCAATCTCATCTACTGTGACGGGAATGATTGGGGATTGTACCAGGATGGCGAAGCCGTGCGACGCGTCGTCCGGCTTTCCGGGGATGTCGCGACAGAGGGAGGAGGGGCAGTCCAGCCGAACGATGCGACAAACGTGCTGGGTCTGTTGACGAGTTTCCTATCGTGGCAACCGATCATCCCCACGACGCGCAGCGGCGAAATTGACCTGAAGGGGCTGGCGAATCTCCTGGCCCCACTGTGTCGCATGCTGCGCGAAGATGTGGCGGACGCCCTCAAAGACCCTGAATCGCCGTTGGTTCAGCTCGCCAAGGACTGGCGGCAACTGCTGTTTCCCGATGCGGACGACGACCGCTTCGCCGATGCCTACGCGCAGACCGTCACGTTCGCGCTGCTCCTGGCGCGCAGCGAAGGAGCGCACCCGCTCGATCTGTCCACGGCCGAGGCAGCGCTGGCCGCGGAACACACGCTTCTCTCGCGGGCGCTGCAGGTACTGACCGACCCGCGTGCTCAGAAGGAGATCTCCGCATCGCTCAATCTTCTGCTGCGCGTCATCGGCGCGGTCCCGGCCGATACCATGAAAGGGCCGAAAGACCCCTGGCTGTACTTTTACGAAGACTTTCTGGCTGAGTACGACCCGAAGCTGCGAAAAGACATTGGGGCGTACTACACGCCGGTCGAGGTCGTCCGCGCGCAGGTCCGATTGATCGATGACTTGCTGACGAACCGTCTGGGCAAGCCGCTCGGTTTTGCGGACCGCGACGTCGTGACGCTCGACCCTGCCGTGGGAACGGGGACGTACCTTCTGGGCGTGATCGACCACGCGCTCAAAAAGGTGAAGGCTGTCGAAGGTCCCGGTGCCGTCGAGGGTAAGGCGACGGTGCTGGCCTCAAACCTCTATGGTTTTGAGATTCTCGTCGGCCCGTTCGCGGTCTCCGAGTTGCGCATCAGTCGCGCGCTGGAGAATGAAGGGGCCACGCTTCCCGCCGACGGAACTCACGTGTATCTGACCGACACGCTCGAAAGCCCCAATACGCCGCCTCCGGCGCTTCCTTTGTATTTGCAGGTGATTGCCGACCAGCACGCGAAAGCCTTGAAGGTCAAAGCCAAAGTCCCCGTCATCGTCTGCCTGGGCAACCCGCCTTACGACCGCCACGAGGCGGCCGATCCCGATAATCTCGCCCGGACCGGCGGCTGGGTTCGCTACGGCGATTCAGTGAAGAAGCGAACGCTCAAGCGGCAAACCCGCAGGACAAGGGGCGGTATTCCCGACGCTGCCGTCATTTTGCGAGCGGCGATGAAGGAGCGGGAACAGAAGTCGATCCTCTACGACGCGTTTCTGAAACCGGCTATGGACGCCGGCCACGGCGGAGACTTGAAGAACGCTTACAACCTCTACGTCTATTTCTGGCGCTGGGCGCTCTGGAAGGTCTTCGAGCACACGACCGCCGGCGGGCCGGGCATCGTCAGTTACATCAGCGCGTCGAGCTATCTCGACGGCGACGCCTTCTGCGGCATGCGCGAGCACATGCGGCGGCTGTGCGACGAAATCTGGATTCTCGATCTGGGGGGCGAAGGCCGAGGCACGCGGAAGACGGAGAACGTCTTCGCCATTCAAACGCCCGTCGCCATCGCCGTGGCCCTCCGCATCAAGAAGGCCGATCGGGACGCACCGGCGAAAGTGCGGTACGCACGGGTTGACGGCACGCGCGAAGAGAAGTTGCACGCGCTGGACGGCATCGCGGACTTCGCGGCCGTCAATTGGGAGGATTGTCCCGACGACTGGCACGCTCCGTTCCGTCCGGCAGGGGAGGGAAAGTATTTCAACTGGCCGCTGCTGACCGACCTGATGCCCTGGCAGCACTCGGGAGCACAATTCAAGAGAACCTGGCCAATCGCCCCGGACACCAACACCTTGAAGTTGCGCTGGGGCGGATTACTTCAAGCGAAGGACAAAGCACTGGCATTCAGGGAGACGCGTGACCGCAAAATAGCCAAGACGTATCCGGGACTTCTCTCCGCAAGTCGAGGTGAATCGGTTGAATCACTTTCGCGCGAGTCTGCAGTCCCGCGCATCGAACGATACGGATTTCGATCCTTTGACCGTCAATGGATCTTCGCTGATTCTCGCTTGGGCGACTTTCTTCGACCGGAGCTTTGGAATGCTCACAGCAGTCGCCAAATGTATTTGACAACACTTCTCAACCACCCGTTGGGAAGCGGACCGGCCGTCACGGCAACAGCAGAAATTCCCGACCTGCACCATTTTCGCGGATCGTACGGCGCGAAGGAAGTCGTGCCGCTTTATACTGACGCCGAATGCAATGAACCCAACATCCACCCCGATCTGCTCGAGAGTCTCACGAAGGTGTACGGGAAGAAAGTCACCGCGGAAGACTTTCTCGCGTACGTGTACGGCCTTCTTGCCCAGCCGGCGTTTACGGAGAAGTACGAGAAGGAACTCGGCACGCGCGAGTTGCGGGTGCCGATGACCCGCGACGCCGCACTGTTTGGGAAAGTCCGCGCCGTCGGGGCGAAACTGCTCTGGCTGCACACCTACGGCGAACGCTTCGTCCCCAAAGGAAAGCACCGCGGCGACGTTCCCCGCGGCAAAGCCCGCTGCACAAAGCCCGTCCCCGGCGACCCGGCCAATTACCCCGAGAGCTTCGACTACACCGAAGCCACGCAGACCCTCCATGTCGGCGACGGCGAGTTTGCCCCCGTCGAGCCGGACGTGTATAACTTCGAGGTGTCGGGCCTGAAGGTCGTGCAGTCGTGGCTCGGCTATCGCATGAAGCGCCCGAAAGGGAAGAAGTCGTCGCCGCTGGACGACATCACGCCGGAGCGATGGAGCGGGCAATTCACAACGGAATTACTGGAACTGCTATGGATTCTGGAAGCCACGATCGCGACGTACCCCGAACAGGCGAAGCTGCTGAAGGAACTGGTGCGGAAAGCGACGCTGCGGCTGTAACGGGCCGCCCGCAACCGACGCCGGAACAACTCGCCGCCTGGGCCGAAGAGCCCTGCTTCCTCGAAGAGGAGCTGAAATACCTGCTGGGGCCGATCCCCGCCTGGATGCGGAAGGGACCGCGGCCGAAGTCGCGGCAGCGGGAGTTGTTCGAATAGTGTGCACTCGCCGAAACATCGACGCGCGGCGGAGCCGGCAAAGCTCCTGCTTCGACAACCGAACAAACAAGACGGTATTCTTGACTACGGACAAACAAACGACCGGTGACACTCGCGTAACAGATTACGGAGCCCTTCAACAGGGCTTGTTAATCGGCTTCGGCTTCGACCGCGTGTGCGGCTTAACCGGAACGGTCTTCGGTCCCGGCTTGGGACCGGGGCGAACAGGACGACATTTTGGTTTTGCTGGCATGGACATCACCTCCTTTCTAGGCAGTAGTCTGCCAGACCGCAACTTCCATGACGTGCGAGTGTCACCGGCGCACGAACCGATCAGGAGCCGATCCGCAGAAACGCGAGAACTCCAAGATCGGAGCGTGTGCAGCAGCTCAAAGCCAGCGGATCACTTTCCACCAGCAGGCCTTCTTGGCCGATCGAATCGGCGGGAAGGTTTCGTCAGCATCCAGTTCGATGATCTTCTCTTCAGCAGTGGGAGCCGGAGTCGACGTCCCGTCGAGGTAGCCATCGAACTGAAACTTGCCGCGCTGCGGCGACTTCTCGCCCGTTTTGAAGCGGGTCTTCGTAGTTGTGACGCTCATGGCGTCTACTCCTGCCGGTATTCCAGCTGTCGGCGGCTGACCGTCCAGCGAATTTGACAGGGCTTTTACGGAGGACCATAATCGAGAAACGATTACGGTGCTGGGCGGATTCACCTCCGCTCTGCCCGACATGGCCGGTTCGCAGTCGTTCCTTTCCCGAGGTGGCTGCGACACCGGCTTTTCTGCTTGTTCCAACTTCAAGTTTCTCGCATTTGAGAGGCAGCGACCAGATTCAGAGTCAAAAGTCGAATAGCCATCGATTGCCGACTGACTTCGTATTCCTCGTGGAGCGGCTTCAAGATTCTTCCATTTCTCAGAATCGAAGAACCGGCAAGCCGGTGTGCGTACTCCCGTTCATCGAGTCCTTCAGGACCTCGCGCCACTGTCGCATCAAAACGGCGTTGGAACTCCTTTCGAACATGCCAATCAGGCATCAGAATCTCGGCGGCGAACGTATCCGCCTGCCACTCTTGCCAATCTTCAGGGGTACGCAACCTCCGAGGTTGATTTGGTCGCTCCCACCAGCCTCGATATCTGTGGCTCTGTTTTGCATCAGCAGCTTCCACGTACGATGCCGATCGCAGCATTCGGGCGGTTCGGAGTTTGCATTGGCCAACGAGTTCAAGATGCTCGATGGCGTGCCAATACTCATGTGCAAGAGTGAAATTGAGCCGATAACGATCAACAGGGCGATCGCTGCAGAACAATGTCTCATTCACATCGATCAGCTTTCGCAGTCCATCGACATCCCAATGCGTCACGCCGAGCACGACTGGCGAACCGTCCTCCGTCGAAACGATGTCCAACTCATTACTCGGATTCAGGCAGACATTCTCTGTGGCTTCAATGATCTCTTCGATCGGTGTCGGCGGTTCGTACTTATCGTTGTGCAATCCATGCTCTTTCAGGACGTCTTCAGCCAGGCCACGAATCTTCAGGCGAGAAAGAACCCGCGGCCGGATTTGGGCGGCAAACAATCCCCGTTTTCCAATACTGCGTTCAAAGTCGATGTTGAGTTTCGCTTTCAGCTCTTGTCGTTCGTCGTCCGGCAATTCCATTTCATTGATCAGTTTCCGCAGGAGTTGCCGGATCTGCTCCGTTCCCAGTTTTTCCGCCAGTCGAAACAATTGCATCAGCTCGCGGCTTCCTCGCAGGTCCTCGGCATAGAATTCGGCCTCCTTCTGCTGTGCGTGCCGAAGCAAATCCTTTGCGGGAATCGTGTATTGCGCGGCCATTTGCCTGATCAGTGCTGCGGAGGGCGGAGGAACACGATCGAGCTCAATCTTGCTCAAATAGCTGGGCGAAATCGGTTGTCCTGTCTCTGGATTTCGCAGACGGCGAGCGGCCGCTCGCAGTCCCAGCCCGGCGTTTCGACGAGCTTCGCGTGCCACCTCACCGAAAGTGTTGTGGTCGGTCATTGTAATTGGTCCCAGATATTGGGTGTCCTGTTGGCCTACATTCACCAGTCGCCGCCAAGGTATCGGCTTCTCATACAGTCGTCAAGGCGAACCTGCAGGATTTTTGAAGGTCAGCGGATACTGCTGCTGGGATCCTTCCATCGAAAGTCGATCGGGCGGATCCGGCGGCAGGCGAAGGCGGGGCGCGTGGGGACGGCGATTGCGGACCTGACGGTGTGCGGAGCGGTGCCTCCGTGCAACGAAATCCTGGGGGAAAAGTCAGGAAGGGTGCGTCAAGGCTTTGCGCCGACGCACCGCGATCGGCTGCTGGCGTCCACCGGCGGGATGGTGCGTCGGCGCAAAGCCTTGACGCACCCTACGCGGAGGGAGATCGATCGCTCATGCGCGGTCAACGTCCGGGGCGATTTCGAGAGGTCTTCGCGGATTCCGAGAATGATCACGCGGTGGCGCGCCTGCGGGATGCCGTAGTCTTCGCATTGGATCAAAAAGTCGCCCGGTTCAAAGAGCGGACTTGCATCAATCAGCGAGTTTCCCGGTTTCTTCACCAGTGACCAGACGCGGTACGCCGCATCCCCGGCTCGGATTCTCCGTTTTCCCGTTGAAGTCCGAATCGCGGCGGTCGGCTCCTGCAGGTCCTGCAGGATTTGCGTAAAGACGGACCTGTCTTCGAGCCGCGCGGAGAGGATTCCCCGCACGTTCTCCATGACAAACACCGCGGGCCGGTGGACGGCCAGGATGCGGAGGTATTCGCGATAGAGCTGGACTCTCGGGTCTTTCGGATCGATGCCGCCGACCCGCGAGCGGCCGATGATGGAATAGGGGCGTAGGGTGGGCTGTGCCCACCGCTGGGGGTTGGGGGGTGGTTCGTGTTGGTGGGCGGAGCCCAGCGGCGGCTGTGCGGGCGGGGGTCGCCTTGGTGGGCGGAGCCACCCTACGCTGGCGAAGCCTTCGCCCAGGCCGCCGGGGCCGGCGAAAAGGTCGAGGACGGCGAGGGGCAAGGTCGGCGGGTGCGTTTTGAGTCGATGGCTGAATGTTCCTTCCGGGCAGGGTTCCGGATTCGCCATGACCAGGCCAGTTGCCTGCACGGCGCGTCGTTGACCTCGGGCGTGGCAATTTTCATTGGCACGGCGCGTTCGGGGTCGGGTGTGGAAAATTCAAAATTGCGGAGTGTGTTTTCCCATTGGGGTCGAGTTCCGTCGCAATTTTGAATTTTATATCCCCCCCCCCGACCCCATTGCCAGCGGAATTTGCCGCACCCTTGACCTCGCCAACTGGGACGTGCTGGAAGCGTGCCCAGGAGCTGAGGCAGGCGCATTACCGGTTCATGCAGTCGCGCGACGACAAGAAGAACGACGGGCCGGCGGAACTCACGGAGGAGAACTGGGGGGAGCAGGCGCGGAGCGGTCAACGCCCGGAAGTCCCGAGGGTTTTTCGGTACGCGGGATCCATCCGGCCCAGTTCCTCCGCCAGATGGTTCTGCTCGATGCGTTCCGTCCAGGGAACCTTGGCCGTTTTCATCCATCGGGCGGCCAGGTCGGCGTATTTCAGGGCCTGCGTTTTGTCGCTGAGCTTGTGGTGGGCCAGGGCCAGGAAGAGATAGTCCCAGGCCTTCGCCCGACGTTTCTTGTGCGACTCCGCGAACTGCCCAACGGCCTCTTTCGGTTGACCGGCCCGGTAGAGCGCGGCGGCGAGGATTCTTTCGTTGCCGGTCCAGGCGGAAGCGCCCAGTTTCGCGAGGGGGAGCAGTTTGCTGAATTCTCCGCGGTCGCCGGCGTGCGGGACCAGCGTGTACAGGATGCGGCTGGCGACACCCGGTGACTTCGTATCTTTGAACCGGTCGAGAAATCGCTTCGTCACCCGATGGTATTCCGCGAGTTGCCCGGCACCCAGATGGGCAATGGCCAGGTGGTAGTAAGTCTCCGCATCATGCTCGGATCCGGTGTCGAGGACACTCTGCTCCCTGGCGGCAGCCTGTGCGGGATTGGAATGCACGATTCCGCGCGAGCCGATGATCGTACCGTGGCGCTTGTTTCCGCTCTGGTCCTGCAAGCCTCTGATGTTCGGCTGCGACAGGTCGTAGAGCAATACGGTGTCGCCGTCGGAACTCCAGCTTCTCGCCGGAGCGAACGCGGCCGAATAGCGTGCGATTCTGGAAATGCGGAAGCCGGCCAACAGTCCCTTGCCGTAGGGGCCCGTGGATCGCCGGTATTGCTGCACTCCCAGATTCAGGAGCCGGGACTTCGTGAGCGGACCTGGTTTGGGGACGCTGTCCTCGTGAAGTAATCGTCCATCGAGAAAGATCCGCCTCTGCTTGCCGTCATACGTCATGGCGACGTGCCGCCAGGCCGTCCTCGTTCCCAAGCTGGAGCTTGGGAACGAGGGCAGAGTCCGGTAATAGTTGCGTCCCTGTGCCGATTCCCATCCCGACCACACGGTTCCGAACCCGAGGGAAAAGCTGTTTTCGGGATCACCGGTCAAGCCCTGTCCGAGGACGCAGCCCTCCCAGCCTGCCACCCACGCCTCGACGGTGAAGGCGTCGTAGGTGTCAAACGGGACGTGCGGGGCGACCACGAAGGTTCCGCGGCCATCAAACCGCATGGCTCCGGCGAAACCGGTCGCCCGGACGAATTGGCGATGGCAGTCCGCTGCGCGTTGTTCGTCTTTCCATTCCGAAAGCAGTTGCCCCAGTTCAAGCAGCGAACGCGGGTGCGCCTTTGTGAGTTTGTCGTACGTAGGCTTGTCGCCGGCGATGTCATACGCGGCGGCGAGTCGCGCCCAGGGATCGGTCAGCGTCAGTGCCTGCAACTTGCGGACTTCCCGTTCCAGCGGCAACGGAGCTGCGAGCAACGAAATTCGGAAACGACCGAGACCTCCCTGTGTATATCCCGTGTCACCGCTGTCCAAAGTGAGCACAAGGTCGTCCTTCTCCGATCGGAACGGAACCTTGAATTCAAACACGGCCCAATGCGGTTGCCGATATTGTGGATATGTCGACCAGAGAGTTTGCGGATTGCCGTCAATGGCGTTGGTCACGCCGTTCTCGTTCGAATAATCGGCGAGCCCCCGAGAGATGGGTATCGCCCGCGGTTGGCCGTTCCCGTTGGCCGGCGCGATCGCCGCCGTGAATTCCGCCAGATGGAAATTGCCGCTGGTTGATTGCCGGCCGGTCCCACCTCTGGGCAATCGGGAGTCCGGGAGTGTTTCCAGACGAATGGCGCTCACTGGGAGTTTGCCGGGCTTGAATCGGAGGGTGTAGACCGCCCGGTCCGGGTTCGGGCCGCTGACGAAGATGGAGCCGTCTTTTTGTAAAGTCAGCGTTTCGCCACCGTTTCCCTTCATCTCGACGGGTTGGAGCACCTTCCAGCCGTTGCCGGTATTCAACAGAGAATTCCCCAGATCGGAAGCTGCGTTCTCAAGCCAGTCCGCCGAAGGCTCCTTCCAGTTGGGGTCCCTGCTGCCCAGATCGTGGCCTTTCTGAAGGCTCTTGAACGCTTCGGCCAATTTGCCCTGGTCGCGGTGGAGCAGGCCGAGCTCGCAATGCGCCTTCGCGTTCTTCGGGTCGAGAGCCAGCGCCTGCTGGAGCAGTCTGGAAGCGTCCTCCCGGGTGCGGTACGCCCGAGCAAAACCGCCGAGTTCCGCGAGTTCCGCGGCTCGTTCCCAAGCTGGAGCTTGGGAACGAGGGCGGCCCTTGCCTTGAAGAACGGCGCTCGCTCTGCGGTCCAGTGCGGGAAGCCGCTTGCAATCGACCAGCCATTCCCCCGACGGGTACGGCCAGCCGGGCCTTTTGCTGCCAAGATCGTGGCCCGTCTGCAGGCTCTTCATTGCCTCCGCGAAGTTCCGCTGGTCGCGATACGCCAGGCCCAGCCGGCAGTGTGCCAGGGCGAAGCCGGCGTCGGCTGCGATCGCCTTGCGGTAGTGGGCAATGGCCGCCTTCAGGTCGCCCCGCTCCTGTTGCACGTCGCCGAGTTCGAATTCCTGCGACGCCTCGGCGACCGTGCTGAGAACGTGCGCGGTCACAAGCCAGAGCTGGTCGGGAAGCGTGCCGTGCCGCTTCTCCGGCGACAAGTCCCGCAGCGCACCGTCGGCCGTCTGCGACATGTCGTACAGCAGGACGGTCTTGGCATCGGACGTGAACGTCTTCGACGGCGTGAAGTTGGCGGAATAGCGGGCGACGCGAGACACGCGAAAGGCACTCAAGAGACCGGTGGCGCCTGCACCGCCCAGTGTCATCGGCCGGGATTTCAACAATGGTCCGGGTTTGGGCGCGTCTTTCGCGTCGATGAGATGCCCGTCGACGAAAAACCTCTGTTGTTTGCCGTCGTAGGACATGGCAATGTGTCGCCACCCGAACGTGCCGATACTTCGCAGATCCATCAGGTGATCTGTGCCTCCGTCTGTTTCCCAACCAGTTCTTGCCGTCTTGTAAGGATGTCTGGCTCCAAACATTACGAAAACACCGTTTTCAGGATCGCCCTCGCGACCTTGCTGGAAGACCCAGCCTTGCCAATCGCGAACCCAGGCTTCAATCGTAAACGCGTCGTAAGTATCAAACGGCACGTGCCTGGCGGTCACGGGTTCCGGACTTCCGTTGAAGACCAGTGCGTTCGGGAACTCGCCCGCCTTGCGCAGCATTGCGTAGTGTGCCGCAGCGCCGTCTCGATCACCCGCTTCGAGGCACGCCTTGACCAGAGCCAGACGGCATTCGGGTTTTCGCTGCACGAGCCTGTTGAGTGCCGCCCGATCGTGCGACGCGTAATACGCGATTGCGAGTCGTTCCCAGGGATCGGTCAGCTTTCGTGCTGCCGATCGCAGTCGCTCGGTGAGCAACTGCGCCGGGTCGCTGAGAGCCGACAGACGGAACCGACCCAACCCGTGTTGTTTCCACTGTGATTTTCCGCTGTCGAGTGTGATGATCAAATCGTCGCCGTTTGTCTGAACGGGCGCACGGCAGGCGAAGACAGCCTGGTTGGGCTGATTCATTTTCGGCCAGGTGTCCCAATACGTTTTCGCGTTCCCGTCGATGGCGTTGCTCACCGGCAAGGACGGCTTCGAAAAGTGGGCCATCGCCGACGACAGTGGAACTCGTCTTGGCTGGCTTTTTCCGTCGGCCGACGTCACTGCGGCCGTGAATTCTGACAACACAAAGCTACCGGGCGTCCCAGGAATAACATTCAAAGGAGCACGGCCGGCCCCGCCGCGAGCCAGACGCCCGTCGGGCAGCGTTTCGAGCCGGATGGCGCTGATGATCGGCAGCTTGGTTTTGAGCGTGATCGTGTAAACCGCTCGATCGGGATTCGGCCCGCTGACAAAGATGCTGCCGTCTTTTTCGAGCGAGAACGTTTCGCCCCCTTGCCCTTTCATCTCGATCGGTTCCAGGACGGTCCACCCGGCTGGCTTGCTCGCGAGAATCACGTTGGCCAGTTCGGAAGCAACGACAGCGCTCTGCGGGGCGAGCGACAGTGCCGTTGCCAGCAGAGCACGCGCTTCCTTCAGCCGATTCTCCTTTCGCAGAATTCTCGCGGGTCCCAGTAGAGATTCCGGTTTTCCGGTCACGAGCCTGTCGAGAGCCGCCTTGTCGCCTGCGATGTGATACGCGACGGCAAGCCGTTCCCAGGGATCGGCCAGATTCATGGCCGCCAACCGGCGTTGCTCCGATTGCAGAAAGGCAGCGTCATTGGGGACCGACAATCGGAATCGACCGAGACCGGCCTGTTCGGTATTGCCGCTGTCGAGGGTGATGATCAATCGACTGTCCGCCGTCTGAATCGGTGTCCTGAACGTGAGGATTGCATAATGCGGCCGGGCCATTTGCGGGTGGGTGTCCCAACGCGTGTCGGGCTTCGCGTCGATCAGGTTTGACGCCGCATAAGCTCTGCCGGGGGATTCAGAGTCGGCTCTCGCCCCGCCGATGGAAATGGGCTGCGCCGGCTTGTCGCCGCTTTTCGACTGGCCGGCGACGGTGATCTCCCCTAAGTGGAAGTTGCCGCTCCTGGGATTCCGGCCGGCCCCGCCTTGGGGAAGTCGCGCGTCGGGCAGCGTTTCGAGCCGGATCGCTCGGATGGTGGGCAGACCGGGCTTGAGCTTGATCGTGTAAACCGCCCGCTCGGGATTCGGCCCGCTGACGAAGATGCTGCCGTCTTTTTCGAGCGAGAACGTTTCACCCCCTTGCCCTTTCATCTCGATCGGTTCGAGGACGGTCCACCCGGCCGGCTTGCTCGCGAGAATCAGATCGGCCAGTTCCGAAACGGCGGACAGGTTGGTTGGCTCAAGCGAATGCGCATGCTCAAATGCCCTTCGCGCCTCCTGCTGGAGATTCCGCTCCCGCAGGTAGCGACCGACCGCGAGGTGAACCTCCGGGTCGTTGGGCCGCGCCGCCAGCAATCCCGTGCGGACCTCCTCGACGACGACGGCACGCTTGAGAATGCTCGCGCGGACCGTCGCATCGCTGGTCACGCGCAGGGCCGTTCCGATGGCCGCAACCCCGGCCGTGGTCTTCCCCTCAAGCAGGCGGGCCACCGCCAGAGCCGCGAATCCGTTGAGTTCGCCCTTCTCGATGGCGATCCGCAGTCTCTCAAGAGCGGCAACCGAAGGATCGGAAGTCACCGACAGCCGGAAGCAGCCCAGGGCGGAGTTGGGCCACGTCGACTTTGAGAGCAATTCCAAGATCAGCGTCTTGCCCGCGGTGCCGTCGGGGTCGGCGACGGAAAAGATCGCTCGCAGCGGTTTGTAAACTTGCGGCCAGGGATCCCAGTACGTGCGCTGGTTGCCGTCGACGGCATATTGAGCCTGGGCCGTTGGACCGCGGGAATGATTGGCCACGCCGTCGAGAAGTCGAATGGCGTGCGACGTGCCGCCCGCTTTCCCGGCTTCCACGCTCAGAGTGAATTCATGCAGAAAAAAGCTGCCGTTACGATCTCGTCCGCAACCGCCCTTTGGAAGGCTTGGGTGCGGAATTGCTTCCAGCTTGATGGCATGAACGGGTAACGAGCTGGCCGGCACGCGGATCACGTACCGGTCGTGACGCGGATTGACGCCGCCGGCGAGAATCGAGCCGTCCGGCAACAGCGTCAAGGTCGCGGCGCCTTCCGACTTCATGGTCCGTGGCTTCAAAACGGTCCACGCTCCGAGCCCTCGGTCATGGCTGGCGATCAGCAAGGCCAGTTCGGTGGCGACTTCGACGTTTTCCGGTGCGAGCACCAGGGCCTTATCGAGATGAGATTGCGCCTCGGGTGACCGGTTCCGTTCCACGAGCTTTCGGGCGATGGCGACGCGATACAGGGGATCGTTGGGCTGCGAGCGCACGAGCCTGTCCAGGATTTCGATTGCCGGAATGTGCTGAACGATCGTTGCTCGAGCGGTTTCGTCTTTCGCCTGCTTGAGCGCGGTGGCATAAGCCGATTCGGCCTTCTTCAAGTTGCCTTCCAGCAGGTAGGCTGCCCCCAATGCTGCAAAGCCATCGATTTCGCCCTTTGCCACGGCGAGGCGCAGAGGCGCCCTTGCGATCGCCGCGGGTCGCGAAATCGCCGAAAGGCGGAAGCGCCCCAGACCGTGCTGTTTCCAACGGGCTCCGCTGTCCAGGGTGATGGTGAGCTGTCCGTTCGGGGCTTTCAGGAAGGATTTGAGCTCGAAGGTCGCCCAGTGAGCCTGCTTTGTTCGAGGCCAGGTTTCCCAATAAGTCGTCGAAACACGATCCAGTGTGTTTGTCACAGAGAAGTTGCCTGGTTTCTGATAGTCCGCACTGGCCGAGGAAATGGGAACTGCTCTCAGTCGTCCTCCTTCCGAACTCTGGACGGCTACCGTGAATCCCGCCAGATTCCAGTTGCCGTTGTCGGCAAAGCGGCCCGCACCGCCATGAGGAAGACGCGCATCGGGCAGCGTTTCGAGCCGGATCGAATGGACTGCCGTGGCGTCGAGCTTGAACTTCAGCGTGTAAACCGCCCGATCCGGAGTCGGCCCGCTGACGAAAATGCTGCCGTCCCTTTCGAGAGCGAACGTTTCTCCCCCATCTGAATTTATCTCGGCCGGCCGCAGGATGGTCCACTGGTCCGGCTGGTCCGGCGCGACGTCCATGATCAGTTGTGCCAGCTCGCTGGCCACGTCGACGCGCTTCGGGTCCAGCGCGACCGCCTTCTCGAACTCAATTCGCGCCTCCTTGCGAAGTTTCTGCTTGAGCAGTTGCCTGGCCAGCAGAAGCCGAACGTCGGGATTGTTCGGTTGCAGTTGCATCTTGCGGAGTGCGGCGTTAAGAGCTTCCATCGATTCCAGCTTCGCCTGCCGGGCCTGCTCGCGGGCGTGGTCCGCGATTTTGCGCTGCGCATCTTCGTTGGCCGCGGAGAGCCGGGCGGCTTCCTCGGACTGTCGGGCCTCGGCCAGCGCCCGCCGGGCTTCGACGGCCTGCCAGGTGGCGACGCCGGTTCCGATCAGCAACGCCAGCGCGGTCACGACGAGAGACGCCGTCAATGGTTTGTTCCGCCGGCTCCAGCGGGCGAAGCGTTCCACGAGGGAAATCCGGCGGGCATGCACCGGCTCGTCGTTAATGCACCGCTGCAGATCGTCGGCCAGGTCGTCGGCCGACTGGTAACGCCGGCGGGGGTCCTTGTCGATGCACTTGAGGATGACGGTTTCCAGATCGCGGGGAATCCGCGGGTCCAGCGAACGCAGCGCGTCGGGCTGCGCCGTGCTGACCAGGTCGATCAGCTTCAGCCGGTCGGGCGACTGAAAGGCGGGCTTCAGCACGAGCAGTTCGTAAAGCGTCAGCCCCAGGGCGTAGATGTCGGCCCGCACGTCGCACTCGCCGCGAAACCGCTCCGGCGACATGTAACGGATCGTCCCCAGGATGTCGCCCGTGTGCGTCATCGCTTCGTCGCCGGTTTTCGCCAGCCCGAAGTCGGTGACCCAGACCGTCCCCGCCGTGTCGAGCAGCAGGTTCGAGGGCTTGATGTCGCGGTGAATGATGCCCCGCGCGTGGGCGTACGACAGCGCGCGGGCCGTCTGCAGGCCGATCTCGGCGACGCTCTGGAAGTACCCGCGGCGATTGGTTTCGGCGGACGAAAGTTCCGAATGACCGGGAAGCACGGCCGACGCCGTCGTGCCGGACTCCTGCTGAATCGTCTCGACGTAGGCGCGGAGAGCCTCGGAGTCGGACGCGATCGTGGGCGCCGCCGGTTCGTAGTGACCGGCTTCAGCCGGTCCATCCGCGGGGTCGCTTCGATCCGCGGAGACCGGCTGAAGCCGGTCACTACGAACGTCGCCGCCTTCGTGGAGGACGAGGTTCTCCTGCTCGAAATGCCCGGCGATCAGCGAGGCGGCGATGCTCTGCGCCGGCGGGTTCGCGAAAACACCCGGTGATTCCAAAACACCAGGTGTTTTCGTCGAGCCGCTCTTCTGCACGGAGTGCTCGCCACGGATGCGTTTCAGATCCTCGATCACGAGATCCAGCCCCTGCCCCTGGATCAACTGCATGGCGTAAAAGACCCATTCCCCGTCCTCGCCGACCTCGAACACCGGGACGATGTTCGTGTGGTGCATGCGGGCCGCCGCCCGGGCCTCCCGCTGGAACCGTTCGAGAGATTTCTCGTCGCCGGCCTGGTGCCGCGGTAGGACCTTCAGCGCGACGCGGCGGCGGAGCGATTCCTGCTCGGCTTCGTAGACGACCCCCATACCGCCGCGGCCGATTTCGCGGATGATGCGATAGTCGCCCACGTGTTCGAGCGCAGCACGGCGCCCCGATTTTCCGTTCTCGTTCCCAAGCTGGAGCTTGGGAACGAGGGGAAACAGGTCGGCGCTGGCGGGCGCGACCTGCTCCATCATCACCAGCGCGGGAAAGACGTCGCGAATCTCGTCGGCCAGCTCGGGATGGCGGTCGACGTATTCCTGGATCGTGGGCTGCTCTCCCTTCCGCTGCCGTGCCATGAACTCGTCGGCCAGCAGTTCCACCGCTTCCAGCGACCCGCTCGAGGAATCCATGCGTCGCCTTTCTTGTGGTGAGTGGTGAGTGGTGAGTGGTCCTGATCGCCGACCTCCGACCTCCGACCTCCGACCTCCGACCTCTGATTTCCGCCTTCCGCCTTCCGTCATCCCTCATCCTTCATCCTTTTACAGCGATTTGTTAATGCCGGGAATCGGAATCGCGCTCATCGCCTGCTTGAGGCGTTTCAGCGCCGTGATGTACCGCTTGCTGGCGGTGGAGCGTTTGATGCCGAGCGTCTGGGCGGTCTCGTCGGTCGTCAACTGCTCGAAGTTTCGCAGAATCAGGACCTCGCGGTCGATGGGGTCCATGCTGTTGAGCACTTCCTGCACGATGAGCTGCAATTCCGCCCGATAGACGGCCTGCGTCGGCGACGTCAACTGGCCCAGCAATTGATGAGCGATGGAGACGGAGCTGGCTTCCGGCAACGCCCGGCGGTACAGCGACACTTCCTGCCCGGCGTCTCGCTTTTGCGTCCCCAGATGCTGCCGGTGGGCGTTCAGCAGCTTCTCGCCCGTCAGCCAGCGGAGCCACAGGAAGAACCCCATCGGCGGTTTCGCGGCGTACTCGTCGAGCCTGCGGGCGGCTTCGATCAGGGCTTCCTGGACCACGTCCGAAGCATCGACACGGCCTTGCAGCCGCCGGTCCATCCGCAGACCGACCATCCGTCTGAGCCGTTCGCGGTAGCGGTCCATCAACAGCGACAGGGCATTCGCATCCCCATCGACGGCCTGGGCCACGAGCAACTGTGTGTCGTCGGAGTTGGACAAAACCTGGTCCATTTCGTGTTAACCACGAAAACGGCGAACTCGTCTACCATTGGAACAGAAAATCTGCTGATTTTCTGAAGAATATCCCGTCGGCGCACCTGATTGCATCAACCTGCTGGCCCGCTTCGGCGACCGCTACCTGCGCAGCCGAGGGGGAACGCGGATTCAACGGATCGAGCGGATTTGCGCGGATCAGAAAGAAAGGCACGGAGACGCAGAACGATTCCGGGGCAGACTGATCCCCACAAGCACTCAGCAGTTACCTTTTACCTTTTGCGGAGGAAATCGGACTACTGAAGGCTGACGGCCGACGCCGTTCGAAATCATTCTGCCAAACCCGTTTCTGATCCGCGAAGGGCGTGGCGATTTTCATTGGCACGGCGCGTTCGGGGTCGGGTGTGGAAAATTCAAAATTGCGGAGTGTGTTTTCCCATTGGGGTCGAGTTCCGTCGCAATTTTGAATTTTCCAC
>Ga0268386_10000078_pt1 | contig 51761 bp, 49 predicted proteins | sample RVTome_15_FD_200260 | JGI IMG/M metagenome (GOLD analysis project Ga0268386, IMG submission 200260) | Soil microbial communities from uranium-contaminated site in the Upper Colorado River Basin, Wyoming, United States - RVT150D86... ... | reverse complement strand
AGCTCTCCGGCGCCCGCCAGGTCGTCGCCGTCGCGCTGGGCACCTACTCCAGGCCGATCCCCTCCCCGGTACGCGAGCTGCGGCCAGCCCGCGAGACCTGCGAACAGTGCCACTGGCCCCGGAAGTTCCACGGCGACAGGCTGGTGGTGCGGACGAAGTTCTCCGACGACGAGGCCAACACCCGCTCCACGACGGTGCTGATGCTCCGCGTCGGCGGACACTCCGGCGTCGGATCCACCGGGATCCACGGGCGCCACCTCGACGCGACCGAGCGGATCCGCTACGTCTCGACCGACGGCCGCCAGGTGATCCCGCGGGTGACCTACGTCGACGACGACGGCAGGACCGTCGAGTACGTGAGCGAGGAGCAGCACGAGGGAAAGACGACGGCTGGCCACGGACCGCCCGTGCGGCAGACCGCAAGCGTCGAGTCACCGTCCGCGGGCCTGGAAGAACGGGCCATGGACTGCATGGACTGCCACAACCGGCCCACGCACGCGTTCCAGCTCCCCGAGCGGGCGGTGGACCGCGCCCTCGCCGAGGGACGGATCAGCCCCGAGCTGCCGTTCATCCGCAAGAAAGCGGTCGATGTCCTGCGCACGGACTACCCGGACCGGGACGCGGCCGCCGCCGCGATCACCGCGTCGCTGTCGGAGTTCTACCGGCGCGAGTACCCAACCGTCTACGGGCTGAGGCGGGAGCTGGTGGAGGCCGCGTCCTTCCAGGTGAAGGACATCTACCTCCGCAACGTGTTCCCCGCGATGAAGGTGGCCTGGGGCACGTACCCGAACAACATCGGCCACGAGGACTTCCCCGGCTGTTTCCGTTGCCACGACGACAAGCACGTGAGCGCGGACGGGCGGCGGATCAGCCAGGACTGCGACGCCTGCCACGCGATCCTGGCCCTCGAGGAGGAGGCGCCCAAGATCCTCACCGACCTGGGGCTCGAGTAGCGGACGGGAGCGAAGCGGGGATCAGCCCCCGGTCTCGGTCAGCAGCGCGTACACGGTCAGGACCACCATCACCAGACCGACCGTCACCGCGACGGTGCCGATCGTCCGCCCGGCGAGGATGAGCCGCCGGCTCGGGGGCGGGGCGGTGAGCGCGTCGAGGGCGCCCGCGGCCTGGAGGCGCTCGTACTCCGCCGGGCGCTCGCGCTTCATCTCCTCGAGCGGCACGCGGCCGGTGAAGATCACCGTGTCCATGGGGAACTTCTCCGGCCGCAGATGCCCGTTGAAGAAGTGGACGGTGAAGATGAAGACCGTGGCCAGCAGGGCCTCCTCCCCGTGCACCACGAAGGCCACGTTGAAGACCCAGCCGGGAAGTACGGTGGCGAAGGGCCGCGGGAACCACAACATCAGGCCTGACGTGCCGATGATCCCCATCCCCCAGAACACCGCCCAGTAGTCGAACTTCTCCCAGTACGTGAACCGGTTGAAGCGGGGCCGCGGCCCCAGCCCCAGGAACCAGCGGAAGTGATGGAGCATCTCGACGACATCCTTCGGTTGGGGGACGAGCGAGTCGGGGCCCCACAGGATCCCCATCTCCCGGCGCCGGTAGATCCGGTCGAGCAGGCGCGCGACGTGGACGGCGAAGCAGCCGATCAGCAGGAGCCCGAACCCCCGGTGCAGGACGCCGCTCACGCCATAGCCGCCGAAGAGCCCTACCAGCCGGACCGCCCAGGCTCGATCCGCGAACAGCAGGGGGAGCCCGGTCAGGGCGAGGCCCAGGAAGCTGACCATCAACAGGCCGTGGAGGATCCTCTCGACGCGGCCGAACCGGACGACGTGGAGTGCTTCAGTCCCCATGGCGCCCTCCTCCGCCCGGACCGGCGCCTCCACCCCGTTCCGCCGGCCCCGTGGGGGCGGCGGGCCCCGAGCCCGACGGCGGCGGTGCGCCCCCTACGGGTACGGGCCGTCCGTGGCGGCGGCGGGCCACGATCTCCCGCGGAAACCACAGTGCGGTGTGAACACCGAAGAAGGCGAAGACGCCCCCGAGCAGGATCTTCATGAACCGGTCCGTGTAGTAGACCGGGGCGCTGCGCTCCGGGTCGTCCGGCTCGGCGTGGGGATCGTACTGCACGAAGTTCTCGTTGGCGTAGGGGTGGCACTGGCCGCACGTGCTCACGAGCCGGGCCGGCGCCACCTGCGACCGCGGGTCCTGCCGGGGATGGATGTCGTGGGCCCCGTGGCAGTCGGCGCACACCGCGACCCGGGTGAACCCCAGCGCCGACGCCTGGCCGTGGAAGCCGTCCCGGTAGGTCCGGAACGACTCCTCGTGGCAGGTGCCGCACTCCCGGATGACGTCGAGCCGCCAGGAGGGGAGGTCGGCAGCCTCGATCCCGTGGGCCTGATGGCAGTCCGAGCAGACGGCGGCGGCCAGGTTGCCGGACCGGATCGCAGCCCCGTGAACGCCCTCGTCGTAACGGCTCCGGATCCCGGCGTGGCACGCGCCGCAGGTGGCAGGGACGTTCGCGCGGAAGACGCGGCTCTGCTCGTCCCCCTTCGCCCGGATCTCGTGGTGGCCGTGGCAGGTCGCGCAGTTGGGCGCCACGATCAGGCCGCTCCCGGTCAGCGCCCGTCCGTGGATGCTGTCGTGGAACGCGGCGGGAGCCTCGCCGGCTCCCAACTCGGTCGCGCGGACGCCGTCGGCCCCGCCGTGGCAGCGCCCGCAGGTCGCGGGGAGGTTGAAGTGGTAGGCGGGCGACAGCGCGTCCTTCGGAGAGCGGATCTCGTGGGGGCCGCCGTGGCAGTCGGTGCAGGCCGCCGCGGTGCTGCCGGGCGACTTTTGCGCCGCCTGGCCGTGGACGCCGGCGTCGTGCTGGGCGGAAGCGTCCGGGTGGCAGCCCGAGCAGTCCACCTTCGCGAGGTCCTCGGCGTGCGGGAAGTCCGACACCGCGGCCAGGGCGGCGTGGCAGTCGACGCAGGCGAGCCCCGCCTGGCCGTGGACCGAGGCCGCCATCGCGGGCGCGGACACGCCGACCTTCCGACCCCCCTCGGCCTCGAGCGAGGGATCCTCGTGGCAGGCCATGCAGTCCGCGTCGGTGGGAGCCGCAGGTGAGGCGTGCGCCGCCGTGGCCAGGCCGATGGCGAGGACCGCGGCGGCCGTGACGGCCAGGCGCAACCCCGTCGGGCGTCCTCCCCGGCTGCTACCGCGCAGGCACACGGTCGCAGAGCTTAGCCCGAGGCGGGCTCGGACGCTACGCCCGGGTCAGCCTTGGATCGGGGAGGGCCCCTGGGCCCTCATGCGGCGGAGGAGCTCGTCGACTACGGCACGCGAGAACCGCCGGTGGCCTCCCAGCGTGCGGTGGCAGGGGATGCGACCCTCCCTCGCCCAGCGCGCGACGGTGTTCGCGGAGACCCCGAGCAGATGCGCCACGTCCGACCGGCTGAGGTACTCGTCGGCGGCCTGCCCCTCCCGCTCCTTCAGCGAGGCTTCCATCACGGCTACGAATGTAGAGGACGGATTGGGCGCAATCCATGGATCAGGAGCCTCAGAGAGCTGGGTTTTACTGCTCAGCGTCCGGCGCCTCGCGCCCCTGCGAGGAGCCCGGCCCCAGGTGTGCTCGCGCCAGCCCGGTTGTGGTATCGTCCTCACCGGAATCCGCCAACCCGGGCCGGGAGGCGGGCAGTCACCCGGAGTCCGTGGAGAGCCTCTTCGACGAGCTCAAGCGTTATGTCGGCTTCGGCGCCGCCGACGAGGCGGCCCTGAAGGCGTTCCATCCCATCGCCGCCCCCGAGTTCCCGCGAATCGCCGAGGTCTTCTACGTCCGGATCCTCGCCCACGAGGAGGCCCGCAAGGCCCTCGAGGGCGGCGAGAGCCAGGTAGGCCGACTCAAGGTGACGCTGGTGGCCTGGATGGAGAAGCTGTTCCAGGGGCCCTGGGACGAGGAGTACTTCGACCTGCGCTGCCGCATCGGCCGGGTCCACGTCCGGATCGCGCTCCCCCAGCACTACATGTTCGGGGCGATGAACGTGATCCGGCGCGAGCTGAACGCGCTCATCGACGCCCACTTCGCCAGCCAGCCCGGGGAGCTGGGGCTCACCCACGCCTCGCTTGGGAAGATGCTCGACCTCGAGCTGGCCATCATGCTGCACACGTACCGGGAGGACCTCGTCGCGCAGCAGGAGCGGATCGAGCGCCTCTCCACCTTCGGCCAGCTCGCGGGGGCGATCGGCCACGAGCTGCGGAACCCCCTGGGCGTGATGGAGTCGTCGCTGTACATCCTGAAGGGACGCCTGGCCGCGGACGAGCGGGCGATGAAACACCTGGGCCGGATCGGGGACCAGGTGGCGATCTCGAACCAGATCATCAACACGCTGCTCGACCTCATCCGGGACCGACCGCTGAGCCGCGAGCGGGTCCGGCTGGCGGACATCCTCGGCGCGGCCCGGGACGCCCTCCCGCTCCCGGACGGCGTGGTCGTGGAGGTCGAGGGCGTGGAGGATCTGCCCGATGTGGAGGGCGACGCCGGCCAGCTCCGGCAGGTGCTGGTCAACCTGCTAGAGAACGCGGTGCACGCCGCGGGCGAGCGGGGAGAGGTACACGTCACCGGCGCCCGCCGCAACGCCGTCGTCGAGCTCGCGGTGGAGGACAGCGGCCCCGGCGTCGACCCTTCGATCCGGCGGCGGCTCTTCGAGCCCCTGGTCACGAACAAGGACAAGGGCATCGGGCTGGGCCTGGCGCTGGTACGCCGGATCGTGGAGCGGCACGGCGGGACCGTGGCCTACGAGGGCAGCGGGGGGCGGGCCCGGTTCGTCGTCCGCCTGCCCGTGAAACCGGTCCATGCCCATGCGTAGCTACCTGGTGGTCGACGACAACCGCGCGATGGCCGAGAACCTGGCCGAGATCATCCGCGACCGGGGCGACGAGGTGGTCGTGGCGCGCTCGGGCAAGGAGGCCATGCAGCTCGCGGCGCAGAGGCCCTTCGACGCCGTCCTCACCGACATGCGGATGCCGGTCATGAACGGCGCCGAGCTGCTCGGGGAGCTTCACCGGATCGATCCGGGGCTGCCCGCCATCGTCATCACCGCGTTCACCAACGACTCGGGGATCGAGGCGGCCGAGAAGGAGGCCCCCCTGGCGGTGCTGGCCAAGCCCGTGCCCGTGCCCCAGTTGCTGCACCTGCTGGGCGTCGCCCGCCGGAACGGCAGGGTCGTCCTGATCGAAGACGACGCGGTCCTGTCGGACAACCTCGCCGAGGTCCTCCAGCAGCAGGGCTTCTCGGTGGTGCGGCTCGGGGCGATCGGGCAGATCGACGCCCTCCCTTCCGAGCGGCCCCTGGTGGGGCTGGTCGACGTCCGCGTCCCTGGAGGCCCGGCTGGCGAAGGCGTGCGGAGGCTGGCCCAGCGCTTCCCCGGGCTCCCGCTCCTGGTGATGACGGGCTACCGCGACGAGCCGATGCCGGCCGAGGCCTATCGACTGTTCCTCAAGCCCTTCGACACCGGCGAGCTCCTGGCGGCGGTCCAAGGGATCCACGGGTCGGTGTCCGCGCCGCTCGGTTCGCTCGGCGGGGGCGTGCTGCTCGTCGAGGACAGCGCCGACCTGACCGAGAACCTCGTCGAGATCCTCCAGGGCGCCGGGCATCCCGTGCAGAGCGCCTCGAGCTGTTCCGAGGCCCGTGACCGGGCCAGGAACGGCTTCGACGTGGCCCTGGTCGACGTGCGCCTGCCCGACGGCGACGGCATCGGCCTGGCTCCGGAGCTGAAAGCACTCGCCCCCGACGCCGAGGTGATCCTCCTCACGGGCTTCGCCGCGGTGGAGTCCGCGGTGGCTGCGGTGCGGGCGGGAGTCTGGGCGTACCTGCTCAAGCCCGTCCCCCCGCCGGACCTCCTGATCGCGGTCGACCAGGCGATGAGCCAGGTCCGCCTCAAGAAGGAAAAGCGGGTCCTGTCCCGGCGTGCCCAGGTGGCCGAGAAGCTCGCCGCGGTGGGTACGATGGCGGCCGGGGTGGCCCACGAGATCCGCAACCCGTTGAACGCGGCCCAGCTCCAGCTCAAGCTCGCGGAGCGGCGGGTGTCCGCGCCCGCGCGCGACGTCTCGGGCGCGCTCGAGTCCATCGGCCTGGTGCGGGCGGAGCTGGAGCGTCTCAACGGAGTGGTCGAGGAGATCCTGGCCTTCGCTCGCCCGTCGGCGATGAACTTGGGCCCGGGCGACCTTTCCCAGACCGTCGGGACGGTGGCTCGCTTCATGGCGCCGGACGTCGCGTCCCGCGGGGTCACTCTCCACGTGGCCGGGGCGGAACGGCCGATGCCGGCGCGCTTCGACGAGGCCCGCATCAAGCAGGTGGTCATCAACCTGGTGCGCAACGCCGCGGAGGCGGCAGGCGAGGGCGGCGAGGTCTGGCTGTCGTTGCGCCGCCAGGGTGACGTCGTGGAGCTGCTAGTCGAGGACTCCGGGCCCGGGCTCGACGAGGACGTCGACCCATTCGTCCCGTTCTTCACGACCAAGGAGGGCGGAACGGGGTTGGGGCTCCCCACCGCGCATCGCATCGTCAGCGAGCACGGCGGTACGCTGTATCTCACCCGCCGCGACGCGCGGACGGCGTTCGTAGCCCAGATCCCGACGGCCGGCTAGGGCGGTCAGAAGTCAAAGCGCCGGACCGCGTCGTCGACGACCCTGAACACGAAGCCCGGCTCGAGCTCCTCCTTCCCGAACAGCAGCGGGAGCCGTCCCTTCGAACCCTCGATCGAGACAAGGTGTTCGACTGCCGTGCCTGACCCGGACTCAGCAACTCGCGAGCCAAACGCGGAGCGTCGTAAGTGACCTCTTGGAGGGTGCCCTCGGGCCCGCCACGAAGACGCTACGCGCCGCTCCCCTCATGCTGCGAATAATTTGCGGCCCGATTGCTCGTGAACCCGGGAGACCATGGCGCCCGCTCCCCGAACGGGTTACGGTTGATGGAGATGGGGTGTTGCCATGAACGAGAGACGATGGTCGTCGGGGCTGGTCGCGGCCCTCCTGGCGCTCTGCTCGGGCCTCGCCTACCAGGCCCAGGCCCAGCCGGCAGGCTTCGAGAATGCCCAGCGCATCCTCAAGGAGCTTCTCGCGAAGGCCCCGGACGTGAAGAACCTCCGCCTGGAGCACGATTACAACGTGATCGTGCTGCTGGACTCGGACGCCGCGGGGCTCCGGATCCGGATGAACCCGGGCGTCCTGCGGACGATCCACTCCAAGTACCCGCCCGAGCAGGCCGACCGCGTGTTGGCGGTCATCTTCGCGCGGCTCATCGGGCAGATCCAGGCGGGACAGCCCGTGGGCGGGGAGGTGCTCTATACGCTGGCGCAGATCGACGAGGCCTCGTGCCGCGCCGTCCACCTGCTGGGCCGGGACTGGTACGTCCGGTACCTGGTCGACGTCTTCGGCCGCGACGACGATGACGCGTCCGCCGACGTCGAGCGGCTCCTCTCCAAGTGCGGGTGAGGCGGAGCCCTTACCTCGTCCGGCGGAGCCCTTACCTCGTCCGGACGAACCGCCGCGGCCGGCGCTCGATGCCGAGGGACTTCAGGCGGGCGCGGATCTGCGCCGGGTAGAGGCGCTCCAGCTCGTCCGGCGGGTCGAAGGTGCCCTCGCGGTGCAGGACCGCTGCCACCAGCTCGACCTCCGGCGCCCAGCGGGTCTCCGGGCGTAGGTGGAAGGCGGCGTCGAAGGGCTCGACGAGAACGCGCGCTTCCGGGGGGACCACACCGCGGGCGATCTGCTCGAGCCCCTGGTAGAGCGGTGGGACGCAGTCGCATCCCGGGTCCATCCCGCAGTGTGGACAGGCCCTGGCCATGAGCGTGAGGCGATAACCCACGTGCAGCTTGCGGCCCTCGTGCACCTCGAACTGCGGGCCGATCTCGCCGCACACCTCGTGCTCGCGGGCCCACGCCCGGAGCGTGCGTTGGTCGGAGGTCGGGGCCGGTATGGCCGTGCTCGCCATGGCCCGACGATGCCGCATCGGCCCGCCGGCCGCAATGGACCGTTCGGACCATCCGCACGGCCGACGACGACCGTCCCGGTCCAACACGTTGAACGCCCCCTCAACGAAAGCGTGACAACCTGGAACGCCGCCCCGGCGTCATACGTATCGAACGAAAAAGGCACCCCCTGGAGGTGGCATGTCACTCCTGAAGCGCCTGTTTGGACGAGGAAGCGAGCAGCCGAAGCAGCGCACGCGGATCTGCGTAGAGTGCGGCATGCCGATAGCCGAGCACAAGGACTGGTGCTCGATCCTGCGCGGCCAGCTCGAGATGAAGCTCAGGAGCGAGAGCACCGGCGGCTAGCGGGGTGTGGCAAACGCATCGCGCCGGGGCAGTCTGACCCGTCTTGCCACACCCTGCCAGGAACGGCACGGCGCTATGTAGTACTCACCTCGGCTTCCTGCTCTCCCAGACTATACGGCTGCGCCGCGGCCGCCCTCGGTTGTGGCAGAGCCGCGTTGCGCCCCTTTGGTTTCAGTCGTCGAGCGTCGAGGCTTCAGGCCATCCCGTCGTGATGACGCTCGAAGAAGCGTTCCAGGGCGACCTGGCGGCCCGCGAGCCGCGCGCGGAGCGCGTCCATGTCCGCCGGATTCATCGGGCTGAAGGCCCGCGCCGAGGCGGCGTTCGCCTCCAGGTGCTCGAGCTTCGGCATGCCACAGACAGCGGCCGAGACCGGCAGGCTCCAGGCGTAGCGCAACAGGGCGGAGGGGTCCGCCCCGTCCGGCCCGAGCAGCTTCTCCTGGGCCGTGACCTTCATCAGGATGATGCCGAGGTTCTTCCGGCGCGCGGCGGGCAGGGCCAGCTCCTCGAAGCGCAGGGCCCGCGCGGGGTTCATGGCCATCTGCACGCAGTCGAGGTCGTTCCTCTCGATGGCCCTGGCCATCACCGCCCCGTCCGTGTGGCTCGTCATGCCGACGAACCGCGCTACCTTCTGCTGGCGCAGCTCGTAGAGCGCCTTCAGCGCGCCGTCCTCGGCCTCGATCTGCGCGAGGTCGTCTTCCTTGCCGAGACTGTGAAGGTGCAGGAGGTCCACGTGGTCGGTCTGGAGCCGCTTCAGGCTCGCCTCGACCTCACGCAGCGCCGTGTCCCGGGTGCGCGCCCCGGTGGGGACCTTGGTGGCCAGGAACACGTCCTTGCGGCGCGTCGCCATCACGCGTCCCACCCGCGTCTCGCTCTCGCCCTTGCCGTAGTCGATCGCGGTGTCGAAGTAGTCGATGCCGAGCCCGATCGCCTTCTCCAGCACGGCCGAGGCCTGCTCCTCGGAGTACATCAGGAACCGGCTGCCACAGCCCAGGGCCAGGATCGGGACGGAGACGCCGGTGCGTCCGAGCGTGCGGCGGGGCATCCCGCCCACGCCCTCGGCCGCCGCCAGGGCCGGCGACGCCGTCAGCGACGGCAGCGCGGCCACCGTCACGGCGAGGCCGCCGGTCTCGAGGAACTCGCGACGGGAGATCTTCTGCCGCTTGGGCATGTCCCACTCCTTTCCCTGAAAGGGCCGGCTACGCGGGCTTCACCCCCGCGGCGGCCAGGTATTCCCCGATCACCCGGGCATAGTGGGGAAACGCCACCTCAGGCTCCTCGATCTCAGGATGCCACTTCTTCTCCCACTCGAAACCGTAATAACCCCGATAGCCCGCGCCCGCAAGCACCCGGACCTGCTCCTGGACCGGCACCTCGCCATCTCCGGTGAGGACGTAGCGCCGATCTCCGTTCTCGGGCCTCGAGTCCTTCAGGTGGGTGTGGCGGATCCAGCGGCCGAGAGCGGCATGGGTGTCGGCCGGCGGCTCCTTGCCCGACACCCAGGTATGGTGCGCGTCCCACAACAGGGCGAACGCGGCGGAGCCCACCCCGGTGAGGATCTCCGCCAAGTCCTTCGAGCGCGTGAAGTCGCCGTGCGACTCGATGAGCACGACGACGCCGGCCCGCTCCGCGTGCTCGGCCATGCGCTGGAAGCCCTCGACCACCCGGCGCAGGACCTCACCCCGAGTCTCGCCTTGCGGCACCCGGTCGCCGAACATCCGTACGTACGCGACGCCCAGCGCCTGGGCGAGGTCGACGAAGCGGCGGCCCTCGTCGAGCTGCCTCTCGCGCTCGGCCGGGTCCTTGTCGTGCATCCGGGCCGAGGCGCCGAGGTCCGAGAGGACGAGGCCGCGTGAGGCGAGCTCCCGCCGCGTCTCGGTGATCCGCGATCCGGACAGCTCGGGGACCTTCGTGAGGTCCATCTCGCCAGCCACGCCGCGCAGCTCGATAGCGGCGAAGCCGAGGCGGTCCGCTTCGTCCAGGATCCTGCCCCAGCCCCAGGCCGGGCAGCCGAGGGTGGAGAACGAGATCGGATAGCGGGCCCCCGCGGTCCGTGCCCGCCCGATCACGGGTACCGCGAGCCCCGCGCCCAACGTCGCGAGGAACGTACGCCGGTCGAGGCGCATCGACGCTTTCCTCCAACAGGTGTGGATTATAAACCCCCGTCACGACCGCAGCGCACGGCCATGAACGCACTCCTTGCGCGCGGCCATGGAAAGGCCGGCAACGCGTGCACGCCGGAGCGGTCAGGCGAGCTGGCTTCGGAGCATCCAGGCCGTCTTCTCGTGAACCTGGACGCGTCGCGTCAGCAGGTCGACCGTGACTATATCCTTCTCGCGCTCGGCGACGGGGACCAGCGTCCGGGCGGTCCGGATCACCGTCTCCTGGTCGGACACGAGCAGCCGGACCATGTCCTGGGCCCGCGGCACGCCTTCCTGCTCCGGGACCGAGGCCAGGGTCGCGAACGTCCGGTAGGTCCCGGGGGCCGGGAAGCCCAGGGCACGGATCCGCTCGGCGATCTCGTCGACCGCCGCCGCCAGCTCCGTGTACTGCTGCTCGAACGCGCGGTGCAGCGCGTCGAAGTGCGGCCCGGTCACGTTCCAGTGGAAGTTCTGTGTCTTCAGGTAGAGGGTGTACGTGTCGGCGAGCAGCTTGGCGAGACCCTCGGCGACGGCCTCTTTCCCGGCGCTCGCGATCCCGGTCTGCACCCCCTGCTCCTCGATCGAGATGGCCATCCTCGGCTCCTTTCTGCGGAAGACGTCGTTCGGACGGCTCGCGCACCAGCCGCCAGTGGACGACGCCAGTGTACGCCGACCCGTGTGCAAACAGCGTTCCGCCACCGCCCCCCGCGCCGCCCCGGCGCAGGAGTCTCTGGCCTACCCCCGCGCCCCGGCGAGGAGCCGGGCGGGCAGCAGGATGACGGCGCGCAGGAGCTGGAAGACGCCTTCCACGGCGATCCCGACGATGCGGAAGGGCAGCAGCAACAGCCAGACGAGCGGGTAGAGCACCAGGGCCAGCAGGGCCACGGGCCAACACAGGACCAGCAGGACGAGCCAGAGAAGGTACTTGACCACGGTCGGGCTCCTTCGTCCCGAGATACGCAAGCCACCGCCGCACGGTTCCGCTGGGGGTGGGGCTGGATCGAATGCACCAGGGCAGCCGAAGGGGCAATTCGGGCTTCCTGAGCCGTAGAGCCGATTGACCGGGTCTTTTCCTCCCACATAGCATTCTCACCGTTCGCGGGCGCGAGCCCTGCGGCCATCGCTCGCCTGGAGGTGCCCATGCGCGTCAACGACCCCGTCAGCCGCCGGCGGTTCCTGGGAAGCTCACCCCTGCTGGCCGCGGCCGCCGCCACGGCGGCCCGGACCGCGAAGGCCCAGATCAACGACGCCTCCGCCCCGCCGCCGAAGCCGGTGCGGCTCGGCTTCATCGGCGTCGGGATCCGGGGCCACCTGCTGATGGAGGCCGCGGCGGGCCTCTCCGGCGTCGAGCTGGTGGCGGCGGCCGACTGCTATCGGGGCCACCTGGACCGGGCGAGGGAGCTCTTCCCCGGCGTCGCCGTCACCGGCGCGTACGGCGAGGTCCTCTCCCGAGCCGACGTCGACGCGGTCGTCATCGCCACCCCCGATCATTGGCACCTGAAGATGCTGAAGGACGCGCTCGGCGCCGGGAAGCACGTGTACGTCGAGAAGCCACTCAGCCACTCCTGGGAGGAGGGCGAGGAGTTCATCGCCGCCGCGGAGCGCGGCGGCAAGGCGATCCAGGTCGGCAGCCAGTACATGAGCGCGGGCTGCGCGCAGCAGGCCGCCGCGCTGATCAAGGGCGGGCGGCTGGGCCAGGTCACGCTGGTCGAGGGCCGGATGCACCGCAACAGCGCGACCGGGGCCTGGTACTACCCGATCCCCCCCGACGCGTCGCCGGAGACGGTCGACTGGAAGGGGTTCCTGGGACCGGCCCCGAAGCGTCCGTTCGACCTGGCCCGGTTCTTCCAGTGGCGCCTGTTCTGGGATTACTCCGGCGGGCTCCCCACGGACCTGTTCGTCCACATGGTCACCGCCACGCACCAGCTCATGGGCGTCCAGGAGCCGGACAGCGTCGTCGCCTTCGGCGACGTGTACCACTGGAAGAACTACCGGGAGGTCCCCGACCAGATGACGGCGCTGGCCAGGTACCCCGAGGGGTTCGTGCTGAAGCTCACCAGCACCGCCGCCAACGCCCATCCGGGTCCGCTGCTCACGTTCTACGGCACCGAAGGGACGCTCGAGTACGACGGCAACGCGATGAAGCTGTTCCACGAGCCGCGCTCGGAGAGCTTCGTCTACTCGACCCGCTCGTGGCCCAGCGCGACGGTCGCCCGGTTCAGGGAGCTGATGGACCTCGACGAGACGCTCAGCCCCGTCGACGGTCCGACGGTGGCCGAGGCGATCGAGTATCGCTCGCCCCACGACGAGGACGCGACCCGCGCCCACGTGCGCAACTGGATCCAGGCGATACGCTCCGGCGGCCGGCCGATCGAGGACGTGCCCTTCGGCTTCCATGCCGCCCTGGTCGGCCACATGTGCAACGTCTCGTACCGGGCCGGCAAGACAGTGCGCTGGGACCGCAACGCCCGCCGCGTCGAGGCCTGAGGCGCCCCGTCAGGGCGGAGTCGTGCGGGCCGAGGGAGAGCGCCCCAGCACGCGGAGGGCCAGCCGCGCGGACTCCCGCCGCACCGCCTCCTCGTAGCCCGCCCCGGAGAGCTGCTCGCGGAGCGCTTCGGACACCGGCAGGACGCAGGCGGCCGGCTGCCACGGGAACGGCGCGCCGCCGTCGGACACCACACGGTTCTCGGCGAGGGCGGCGGCGGCCTCGGCGAGGGTGAGGCCGTCGAAGACGGCTTCCAGCGCCCGGACGCGGGCCTCGTCCTCGGGCCGGACCAGGCGCACGAGCCGCCGGCTCTGCACCGCGATGTGGTAGTGCATCGCCACGAAAGCCACGCCGTCGAGCCGCTGCTCCTCGCAATTGACCACCAGCCAGCCCAGGACGTCCTTGAGGAGGCCGAGACCCGGGTGCTGCTGGCCGGGCAGCCGCGGCCGCCTCAGCGAGAACTGGGCGCGGGGGTTCTGGAGCAGGAGCCACTCGACCGCAAGGACCTCGAAGCCGGGGACCGCGCTGCGGCTGCGGCCGACGCGCATCTCCACCAGCAGCTCCTCGGGCCGGCCGTCCTCGCAGACGACCCGCAGGGTGTCCCCGCTCCGGTCGCCGGCGGCGACCTCGACCCTCGGGCGGCGGTAGCCGCGGGCTCGGATGAGCGCGAGGATACCGAGGCGCTCGAGCTGCAGCTCCACGGCCTGGCGCGACAGCGAGCCGAGGAAGCGCGGCGGGAGCGCGTAGGACGGCTGCAACGCGGCCAGGTCTTCCTCGGTCAGGGAGAAGGGCCGGTCGTCGGCGGCCGCGCGCGGGTCGTGGAACGCGGCGCTCAGCCGCCGCATCCGTGCCAGGGTCATCTCCTCGTCGTCCGGCAGCTCCAGGTCCCGTCCCGACGCCAGTCGGAGGAGGTAGCGGGCCGAGTGCCGCCAGGCGCGGTTGCCGTATCCTCCGGCAAGGACGACGACCATGGGACGGGGGTGGACCAGATCCGTGACCAGGCGGTCGCGGGCCTGGACGCCCGCATCCGACACGCGCCAGTTCCCGAGGGCGTCGTCGTGGGCCACGTCGGTGCCGGCCAGATAGAAGACGAGACCAGGCCGGAAGCCCTCGACGACCGGCGGCAACACCTCGCGGAGCGTCGAGAGGTAGCGCTCGTCGTCCACGCCGGAGCCGAGGGCGACCGAGGTGTCGGCCACCGCCTCCGTGGACCCCCAGTGCTCGTTGTGGACGGAGAGCGTGTGCACGGTCGGGTCGCGGGCGAAGATGGAGCGGGTGCCGTTCCCGTCGTGGAGGTCGAGATCGACCACCAGGATCGGCTCGCCGTACCCGCGCGCCCTCAGCCGCGCGATCGCGACGGCCACGTCGTTGAAGACGCAGAACCCCATTCCCTGGTCGGGCAGCGCGTGGTGGAAGCCGCCTCCCAGGTGGAACGCGGTACCGCCCAGCCGGAGCGCCAGGCGGGTCGCCTGGATCGTGCCGCCCAGCATCAGGCGGTGCAGGTCGAGCACCGACTCCGCGTCCCGCTTCGAGACCGGCGCCCCCAGGATCCGTCCGAGCGGCTCCCCGTCCTGGAGCGCGCGCAGGTACTCGCCTCCGTGGACGCGCAGGACGTTGTGGAGCGACGCGGGCCTGGGCTCCGAAAGCGCGCCGGCGGGCAGCACGCCCGCGTCGTCGAGGACGGCCAGGACCTTCATCCCGCGCAGCGGGTCGATGGGGACCGCCCAGACGCCCTGCTGGTAGCGGGGGCTGTAGACGGCCGGCACGCCGCGGACACGAAGCCGCAGCCATGCGCGGCGCAGACCACGAAACATCCGGCGGCCCAGTGCCGTTCCTCCGGCCCCATTGTGGCACGGGGGGCATTGGCTCTCTTGCATCATGACGGGGGCCGCGGGCGTCCCTACGACTGGACCCAGGCGGAACCGGAGCGAGCCGGCCGCTTGACAGAGGTCACGGCGTGGGGCCAACGTCCGAAACGGCGTGTGGCCGGCCACCGCCCGCCAGAGCTCGGGAGCGCCCATGACCGAACCGACGACACGACCCGATCCCTCTCACGACGCCCTCCGCCCGCGTCGGTCGGCCCTCGACTCGATCTTCCGGCCGCGGAGCGTGGCGGTCGTCGGAGCGACGGAGAAGGTCGGCAGCGTGGGGCGGACCATCCTGCGGAACCTGGTGGACACGCCGTTCGGGGGGACCGTCTATCCCGTCAACCCCGGGCGGCCCAGCGTCCTCGGCATCAAGGCCTACCCGAACGTCTCCGACGTGCCCGACGACCTGGACCTCGCGGTCGTGGTCACTCCTGCGCCCGCGGTGCCGGCGGTGATCGCGGAATGCGCGGCCAGGGGCGTCCCGGGCGCGATCGTGATCTCCGCGGGGTTCAAGGAGGCGGGACCCGAGGGGGTTGAGCTGGAAGCCCGCGTGCTGGATGCGGCGCGCCGGGGCGGCATGCGGGTGATCGGCCCCAACTGCCTGGGCCTCATGAACCCCGTCACGGGCCTCAACGCCACCTTCGCCTCCGGCATCGCCCAGCCCGGCAAGGTGGCCTTCCTGAGCCAGAGCGGGGCGCTCTGCACCGCCGTCCTGGACTGGAGCCTCAAGGAGCAGGTGGGCTTCAGCGCCTTCGCCTCCATCGGCTCGATGCTCGACGTGAACTGGGGCGACCTCGTGGAATACCTCGGCGAGGACCCCAACACCCGGAGCATCGTCCTCTACATGGAGACGATCGGGGACGCCCGCTCCTTCATCTCCGCCGCACGTGAGGTGGCGCTCAGCAAGCCCATCATCGTGATCAAGCCGGGGCGGACCGAAGCCGGCTCGAAGGCGGCCGCCTCGCACACGGGCTCGCTGACCGGCAGCGACGAGGTGCTGGACGCGGCGTTCCGCCGCTGCGGCGTCCTGCGGGTGAGCACGATCGCCGAGCTGTTCTACATGGCCGAGGTCCTCGCCAAGCAGCCGCGCCCCCAGGGGCCGCGGCTGACCATCGTGACCAACGCCGGGGGACCCGGCGTCCTGGCCACGGACGCGCTGCTTCTCGACGGCGGCGAGCTGGCGACGCTGTCGGGCGAGACCATGGCCGCGCTGGACGGGGTGCTGCCCGCGCACTGGAGCCACGCCAACCCGGTCGACGTGCTGGGCGACGCCAGCCCGGAACGCTACGCGCAGGCCCTGGAGATCGCCGCCCGGGATCCCGGGAGCGACGGGCTCCTCGTGATCCTGACCCCGCAGTCGATGACGGACCCCACCCGCACCGCCGAGGCCCTGCGCGGCTACGCCCAGCTGCCGGGCAAGCCGGTCCTCGCGAGCTGGATGGGCGGACCGGACGTCCAGGCGGGCGAGGAGATCCTGAACCGCGTCAACATCCCGACCTTCCCATATCCCGACACGGCGGCCCGCGTGTTCGACTACATGTGGCGCTACACCGAGAACCTGCGCGCCCTCTACGAGACGCCGGCCCTGCCGCTGACCGGCGAGCGGCCGGCCGCCCGCGAGACTGCCGGGAAGCTCCTGTGGTCGGTCCGTTCCGGCGGCCGCACGCTCCTCACCGAGTCGGAGTCCAAGGAGCTGCTCTCCGCCTACGGCATCCCGACCGTCGAGACCCGGGTCGCCCGCGGCGAAGACGAGGCGGTGGACGCGGCCGCGGGCCTCGGCTTCCCGGTGGTGCTCAAGCTTCACTCCGAGACGGTGACGCACAAGACCGACGTAGGAGGGGTCAAGCTGGGCCTTGCCGACCCGGACGCCGTGCGCGCGGCCTATCGCGCGATCGAGTCAGCGGTGGCCGAGAAGGCGGGGGCCCGCCACTTCCTCGGCGTGACCGTGCAGCCCATGGTCCGGACCGACGGCTACGAGCTCATCCTCGGCAGCAGCATCGACCCCCAGTTCGGGCCGGTTCTGCTCTTCGGATCCGGAGGGACGCTGGTCGAGGTCTACCGGGACCGCGCACTGGGACTGCCCCCGCTCACCACCACGCTGGCGCGGCGCATGCTCGAGCGAACGCTCGTCTACAAGGCCCTCGTGGGAACCCGCGGCCGCCGCGCGGTGAACCTGGCCGCCCTCGAGAGCCTCCTCGTGACCTTCAGCCACCTGGTCGTGGAGCACCCGGCGATCCGGGAGATCGACGTGAACCCGCTGCTCGCGTCGGAAGACCGCCTGGTCGCCCTGGACGCCCGGGTCGTCCTCCACGAGCCCGGCGTCCCCGACGACAGGCTTCCCCGGCCCGCGATCCGGCCCTATCCCAGCCACCACGTGGCGTCCTGCCGGCTCAAGGACGGCCTGGACGCGGTGCTGCGGCCGATCCGTCCGGAGGACGAGCCGCAGCTCGTGCGCTTCCACCAGAGGCTCTCGGAGCGGACCGTCTACCTCCGCTACCTCCACCACCTCAAGCTCGACCAGCGCGTGGCCCACCAGCGGCTGGCCCGCATCAGCTTCATCGACTACGACCGCGAGGTGGTGCTGGTGGCCGAGGTCCCGGAGGAGGGAGGGCGGGCGATCGTCGGGGTCGGACGCCTCAACCGCGAGCGCAACCGCGAGGAGGCGGAGTTCGCGCTGCTCCTCTCCGACGCCTACCAGGGGCGGGGCCTCGGCTCGGCGCTGCTGGGCCACCTCCTCCGGGTGGGCCGCGACGAGGGCCTGCGGACGGTCACGGCCGAGATCGCCCCCGAAAACGTCGCGATGCAGGCCGTCTGCCGGAGACTCGGGTTCCGCCTGGAAGCCGAGCCCGGCGATCCGACGGTGCGGGCCACGCTGGCTCTCTGACCTGGATCACGGTCTGCCGAGGATCCGCAAGGTCTCATCTGGGCGGACGCCGGAGTTGAGCGATCCGCGTGACCGACGGGGCCCTATCTCATCCCCGTCCACCTGGATCACACGCGACCGGCTCCATGCGCGGTGGACCGCCCAGCTCCGGCTTCGTCGAGGCCCGGCAACACCAGCTTCAAGTAGCGCCCGACCAGCACCGCCGCCGGGTAGAGCACGGCCTCCTCGGTCCGGAGGTGCTGGATCAGGCGCGCCGCGAAGCGGACGCACTCGGGCCGGCCTTCCCGGCCCGCCAGGTCCGAGAAGACCAAGAGGGCGCCGACGATCTCCTGGTGCTCGGCCAGCAGTCGGGGCATCGCGCGCTCCAGCGCATCGGTCAGCTCGAAGACCTCCGCCATGTCCGGGGTGACGGTACCCTCCGCCGCCGCCTTCAACAGGGCGAGGGGCGGCAGGGCGACCTGCTCCTCCCGCACGAAGTGCGGCTGGAGCAGGCGCTCGACCGCCCGAGCGGCGTCGCCCACCGGCCCGTCGAGCCGCGCGGCCTCCGACAGCCGCACGTGCAGCTCCTGGTGCTCCGCCGAAACGGTCCCTGGGACCACGAAACGCATGAGACGGCCTCCCTTCTCTCAGGCCTGGATGACTCCGCGGCGCAGGGCGAAGCGGATCAGGTCGGTGCGGTTGTGGAGGGCCAGCTTCTCCATCACCCGCTCGCGGTGGGACATGGCCGTCTTCACGCTGATCCCCAGGAGCTGGGCCACGTCCTTGCTCGAATTGCCCTCGGCCACCAGCTTGAGCACCTGCTTCTCGCGGTCGGTCAGGCGCTCGTACGGGTCGCCCGCGGCATCGGCCACCGGACGCCCCGCCTCCACCAGCTCCCTCGCGATCGAGGGGTCCAGCACCAGGCCGCCGCGCCACACCGCTCGGATGGCGGAGACCAGCTCCGAGCCGGCCGCCTTCTTCAGCACGTAGCCGGAGGCACCCGCCTTCAGGAAGCGGGCCACGTACTCCCGGTCGTCGTACTGGGTCAGGACCAGCACCTTGACCGCCGGCTGCTCCTTGACGATGGCCAGGGTCGCTTCGAGGCCGCCGAGCCCCGGCATGGCCACGTCCATGAGCACCACGTCGGGCTCCAGTCGGCGGCACTCCTCCACCGCCTCACGGCCGTCCGCCGCCTCCCCCACGACCTCGACCTCGTCCGACTGCCTGAGGAGCGCCCGGATGCCCTCGCGCAGCAGGGCGTGGTCGTCGGCGACGACGACACGGATCCTAGGCATCGCCTGCCCCTCCCAGCGGTGCGCGGAGCACGACCCGCGTGCCCTGCCCGGGCGACGACTCGATCTCGGCGCTGCCGCCCAGGAGCTCGAGCCGCTCCCGGATCCCTGTCAGGCCCAGCCCGCGGGCGGAGCGCACGGGCCCGGCCAGGCTGGCCGGGTCGAAGCCGTCGCCGTCGTCCTCGATCTCCAGGTGCAGCTCGGACTCGCTCCGGACGATCTGCACCAGTACCGTCTCGGCGTGGGCGTGGCGGGCCACGTTGGTGAGGGCCTCCTGCGCGGCCCGGAACAGCGCGGTCTCGACGTCGGGAGCGAGCCGCCCCTCGGGGCCTTCGACCTCCCAGCGCACCGCGACGCCGAGGGGATCGAGGTGCCGGGCGGCGAACCACCGGAGGGCGGGCACCAGGCCGAGGTCGTCCAGCACCGACGGCCGCAGGTCGAGGATGACCCGGTGCACCTCCTCGAGCGTGCTGCCCGCCAGGCCCCTCGCGTCGGCCAGCCGCTGCCGCACAGGCTCAGGAGCATCCGCGGTGGACGCGGCGTGGAGGCTCAGGATCAGGGCGGCCAGCGCCTGGCAGGTCTGGTCGTGCAGCTCCCGGGCGATGCGCTTGCGCTCGTCCTCCTGTGCGGAGATCGTCTTGCGCAGGAGCTGGGCCCGGCGCTCCTCGCGGTCCCGCAGCGTCGCGTACAGGACCTCGAGCTCCCGGGTGCGCTCGGCAACCCGCCGCTCCAGCTCGTCGCGCTCGCGGTGCAGGGCCGCGACCGAGTCTTGCAGCGCGACGCGCATCGCCTCCAGGGAGCGTCCCAGCGAGCCGACCTCGTCTCCGGGGCGGGCCGGCACCGGTTCCGAGAGGTCGCCCGCGGCGATGCGTGCGGCGGAACGGCCCAGGGCGGCCAGCGGCCTGGTGACGCTGCGCGCCACTCCCCAGGCGAACAGCAGGGCGATGGAGACGCTGACGCCGCCCACGACGATGAGGCGGCTGCGGAGGCCGTACGCCGCCACACCGTCGGCGTCGTGGCGCAGCACGACCCGCCAGGGAGCCGCGTCGAGCGCCGCCGCCACTGCGCTCGCCCGGTTCATCCCGTGCGGACCGGTGCGCGCCAGGACCGCTCCCGCCGAGTCGACGACTTCCGTCGACGCCCCCGGGATGACGGCGGCTGCCCCCAGGGACGACGCGCCGGCCGGGCTCGCCGGGTCGATGACGCCCGCCACCACGCCCGCTATCGTCGAGCCCGGCCCCAGGAACGGCGCCAGCATCAGAGCGTATCCGGGCCGTCCGCCCACGAGCCCCGTCACCGTGGGACGGCCCGATTGCAGGGCCTCGGCCACCTCCGGGATGGCGATCACGATCGTGCCCGGCTCGGCCGGCCACGGCTCCTCGCAGCGGACCGTCCCGTCGGCGCCGGCGAGGAGGATCCGGGCGAGATGGCGCGATCGCAGGCGCGCCGCATGGAACGCCGCGCGCTCCTGCGCGCAGTCGCCGCCGGCGGCGTCCAGCCGCGCCGCGGAGGACAAGGTGGAGAGAAGCCCGAGGTCCTGCTGCAGGCGATCGTCGAGCCGGGCCGCGACCGACGCGGCGAGCGCCCGCCGGGCATCCTGGAGCCGGGCGGCGTCGTCCCGGAGGATCGACCACGCGGTCGCGGCGAGGATCGCCAGCGGCAGCGACGCGCCGGCCGCGGCCAGCAGCCCCACTCGCAGCCGGATGCCGCGGCCCCTCGGCCGGGCGGCTTCCTCCGGCAGCGGCGCGGGCAGCCCGGACGTCTCAGCCATCGGGCGCCTGGGCCTCGCGGCTCCGGTGCTCTTCGTCCTGGGCCGAGGGCGTGCCGACCGCCTCTTCTCCGGAGCGCTGCGACCCCACCAGCTCCAGGGGATGCTCGTGCTTCATCCGCTCCCGGCTGATGCGGCCTGTGAAGATGCTCCGGTCGAACGGGAACGCCTCGGGGGAGAGGTGGGCGTTGTAGATGTGCCAGACGATCACCACCAGGAAGGCCATGAGGCCTTCGTTGCTGTGGGCCACCTTCGCGGCCGGGATCAGCTCGCCGGGGAGGAAGCTCGCGACCGCCACCGGGAAGTACAGGAGCAGGCCCGTCGCGACCATCACCACGCCTCCCAGCAGCAGCCCCCAGTACTCGAACTTCTGGCGGTAGTCGAAGCGGTCGAATCGGGCCTGGAGGTCCGAGACGCCGAGGTAATAGCGGAGCGTCGTGATCGCGTCCTGGAAGTCCTTCCGGGTGGGGACCATGCTCAAGCGGGCACGTCCGGAAGCCACGTCCCGGATCAACATGGCCACGTGCGTCGCCGCCAGCAGCGCGAACAGGAACCCCGCCGCCCGGTGGAGGAACCGCACCCGTTCGAGCCCGCCCAGGAGGTCCACCACCCCCTGCGCCCAGCCGGAGTTGTGGAACTTCTGGGGGAACCCCGTCACGGCCAGGACCACGAACAGGCTCATCACCAGCGCGTGCTCCAGACGCTGGCGCGGGCTGAACCGGACGAAGTCGCCTCCCGCGGTCTCCGCGGCCCGGGCCGTCGACCCTGGCGCGCTCATCGGTTCACCACCACGCGCCAGAGGTGCAGGAGTATCTGGAGCGCGAGCCCCCCGATCACGAACGGGATGAACAGGCCGTAGAACACCTTGACGCCGTGGACCAGGGGCGCCTTCTGCCAGCTCGGCTCGTAGTGGGACAGCCACGCGGCCGGGAAGCTCTCGGTCGCCCCCTCGTGGCACTTCCGGCAGGTCTTCACGAGGTTCGCCTTGAGCACCGGCGAGGCGGGGTCTTTCACCTTCGTGATGTCGTGGACCCCGTGGCAGTCGATGCACAGCGCGGTGATCCTCGGTGCCTCCTCCCCCTTCCCCCGGCTCAGGGACGCGGTCATGCCGTGGAAGTCGGCGAGGTACGTCTGCGAGACCGCGGTCGAGAGCCCGTATCGCGACATCCGGGCCGGGTCGGCGTGGCAGCCCGAGCACAGCTCCGGGGTCCGGAGCAGCCAGTTCTCCACTCGAGGATCGGCAATCGCATGGCCGCGGTGGCAGTCGGTGCAGACGGGCACGTCGGCGTTCTCGGTTTCCAGCAGGGCGCGCCCGTGCACGCTGTTCGCGTAGGCGTCGGAGATGCCCCGATGGCAGGCGGCGCAGGTGCGTGAGATCGCCGAGCGAGGCTGCGCGGCCGGGACGGTCGTGTGGGAGCCGTGGCAGTCGACGCAGGAGGGCGCGTGGACGTCTCCCCGCGCCAACACCCGCTGGTGGACGCTGTCGAACGACTGCCGGTAGTTCTCGAAGTGGCAGGCCTTGCACGCCTCGCGCGACCCGGCGCGCCGCTCCGCTTCGGTGCGGTGGGGGCGCGGCGGGTGGGGGACCTCGGCCATGCCCGGGTGGCAGTCGGTGCAGCGGAGGTCCCGCCCGTGGACGGAGTCCGCGAACGCCTGGCCGTCCACGAACAACGATCGGCTCCCGGGGCCGGGCTTCCCTGCAGCCAGTCCCTGGTCGCCGTGACAGGACAGGCAGTCGTCGGTTTCGGCCTGCGGGGGCCCGGGCGCGGCGCCGAGCGCAGCCTCTGCGAAGTTGGTCGCAGCGAGGAACAGCGTGGCGAGCACGGCGAGCGCCCCGGCGGTCCCTCCCGTGCGCGGCTTGAGCGGCGGAACCATCGGCCGACCTCCGTGTCCGGACCCTCCCCGAGTCGCCCCGGACGCACCCGCAGGCTAGCCCGCGGGCGGGATGCACGTCATGAGCCCTTTGTTCCAGTTGGCCGGATCAAACGGCTGGAGCGCACGGTCAGGCGCGCGCGGACGGGTCTCCGGAGGGCACGAGCGTCTCGAGGAAGGCGGCCAGGTTCGGGTAGGTCCGTGAGCCGTCGAGCGCGCGTATCGGCGCCGAGTCGGGCTCCGTCCCCTGCAGGTCCAGCACGTGGACGCGGCTGCCCTCGCGGTGGAAGGGGACGACGCCCTCGGGCGCGGCAGGGCCGCCCGATCGTCTTACGGACCGTCCGAACGAGACGAGGTCGGGGACCAGCTCGATGTCGTGGATCATCACCCGGTGGCTGCCGAAGATCTCGTGGCCCTGGTAGAAGAGGCCGCCGCCGACCCTCTCGAGGAACTCACGGAACGCCTCGGGCAGGCGCACGCCCAGCCTGTCCTCCGTCCGCCTCACCTCGTCCGCGTCAGCGGGACCCGCAGTGACGTGCTCGGCCCGGTCCCGCTCGAACGCCTCCAGGGCCGACTGGAGGGGAGACGGCTCCCGGGTGGGGCTCATGCGGGCTGCGGTTCCCCGCACGGCTCGGGCGCGGCCTCCCGGCGCAGCCGGCGCTGCAGGTCCTCGACCATGGTCCGCTCGAAACGGTGATGGCCGCCGAGGGTCACCTGGCAGGCCAGGCGTCCCTCCCGCGCCCATCGCGTGACGGTGTTGGGAGACACGCCCAGCAGACGAGAGACCTCGGCCCGCGACAGGAAGAGGCCCTGGACCACTCCGGCATCAATGGTTTCGCTCATATTCGTCCCCTCGCGTCACGTAGGTTAGCTGGCCGGTTCCGTGCGAATGAATGGATCAAATGATCCAGCGAGTGGTCCCTCGGTCGTCCCGGCAGCCGACACCCCGCGGCGGGAATCGTTCTTGCTCGTGCACGACCGGGTGGTTCGGCGCGGAGGAGGACATGGCAGGTGCCGCCGGGTTCATTGCCCTCGATCCAGGAGCGGCGAACCTCACTGCCCCGGCCCTCGGCCAGGGCGCTCCGGGCCCGGCGCTCTGGAGGAGCGTCGCACTCGCTGTGAACGGAACGCTCCTGGCAGCCGGCGCCTGGCTGGTGGTGAGGCCGAGCTTCGCCGCCGACGCTTGGACCGGGCGGGCCCTCTTCGTGATGTCCGCCCTGAACGCGGCGGCGATCCTGCTCCCCTCGCGCAGCCGGGAGCAAGCCCGCGCGCGGGCCAGGCTCCGCCGGATCATGCGCCTCGCCAACGCCCTGCTCCTCGCGCTGGGCCTCCTGTTCGCGGCCGCGGCGGTCGGCCACGGCCTGGTGACCGCCCTGGAGGGGACGGCGCTCACCGCGCTGGTCGGCGCTCCGCTCCTGAACGCGCTGGCGATCCCCCGCTCGCGCGGTCACGTCGCCTCACCCGCCGCCACCTCGACCCGGTTCCGTCCCAGCCGCTTGGCCTCGTAGAGGGCGCGGTCGGCGCGCCGTACCAGCTCCTCGGCCGACGGTGGCGGCGCCGAAGGGCGGGCGGTGGCGACGCCGATCGACACCGCCACTCCGGTGAGGTACTTCCGGGCCGCGGTCCGGGAACGGATCCGCTCGGCCAGCGACGCGGCCGCGTCCTCCGGCGTGTTGGGCGCCAGCAGCGCGAACTCGTCCCCGCCCCAGCGCGCGCAGGTGTCGGTGGACCGGGCCTCCGCGCGGATCTCCGTCCCCAGTTGCACGAGCGCGGCGTCGCCGGCCCGGTGACCCCGGGTGTCGTTGATCTCCTTCAGCCCGTCGAGGTCGAGGAGCAGGAGCGAGAGGGGCTGCCCGTAGCGGGCGTGGCGGGCCAGCTCGTGCTGCAGCCGGTCGCGGAAGAACCGCACGTTGCCGAGGCCGGTCAGGGCGTCGGTCTGCGACAGCTCGAGCAGCCGGTCGGCCTGACGGCCGAGCGCGTAGCCGAAGATGCCGAACGCGACCAGTGTAGAAAGGCCGACGTACCCGTAGGTCCAGGCTCCCCGCGCCAGCTCCTCCTGGAGCCAGGCCGGCGTGAGGGCGCCGACGCGCAGCGATCGGAGGGCGAGCAGGCCCAGGGGAGCGCCGAGGGAGAGCAGGAGGGCCGTGATCGTGTGGGTGACGCGACTGCGGAACGGCCTCGGCTCGGCCCACACGGCGCCCCCCCCCGACGACGAAACACGCTACGGCCCGTCGCGGCTGAGCAGCTTCAACAGGTCCATCGTGGTGACGATCCCCACCACGCGATCGTCGCGCGTGACGAGCAGGCGGTGCACCCGGCCCGCCACCATGGTGCGGGCGACCTCCGCCACCGCGGTCGGGGCGGGAACGGTGTAGACCGTGGGCGTCATGATGTCGCCGGCCAGAAGGTCGTCGTCCACCACCCTCAGCTTCCTGACCTCTGCCGGGTCCATCTTGTCTTCCCAACCGTGGAGGTAGAAGTCGGGCTCGGTGTCCCGCGTCACGCGGCGGGAGGCCTCGTTCTCGGCGAGGTCCATCAGCGAGACCACGCCCACCATCCGGCCGTCGCGGTCGACCACCGGCGCGCCGCTGATCTGGTTCTCGGCCAGGAACGAGGCCAGCTCCGACACGGTGAGGTCGGCGCGCACGGTCTTGACCTGCGGGTTCATCACGTCTCCGGCCGTGAGGGTCCTCATGATCCTCTCCTCGGCCGACGGTATCGACCAGAGCACCCGAATGGAATGGAGCCGATGATCCATCGCGGCCGCGCCGCCTGAGGCCGCCGCCTCGGCGCCAGTTCTGCGCTCTCCGGTTCGCCACCGGCAAGACGTTCGCGGTGACCCGCGCTCGCGCCCACAGCGTGGCCGTGGCTGCGCGGCGTCGTGTACCCAGGACGGGTTGGCGACGCTCTTGCAGCCGTGGCCGGCGGAGGGATGGCTACCATGGCCACTGCCCACGGCCGGCCCAGGCCGGTCCTCTCGACCGAGTACTGCAAGGGATGCGGGCGCTGCATCGAGGCCTGCGCCAAGCACTGCATCGAGCCGGGGACGGAGATCCATCCCGGCACCGGCCTCGTGCCGGTCGTGCTGCACCTGGAGGGCTGCTCCGCTTGCGGCCTCTGCTTCGACGCCTGCCCGGAGCCCTATGGCCTGCTGCCCGCTCTCGCCGCGGACGATGTGGAGGGCCTCCAGGCAGGGCCGGTCCGTGCCGGCGCCCCCCCGGCGGAGGCGCCACCCGCAGGAGCGACCGAGACGGTCCCGGACCGCTTCGTCGTCCTCCCGAGCGCGCGCCCGCTGGTGGTGAAGGGAACCTACGCCTCCGCGATCGGAGCCGTGCTGGCGGGCTGCCGCCACTTCTTCGGGTACCCCATCACTCCTTCGACCGAGGGCGCCGAGCTGATGGCGAAGCTGCTGCCCGAGCTGGACGGAGTGTTCGTGCAGGCGGTGAGCGAGGTGGCCACGGTCAACCACATCTACGGCTGCGGCGCCGCGGGCCTTCGCTCGATGACGTTCACCTCGTCGCCGGGCTTCAGCCTGATGCTCGAGGGCATCTCGTACATGATCGGCGCTGAGCTGCCGGGCGTCTTCGTGGACGTCATGCGCGGCGGGCCCGGCCTGGGCAACATCGGGCCCGAGCAGGGCGACATCAAGCTGGCGTGCCGCGGCCTGGGCCACGGGAACACCCACGCTCCGGTTCTCGCTCCCTCGACGCCCCAGGAGATGCTCGACCTGACCCTGCTGGCGTTCGAGCTGTCCTTCGCGTATCGCAGCCCGGTCGTCCTCCTGTGCGACGGGTACCTCGGCCAGATGACGGGGAAGGTGGAGCTGCCGGGACTGATGGTGGAGCCGGGCATTCCCGCCTGGGCCGTCCACGGCGACCGCGAGCACCGGCGGAACCTGGTCTCGTCGATCCAGCTCCGGGAAGCCGACCTCGAGGCCCACAACCTCCGTCTGATCGCCAAGTACGAGCGCATGGACAGCGAGCAGCGCGCCGACCTCTTCCACTGCGAGGACGCCGAGGTGCTGATCGTGGCCTGCAACACGCCGGCGAGGATGGCCAAGGGGGCGGTCCGGAGCCTCCGTGAGGAGGGGATCAAGGCGGGCCTGTTCCGGCCCCTGACCCTGTGGCCTTTCCCCATGCGCCTGCTGGAGGCGCTCCTCGGGCACGTGCGCAGCCTGATCGTGGTCGAGGCCAGCGACGGCCAGCTCGAGGACGAGCTGCGGTTGGCGCTGAGCCACGCCGGGATCACGGGGACGCTCCCGATCAACAGCCTCCGGCACCACGGAGGCGTCCTCCCCTCCCAGGACGAGATCGTGGCGCTGTGCCGCCGCGAGGTCCGGATGGGCATGGAGGTTCCGGCATGAGCGTGTTCTATGACCGTTTCGAGCGCCACGCCCACGGCGAGGGCCTGAAGGGCCGCAGCACGCACTACTGCCCGGGCTGCGGGCACGGGCTCGTGCACAAGTACCTGTCGGCGGCGATCGACGAGCTGGGGATCCAGGACCGGACGGTCGCGATATCCCCGGTCGGCTGCAGCGTCTTCCTCTACTACTACCTCGACGTGGGCAACACCCAGGCCGCCCACGGCCGCGCCCCCGCGGTGGCCCTGGGGCACAAGCTCGCCAACCCCGACTCGATAGTGATCGCCTACCAGGGCGACGGCGACCTGGCTTCCATCGGGCTGGCCGAGATCCTCCACGCCGCGCAGCTCGGCGTCCCGATCTCGGTGATCTTCGTCAACAACGCGATCTACGGGATGACGGGCGGCCAGATGGCCCCCACGACGCTGTTGGGCCAGAAGACCGCCACTTCCCCGCTCGGGCGCAGCCGGCTGATGGGCGAGCCGCTCCGGATGGCCGAGCTGATCGCGCAGCTCCAGGGGCCGGTCTACGTGGAGCGGGTGGCGCTGTTCGACGCGCGGCAGCGGGTCAGGGCCGAGAGGGCGATCCTCAAGGCGGTACGGCTGCAGGTGGAGAACCGCGGGTTCGCATTCGTCGAGGTGCTGGCCGAGTGCCCCCTGCACCTCGGGCTCGATCCCCTGGAAGCCGAACGCTGGGTGAAGAAGAGCATGGTGCCCGTCTTCCCGCTCGGGGTGAAGAAGGACGTCGAGGGCGCGACGTGGCCCGCGTGGAAGCGGCCGAGCTTCGACCCCGAGCGGGCGATGGGCGTGATCGGCGGCTCGGCGGAGGAGGTGCCGAGATTCTGCGCAGGCTTCCCGCGGGGCTCCTTCGGTCCCGACGTGGGGCTGAAGCTGGCCGGGGCCGGAGGCGACGGAGCGCAGACCGCCGCCATGCTGCTGACCCGCGCCGCCATCAACGAGGGCTTCGACGCCACCCACATCCCGAGCTACGGGCCTGAGTCGAGGGGCGGCACCTCGTACGCCGACGTGCGGGTCGCCGAGGCCGAGGTCCTGTCGCCTGCCGTCCCGTCGCCGCACGTGCTGGTCGCGTTCAACGCGCCCAGCCTGGCCCGCTTCGGGCCCGCGGTCGCCGACGGAGGCACCGTGATCTTCGACCGCTCCGTGGTCCCCGCCCCGCCCTCCGGGCGCAGCGGCGTCCGTCGGCTCGGCGTCCCCTGCACCGAGGTGGCCCGGGACCTCGGCAAGGTCGTGGTGAAGAACATCGTCGCCCTCGGCGCGCTGCAGGGGGCGACGCAGCTGTTCCCGGAGGAGACGTTCCTGGCCGCGATCCGACAGGCCCTCCGGGGCAAGCCCGCCCTGGTGCCGATCAACGAGCAGGCCTTCCGGCGAGGGGTCGTGCTGGCGCAGGAAGCCGCAGCGTCCTGAGGCACGGCGGAGGTCGCGGCGCCCGGCCCGGCGCGTCGCCTCGGTGAGGGATGGTCGGGTGGACATAGGGATACCGCGCGAGACGAGGGGCGGCGAGCGGCGCGTCGCGCTCACGCCGTCCGGCGTCAAGACACTCGTCCATCAGGGCCACCGGGTCTGGGTGGAGACCGGGGCCGGCGTGGCGGCCGGCCACGCCGACAGCGACTACGAGTCCGCGGGCGCCACGATCGCCTTCAACCGGATCGAGCCGTTCGCGCGAGGGTCGCTCATCGCCTGCGTCTACGCTCCCGAGCCGCGGGAGTACACGTTGCTGCAGCCGGGCCAGGTGGTGCTGGGGTTCTGGGCGTTGCCGGCGGCCCGCCCCGACGACCTGCGCGCCCTGCTCGGAACCGGTTCCACCGCGATCGGCCTGGAGGCCATCGAGGACGAACAGGGGCGGGCGCCGGTCCTCACCAGCATGTCGGAGATCGCCGGCGGACTGGCGGTCATCGTCGGCGCCGGGTTGTTGCTGAGCGAGTTCGGTGGCAAGGGCATCCTCCTGGGCGGAGCCCCCGGCGTCCCCCCCGCCCACCTGGTGATCCTCGGCGCCGGCGTCCTCGGCCGATCGGCGGCCCGGGCGGCCCTGGGCGCCGGAGCTCAGGTGACGCTCCTCGACAACAGCGTGGCGCGCCTGCGCGAGGCGGTTCGCGACGTGGGCGGGTCCGCGACCACGATGCTGGCGACGCCTCCGAACGTCTCGAAGGCACTCTCCTTCGCCGACCTGGTGCTGGGCGCGGTGGCGGTCCACGGGCAGCGGGCGCCCGTGCTCGTGACCCGCGAGATGCTGCGCTCGATGAAGCCTCGCAGCGTCGTGATGGACCTCTCCATCGACATGGGAGGGTGCTTCGAGACGTCGCGGCCCACCCGCTTCGCGGGTGGAGCCTACGAGGTGGACGGCATCCTCCACTTCTGCGTCCCCAACCTCCCCTCCGCGGCAGCGCGCTCGGCGACCTTGGCCCTCACCAACGCCCTTCTCCCCTACGTGCTCGAAGTCGGGGCCAAGGGGGTCGAGGGGGCGCTCGGCACCCTGCCGGACCTGCGCCGAGGGACGTACCTCTACAGGGGTCGGTGCGCGCGCGAGTCGCTGGCACGGGCGTTCCAGCTTCCCTGGGAGCCGCCTCCCGACCCCGGAGAGCGGGCATGAACTCGACGGAGGCCTACCGCCGGCGAGTGACGACCGCCGAGGAGGCGGTCAGGGCCGTCCGGAGCGGCGACCACGTATGGATCCACGCCGGCTGCAACAACCCGGAGGAGCTGGTCCGTGCCATGGTGGCGCGCGCACCCGAGCTGGAGGGCGTGGAGGTGTCGCACCTCCTCACCTTCGGCTGCGCCGACTACGTGGACCCGGCCTACGCCCGGAGCTTCCGGCACCGGTCGCTGTTCACCGGCCCCAACGTCCGCCAGGCGGTCGAGGAGGGCCGGGCAGACTTCGTACCCGTGCACCTCTCGGAGATCCCCCGGCTCATCGACACCGGGCTTCTCCCGGTGGACGTGGCGCTGGTTCACGTCTCTCCCCCGGACGAGCACGGCTTTTGCTCGTACGGCGTGGGCGTCGAGTGCACCAAGGCCGCCGCCGAGCACGCCCGCACCGTCGTGGCCCTGGTCAACCCGCGGATGCCCCGCTCCCTCGGCGACTCCTTCATCCACGCCTCCCGGCTGACCCACGTCGTGGAGGTGGACCGACCGGTCCTCGAGCTGCCCCAACCCGGCGAGGTGGGCCCGGTCGCGCGGGCGATCGGCGCCAACGTGGCGGAGCTGATCGAGGACGGCGCGACGCTGCAGATGGGCATCGGCGAGATCCCCGACGCCGTCCTGCTGTTCCTGAAGGAGAAGCGCAACCTCGGGATCCACACCGAGATGTTCTCCGACGGCATGGTGGAGCTTTTCGAGCACGGCGTCGTCACCGGCGAGGCCAAGACCCTGCACCGGGGGAAGATCGTGGCCTCCTTCGTCCTGGGCTCGCGGAAGTGCTTCGACTTCCTAGACAACAACCCGGTGGTCGAGTTCCACCCCACCGACTACGTGAACGACCCGTACGTCGTGGCCCAGAACGAGAGGATGACCGCCATCAACTCGGCGCTGTCCGTGGACCTCACCGGGCAGGTCTGCGCGGACTCGATCGGCCGCAGCATCTATTCGGGGTTCGGCGGGCAAGTGGACTTCATCCGCGGCTCGGGCCGGGCCCGCCGCGGCAAGCCGATCATCGCCCTCGCCTCCACCGCCCGCGGCGGAAGCCTGTCCCGGATCGTCGACGTCCTGGCCGAGGGCTCCGGGGTGGTGACGACCCGAGCGGACGTGCACTACGTGGTGACCGAGCACGGCATCGCCCCGTTGTTCGGGCGGAGCCTCCGGGAGCGGGCGCTGGAGCTGATCCGGGTGGCGCATCCGGACTTCCGGGAGGACCTGAGGGCGGCGGCACGGAGGCGGCGCCTGGTGTAGCCGCCGGCCGTCGATGGCCGGCGCGGGAGGACGCCATGGATCCCTGGCAGGCGACGTTGGGAGCGGGGCTGCTGCTCGCCGCCGGCGTGGCGTTCTTCGCCGTCCTCGCGTACTCGAGGCACCGTGGCCCCCGCGTCGTGATCTGCCCGGCCGACGGGTCGCGCGCCGCGGTGCGCCCGGATGCGCGCCACGCCGCCCTCACGCTGCTCCCGCGGGTCGACCTGCGGATCGAGGACTGCTCGCGCTGGCCGGCGCACCGGCGCTGCGGCCAGATGTGCCTTGACCAGGTGGAGTCCGATCCGGGCCCGTCGCCGGTGGAGCTGTTCCTCGCCGACTGGTACGCGGAGCGCCGCTGCGCTCGCTGCGGCGCGGCCTTCGGCGAGGTCTCCTGGGTGCGGCGCCCGCCGGCTCTCACCGACGACCGCGGTCGGCTCGTGAGCTGGTACGAGCTCCCGCCGGACCGGCTCGCGGACGCGCTCGACTGGTGCCGCCCGGTCTGCTGGGGATGCCACCGCGCGGCCGCCGGAATCGGGCTCGACGCCACGGCGTCTCCGGACTCGCCGGCCGGGATGCGGCGTTAGGGACTCGGAGCATGGGCAGGCCCGCCACCTCGCGACGAGCCGGACAACCTTTCGCGACGGCCGTCGCCATCGATGCACTTCCTGCGGCGACGGCGCTTCCGGCGGAGTCCCACCCGGCCCAACACGCCCGGAGCGCATCCAGCCGCACGGGCATGCATCGTGCACTCCAGCGGGGTATGACGACGCTAGCGTCTCCGGCCACGAAACACGACAGCGTGACCGCATACGCCTGCTCGGATCACCGCCGGCTCGAGGCGCAGCTTCGGGACGCCTGCGCGCACGTCACCGCGGCCGACTTCCAGGGAGCCCTGATCGCGCACGCGGCGTTCCAGGCGGGCCTCGAGAACCACATCCGCATCGAGGAGCAGGTGCTCTTCCCCCTCTTCGAGACCCTGGTCGGCATCATGGGGGGGCCGACCACGACGCTCCGGCAGGAGCACCGCGAGATCGTGCGCACCACCGCGCTGATGGGGGAGGCGCTCGTGCGCGGAGACGCCAAGGCGTTCGAGGCCGGCGTCACGTTCCTGCAGGGCACCCTCGATCCCCACCACTCCAAGGAGGAACACGTGCTCTATCCCACGACCGACCGTGCGCTCACCGATCAGGAGCGCAAGTCCGTGGTCGAGAGGCTGATGCGCGAGTGAGGGGGCGACGGCTCCCGGGTGGCACGGAGGCCGACGAACAGGAGGTGAGATGCGCACGCGGATCGAGCCGTATCGGGTGAAGGCCGTGGAGCCGATCCCCTTCACCTCCCCCGACGAGCGTGAACGGGCCCTGGCCGACGCCGGATGGAACCTGTTCCGCCTCCCTTCCCGCCTCGTCACGATCGATCTCCTGACCGACAGCGGCTTCACCGCCATGAGCGCGCGCCAGTGGGCGGCTCTCGTGGAGGGGGACGAAGCCTACGCCGGGGCGGAGAGCTTCTACCGCCTGGAGCGGGAGGTCGTGCACCTCACCGGCTACCCACACGTCATCCCGACCCACCAAGGCCGGGCCGCCGAACGGCTCCTGTTCGAGGCCATCGTCAGCCCGGGCGACGTCGTGCCCGGCAACACCCACTTCGACACGACCCGGGCCAACCTCGAGCGGCTGGGAGCGATCGCGCTGGACCTGCCGGTGGAATCCGCCCGGGTCCCCTCGCTGGAGGCGCCGTTCAAGGGCGACATGGACGTCGAGTCCCTCGCCGCGGTCCTCGAGGCCGAGCTGCCGGGCCGGATCCCCCTGGTGATCGTGACGGTGACCTCCAACAGTTGCGGCGGCCAGCCGGTCTCGCTGGCCAACCTCAGGGAGGTCCGGCGGCTGTGCGACCGGCACGGCGTGCCGCTCTTCCTCGACGCCGCGCGGTTCGCGGAGAACGCCTGGCTGGTACGGGAGCGCGAGGAGCGCATGGGCGCTCTGGCCCCGCGGGCCATCGCCAGGGCGATGTTCGAGCAGGCGGACGGCTGCCTGATGAGCGCCAAGAAGGACGGGCTCGTGAACATCGGGGGCTTCCTCGCCCTGCGCGACGGGGCCCTGGCCGAACGCCTCCGCCGCGACCTCGTGATCGGCGAGGGCTATGCGACGTACGGCGGCCTCGCCGGCCGCGACCTCGAGGCGATGGCCGTGGGGCTCCGGGAGGTGCTCGAGCCCTCCTACCTGGCCGATCGGATCGCACAGGTATGCGGACTCGGCGACCTCCTCCACCGTGCGGGCGTTCCCACCGTCCGGCCACCCGGCGGCCACGCCGTCTACCTCGACAGCCGGGGGTTCGCTCCCCAGCTCCAGCCGCTCGACCTGCCGGGGCACTCGATCGCCTGCGCCCTCTACCTCCACGCCGGGGTGCGGTCCTGCGAGATCGGGCAGCTCATGCGGGGCCGCCCCGGGGTCTCGGGGACGGAGGAGCCGGTGGAGCTCGACCTGGTACGCCTCGCCGTCCCGCGTCGCGTCTACACCTGCTGCCAGCTCGACTACGTGGCCGAGGCGGTCGCGGAGGTCTTCGCCCACCGCGAGCGCCTCCGTCCGTTCGAGATCGTCGACCAGCCCGCGGCGCTCCGCCACTTCGGAGCCGTCCTCCGGCCGAAGGACGAGGAGCCCGCGACCCTCGGGGTCTCCGCCGCCGCGGCCGGACGCCTGGTAGGCTGAGCTGCCGGATCCTGATACGGTCGTCAGCAGCCGCCTCCGGCGAGACGGAACGGCAGCCGAGCCGGACAGGGAAACGAGTCGTAGAGGGACGGCATTCCGAGGGGTCTTGTCCGGCGCGGGCGCGGCGGAGCCGCGCTGCTAGGCCACCAGCACCGGGCACGGCGCGTGGCGCACCACCCTCTCGGTCGTGCTCCCGAGCAGGCGGTCGCCGAGCGAGTCGTGGCCGAGCGTCGACATCACGATCGCGTCCGCGTTCTCGAGCGCGGAGACGTGGGCGATGCGCTCCCAGGGAGTGCCGACGTGCACCTGGGCGGTGACGGGCAAGCCCGGGAAGTCCGGCTGCGCGAACTCCCACAGGCCCACCTCGGACGGGACCGACGCCGGTGGTGCCGGCATGCCGCTGGCGCCGGGCTGGGTCCCGGCCCGGGCGACGTGCAGGACCACCACCTCGGCCCCGAAGGTCCGCGCGAGCAGCGAGGCCAGGGGGAAGGCCCGGCGCGAGGCCGGGGAGAGGTCGGTGGGGACGACGATGCGCCGATAGGGCGAGACGGCGGCGGACCTCGGCCGGTGACGCACGCAGAGGACCGGGCTGCGCCCGTGCTGGACCACCTTCTCGGTGACGCTCCCCAGGAACAAGTGCGCCAGGCCCGACCGGCCGTGAGTGGCCATGATGGTGAGGTCGGGGAGCGTGGATCGGATGAGCGTCACCAGCGCTCGATGGGCGGAGATGCTCCGCTCCACCACCACCTGGTGCGAGACCGCCAGCGCGGCCGCACGCCGCTCCAGGTCCTGGCGCGCCAGCCGCTCGGCCCGACACCAGATCTCGAAGGCGGAGTCGAAGGCCCAGTGCGGCTGGTCGTGCTGGGGCATCTCGACGGCGTGGTAGAGGATCAGCGTCGCGTCGAACGCCTCGGCCAGCAGGCGCGCGTGGTGGAACGCGGCGTCCGACTCCTCCGACAGGTCGGTCGGGAAGAGCACGCGGCGCACCGCCGCGCGTGGAGCCGGCTCGTTCCGGCCCGGCGCGCGAGCGGCGGGATGGCCGTGGGCTCGCGCCAGGCTGTCCCCCATGTTCCTCCTCCCGGAAGGGACGGCTACTCCACCCCTTCGAGCTTGAAGGTGATCGTCACCGTGAGGATGAACTCGGTGGGCTGCCCGTTCAGGAGCAGCGGCTTGTAGCGCCACTGCTTGACCGCGGCCATCGCCGGGTCGTCGAACAGCGGCGCGCCACGGAGGACCTTGACGCCCTTCACGCGCCCGTCGGTCCCCACCCACGCCTCGAGGATGATCACGGCCTGGAGCCTCGCCTGCCGGGCGAGCTCCGGGTAGTCCGGTGCGCCCTTGTGGACCAGCTTGGGGGCGATCAACTGCCCACCGATCCTCACGACCCTCGCCGGAGGCGGCGGGGCGTCGCTCGGCAGTCCACCCACGATGCCGCCGACGACGCCGCCCGGGACGCCGCCCTCCACTCCTCCGGGCACCCCGCCATCCACGCCCCCGATGTCGATGGTCATCTCCGGGGCCACCACGTCGGGCACCTCGATGGGCGCGACGAAGCTCGCCGGCTCGACCGGGCGGGGCGCCACCGGGGCCCGCGTGACGGCACGGACCCCGGCGGGCGGAGGCGGGGGAGGCGGCGGCGGAGGTGGGGCCACGTCGGGAGGCGCCACGAAGAAGGCGCGGGTCACCTCACCGGGGGCCGGCAGGTAGTCGTAGACCATGAGCGGAACGATGATGACGGCGACCAGAAGGGCCGAGTGGAGGAGGATGGACACCAGGAGCGTCGCGCTGCGCCCGCGCCAGAGGGACCTCGGCTCGCTCAGGACCAGGTTATGGAAACGGAACTCCGGCGGCTTCCTCTGGGACTTCGGGGGCGTCCTCTCGACGACCGAGACCGGTTCCAGGGGCGCGATAGCGTGTCCCATCGTGACCTCCGTATCCTTGGGAGAACAATCCCCGTGCCACGTGGCCGGACACGCGAGGGGCCGCGAAACCCGCGTGTCCCCACGCCCGAGGGCCACGTAGCGCCCAAACCGGACGAACGTTTTGCGGCGCCGCCCGCGACCGGCGTCGGTTTTTGCGCGCCGGCGGGCGCTGCGGGCGCCAGGGTCAGGCGATGGTGCCGGCACCTCGCTTGCACCGGCGGCTACCCGACTCCGATCCCGGAAGGAGGCGGCGATGGTCCTGGAAGTGATCGAGGACGTGGAGAGGGCGCGATGAGCCCCGGCGGCGCATCCATGCCGGCCAGGGCCCTGCCCGCTGAGCCCGCCAGCCCCGCGCCGCGAGCCCATCCCGCGAGGCTGCGCGCGGTCGACTACGAGGTGGCTCCCTTCCTCGTGATCTGGGAGACGACGCAGGCCTGCGCGCTCGCCTGCCGTCACTGCCGGGCCTCTGCGCGGCCGTGGCGGGACCCGCGCGAGCTGACCACGGAGGAAGGCAAGCGGCTCATGCGCGAGACGGCGGCCATGGGAACGCCGATCCTCATCCTGAGCGGCGGCGACCCGGTGAACCGCCCAGACCTGCCGGAGCTGATCCGTTACGGCAAGGACCAGGGGCTCCGCATGGCGACGATACCGGCGGCGACCGACAGGCTCACCCGCGACCTGGTCTTCGGGCTGAAGGAGGCGGGGACGGACCAGATGGCGCTGAGCCTCGACTTCCCGCGTGAGGACCTGCACGACGGCTTTCGAGGCGTGCCCGGGGCCTTCGCACGCACGATGGAGGCGGTCTCCTGGGCCCACGAGGCCGGCCTGCCGCTGCAGATCAACACCACCGTCTGTGGCGACACCGCGCCGTACCTCGAGGAGATGGCCGCCTTCGTCGAGACGCTGGGCATCGTGTTCTGGGAGGTCTTCTTCCTGGTCCCGGTGGGACGCGGCACCGTCCTGCGCGGCCTGGCGCCGGAGGAGTGCGAGCGTCTGTTCTCGCTCCTCTATGCGGTGCAGAAGAAGGCGTCGTTCATCGTCAAGGTCACCGAAGCGCCCCACTATCGCCGCCACGTAGCCCAGCGTGAGAGGCGGGCGGCGGGTGAGCCGGCGCGCAGCCGGCCTGGCGTGGAGATGCCGGCCGTCCTCACCACGTCCGAGGGTCCCGGCCACACCGTCGGCCTGGCGCCGCGCGGGGTGAACTCGGGCAACGGCTTCCTCTTCGTCTCGCACGACGGCGAGATCTACCCGAGCGGCTTCCTCCCCCTCTCGGTGGGCAACGTCCGCACCCGCGACCTGGCGGAAGCCTACGGGACCTCGCCGCTGTTCCGGGCGCTCAGGGATCCCCGGCTGCTGAAGGGACGCTGCGGCCGCTGCGAGTTCGCCGGGATCTGCGGGGGCTCGCGCTCCCGAGCCTACGGGCTCACCGGGGACGCGTTCGAGAGCGATCCCTGGTGCGCGTACGAGCCGGGCCGAGCCTGACGTAGTCCCGTCAGACCCTCACCCCCGCGAAGGCGCTGACGAACGCGGGAAGGCGGTAGCGATGGGGTGTGGGGGATCTCTTGAACAAGCGTCAGCTTCAGCCCACCGGCTCCCGGTGGCCCGCCCGCTCGACCACGTGCTCCACGTTCCAGTTGCCGAGCGAGGCCAGCTCATCGGGCTCCACCCAGGCCTCGGCCAGCGGGAACACCAGGTGGATCTCGTTCTCGATGTGCGCGCCGAGGAGGTCGATGAAGGCCTCGAGCTCGGCGTCTTCGAAGCGCCCGGCCTGGATCTCGCCGACCGCCTCCTCGATGCGCCGGTGCTCGTCGCGCGCGGCCGCCAGCGGGGGGTACGCCGCGCCCAGCGTGCGTGCAAGGAGGGGATAGAGGATCTCGTCCTCCAGCCGATCGTGCGCCGCGAGGGCGGCGGCGATGGTCCCGGCGACGCCCTGGAGCACCGGACGGGGCTCGTCGGCGCGGAGCAGCGCCCGCAGGTGCTGCAGTTGCCTCAGGAACACCCCATGCTCGACGTTCAGTCGCTCGGTCAGCTTCATGGAAGCCCTCCCCTCGAGCCGGGTCGTCGTGCAACGGGGGTGCCAGCCGAACAGGTCCTGCTTTGGCGGCGCGTCGCGCGGCTCCGAGGCGACCCGCCCGGCAGGCTTTGCGCGTCGAGCACCGCCCGGCGCAGGGCTTGCCGGCACACACGCCGCGAAACGTGTGTTTCGAAGCGGTCGAAGCGGGCACAGAGCGTGAAGTGACCGCGAGCAGGCCCGGCGGCTGCCACCGTCCGGGGAGGAGGGTGGACATGACTCGTGGCCGGGCTCTGCTGTCCCTCGCCGCCGTGCTCGCAGCGGCTCCCTTCGCGGCCGCAGCCGACCTCGCCGTGCTGCGCACGCTCGCGGTCCAGGATGGCGGGCGGCTCAAGCCGCTCGACACCTTCGCCCGCGAGACCGCCCGTCGCGTCTCGGGGGCGAAGCCCTTCACCGGAGGGGAGTCCGTGGCCGGCCTGGACCCGTCGGAGTGGGTCCTCTCGATGGTGGCGACCCCGGCGCGCTGGAAGGAGGAGCGGATGTTCCGGGTGGCTCACGCCGAGCTGCGCGGGACCCTCGGGCTCGAAGCCGGTCGCGACCGCTACAGCTTCTCCGAGCTGGTGGCGCATGCGCCCTTCATGGACTCGGCCGCCCGCGTCCACGACAAGCTGCGGGAGGACGCCGAGGCCCACCTGCTGCCGACCGAGCAGGAGACGGCCGCGCTCTACGGGTCCCTGTCGATCGTGGCGGGCATCTTCTCGGGCGACGCGCTTCGGATGGTGCCGGACCCCCACGACGCCGCCGGCGCCTGGCTCTCCGTACAGCAGCTCGGCGGCATCCCGGGGGAGCGCGCGGAGGGCGCGCGCGCCGCCCTGGCGGCGCTGGTCTCGGCGTACGAGTCGGGAGACCGGACGGCGGCCGCCGCCGCGGGCACCCGCCTCCAGGAGCGCCTGGCCTCCCTGGCGCCCTCGTACCCGGCCGCCGCGCGGCTGGGGCTCGAGGTCCACTACAACGTCTTCAAGCCGTTCCGGTGGGCGTGGGTGCTGTACCTGCTGGCGTTCCTCCTCCTGCTCTCGAGCCTCGGGCTGCCGGGACGCGCCCTGGCCGCCTTCGGATTCGCGACGGCGGTCGCCGGGTTCGTCCTGAACACCTACGGGATGGTGCTCCGGGTGCTGATCTCGGGCCGCGCCCCGGTCACCAACATGTACGAGTCGGTCGTCTACGTCGCTTGGGGGGTGGTGCTCTTCGCGCTCGCGTTCGAGGCGTTCCAGCGCCCGCGCTACGTCGCCGCCTGCGCGTCGGGCCTCGCCGCGGTCTCGCTGATACTCGCCGACAACCTGCCGATCCTGAGCGGGTCGATCGAGCCGCTGGTCCCGGTGCTCCGGGACAACATGTGGCTGACCCTCCACGTCCTGACCATCACCCTCGGCTACGCGGCGTTCCTCCTGGCCACGGGGCTCGGACACGTCAGCCTGGCCCTCCACGTCTTCGCACCGGGCCGGTCGGCGCTGGTCAGGAGCCTGTCGTCCTTCCTCTACCGATCGCTGCAGGGGGGGACGCTCCTGCTGGCGGCCGGGACGCTCCTCGGTGGCGTCTGGGCCTCGTACTCGTGGGGACGCTTCTGGGGCTGGGACCCCAAGGAGACCTGGGCCCTCATCGCGTTGCTCGGATACCTGGCCCTGCTCCACGGCCGCTTCCTCGGGTGGTTCCGGGACTTCGGGATGGCGGTGGGATCGATCCTCGGCTTCCTGGGCATCCTCATGGCCTGGTACGGCGTCAACTACGTGCTCGGGACCGGCCTGCACTCGTACGGCTTCGGCACGGGCGGCCTCGGGTACGCCCTGAGCTTCGTCGCGGCCGAGCTGCTCGTCATCGCCGCGGCCGCCCTCCGCCGCCCGGCCGCGGCCGCCACGCTCTCGCTGACCGCCAGCCTGCGGACCAACCCCTGACCGGGAAAGGGATAGACATGCCCGCCAAGTCTTCCAGCCTTCGGATCGCCGACACGCTCGGCTCCCTGCGACTCGGCGTCGCCCTCATCGCGGCCCTTGGCGCCGCGTGCGTGTTGGCCACGTTCTACGAGTCGCGCCACGGCACACCGGCCGCGCAGCGTGACTTCTACCAGACCGACTGGTTCGCGGCCCTGCTCGTCCTGCTGGGCGTCAACATCCTGTTCGCGGTCATCCGGAAATACCCCTGGAGCCGGCACCAGGCCGGCTTCTTGATCGCCCACGTGGGCATCCTGGTGCTGCTGGCCGGCTCCCTGGTCTCGCTGCGGCTCGGCCTGGACGGACGGCTGGCGCTGTACGAGGGGGAGGAAGGCGACCGCCTCAGCCTGCCCGCCAAGGCCCTCCACGTCGCCCTTCCCGGGCACCAGGTCCACGCCAGCTTCCCGCTCGACGTGGCGCGACTCCCCCGCACGGAGCGGCGGCTCGAGGTGGCTGGCGGCTCCGCCACGCTGGTGGTGGAGGAGGCGCTGTCCCACGCACGGGTCTCGGAGACCCTGGAGGAGGGCGAGGGGGGCGCGCCCGCGGTCCACTTCGTCCTGCAGGGCTCGTTCGGTGGCCACGACGCGTGGCTCGTCGCGGGAGACCCCGACCGTGCGCACCTCGACTTCGGTCCGGTCGCCTTCGACCTCCACGACGGGGACGACGGCGCACGTGACGGCCAGGAGGGCGCCGCGGCTAACCGCCTGGCCTTCGTCGCAGCCGCCGACGGCACGCTCACCTATTCGCTCACCGCCCGCAAGGGTGCGGGCTCGCGCGGCGCCGTGGTGCCGGGGCGGCCCATCGACACGCCCTGGATGGGGATGCAGGTCGTGGTGGACCGCTACCTTCCCAGCGCGGTCGCCAGCAGGTCCGTGACCCCCGCGGCGGCGCCGGCGGCCGAGGAGCGCCGGGTCCCCGCCGTCCGGGTGCGCCTCGAGGGCCCCCACGGCCGCTCGCGGTCGGAGTGGTTGGCCTGGAACGACGCCCGCCCGGTTCCGTTCGGAGAAGGCATCGCCACGCTGGCCTTCCGTGCGCCGGAAGTGGCCCTGCCCTTCAGCGTGCGGTTGCTCGATTTCAAGTCCGAGAAGTACCCGGGTTCGGACCGGGCGGCGGCGTACGAAAGCCGCGTTCGGGTCGAGGACCCGGAGCGCGGCGCGTCGGAGCACGTCGTCTCGATGAACCGTCCGTTGCGCTACCGCGGCTACGTGTTCTTCCAGTCGTCCTTCGTGGAGGGCGAGCCCATGATCTCGGTCTTCTCGGTGGCCCGCGCCCCGGGGCTGCCGCTCGTGTACCTGGGCACGACGCTCATCAGCCTCGGCCTGGCCTGGATGTTCTACCTCAAGCGCTGGTTCGCCGGCAGGCAGGCGGTCCGCGCCCTCAACGAGCGGTCCGCCTCACCCTCGACGGCCTGCTAGCGGGACCGGATCCGGCGCCGCCCCTCACCAGTTGACCAGCACCGGGCAGGGTGAGTGCCGCAGCACCCGCTCGGCGTGGCTGCCGAGTAGGCGGTCGGCTACGCTGTCGCGGCCGTGCGTGGACATCACGATGACGTCCGCCCTCTCCGTGCGCGCGGTCTCGACGATCACCTCCCAGGCGGAACCGACCTTCACGATCGGCGTGAGCCGCAGGCTGTCGAAATCCTGCCCCAGGAAGGACCGGACCGCGGCTTCCTCCGGCATCGTGGCCTCGACCAGCTCGGGCACGCCGCTGAGCGAGGCGAGTCCCGGCCGCCTGACCACGTGGAGCGCCAGCACCTCGGCGCCGAAGGCGCGGGCGAGCAGGGCGGCCATCGGAAACGCGTGGCGCGACGAAGCGGAGAGGTCCGTGGGCACGAGCACGCGGCGGTACGGCAGCGCGACGCCGTGCTCGGGCTCCCGCACGCAGAGCACCGGCCGCCGGGCCTCCCGCACGACCTCCTCGGTCACGCTTCCGAGGACCATGTGGCTCAGGCCTTCGCGGCCGTGGGTCGCCATCACGACGAGGTCGGGCCGGCGGTCCTGGACGAACGTGACCAGCGCCCGGTGGACCGACATCGTCCTCTCGATCGCCACCTCGTGATCGACCGCGAGCTGCTCGGCCCGGCGGGAGAGGAACTCGCGGACCGCCTCCTGGGCGCGGCCCCACGCCTCCCGGCGCGCCTCGGGCGGCAGCCCCGGTTGCGTCCCGGGGACCTCGAGGGCGTGATAGACCGTGACGTGGGCTCCGAACGTCTCCGCGATGAAACGGGCGTGTCCGAACGCCCCGTCGGACGCCTCGGAAAGGTCCGACGGGAACAAGACCTCTCGGAGGGCGACGGGCGTCGTCGCGGCCGCCCCCGGCGCCGGCCTGGGGTGTACGTCACCCCGCGGGTGGACGGTGAGCTGACTCATGGCTCCCTCCTCGTCGAGACGGTCGTCTCGATCGGCGCCGTCTCCGGCGCCCCACCCTGACGACCACAAGCGCCGTGCCAGCAGTGGGGCCGACGAGGCTCGCGCAAGTCGTTGGAGGACAATACGTGCGGCAGCGGGTGGGCGTGGCCGGCGCGAACGGATTGCCGCGGCCTTGGGGGGCGGCGCATTCCTCGCGTCGATCCGCCGGCCTTCGCAGGCGATCGCGTCAGTCGCCCGGGCTGACGTCTGCGGAGGCCCCGCGTCAGCTCGCCTTCCAGCTCTGGAGGGTGAGCATGTAGTTGGCCCGCTCGTAGACGGCGGGATCCGGGCAGGCCGTGAAGTTCATGCTCCCGAGCATCTGCTCGAGGGACTCGTACTCGTGCTCCTCCATCCAGGAGATGAACTCCGCACGCATGCGGCGCAGGTGATCGGGGCCGTGGCGCAGCAGTGCGGAGACCATCTGGACCGCGTGCGCCCCCGCCATGACCGCCTTCACCGCGTCCACGGCCTGCTGGACGCCGCCGGTGACGGCCAGCGACGCCTTCAACCGCCCGGAGAGGACCGCCAGCCAGCACAAGCGGAGGGGCAGCTCCGAGGACGTCGAGAGGTGCAGGCGGCGGATCACCGAGAGGCTCTCCGCGTCGATGTCTGGCTGGAAGAACCGATTGAAGAGCACGAGCCCGTCCGCGCCGGCCGCATCGAGCCTGGCGGCGAAGTGGGCGAGGGACGTGTAGTACGGTGAGAGTTTGACCGCGACGGGTATGCGGACGGCCCTCTTGACCTCCCCGAGCATCTGTACGGTACGGTCCTCCAGCGTCGCGCCGGCCTCCCCGAAGTCCGTGGCCACAGAGTAGACGTTCAGCTCCAGGGCGTCCGCGCCGGCCTGCTCCATGAGCCGGGCGTACCCCAGCCAGCCTCCCAGCGTCGTGCCGTTCAGGGACGCGATCACCGGGACCGTGACCGCCGACTTGATGCGGGAGAGATGGTGGAGGTACTCCTCCGGGCCGAGGGCAAAGCGGTCGGAGCTGGGGAAGTAGCACAGCGCCTCCGCGAACGACTCCCCATGGACGTCGGTGTGCAGGAACGTGCCGAGCTGCTCGCGGACGATCTGCTCCTCGAACAACGAGTGCATCACGATCGCGGCCGCCCCCGCGTCCTCCAGCCGCTTGACCGTGTCGAGATCGTCGACGAGCGGCGAGGCTCCGGGCATGAACGGGTGCTCGAGCTTCAGTCCGAGATAGCGGGTCGAAAGGTCCATGGGGCGCTCTCCTTCGTCCGGTCGGTTTGCACGAGTTGGGCCAGCCGTGGAGGGGTGGAATCGCGCCGCGGCAGCGCCGGTCGGCGCAAGCCTTTCTGGCACGATCTGCGAGCTCGCAGTTCTTGCGCCTCCGGCCCGGGGCGGCCGACGAGGGATACCGAGCCGAGCCGAGCCGGGTGGCGATCGCGGCCCACCCGGACCGAGACGGTCCGGCGAGCTTGCGAACGCTCGGCGGACCGTGAGACCTCTATAGGCGACATGAAGCAGCGAGTGGCTGTCCTCGTATCGGCTGGGGTCGTCGGCATCGCCGCCGCCTGGCTCCTGACACGTGGCGGGCTTGGAGCCCTGCGGGATCTCGTCGCGACCGTCCGCCGGGGGACACCCGCCCCGCCCCTCGTGCTGCCGGAGGCAATGCGGCCCCGCACCGGCTCCGTCCCGCTCCCCCCGCCAGCGAGGTTCCTGCCCGATCCGCCGGCCGCGCTCGAGCCACGGGAGCTGGCCTCCGGCCTCGACGTCGTCGAGGACCTCACCTTCACGCCGGACGGGCGGTTCCTGGTGAGCGCCGGGTACGGCGACTACACTGTACGCGTCTGGGACGTCCGAAGCGGGCAGGCCGTGCAGGCCGTGCGCCTGCACCGGCGACCGCACGCGGTGGCGTTTTCCCCGGGCGGAGAGCGCGTCCTGGTCGCGGACGTCTACCACAACCTGCGGTCCTATCCCTGGCACCGCTCGGGGCGGCTCGGCTGGTCGCGGGTGCGCGAGCTGGAGGACACGCTCGGCCCGGAGATCGCGGTGTCGCCCGATGGCCGGCTGCTCGCCACGTCATCGTGGCGCTCGCCGGAGTCGGGTGAGATCGTCGTCCTGAGCCTCGCGGACTCGAGGGTCCTGGCGCGCGCGGCGCTGGGCTCCGGCATGCGGCGACCGGCCTTCTCCCCGTCCGGGCGCTGGCTCGCGGCGGGCAGCTCGGGCGACACCTTCACGCTCTGGGACCTCACGACGGGCGAGGGCCGGACGCACCTGGTGCCGCGAGTCGACCCGCAGTCCGACGTCGGCAGCGTCGCCTTCAGCCCCGACGAGCGGCTCCTGGCTACCGGGCACATGGACAGCAGCATCACGATCTGGGCCCTCGACGGGCCGAGGCAGCGGCACAACTACTTCGTCTCCCAGGCCTCGACGCTGCGCGTCGCGTTCGCCCCCTCCGGATCACTGCTCGCCACCGCGCAGCAGGACGGCGCCATCTACTTCTGGGACCCCGAGTCCGCCCGCCTCCTCACGACGTTCCGCGGCCACCGTGGCGGGGTTCGCGAGTTCGCCTGGAGCCGCGACGGGCGCCGGCTCGCCTCGTACGCCGAGGACGGGCGGATCCTGATCTGGGGCGAGACCCCGTCGGCGGCGCCCGTGGCGGCTCCGGTCGCGGCCGCGCGCGGCCCGGAGAGCGCGCTGCCGGTGCCGGCGGCATCCGGCGAGTTGACCGACGCCGACGTCGTGCGGCTGCTCGTGCAGGTTCGGCGCATGGAGGAGATCCCGGCGGACCAGCGGCGGGCGCTCGACGAAGCCGCCCGTCGGCTTCCGCAGATGAGCGCCGAGGAGAGAGCCGTCTTCGGGCTGGCCCTCTCGATGGCCGCCGCCGGACGCGAGCTCGGTCAGGCGCTGCTGTCCGGGCTCGTCGAAGGCCTGGGCGACGCGTTCGGCGGCGCGGCCCAGGCCGCCGACTCGACGAGCGCGCTCGACGACGAGCTCCTGGCCTGGAATCTCGACCGCCTTCCCGAGGCGGCACCCCTCGTCGCCGGGCTGCGCGCGCTCGCCGCGGGTGAGCTTCCGGCGATCGAGCGCGTGCTCACTTCCGAGTCCCGGGCGTGGGTCGCGGCCCAGGACCCAGCCGAGGCGATCCGGCAGCTGCGCCAGCGATGGGAAGAGCTCAGGACGCGCCTGGGTCCCGGCCCGCTGCACCTCGCGTTCGCGGGCGACGAACGAAGCGGCCTCCTGTACCTGACGGGGTCCGCGGGCGCGCTGTCGCGGGAAGGGATCCCGCTCGGCGTCGACCTCCCCACCGTTCCGGTCGTGCTCGAGGACCGCGAGTGGCGGATCGCCCTCGTCGGGAACTGATGCGAGCCTTGACGGCTCTGGGCCTTCTCTGTCTCCTCTCCTCGCGCGCCGGGACCGGCGGCACGTGTCGTTCCTGGGCGCGGACGCGGTGGAGGGACGCGCCGCCGGCAGCGAGGGCGGCGAGAAGGCGGCCCGCTACCTCGCCGGTGAGCTGGAACGTCTCGGCCTGGTGCCGCTGGGGGAAGGCGGCTTCTACCAACCGGTCCCGCTGCACGCCTCGCGGCCGGAGCCGTCGAACCAACTGTTCCTGGTGGCGGAGTGCGGGAGCGGGCCACTCCGTCCCGAGGAAGAGTACCTGATCGAGGCGGGCGGATCGGCGACGCTGCTGCCTCAGCCGACCAATGTCGTCTTCGCGGGCCACGGGATCGTGGCTCCCGAGTTCGACTACAACGACTACCAGGACATCGACGTGTCGGGCAAGGTGGTGGCCGTCCTGAGCGGAGAACCCCCCTCGGACCTCGGACGACCCGGCCTTCTTCCACGGTGAGCGGCCGACCGTCTACTCCACGGCCGAGGGCAAGCAGCGCCTGGCGCTGAGCCGCGGGGCTTCGGGGGACGCTGCTGCTGCCTCGGTGCAGGAGCCTGCCGGGAAGGACTGGGCCTACTGGGTGTGTCAGTACGTAGGAGAGACGGTCGGGCTCGCTTACTCGGTGCCGCGCCACCTGGCCGCCCGCCTGAGCCCCGCGGCGGCCGAGCGCCTGTTCTGCGGCTCCCGCTTGGAGCTGGCGGACCTCCACCAATCTGGAGTCCACGAGCTGCAGAGCTTCCTTCGTAGCCAGGTCTGGTACCGGGGCTCCTTCCAGGAGCGGGAGCTGAGGGGCCGGGATGTCCAGCTCGCCTCCGCCCTACCCGTCCATCTCCTGGGTGTTCGAGCGAGGGCACCGACCAACCGGAGCCATCCGCAGTAAGTCGGAGAGTCGCGAGCGCAGACGAGGAGCCACCCCGTGAGCGGTAGGCCGCTTGGACGGGGGTGGTCCCGATCGAACCGGCAACCTGCCGGTAACGTGCGTCAGGGCGCGGTGCCAATGCCAGCCATCCGATCGAACAGGCGCCCGGATCTACACGGCGAGATACGAGATGGGACCCCGCCGCGAAGGCGTCACCGCGAGTCCTTCGCCGCCTGACTTGACTTTCGGTGCAGAAAGCGCGATCAAGGAGTGTGCCTGTGGATTGGCTCGAGTGATCGAGCAGACACGCATGGTCGTCTCCTTCGCCGCCGAGCCGGACTTCACCGATGAGGCCATCAGGGAGATGGGCGACTTCATGCGCCGCTTCAAGCGAGAGACGAACCAAGACCCTGTCGCGCTCGTGGTGGATGGCGAGATGTACTACCTCTGACGGGCAGGTACGAAAGAGGGAATTATGGCAAGGCTTTCGAAAGACAAGATCGGAACGCTCCTGCGGGCAAAGCATCGCGAGCCGGTAAAGACGCCCCTGTACTATGCGCCACCCTTCCTGGATGAGCTTCGCAAGGGCCTGCAGGAGAGGCTGGTATCGCGTGGCGGACGGCCGACGGTATCCGAGTGGAAAGTCGTGCGGAAGACGCGGTACTCCAAGGAGACCTGGCAGTGGCTCGCCAAGCTCGCCGAGCGGTGGAGCCAGGGCGGCGTCTCCGTCAGTCCGAGCCAGGTGGCCGCGCGGATCGTCGAAGAGGTGCACCGAGCAGGAGCCAAGTAGCGCCATCACCCGTAGCTGCTGCTGGCAGTCGCGGATGAACCCTGGGTGTCCGCTCTAACGGAGCCGGGACTACCCGTCCTTCTCCTGGGTGATCCCGTACTGCTCGAGCTTCTTGTACAGGTTCGAGCGGGGGGTGCCGATGGCGGCGGCGGTGGCGGAGATGTTCCAGCGGCTCTCGCGGAGCTTCTGGACGATGAAGGCGCGCTCGGCGCTCTCCTTGAAGTCGCGGAGCGAGCCGGCGGTGTCGGGGGCGCCGGCGCTGCCGTCGGGGCGGCGCAGGACCTCGGCGAGGTGTTCCGGCCGGATCTCGTCCTCACCGACCATGATCATCAGGCGCTCCACGGTGTTGCGCAGCTCCCGCACGTTGCCCCGCCAGGGATGCCGCCGCAGGACGTCCATGGCCTCGGGCGAGAAGGTCCGCGGCCGGAAGTTGTTCTCGGCGGAGAACTGCCTCACGAAGTGCTGCACCAGCGGCGGCACGTCCTCGGCCCGCTCCCGCAGCGGCGGGACGGGGACGGGGATGACCGAGAGCCGGAAGTAGAGGTCCTCGCGGAAGTCGCCCTTCTCGATCGCCTCCTCGAGCCTCTTGTTCGTGGCCGCGATGACCCGCACGTCCACCTGGATCGTCTTCTGCGAGCCGATCCGCTCGACCTCCCCCTCCTGCAGGGCGCGCAGCACCTTGGCCTGCGTGCGGAGGCTCATGTCCCCCACCTCGTCCAGGAAGATCGTCCCGCGGTGGGCCAGCTCGAACTTCCCGATCTGCTTCTCGGTGGCGCCGGTGAACGACCCCTTCTCATGGCCGAACAGCTCGCTCTCGATCAGCTCCTCCGGGATCGCCGCGCAGTTGACCTGCACGAAGGCCTCGTCCTTGCGGAGGCTGTTGCGGTGGATGGCCCGGGCCACCAGTTCCTTGCCGACGCCGCTCTCCCCCATGATGAGGACGGTCGCGTTCGTGGGAGCCGCCCTCTGGACCGCGTCCCAGACCTTCTCCAGCGCGGCGCTGCGGCCCTCCATCCGGTAACGGTCGTCGAAGCTCAGCTTGAGGCGGCGGTTCTCCTCGCTGAGCTTGCGCTGGCTGAGGGCGTTGCGCGCCACCAGGAGGATGCGGTCGCTCTCGGGGGGCTTCTCCACGAAGTCGAACGCCCCCAGCTTCGTCGCCTCCACAGCGGTCTTCACGTTGCCGTGGCCGGACAGGATCACCACCGGGGGCGACGTGGAGCGCGTCTTGAGCTGCCGCAGCACCTCCAGCCCGTCCATCTGGGGCATCTTGATGTCCAGGAAGACGAGGTCCGGGTCCTCCTTCTCCGCGATCTTGAGCCCGGCCGCGCCGTTGGCGGCGAGCACGCACTCGTAGCCCTCGTACTCGAAGATCATCCGCAGCGAGGTGCGGACGGCCTCTTCGTCGTCGATGATCAGGACCCTCGGCTTCACGGCTTCACCGCCGGCGACTCACCCTCGACCTCGAGCTTGGCCAGGAAAAGCGCGCCGCCCGGACGGGGCCGGTAGACGAACAGCCAGGCCGGCTCGCCGGCGTCGAGCGAGGCCACCACCCGCCGGTAGCTCGCGACATCCGGCGTAGGCTGCCGGTTGACCTCCACGATCACGTCCCCGTGGTCGAGCGCCTCCGCGCCCGAGGCCAGAGCCACGACCTCCTGGACCACGACCCCGCGGCGGTCCGCCGGCACGGCGAGGGTCGAGGCCATCTGGGAGCTCAGCTCGCTCACGTCCAGTCCGAGCCGGTCACCGCCGTCCGCCACCGGCTGGGCCTCCGGCTCCGACTGCGCGACCGGGCTCTCCAGCGTCGCCCTCTCCGCCAGCCTCGCCTCCAGGCTCAGCGTCCGGCCCTCGCGGAAGACCTCCAGGGTCACCGCGCTGCCGGGAGGGCGCGAGGCGATCGTCCGCACCAGATGGTCGCCGTCCTCGATGGGCCGGCCCGACACCGCGAGGACGACGTCGTAGCGGCGGAGTCCGGCCGCCTCTCCGGCTCGCCCCTTCTGGACGTCCAGGATCAGGGCGCCGCGCCCGTGGGCCAGGCCGAGGAGCCGCTGGAGATCCGGGTCCAGCTCCTGGAGCTGCACACCCAGGTAGCCCCGGCTCACCCGCCCATGGGTCCGGAGCTGCTCGAGCACCGGACGGGCGACGTTGATGGGAACGGCGAACCCGATCCCCTGGCCGTGCGCGGTGATGGCCGAGTTGATCCCGACCGCCTCGCCGTCGGCGTTGATCAGCGGCCCTCCGGAGTTGCCCGGGTTGATCGCGGCGTCGGTCTGGATGTAGGCGTCGAAGGAGGCGTCGTAGATCTTGCGCCCCTTCGACGAGACGACACCGACGGTGACGGAGTGGTCGAAACGGTAGGGGTTGCCGATCGCGCACACCCAATCCCCCACCCGGAGCCGGTCGGAGTCGCCGAGGGGCAGCACCGGCAGGCCGGTGGCATCGACCTTGACCAGGGCCAGGTCGGTGTTGGGGTCCGATCCGACCAGGGTCGCCGGCATCTCGCGCTTGTCCGCGAAGCGGACGCGGATGCGGGCGGGCGAAGCGACCACGTGGTGGTTGGTCAGGATGTAGCCCTCGGGATCCACGACGAACCCGGTCCCCTCGCCGCGACGCGGCCCGCCGGGGAAGTCCACGATCTCGTGGACGTCCTGCCGGCCGCTGTCCACCACCGCGATGTGGACCACGGCGGGGTTCACGCGTTCGACCACCTCCGCGAAGCTGACGGGCGCCTGGCCCGCCCGCCGCACCGTCTGGGACGGCGCGCCGGAGACACCGGCGCCTCCGGCCAGCAAGCCCAAGACGGCGGCGACCATGGCCACGAGGGCGAAAGCAAGGCCCAGGACAACTCTCGGCATATGGCGAGTATAAACCGGCCTCGAGGGACGTCCTCTGGAGGCGACAGGCCTTCTAGCCCGGCGCGGCCGGCCGGAGGCGACGCCAGTCTTCCGAAAGCATGCTGTAGGCGACGTGGTCCACGAAGCGGTCGTAGAGCCACTCCCGCGCACGGAGCACGCCCTCGCGCGTGAAGCCCAGCCGCTCCGGAATCGCGCAGCTCCGCCGGTTCTCCACCGCGCAGCACAGCTCGACGCAGTTCAGGCCCATCTCGCCGAAGACCTGGTCGAGCAGCGCCGCGCAGGCGCGGGTCATCAGCCCCTTCCCCTGGTACGGTTCGGCCAGCCAGTAGCCCACGCTCGTCCGGCGGTTCGCCCAGTCCACGAAGTGCAGCCCCACCACGCCCGCGATGTCTCCCTGGTGGCGCAAGCCGCAGGCGAACCCGTCCCTCGCGGCGAACCGCTCGAGCCCGGACCGGATGAATGTCCGCGTGTGCTCGAGCGCGGTGTTCTGGTCCAGCCAGGGCAGCCACCGCCGCAGGTAGTCGCGATTCGCGTCGACGACGGCGAAGAGCTCCCGCGCGTGGTGCTCCTCAAGCAGCTCCAGGTGGGTCTCGGCGTCGATCGGGACGATGAACAAGGGCCTTTCCTGCGTCAGCGAGGGCCGCTGCTGGCCAGCGCGAACACCCCCAGCAGCACCAGGAGGCCGACGGCGATCCCGCCGGTGAGGACCGCCGCCGCCACGCCGAAGACCAGCACCCCGACGCCGTTGATGGACCAGAACGCCCCGTCCGTGAGGCGCGCGCCGAAGAGGCGGGAGGCCCAGGCCGGGAAGCCTCCCCACCACTCCTCCGCAACGTGAGCCACGTAGGTGAGGGGGAACAGCCACACCCAGAGGACCCGCCCGCCGGCGTCGGCCTTCATCCCGGGGGCTCCTCCAGCAGCCGGCGGAAGGCCGCCTCGTCGAGGCACTCGACGCCGAGCTGCCGCGCCTTCTCGAGCTTCGAGCCAGCCTCGTGCCCCGCCACCACGTACGACGTCTTCTTCGAGACCGACGAGGTGACGCGCCCGCCGCGCGACTCGATCGCGGCCTTCGCCTCGTCGCGCGTCATCCCCTCCAGGGCCCCGGTCAACACGAACTGCTTGCCCTCGAACCTCCTCGAGCCGGCCGCGGCGGCGGGCTCCTCGGTCGAGACCCCCGCAGCCTTCAGCCGCTCGACGAGCTCCCGGTTCGCGGGCTTCTCGAACCAGTCGCTCACCGAGCGGGCGACCGCCGGACCGATCTCGTACAGCGCGTCGATCTCCTCCACGGGGGCGGCCGCGAGCGCCTCCAGGCTCCGGAAGTGCCGGGCCAGGAGCCTCGCCGCGCGCTCTCCCACGAACCGGATGCCGAGCCCGAAGAGGAGCCGCCGCAGCTCGCACCGCTTGCTGGCCTCGATCTGGGCGAGCAGGTTGCCGGCCGACTTCTCGGCCAGCCGGTCGAGGGCGACAAGGTCCTCCAGGCTCAGCCGGTACAGGTCCGCGAAGTCGCGGACCGTCCCGCGCTCGACGAGCTGGCGCACCAGCACGTCCCCGAGCCCCTCGATGTCCATGGCCTCGCGCCGGGAGAAGTGCTTGAGCCGCTCCTCGATCTGGACGGGGCAGGAGGAGTTCGGGCAGCGGCGATCGACCTCGCCCTCGGGCTTCACCACTGCGGTCCCGCACACCGGGCAGGTCGACGGCGGCGACCAGGGCACGGCTCCTTCCGGGCGCCGGGCCAGGACGACCTCGACGACCTTGGGAATGACGTCGCCGCCCTTCTCGATCACCACGGTGTCGCCCTCACGCACGTCCTTGCGGGCGACCTCTTCTTCGTTGTGGAGGGTGGCGCGGCCGACCGTCGAGCCGGCCAGCGGCACGGGATCGAGGTGGGCGACCGGCGTCAGCTTGCCGGTGCGGCCGACGTAGACCTCGATCGACCTGACGATCGTGGAGGCCTGCCGGGCCGGGTACTTGTAGGCGATCGCCCAGCGCGGGAACTTCGCGGTGAATCCCAGCTCCTGCTGGAGGTGGACGTCGTCGACCTTGACCACGACGCCGTCGATCTCGTAT